>Ga0102851_10001108_pt1 | contig 14912 bp, 14 predicted proteins | sample Mud3Dept3metaG_FD_79558 | JGI IMG/M metagenome (GOLD analysis project Ga0102851, IMG submission 79558) | Freshwater wetland microbial communities from Ohio, USA, analyzing the effect of biotic and abiotic controls - Mud 3 Core 4 Depth 3... | ecosystem: Environmental > Aquatic > Freshwater >... | reverse complement strand
GTTCGTCGGCGTCGTCCGCGGCGAGCATCGTGGCCGGCGGGTGCTCCGTCTCGAGTACGAGGCGTATGTGCCTCTGGCGGAGCGCTCGCTGGAGCAGATACGTCAGGAGGCGGCGCGCCACTGGCCTGACGCGATCATCGGCGCTCATCATCGGGTTGGTATGCTGGAGGTGGGAGACGCCAGCGTGGCCATTGTCGCCACCTCGCCGCACCGCGCAGACGCCTTTGCGGCATGTCGGTTCGCCATCGAGCGACTGAAGCAGATCGTGCCCATCTGGAAACGCGAGCATTTCGATGGGGGCGACGAATGGCTGGAAGGGGCGACGGCCGACCCGAACGACCCGGTCGCCTTGGCCGAGGCCCTGAAACGGTCATGCGCGTGAAGATCAGGGTCTTCGCCAGGCTGCGCGACATCGTCGGCACGCCCACGCTGGTCTGCTCGGTGCCGCCCGGTGCCACCATCAAGACGGTGTGGGAAGGCCTGGTCGCCGACCACCCCGCGCTTGCGGACTACGAACGCTCGATCTCGTGCGCGCACAACGCCGCGTTCGCGCGCATGACGACGCCCGTGGCCGAGGGCGACGAGGTGGCGTTCCTGCCTCCGGTATCGGGAGGCTGACCCAGGCCTGCGCGCGCCCGAAGCGCTGCAGAACGGAATGACCGCGGACATGCTCGACAAACTCGCGTCCATCGAGGCTCGCTACGAACACCTGCTCGCCAGGGTCGCCGACCCGGCCGTCCAGGCCGACCCGGTCGAATACCGTACGAGTTCGAAGGCCATCGCCGAGATTGAGGAACTCGTCGAGCGGGCGCGCGAATACCGCGCCGTGCTCGACGAGATCGCCCAGGCCCGTGAGCTGGCCGAGGGCAGCGACGCCGACATGCGCGACCTCGCGCGCGATGAGTTGACGCGGTTGGAGGAGCGCCAGAACGTCCTCCTCCAGGACATCAAGCGGCTGCTGGTACCAAAGGACCCGAACGACGAGAAGAACGTGGTCCTCGAGATCAGGGCAGGCACCGGCGGCGACGAGGCCGGCCTGTTTGCTGCGGACCTGTTCCGGATGTACGCGCGCTATGCCGAGCGTCGGAGCTGGCGCCTCGAGGTGCTGTCGCAGAGCGAAGGGAGCCTCGGGGGCTTCAAGGAAGTGATCGCGTCGATCGAGGGCAAGGACGTGTACAGCCGCCTCAAGTACGAGAGCGGCGTGCACCGCGTGCAGCGCGTCCCAGCCACCGAGGCCAGCGGTCGCATCCACACCTCGACCGCCACCGTCGCCGTGCTGCCCGAAGCCGAGGAGGTCGACGTGCAGATCGACCCCAAGGACCTGAGAGTCGACACGTTCTGCTCGAGCGGTCCCGGCGGCCAGAGCGTGAACACCACTTACTCGGCCGTTCGCCTGACGCACATCCCCACAGGACTCGTCGTGTCTCAGCAGGACGAGAAGAGCCAGATCAAGAACCGGCAGAAGGCCATGAAGGTACTGCGCACGCGCCTGTACGAGATGGAGATGCGCAAGCAGCAGGAGGCCATCGCCAAGGAACGGCGCGGACAGGTCGGCACCGGTGAACGGTCGGAGAAGATCCGCACCTACAACTTCCCGCAGAGCCGGATCACCGACCACCGGATCAACTTCACGACGCACCGCATCGTCGACGTGCTGGACGGTGCCCTCGACGAACTGATCGAGCAGGTGTCGTCGCACTTCCAGGCCGAGCGCCTGCGGGAAGCGACGGCGCGGGAAGCGACCGCCTGACCACAGCCGCGGTGACCGAGGCTCCATCGCTCCGCACGTTGGTTTCCGACCGGGGCCGGCGCCTTGCCGCAGCGGGCATCCAGCCCGACGAGGCACGCCTCGACGCGGAACTGCTGGCCCGTCACGTGCTCGGGTGGGATCGCGCGACCTTCATCGTCAACGAAGCGGGTCCGGTGCTGCCAGGCTTCGAGCGCGCCTACGCCACGCTGTGCGAACGGCGTGAGCGGCGCGAGCCCATGGCGTACATCCTTGGGCGGTGCGAGTTCTGGGGGCTGGAGTTCGACGTCACGCCTGCGGTGCTGATTCCGCGCCCGGAAACCGAGCAGATCGTCGAAGAGGCGCTCGCCCGCTACGCCGGCACAGGGGGCCCCGATCGCATCCTCGATGTCGGCACCGGGAGCGGGTGCCTCGCCGTCACGCTCGCCCGTGAGTTCCCGCGTGCCCGCGTTGTCGCCACCGACCTCTCCCAGGAGGCGCTTGCCGTCGCAAGCCGCAACGCCCGGCGCCACGGCGTGGAGCGACGGGTGGCGTTCGCCGAGGGCTCGCTGTTTGCGCCTGTCGACGGACTGTTCGACCTGATCGTCTCGAATCCCCCGTACGTGCCCGAGCACGACCGGGAGATTCTGCAGCCTGAGATTCGGGATCATGAGCCCGCGCTCGCGCTCTTTGCGGGGCCGGACGGCCTGGAAGCCATTCGCCCGATGGTCGCCCTGGCGCGAGGCCACCTGCGGTGGGGAGGTTGGCTGATCTTCGAGTTTGGCTTCGGTCAGGCGGACGCCGTCACCGCCCTCATCGCAGCCTCTGGCCCGTGGGACGACGTTGCGCTGGTGCCCGACCTGCAGGGTATTCCGAGGACGGCGACGCTTCGGTGTCCGGCGCCCGCGGCTGTCGCGCGCGCGTCGCCGTAGTGTAGTGTCTTGCAGGAGCCGGCCTTCTCTGGCCTGAGCGAAGTCGAAGGCAGGCCGGCCTGTCAGCTGCCATGTCGACGTGCCTCTTCTGCGGAATCGCGGCCGGGACCATTCCAGCGCGCCAGGTCTACAGCGACGACCACCTGGTGGCGTTCCACGACATCCAGCCGCAGGCGCCGCTGCACGTGCTGGTCGTTCCCAGGCGGCACGTCTCGACCCTGAACGACCTCGAGCCGGGTGACGCCACGCTGGTCGGCGAGATGGTGCGTCGGGCCGCCATCATCGCCGCCGATCACGGGTATGACCAGCGGGGCTACCGGATGGTGCTCAACTGCAACGCCGACGCAGGCCAGTCGGTGTTCCACATCCACCTGCACCTGCTCGGCGGTCGGCGGCTGGGATGGCCGCCGGGATAGCCGACGTCAGCGCTCGTCCTGCGGACTGCGCGCCGCGACGTAGAGACCACCCTTCGTCACGGGGTCGAGCAGGAAGTCGACGACGCGATACCCGCGCGACAGGCACGACGAGAACAGGTCTCGGGTGGCCAGCCGCCAGTCGTGCGCGAGATCGGGTGCCTGCTGCAGCATGTCCGTGAAGCGCGGGGGAATCGCGACGAGCAGCGTGGGCGCGTCGGGCAGCGGCGCGGCAGGCGCCGGCGCCTGCCAGTCGCCCTGGCGGACCGGCGGGTTGACGAGCACTGCGCCGGCCGGACGCCTCACGTTACCAGGCTCGATGTGGCCGCCAACGGTGCGCTCGACGTGGGGCGACCGCAGCCACCACTGCGCCACGAAGCGGTCGGTCGGGGCACCCGCGTGCAGTGGACTGCTCGAGTCGCCGTACACGTTGACCAGGTACTCTTCGACCACCACGCCGAGCTTGGAGAAGTTGAAGTGGGCGTTCACCGCCTGGAGTGGGTCGTAGGTCCACTCGATCAGGTCGAGCCCCTGTGCCAGCGTCCGCTCCCGCTGGGCCAGCTTGAGACGAAGGCCCAACCCGCCGGCCCGGTGCGGCTCGGTGACGCCAAGCATGTGGGACCACTGCATGGGGCGTCCCTGCTTCAGACCAGGCAGGGAGTAGGCAAAGCCCACCATCCGGCCGGTGGCGTCGTAGGCACCGAGCAGGATGGCGCCTCGCTTGACGGTCACCACGAAAATCGGCACCGGCACGACGTCGGCAGTGGCCTCGGCGCCCCAGACGTCGATTTCGAGGGCAACGACGTTCCGAAAGTCATCGAGCGTGGACAGATCTCGAATCACCATGGCTCTGGGTGCTGCGTCGGCGCCAATTATGCCAAACTATCCCGAACGCTTGGACCTCGGCCTGAGCATCGTCAGGCGCGGGGCACCGGGCGCGGCAAATCATCGGCGTCTCCGGCGCGTTTCGGCGGCCGGCGGGAGTTGACCACTCGCGCCGCCGAGATCGCGGGTCACCGAAGTAAAGTGAGGCATCAATGACGCGTGTGCTGTGCGCCACCCTCGCCTGTGCACTCCTGGCCCCGGTCGCGGCGGGGGCTCAGGTGCGGGCGACGTTCCTGCTCAAGAACGGCAACCGGATTTCCGGCAACATCGTGGATTTCGACGCACGAGGGCTTGTGATCGAGAGCAGCGGTCGCCAGCGACAAGTGCCGCCCGGCGATGTGGCGGTGATCGATTTCGAGGGTGACGCCAGGAATCTGCCCGAGGAGGAAGCGTCCCGTGTCGGCAACGGACTTGTGGTCCGTCGCGGTGGCAACACGTTCCAGGGGACGCTCAGCGACATGGGTGGCGGGGATCCGCTGCGTCTCACGTTCGACACGCCGAGCGGTCAACGCGATCTGAGCTCGAACGAGGTCTCCCGCATCTACCTCTCGCGGCCGCCCGATTCAGCCATCGGAGGGGGCGGCAGCGGCGGGAGTGGCAGCGGGTCCGGGTCTGGCGCCGTGGTCGTCAGGGCCACCCAGACGTGGACTCGAACGGGCGTCTCCGTGCGACAGGGGCAGATGGTGTCGTTCCGCTCGAGCGGCGAAGTACTGCTCAGCCGTGACGAAGGCGACGTCGCACGTCCGGCCGGGTCGGTCAGCGGCCGCTATGATTCGGCGGCTCCGCTGCCCAACGTGCTGGCGGGCGCGCTCGTCGGCCGCGTGGGCAACTCTGCGCCGTTTGGCATCGGTGACCAGAGCCAGCCGCTCAGGATGCCGGCATCCGGCGAGTTGTGGCTCGGAGTCAACGACGGGCAGCCCCGGGACAACGGCGGACAGTTCGAGGTGCAGGTCCTCGCCGGTCCCCAGCCACGTCGGTAGCCGTCGACCGAGCCTCTCGCGCGGCGGCGTCCGGTTGGCAGGAATCACGAGGCCGGGGATGTCCCGGCCTCGCGCGTGTACGGTGTGCCCCGCGGCGGAGGCGGTGCTGCCGCGTGTCAGGTACAATTGAGGGATCCGCGCACCGCGGCGGCGGGCTGATCACATGGCCGACTGGAAGAACACGGTAAACCTCCCGCGCACCGACTTCCCCATGAAGGCGAACCTGCAGGCCACCGAGCCGCAGGTGATTGCCCGGTGGGAGGCGACTGATCTGTACGGGAAGATCCGCGCCCAGCGACGGGGAGCGCCGAAGTTCGTGCTGCACGACGGCCCGCCGTACGCCAACGGCCACATCCACATCGGCACGGCGCTCAACAAGGTCCTCAAGGACTTCGTCGTGAAGTCGAAGTCGATGGCGGGGTTCGACGCGCCCTATGTTCCCGGCTGGGACTGCCACGGCCTGCCCATCGAGCTGAAGGTGGACCGTGAACTCGGAACCCGCAAGCGTTCGATGAGTCAAGCCGACTTCCGTCGCGCGTGTCGGGCGTATGCGGAGCGCTTCGTCGACGTGCAGCGCCAGGGCTTCAAGCGCCTCGGCGTGCTGGGGGCGTGGGACCAGCCGTACCTGACGATGAACTACGACTACCAGGCCGCGATCGTGCGCGCGCTGGGTCGTTTCGTCGAACAGGGTCTGGTCTATAAGGGCAAGAAGCCCGTCCACTGGTGCATTCACTGCCGCACGGCCCTGGCCGAGGCCGAGGTCGAGTACGAGCAGCACGTGTCGCCCTCGATCTTCGTCGAGTTCCCGCTCGACCCTGCGGACGCGGCGAGCGCCGCCGGCCGCCTTCCCGGACTCGGGAACCGGCCCCTCTCGGTGCTCATTTGGACGACGACGCCCTGGACCATTCCGTCGAACCTGGCGATCGCGTTTCACCCGGAGTACGTCTACGGAGCCTACGAGGTGGACGACCGGCTCGTGCTCGTGGCCGAGGATCTCGCGTCGGACGTCGCGGCGCAGACCGGCCGGCCGCTGGGCGCGTCGGTCGCTCGAGTGAAGGGGGCGGCGCTCGACGGCCTGCGGTTCCGGCACCCGCTCTACGATCGCGTGTCGCTGGCGGTGCTGGCCGACTACGTCACGCTCGAGCAGGGCACCGGCGCCGTACACACGGCGCCGGGCCACGGGTCCGACGACTTCCACACCGGGGTCAAGTACGGTCTCGACATCTACGCGCCCGTCGACCCGTCCGGCCATTTCACCGAGGAGGTCGGCCTGTTCTCGGGCCTGCGGGTGTTCGATGCCAACCCGCGAATCGAGGACGCACTGCAACAGCGCGGTCGGCTCTGGCACCGGAGCCGGTTCGAGCACGCCTATCCGCACTGCTGGCGCTGCCACAACCCGGTCATCTTCCTGGCCACGTCGCAGTGGTTCATCACCATGGACGAGGGGCCGCTGCGCGCCAAGGCCCTCGAGGCCATCCGTGGCGTCAAGTGGGTGCCGCCGTGGGGCGAGGAACGCATCACGAACATGGTGGCCAATCGCCCCGATTGGTGCATCTCGCGGCAGCGCGCGTGGGGCGTCCCCATCCCGGCCGTCGCCTGCGTGAAGTGCCAGCAGGCGCTGTTGACGCCCGCGCTCACCGAGCGGGCCGCCGCGGTCTTCGAGCAGCACGGGGCCGACGCGTGGTACGAGCGTCCCATCGAGGAGTTCCTGCCTCCCGGCCTGTCGTGCCCGTCGTGCGGACACACGACGTTCGAGCGCGAGCAGAACATCCTCGACGTCTGGCTCGACTCCGGCTCGAGCCACGAGGCCGTGCTGGCCGCCCGCGCCGAACTGGCGTGGCCGGCCGATCTGTATCTGGAGGGCAACGACCAGTACCGGGGCTGGTTCCACAGCTCGCTGCTGGTGGGTGTGGGCACGAGACAGCGCGCGCCCTACCGCGAGGTGGTCACGCACGGCATGGTGGTCACCCAGGACGGCCGGAAGATGTCGAAGTCGCTCGGCAACGACATCCCGCCGCAGCAGATCATCGAGCAGAGCGGTGCGGAGATCCTGCGGCTGTGGGTCGCGATGGTCGACTACCGCGAGGAGATCCGCCTCAGCAAGGAGATCCTGGCGCGCTGCGTCGAAGCCTACCGCAAGCTCCGGAACACGCTGCGCTACCTGGTCGCCAACCTCTACGACTTCGACCCTGCGGTCGATGCGCTCCCGGCCGACCGGCTGTGGGAGGTCGATCGCTACGCGCTTTCCCTGTACGCGAGTGCCGCGATGCGCGTGCAGCGCGCCTACGCCGAGTACGACTTCCCGGCGATCTTCCAGGTGCTGAACGCGTTGACCACGGTTGACCTCAGCGCGTTCTACTTCGACGTATCGAAGGACCGGCTCTACACGTTCGGGTCGCGCTCGGAGGCTCGACGATCGGCGCAGACGGCAATGTACCTCATTGCCGACGGTCTCGTCAGATCGATTGCGCCCATCCTTCCGGTGACGGCCGACGAGTTGTGGCGGCACTTGCCCGGTCGCCGCGAGGAATCGGTCCACCTGGCGGACTTCCCCGGGGACCTGGAGTCGTGGGCCGACCCGGCGCTCCAAGCGACCTGGGAGCGGCTGATGGCGATTCGCGCGGTTGTGAACGCGGCCATCGAGGTCGAACGCCAGCGAAAGATCCTGGGCACGCCGCTCGAGGCACACGTCAGCATCCGTGCCCACGGCGAGGCGCTGGCCCTGCTCGAGCGGTATCGCGACGAGTTGGCCATGCTGTTCATCGTCTCGACGGTGACGCTCGAGCCGGGCACGGCGGAAGCGCCTGACGCGAACTCGCCGGAAGGCGTCGAGGTGTCGGTCACCAGGACCGACGGCACGCGATGCGATCGGTGCTGGCGCTACGTGCCTGAGGTCGCTGCCGACGAGGCCCACGCGGGACTGTGCCCGCGGTGCGTGGACGCCCTTCGCTGAACGATGCTGTCACGAGGCGCTTCGCTCGGACCCGCCAGCCTCTTCGTCATCCTGGTGCTCGTGATCGTCGACCAGGTGACGAAATGGCTGGTCGTACGCGCGATCCCCCTGCACGGGAACGTGGAGGTCATCCCGGGCCTGCTGTCGATCACCCACGTCAGGAACACAGGCGCGGCATTCGGGCTGCTCAACGCGGTGGACTTCCCCTACAAGGCAACGGTGGTGGTGCTGCTGGCGGTCGTGGCGCTCGTGGCCATTGCGCTTTACGGTGGCCGGTTCGTATCGGATTCGGCCATCGGCCGCGGGGGCTTCACGCTCGTGCTGGGTGGCGCCATCGGCAATCTGATCGATCGCGCGTCGCAGGGCTACGTCGTCGACTTCGTGGACGTGTACTGGCGCGACTGGCACTTCTGGGCGTTCAATGTGGCCGACGCCTCCATCACGGTTGGCGCGTGCCTGTTGATTCTCGACATGCTCATCCCAGGTCGTCATGCACCCCACGCTGGTTGAGATCGGCCCCGTCACGGTGTACACGTACGGGCTGCTCCTTGCCCTCGCCTACCTCGCGGGGCTGCAGCTGGCGATCTGGCGGGCGCGCGAACGCGGCCTCGACGGCGCGAGGGTGCTCGATCTCGGGATCTACATCATTGTCAGTGCCCTGGTTGGCGCCAAGCTCCTGCTCGTCCTCATCGACGTCGACTACTTCTGGCGGAACCCGGCCGACCTGTTCTCGATTGTCCGTTCCGGTGGCGTGTTCTACGGCGGCCTCATCCTTGCCGTGGCCGTGGCGTTCTGGTACATGCGCCGGCACCGGATGCCCCTCTGGGCCACCTGCGACGCCTTTGCCCCGGCGATCGCCCTTGGGCACGTGATCGGGCGCTTCGGGTGCCTGATGGCCGGCTGCTGCTACGGCAGGCCGACCACCCTGCCATGGGGGATCACGTTCACCGATCCGTTTGCTGGCCGCGAGCTGGGCACACCGCTCGGCGTTCCGCTCCACCCGACGCAGCTGTACGAGGCGGGCGCCGAATTGGTCATCCTCGTGTTCCTGCTGGCCTTCGAGCGAAAGGGACGCCCGTTCCCGGGCCGCACGTTCTGGGGCTACCTGCTGCTCTACGGCGTGTCCCGTTTCGTGATCGAGTTCTTCCGCGGTGACGAGCGCGGCATGGTCATGGGATGGCTCTCGACGTCGCAGTTCATCTCGGTCATTCTGGTCCCGCTCAGCCTCGGCATGCTCTGGCACCTCTCCCGGACCCCTGCCGTTGCACCCGCTGCCGGACCCGTGGCCAGGCAGCGGCGCCGGACCTGACGCGATGGCAAGCGACCCGCGCGATCCCGAGGTCGAGCACCTGGTCGTGCCACCCGATCAGGACGGATTCCGCCTCGACCAGGCGCTTGCCTCGCTGGTCGCGCGACTCTCGCGTTCGCAGGCCCAACGACTGATCAAGGACGGGGCCGTCTCGGTGGATGGCCGGGTGACGACGCGTCCCGGGACGCCGGTGCACGGCGGCACGCTGATGGCCGTCGCGGTGCCCGCCGCGGCGCCGGCGCAGGTCGCGCCGCAACCGCTGCCAGTCGACATCGTCTACGAAGACTCCTGGTTTCTCGTGGTGGACAAGCCGGCCGGGATGGTGGTGCATCCGGCCGCAGGGCATGCCGAGGGCACGTTGGTGAACGCGCTCCTGCATCACGTCGGCGATCTGTCCGGAATCGGCGGCGAGCTCCGGCCGGGCATCGTCCACCGCCTCGACAAGGGCACGTCGGGATTGATGGTCGTGGCCAAGCACGACCGGGCGCACGAGGCACTCGCCCGCCAGTTTCACGACCGCGAGGTCGAGAAGGTATACATCGCGCTCGTGTGGGGAACCGTCGTGCCGGGCCGTCGCATCGAGGATCCGATTGGGCGAGACCCGGTCAATCGCAAGAAGATGTCGACGCGCGCTCGTCGCGCCCGGACGGCCGTGACGCGTGTCACCGCCGCGGAGGCGCTGCCAGGCGTCACGCTCGCCCGCATCACGATTGCCACGGGGCGCACGCATCAGATTCGCGTGCACCTGAGCGGCATCGGTCACCCGGTTGTCGGCGATGCCCTCTACGGGGGCGTCCATCGTCGCGTGCCGCCGCACCTCAGGGCGCTCAGCCGACTCGACCGTCCGTTTCTCCACGCGGCGCGCCTGGCGTTCGCCCATCCCGAGGACGGCCGTCCCCTGCAGTTCGAGTGCCCGCTTCCACCCGACCTGCAGACAGTCCTCGACGAGCTGAAGGCCGATGCGGCGCGATTTCGGCGCTAGCTTCCCGGAGCTGTCATGCCCACGGTCAGATCGTCTCGGTCCCCTTTCACCGGCCGCATCTTCACGATTGGCGTCGACAGGGTCGTCATGCCGCACGGGCGTGAGATGGACATCGAGGTCGTCAGGCACGCGGCATCGGCCGTGCTCGTGCCGATGCCCGATGCCGGTCGCGTCGTGTTGATCCGGCAGTACCGCTACCCCGTGGACCGCTGGTTGTGGGAACTGCCCGCCGGCACGCTCGACCCCGGCGAATCGCCCGAGGAGGCGGCACGGCGCGAGTGCCACGAGGAGATCGGACTCGTGCCGACGAACGTCACGCGCCTCGGGTCCTTCTTCCCCACGCCGGGCTACTGTGACGAGGAGATGGTGTTCTTCAAGCTGACCGGCCTCCACGACCCGGGTCACGAGGCCGAGCAGGACCCGGACGAGCAGATCGAGCCGAAGGTCGTCTCGCTGGACGAGGCGCGTGCCATGGTGCGACGAGGCGAAATCGTCGACATGAAGACGGCGCTGGCGCTGACGCTGGTGTGAGGCGCCGGCCGGCTCGAAGGCCGACCGCTACAGGGCACGGGCCGCCTTGCAGGCTTCCTCGACCGTTGCCGCGTGGATGGTGACGGTGTCTTCGAGGCGGCGCGCGTAGCCTCCCGCCAGCGTGACCACGACCGGCACCGACGCCCGTGCGGCCGCCCCGAGCACGAGCGCGTCGCGTCGGCGAAGCCCCTGCAGCGTCAAGGCCAGGCCGCCCAGTTGATCATCGAAGTACGGGTCTGCCCCGGCCAGGTAGCACACCAGATCGGGTGATGAGCCGAGCGCCTCGTCAAGGGCCGGCGCAAGACGCTCGAGGTATTCCTCGTCGCCGGTGCCGTCGTCGAGGTGGATGTCGATCCGGCTTGGCGGCTTGATCGCGGGGTAGTTCCTGGCCTGGTGAATGGACAACGTGAACACGTCCGGGTCGTTTGCGAAGATCGCGGCGGTCCCGTTGCCGTGGTGGACGTCGCAATCGACGATCGCCGCCCGTCGGAGTCGCCCCTCGGCGCGCAGAGCCTCGACCGCGACCGCCACGTCGTTGAACACGCAGAAGCCCTCCCCGTGGTCGCGGAACGCGTGGTGAAATCCCCCGCCAAGGTGGACAGCCGCCCCATGATCGCGTGCGGCGCGCGCGGCCGCGATCGTCCCGCCAGTCATGAGGCGGAATCCCTCGACGATCTCGGCCGACCATGGCACCTCGAGGCGCGCGACATCGTAGGGCGTCAGGTGGCCGCGACGCAGTTTGTCGAGGTACACGCGGCCATGCACCCGGGCGAGGTCGTCCCAGCCGGCGGCCGTCGGCTCAATGACACTGGCGCGATCGAGCCAGCCGGACGCGCGCAGGTGCTCGAGCACGAGCCCGTACTTCGCCGTGGCAAAAACGTGCGTCCCGATGTCGACGCGGTACTTCGCCGAATAGACCAGGCGCATGGCCGACGAATGGCCGGCGCTAGGAGGCGACGTGCGCCTCCGCCTTCTCAGCCGTCTCCGGCTCCGTGGACTCCCGCTCGAGCGCCAGGTCCAGCACTTCCTCAATGGTCGTGACGAGGTGGACCGTGATCTCGGAGCGGAGTTCCGGGCTGAGGTCTTCCTTCACGTTCTTCTCGTTCTGCGCCGGCAGAATGACGTTGCGCAGGCCGTGCCGGCGGGCGGCCAGGACCTTCTCCTTGACGCCGCCGACCGGCAGCACGCGGCCGGAGAGCGTGATCTCCCCGGTCATCGCCAGGTCGCCTCGAACCGGGCGGCCCGACAGCTCTGACACGAGCGCCGTCACCATGGTCACGCCCGCGGACGGGCCGTCCTTGGGGATGGCTCCCGACGGCACGTGCAGGTGAACCTCGGCGCTGCTGAAAAACTGCGCGTCGAGACCGTAGTGGGAGGCGTTCGTGCGCACCCACGAGAGCGCGGCACGCGCCGACTCCTTCATGACGTCGCCGAGGTGACCGGTGAGGGTCAAGGTGCCGGTTCCGGCCATGCGCGTGGCTTCGACGAACAGCACGTCGCCCCCGGCCGGTGTCCACGCCAGGCCGATCGCCACGCCCGGCTTTCGCGTGCGCTCCTCGACCTCCTCGTCGAGAAACCGCGGTGCGCCGAGCATCTCGGCCACGACATCCGGCGTGATGGTCACCCCCTCGTCGCGGCCCTCGGCTCGCCGCCGCGCCACTTTGCGGCAGAGCGCGCCGATCTCCCGTTCGAGGTTGCGCACGCCGGCCTCGCGCGTGTAGCCGCGTATCACCGTGCGCAAGGCGTCGTCGGAAAAGGTCACCTGCTCGCTGGTGAGCCCGTGGTTCTTCACCTGCTTGTCGACCAGGTGCTCGAGCGAGATCTTGAGCTTCTCGTCCTCGGTATAGCCCGGCAGCTCCAACACCTCCATGCGGTCGCGCAGCGCCGGCGGCACCGGGTCGAGCACGTTGGCGGTGGTGATGAAGAGCACCTCCGACAGGTCGAACGGAACGTCGAGGTAGTGGTCGCGGAAGCTGTTGTTCTGCTCCGGATCGAGCACCTCGAGGAGGGCCGACGCGGGATCTCCGCGGAAATCCGACCCGAGCTTGTCGATCTCGTCCAGGATGAAGACCGGGTTCTTTGATTCGGCCCGGCGCAGGCCCTGGATGACCTGGCCCGGCAGCGCACCGATGTACGTGCGGCGGTGGCCTCGGATCTCGGCCTCGTCGCGCATCCCGCCCAGCGACACCCGCACGAACTTGCGGCCGAGCGACGTGGCAATCGATCGCGCCAGCGAGGTCTTGCCGACACCCGGGGGGCCGACCAAACAGAGGATGGGCCCCTTCACCTCGGGGTTCAGCTTGCGGACGGCGAGGTACTCGAGGATGCGATCCTTGGCCTTCTCGAGGTCGGAATGGTCGGCGTCCAGGATCTGTTTGGTACGGATGAGGTCGATCACCTCGTCCGTGCGCTTGGCCCACGGCACCGCGACCAGCCAGTCGAGGTACGTGCGCGATACCGTGTTCTCGGCCGCCGCAACCGGCATCTTCGCAAGCCGGTCGAGCTCGCGCAACGCCTCCTTGAGCACGCCTTCCGGCATGCCAGCCGCTTCGATCTTCTGGCGAAGTTCCTCGATCTCCTTGGCCTGTTCGTCGCCCTCGCCAAGCTCGCGCTGGATGGCCTTCATCTGCTCGCGCAGGAAGTACTCGCGCTGGTTGCGCCCGACCTCCGACTGAACCTGCGACTGGATCTTCGAGCCAAGCTCGAGGACCTCGAGCTCCTTGATGAGCACGCGATTCAACGTGTCGAGCCGCTGACGCACGTCGAGCGTTTCGAGCACTTCCTGCTTGACCGTCGTGCCAATCGTCGACAGGCTCGACGCGATGAAGTCGGCCAGCTTGCCGGGCTCCGTCACGTTGGCTGCCAGCGACTGCAGGTCGTCCGAGAGCAGGGGCGAGAGCTGGACCACCTGCTGGAAGTTGGTCTTGATGTTCCGGACGAGGGCGTCCACTTCGAGCGCGTCTGCCTCGCGCTCGATGTCGTCGACCGCCGTGATCTCGGCCTTGATGTACGGGTGAAGGGCCGAGACCCGCTCGAGCCTGAGGCGCGACAGCCCCTGGACGATGAGGCGAAGGCTGCCGTCGGGCAACCTGAAGATCTTGTGGATGCGGGTGGCCGTGCCGATCGCGTGCAGGTCGTCCTGCTTCGGTTCCTCCACGGCCGCGTCCCTCTGGGTGAAGACCGCGATCAGGCGGTCGCCCTCCGTGGCGTCGTCAATCAGGCGGACCGACGCCTCCCGGGCCACCGCCAGGGGCATGAAGGAGTTGGGAAACAGGACCGTGTCCCTCAGTGGAAGGACCGGCAGCTCGGAGGGAATGTCGGGCGGCCGTTCATCCTCCGAGGGAGCCTCGCGCTCGAGGCGCTCTCGTCGATCGCTCATCTGGCGATCCTCCGTGGACAACGGCCGGCGGTGGGTGCCACGGGCCCCGCCGCCGGCGGAGCCCGTGTCGTGAAAGGGCTGACGCCGAGTCAGCTCGACATGTCGATGAAGAGCGAACTGGCGCCGCGCCGCTGCGAGAGGAACCGTTCCCGCTGCATGGCGGTCTCGCGTGCCTCCTCACAGTCCTTGCAGCGGACGGCGAAGGGCAGTGCGCGCAGCCGCTGGCGGGAGATCTCCTCTCCGCACTCGAAGCAGTTGCCGTACTCCCCGTCTTCGAGCCGGGCGAGCGCTTCGTCGATCTTCTGGAGCGTCTCCGCCTTCATCTGAATCAGGGCAAACTCGATGTCGCCCTGGATGTCGGCATCCGACGTCTCCCCGACTTCGGGATGCATCATACTGCCCGAGCCCTCCGAGCGCACGTCCTTGATCTTCTCGTGTACCTCGTTCAGGATCTCCCGCCGCCGGTCCTCCAACATACGCTTCAGCTCGAGGTAGCGGTCGGATTCGGTCCGGGCTGTATCGACTGCGGCCTTGCCGCGTGCTTTGGTCCTTGCCATAGGCGGACGCTCCTTGTCGTCCCGCGCACGCCCCTTAGATGCAAATCTCCGACCAGGTGTGTCGCTCATTGGCTCCCGGGCGCTTCGAGCCCACAAAGCCCCGCCAATCGCGGCCAGACGCCTGGTCTGGGCACCTTCCGCCGAACAGGCCCCGCTCGAACGGGGCGCCGGCGCCGTCCCGTCGGTCACTCTTACCTGCTAATTCTTTCAGTGACTTACGCGGAACGACGGGCGCCTGCGGCTCGGCGGCGGTGGCGCGCGTATG
>Ga0102851_10001107_pt1 | contig 14915 bp, 12 predicted proteins | sample Mud3Dept3metaG_FD_79558 | JGI IMG/M metagenome (GOLD analysis project Ga0102851, IMG submission 79558) | Freshwater wetland microbial communities from Ohio, USA, analyzing the effect of biotic and abiotic controls - Mud 3 Core 4 Depth 3... | ecosystem: Environmental > Aquatic > Freshwater >... | reverse complement strand
GAAACAGAGCTTACCGGCGCCGCCGACAACCCTGTCTTCTTTCCCGAAGAGCAGCTCGTCCTGACGGGAGCGAATTTCCAGGGGACGCCGCAGGCCTTTGCCCTCGAGCTTCTCGGCACGGCCGTGACCACCGTGGCGGTTCTCTCCGAGCGCCGGCTCAACCGGCTGATGAATCCCCATCTGAGCGTGGGCTTGCCGGCGTTTCTGACGAAGGGGGCAGGCATGTTCTCGGGGCTGATGCTGACTCAATATACGGCCGGCGCCCTGGTTGTCGAAAACCGCGTCCTTTCGCACCCGGCCGCGACCGGTTCCATTCCGGCGGCCGCCGACCAGGAAGACTTCGTGAGCATGGGCTGGACGACGGCCCTGAAGACCAAACAGATCATCGACAATGCCTGGGCCGTGCTCGGGATCGAGATGATGGCCGGGGCCCAGGCGATCGATTTCCGGGCGCCCCTCAGGCCGAGCCCCGGAGTCCAGGCGGCTTATGGGGTGATCCGGAAGCATATCGCCCGTCTGGAGGAGGACCGGCCGCTCTACAACGATATCAACGTGCTCAAGGATGTCGTGGAGCAAGGAGAGATCCTCGAGGCCGTGGAGAAAGCGGTCGGCGGTCTGGCCTAGATTCCGTCGGACAGCTCTCACCGGACGGATTTTCAGCATGACGGACGTGCCCATCTATCAAGCCCTGATCTTCGACATGGACGGTTTGATGATCGACAGCGAGAGATTGTATTGGGAGGTTGAGAAGGGAATCGCCCGGAGCCATGGGCGGGAGGTCCGGGAAGAGACCCTCTGGAAAATGATGGGGCGCAGGCCGATCGAAGGGATGAGGATTTTCGTCGAAGAGGTCGGGCTTCCAGTGCCGGCCGATGAAGCCTTGGCCCTGAGGGACCGCCGGATGCGGGAGAAATACCGGAATGAGTCAGAGGCCATGCCCGGGCTTTTCTCGATTCTGGACGCTTTTTCCGGGAGGCTGAAGCTGGCTGTCTGCACCGGGGCCCAAGCGGAATTCATGGAGATCGTCCTTGACAGGCTCAAGATCCGCGAGAAATTCGACGTCCTCCAGGCTTCGGACGGGATAGAGAAGGGCAAGCCCGATCCCGAGATCTACCTGAAAACGTGTGTCCGCCTCGGCCTGGCACCCCGGCAGTGCATCGTCCTGGAAGATTCTTCGAACGGTTGCCTCGCCGGCAAAAGCGCGGGATGCTACGCGATCGCCGTGCCCTCCGATTATTCCCGCGGGCAGGATTTCGGCTGCGCCGACCACGTCGCCTCCGGCCTCCCCGATGCGGAGAAGCATATTCTGGGCCTGCTCCAGGAGCGTTTGGTTACTCGTTAAAGCGGCAATGTCGGCGTTTCGAGAAAAGGCCGGAGCGGCGGCGATCCAGCGATACTACTAGTGGCGCGTCTCACAAATAACTTGGCTATGTCATAATCAGCGGAAGACGCGCCACCGCGGGGGAGTTTGAGGGGGACGGCGTCGTTCCCCTCAGGGGGTCAGCGAAGCAAAGCGAAGCGCCGAGGGGGGAGCTTGACTCCCCCCTGGAAGTGTCCCGTCCAAACAGAGGACTTTGGCAAGGAATTAACGAGACGGGACACTAGTTTTATAGAGCCGATAGAACCTGTATAATTAAAGAAGGGGAGGGCGGGAAGGCCTGTCGAACTCCCGGTTTCTCAGAGGAGACGTCATGAACAATCAAAGGGTGGCCTTGGTTACGGGAAGCAGCCGGGGAATCGGCCGGGAGATCGCCATCCGGCTGGCGGAGGATATGGCGGGGATCGCCGTGCACTATAGGGAGAACGAAAAAGCGGCGGAGGAAGTCGCCGGCGAGGTCAGGAAAAAAGGGAAGGAGGCGGCGGCCTTCCCTGCCGACCTGACAAGCGAGGGCGAAACAAAAAACCTGATCCGCCGGGTCGAAGCCCGGTTCGGCCGGCTGGATGTCCTCGTCAACAACTTCGGTCCGATCGTCGTCAAGCCCTGGCCGGAGCTGACGACCGCCGATTGGGAGCTGATGTTCCGGAGCATCCTTCTGGCGGCCTTCTGGGGAACGACGTCTGTTCTGCCAGGGATGAGAGAGCGGGGCTTCGGCCGGATCATCAACATCGGCTACCACCGCGTCGAGCAACTGACCGCCTTCTCGGGCATCGCCGCCTATGCCGCGGCCAAAACGGGGCTCCTCATCCTGACCCGCTCCGCCGCCGCCTCGGAGCTCAAGCATGGGATCACCGTGAATATGGTCTCTCCGGGGCTTATCGAAGGAGGGATCATGCCATCCGAAGGGAAGGTCCCGCCGGAGCTTTTCGGCACGAAGTTGGACGTCGCCGAAGCGGTGAGCTTCATCGCCTCGGACCGGGCCGGGCATATCAGCGGCACGAACCTGATCGTGGCCGGCACCTGGAAGCTGTGATGCTCGAAAGCTAAAGATTTCCCCCTCGGGCTTGCCTGAGACGCTGCAAGAAGGGTTTGGAGAGGAAGCTCTTTTCGTCCAGCTCACACAACTGCTTGAACATCAACCGGGTAACCGTGAAGGTCAGCAAATCGGGGGGGATATGCGGACGCATGGCGATGTCGGTGGCGCCGATCGAAGCCTGGGCGATGTCCAGGTTCCGGAATGGCAGAAGCTGTGAGCAGCCCGATCCAAAGGGCGCGATGACCGGGGGAGGATCATCGGGAGTGCTGTGATACTGCGCCCCGATGGCCAGGGCGCTCAGCTGGTCGGGATTCACTAGAAAAGTGATCGTCTTGAGGTCAGGCCAGGCTTCATCCCTGAGCGGCCCCAGGAATAGGTGAGGATTCTCAGCCCGGTATGGCCTGGCCGCATCGATCCATTTCCCCATGAGACCGTGGGAAGCTTTGAGGCCCTCTCCGTCGACCAGGAATTCGAGGAACTCCTTTCTTGACCGGACTTCGATCCCCCACATCCAGTGACCGGCGCCGCCGCAGCCATAGCGGTCTTTGGTGATGTGGAGGGTTTTCCCTTCCAGCCAGTGCTCGTAGAATGAGAATACGCAGGCGCGTCCCTCGGGCGAGACGAACGGCTCGAACAGCCCGGGGTCCGGAGAGTCGTAGAAGCCGATGATCGGCGTCTGGATATCGAGCCTTTTCCTGAGGGTCTGGGGATTGGGCAGTTTCTCTTTGGCCATAAACTATTTATGGCACGCCGCGGCCTCTTTGGCAAGCGCGGCCGGGCATCTTCACTCGAGATGAGTTCCTCGCCAAGCTCAATCTCCTCGACGCCTCCTTTTCCAAAATCTTAATCGACTACCGGGAAGATGTCGTCATCGACCGTTAGGCGAAGATACCCGGCGGTTAGGCCCGCTCTATATTCTTCGAGTTTCGGCTGAAATTTGACACGGACGACCTCTTAAGCTAGCTTTATAGATAGCGGGAGGATAAACGCAAAATGAAAAAAACCGTTGTTTTTTTGGCGATCGGAGTTTTTCTGTGCGGCGGGCTTGGCTTCGGAGCTACAAAATACCTGGACCTGAGCTGGGCGGAATTCCTGGCCGGAAGTTACGTGGGGAGCGCTAATAACGCTTGGGGTGTGAACGTGGCCGACTATTTTAAGTACATCCCGGTCCATTTCCCCGAGCAAACCGGAACTGTGACTTATTTGAAAGCCTGGTTGACCGATTCGAGCGCTTCCTATAAACTCCTCCTCAAGTTGTTCCGGGTGAATTTGTCCACGGGCGAGAAAGCGCTCGTGTTCCAGATCAATACGGGAGCCGCTCAAGCCGTCGGAAAGAAGGAATATATAACGGGCATCCTTCAGACCGCCGGGGCCGATACCATCGATAGTTCGACTTATGGTTGGTTTCTGCTGGTTGAGGGGGATAACGACAGCGCGACTTTTGACTTCCTGAAATTCCACGGGGTCCGGATCACCTACGACGCGCTCTAAGAATCCAGGAAAAACTCCTTTCGGCTGAAAACGATCTCCTCGACCATCGGCTCGAGCGGCAGGGAGAGCCGAATGATGCGTCCCGTAGAATCCGCCTGAAAAGCAGGAGTCAACCACAAGGCCGCCGGCGTCCCCAGCCAGCCGAGCTGACGGGTGGACCGGAAGGTGTCGTAATGCCAGTGCTCCAACCCGAATTCCTCCGAATCATTGTATTTCCCGTATAGAGCCCCCTCCTTAAAGGTCACGACGAGAGAGCCATACCCGGGGCTCGTATAATCTCCCGCATAGTCTTGCAGGGGACGGGAGGGACGGGTATCCGGGGTCCTGGCCAGCGGCTGACCGGTCAGCTTCTCAAAGGCCAAGAGCTCCGGCTTGACCGCGGCATACCAGTCGATCGGTTGGGCTTCGAGGAAGAGATCGCATATATACTTCACCACTGAATCGGCAAAGAACGCGGATCCGTTATGCACGGCAAACACCCCCAGGTTTTTATCAGGGAAAAATGCCATGAAGGCGTGGTAACCCGGAGCGGCGCCCCCGTGGCTGATCATGGAGTTGCCCCTGTAGGTGCCGACGAACCAGGCCAGACCATAACCCTCGAGGCCGGTGATCACCCGATTTTCCGAAGGCGCCCACATGGCACTATGAGGGATCCACATTTCATCGAGCATCCTTCTGCTGATGAGCTCTTTCCCGTCGACTCTGCCCCTATCGAGCAGAAAACGCATCCACTTCAGGGCATCGTTTGTCGAGGCATTGAGAGATCCAGTCGGGCGGAGGGCGTTCAGCTCGGCCAGTTCCAGGAGCTGCGGTTTGAATTCCCGCCCCAGGCTGACATTGTACGGCAAAGCATAATCCGGAAAGCGTTTCAGCTCATCGATGGTCAGCGAACTCTGGGTCATGTCGAGCGGTCCGAGGATGCGCTTGCGCACAACGTCTTCCCAGGGAATGCCGGCGGCGCGGCTGGCGACACATCCGCCGATAAAAATCGAGAGATTGCAGTAGATAAAACCTTCTCGAAAACCCAAGGGCAGGTCAAGATGGGCGAGCCGCCTCAAAACCTGGTCCTGGGTGAGGGTCGGACTCATGATCCACATGAAGTTGTGGGGTGCGAGTCCTGTTCGCATGGAGAGGACATCCCGCACCGTCGTATGAAGAGTTCGATAGGGATCTTTGAGCTCGAACTCAGGCAGGTAGGTGCGCACCGGCTTATCTAAATCAATCAGCCCATCGTCGACGAGCATCCCTACGACCATGCTCGTTACGCATTTTGTGAACGAACCCAGAGGAAACTGAGTCTCCGGTGTGATGGGGAGCTTCTTCTCGAGGTCGCGAAACCCAAATCCCTTTGCGAACACGACCTTGCCATCAGAAATGATCCCCACGGCAAACCCGGGGACACCTGAATCTTTCAGAACATAGCTGACGTGTTCCTCAACCGCGGCCAGTTGCTTTTTGAGATGGACGTCCGCCGACGACGGAGTATTGGCTAAAACGGCAGGAGAGACTGCGTTCGAAAAGACCAGCGCGGCGACGCTGCAGCGCTTCAGGAGGTCCAAAAACAGGCGATTCATGGGCTATTTCCTCCTCTTCAGCGGAACTGTTTTACCTTGCGAGCTCTTTGTAGCGGAAGCAGGTGATGAGGTGGTCGTTGACCATACCCGTAGCCTGCATGTGGGCATAAATGACCGTCGAGCCGACGAACTTGAAGCCGCGCGCCTTCAGGTCGGCGCTGATGCGATCTGAAAGAGGCGTCCGAGCAGGCATGCTGGCGAACGACCGGAGTCCGCTTTGCATCGGCTTCCCGCCGACAAAGCCCCATATGTAGCGGTCAAAGGTGCCGAATTCTTTCTGGACTTCGATAAACCTCCGGGCGTTGTTGATCGCGGCCAGGATCTTCAGCCGGTTGCGGATGACGCCCGCGTCGCCGAGCAGGCGTTGGACATCGCGCGCCGTGAACCGGGCCACCTTGACCGGGTCGAAGGCGCGGAAGGCCCGCCGGAAATTCTCGCGCTTATCGAGCACCATCCGCCAACTCAGCCCCGCCTGCATGCCCTCGAGGATAAGGAACTCGAAGATCTTGCGGTCGTCGTGGAGCGGCGTCCCCCACTCGCGGTCGTGGTATTGGCGCATCAGCGCTCCTTCGACGTCTCCCCAGCATCTTTTTCGGCTGTCCGCAGGGACCTTTGCCGGCTTTCCTTTATCAGCCATCGGCCACCTCCATTACGGTTCGAGCCGGCCTGACGAGTTGCCAGGCCCATCAACCGTAAATACCCACCTGTTTTCTTCGTTCCGTCGCACATGGACGGGAACGAGGAACGTCTGTCCATTCGGGCCATTGAGGATGATTTCATATTTCCCGAAAAAGCCCCGGAAGGACAGGGTTCCCCGGTCATCGGTTTGATAGAGGCCGTTGGACCTCCAAGTCTCGTTGACCAGCTTATCCAGCATGGTATAAACCAGTTTCGGACGGTATTCCTCGTCCACAAGCCCTCCGCCCGGAAGCCAACTATTCCGGTCGGAAAGACCCCACCAATTCATCGAGACGACGGCCGGATGGCCGAAGCACAACTTGACGAATTGCCCGGTGAATTCGCTTTGGGCTTCCGGCGTCCAGGATCCCGTCCTCCAGCCTCCCGTTATGCCGACTCCCGACGACTGGGGGTGAAACTCCGTGATATGGACCGGGAATCCGAGCCCATAATAAAGGTCGAAGGTTTTCCAGACTTCCTCTGGGGAGAACCATTCCTGCCGCGGTTCATGCGCCTGGATCCCTATCCCCGATAGGGGAGCCCCTCGTTTCTTAAGCTCGATGAGCAATTCTTCGTACCGCTTCCGGACGTCCTTATCGGCAAGAGTCCTGTATTCGTTGATGAGAAGCGTCGCTCCGGGATTTCCCCGGTGGGCCCATCGCAGCGCCCGTTCCACGTAATCAGCGATAAGCGGAATGGGCTCCCTGATTTCCCAGTCGTTCTCATCATTAAGGGTTTCCATCTTGTGCTTCCAGGTCTTCACGTTAATCGGCTCGTTCACAACGTCCCAAAGTCCAATCTTGTCGCGGAAGCCGGCCGTGATGTTCATGACCCGGGCCTTCAGGAGTTCTTCGGCCTCCTCTACGGAATACCCGGCGAGCCAAGGCGGGGCTCCGGATTGCGTCGCCCAGACGAGGGGATGGCCCTTGGTCGTTATGCCGTTCGCCCGGCACCACTCGAGTGTCGGGAGCATGTCCGCCCAGCGGGTGAACCCCTGTCTGGATTCGTAGCCGGGCCAGTAAAAAGGAAATACGGCCAGGTTGAATATTCTTTTAAACCGGTCTTTGAAAAGCTCTTCCTTATAAGTGTTTTCACCATGTATCAGGTCGAAAATGATGCAGCCGAAGAGGAAATCGTGGGTCTTCTGGCGGACGTCGACCCGGGCGTTCCTGATCATCTGGCCATCCCGGGTTTTGAACTGGATGACGACATCGCCTTTCCGGAATTTCTCGATATTCTCCTCGGCCCGCTTCATCATCCGGGCTTCAGTTTCCCGGACGTCCTGCGGCAGGGCAGCTAAGGGAGAGAGACACAGTGCGGCGAGGGCCATATAAGGGAGCGCTACCCTAAACCCTAAGTTGTGTTTTGTTCTCATGGGCAAATCATATCATAATAAAATGGCCGCGGCCAAAACGGCCAAAATCTTGAAACCCCCTCCTCCCCATGATAGCGTGGGGTCCATTTAGAGGATAATTCAGAGGGAGAACAGCATAGCCAGAATACCTATGGAGTGGCACAGGAGGTGGCTGCGGACGCCGGCAGGACTGGCAGTTCTCCGGGCTCCGCAGAAATGCTCCTTGAAATAGCCGTCGTCCCGCCCCATGTACCTCAAAGAATGGATGACGGATAGATAATGGTCACGGAGAACGAAATGGATTTGCGCATGCTTGTCTCCTCTTTTACCTCTCCGATCGTTAGGCGTGAGCATAGATCAAGCCATCAAACACTGTCAATGCCGGCTTTGGAGAGCGGGTCGGTGACTCAGTCGGTCAAGATGCCGGGGGCGTGAAAAAAGGGAGGGGGGCCAGATTCGAAAATTTCCCTTGACAAAGACCTGTCTCCGGCTTATTTTATAAATGGTGAACAAAATGGTAAACAAACTGCGCAAAGAGCCGACCAAACGCCAGAGAAAGGCCCTCCAGGCCATCGAAGGCTTTATTCTCGAGCACGGCTTCCCGCCGACCATCCGGGAGCTCGGGAAACGGCTGGGCATCGTCCACCCCTCGGCCGTCTTCAAGCACGTCACCAGCCTGGAGCGGAAGGGCTACCTCAGCCGCGAGGGAGGGGAGCTGCGCCTCGTCGGGGGGCCTTCGCCGCTCGACCTCCAGGTCAAGGTGCCCCTGGTCGGCGTCGCCCCGGCCGGCCGGCCGCAGGAAGTCTTCGACTCCCTCGGGGAAAGCGTCGATGTACCCGAGTGGATGGTCGGCCGCCGCCGCGGCAGCGTCTTCTGCATCCGGGTGTCCGGGAAGAGCATGGTCGACGCCTACATCGACGACGGCGACCGCGTGCTCCTGGAGAGAACCAATACGGCCAACTCTGGAGAGATGGTCGTGGCCCGCCTCGACGACGGCTCGGTGACGTTGAAGAGGCTCCGCAAGGAAAACGGCCGGATTCTTCTTGTCCCCGAGAACCCGGAGTTCGCGCCGGTCGAGGTCAAGGAGCTTCGGGTCGTCGGGAGAGTCGTCGGCCTGCTGCGGAAGTATTAAGAAATCCCGCGGGCGATTCGCATGAGGAGACGTATCCCCCTCCTCTTCGTCCCCTCCCGCCAGGGGAGGGGAGATTTTAAGGGGAGATGAGGTTAACGGAAGGAAGGATATGAAGCGCCGCTCGATCGTCCACATCGACATCGACGCCTTTTTCGCCGCCGTCGAGGAGCTTCTGAATCCCGCCCTCAAGGGGAAGCCGGTCATCGTCGGCGGCCTGCCCCACGAGCGGGGAGTGGCCTCCACCTGCAACTACGAGGCCCGCCGCTACGGCGTCCACTCCGGCATGCCCCTGCGCAAGGCCTATGAGCTCTGCCCGAACGGCCTCTTCATCCGCGGCAACTATCAGGTTTACCAGGCCTTCTCCGAGAAATTCTTCCGCATCCTCCACGAGTACACCCCCGACGTCGAGGAGGCCTCGCTCGACGAGGCCTACCTCGATTTCACCCGCTGCCGGCCGCTCTATCCGTCCTTCTCCGCCGCCGCCCGCGGAATGAAGGCGCGCATCGAGAGGGAGACCGGGCTCAGGGTCTCGGTCGGGATGGCGCCCAACAAGATCCTGGCCAAGCTGGCCACCAAGAAGGCCAAGCCCGCCGGGTTCTTCGAGGTCGAGGCCGGCCGCGAGGAGGAGTTCCTCAGCGGCCTCGGCATCGAGTGCCTGCCCGGGATCGGGCCCAAGGCCCAGGTCGTCCTCCGGATGCTCAACATCCACAAGATCGGCGACCTCTGGGGGATGCCGCGGCCGGCGCTGCGCTCCCTCTTCGGCCTCGAGGGCGAGGAAGTCTATCTCCAGTCACGGGGGATCGACAGCCGGCCCGTGTTCAGGCCCACCGTCCCCAAGTCCGTCTCGCGGGAGACGACGTTCCTCGAGGACCTCTGGGACAGGCGTCTGCTCCTCGCTCATCTGGCCTACCTCTGCGACCGGCTGACCCTCGGCCTGCGGCAGGAGCATCTTTTCGCCCACGTCATCGAGGTCACAGCCCGGTACTCCGATTTCAAGACCGAGGTCAGGCGGCGCCTGCTCCTCACGCCCCTCCAGGAAATGGGCGGGATCTACCGGGTGGCCGAGGACCTTTTCCTCGGACTGTTCGCCTCGTCGCGCCTGGCCCTGAGGCTCGTCGGCGTCAAGGCCTCGGACTTGGTGAGGTCGAGGTCTCTTTCGCTCTTCGAGCCGTACTCGGACCGGGGAGAGAGGTTGGGCGCGGCCGTCGACCGGGTGCGCGAGAAGTACGGGTTCGGCTCGCTCCTGACGGTGCGGGAGAGGATGCTCGACGCCGTCTACGAGTTTGAGCAAAGGCGCGGGTTCGTCCTCAAGACGGCGTCCCTGACGAAGTGATCGATCATGTTCATCCCCCTCCGCCTCCATTCCGTTTACAGCCGCGGCAAGGGGAGCGCGACACTCGAGGAGGCGTCGGCGTGGGTTGCGCGGCAGGGCCTTGGCGGCGCGGCCCTCACCGATATCGAGAACCTCTACGGTTGGGCGAAGTGGAAGAGGGCGGCCGAGGCTCGCGGTTTCCGGCCCCTTTTCGGCTGCGAGCTCGAGGTCGGCGGCCGGACCTTCGTCTTTCTCGTTAAAGACCGGGAAGGCTACTGGAATTTGATGGAGATATTCAACCAGGAGGGGAGGCGGCCGGGAAGGGGAAGAGAGGCGGGAGAAAAGGAAATAGATACAGGGGGTGGCGAAAGGGCACCCCTACTAAGGAGAGCCGAAGATTGGGGAAGAAGGCTGATTAACGGAAGGAGTGCAACGCCGGAAGAAAAGGCTCAGGCCGGGAATAAAATTGGAGGATCTGCGCCGCAAGGAGAGAAGGAAACAGGGAGAAAATCGGTTGGGTTGGCGACCGCTGGCTTGATCACGATTTTTGTCCCGAGGGCTGAGGATATCGATTTGCCGTCGGAGTTCAAGATTGTCATGGGAAATCGCTCCGGAACGGATGCCGGCGGTTTTAATGTCAATTTTGACAACGGGGTGCGAATGGAAATCGAATCATTCGACCGGGGCGATTTTTACCTGGGCTGTGATTTCTCGAATTTCGAGAAAGCGGAGGAATGGGCACACACCTACAACCTCCCGCTCGTCTGGGCCAATCCCGTCAAGTTCATCCGAAGCCCGGAGCGCCTCATCCTCCTTCACGCTATTAACCGGAAAGTCCCTTATCCGCCGGAGAGGGACCGGATGGCGGACAAGACGGCGCTCCTCGGCCCTGACCAGGAGGCGCTCGCCCTGAAAAAGTTTGGATCCGCCGCCCAGGAAGCCTTCCGGCGGACGTCCGAAATCGCCGAGAAGTGCCGCTTCGGTTTCGAGGACATCGTGCCGCCGCTCCCGCCGGACCTTTTTCCGACGACGCTCGGCGATCTCGTCATGGAGCGGCTCCGGAGCGCCGGAGGTTTGAGCTGGCGCGAAAGGGAGCGGGCCCGGCGCGAGCTCGAGGTCATCGAGAAGTCCGGGTTCGCGCCCTACTTCCTCATCGTCCACGACGTCATCGACTTCGCCCGGCGCCGCCGCATCCTCCACAACCTCAAAGGCTCGGGCGCCTCCTCCTACCTGGCCTACCTGCTCGGCATCTCCCACGTGAGCCCCATGGAGTTCGACCTCTACTTCGAGCGCTTCCTCAACGGCGGCCGGAACGACCCGCCGGACATCGACCTGGATTTCGACTCCCGCCGGCGCGACGAGGTCCTCGATTTCGTCCTGAAGAAATACGGCCGGGGCGAAAAGACGGGCGGAGCCTTTGTCTGCAGCCTCAAGAACTACCGGGCCCGCTCCGCCCTCTACGAAACGGCCCGGGCCTTCGGGATTCCGCCGGAGGAGGCGCGGTCGCTGAGCAACCGCCTTCCGTATTTCGCCGAGCCCGACTTTTTGCGGCGCGACAAGCCGGCCGCCGGCCACCTCGAAATTTGGAAGATGGCCTCGGAGCTCGGCGGAGTTTATGCCGATATCTCGCTCCACGTCGGCGGCGTCATCCTCACGCCCGCGCCGGCGGGCCGGTACCTCCCGCTCGAGGAGTCGGCCAAGGGGTTCATCATGAGTCACTTTGACCGGGACGCGGTCGAGGACCTGAAGCTCATCAAGCTCGACCTGCTCTCGGTGCGGGGGCTGGCGGCCATCTCGGAGACTCGGGAGAAGCTCAACCTCCGGACGATCCCGCCGGGCGACGCCCAGACGTACAAGCTGCTCCAGACGGCCCAGACGATCGGCTGCTTCCAGGTGGAAAGCCCGGCCATGATGAACCTCCTGCGGCGGATGAAGCCGGAGACGATTTACGAGCTGACCCAGGCGCTGGCCCTCATCCGTCCCGGGCCGACCGAGAGCGGGATGAAAGAGGCGCTCCTCCGCGCCCGGGAGAGGAGACAGGCCTTTAGGGAGCCCCTCCTCGAGAAGATCCTCCCCGAGACGCAAGGACTTCTTCTCTACGAGGAGCAGGTGATGCAAGTAGCCGAGCGGGTGGCCGGAATGCCGCCCGAGGAGGGCGACCTCCTGCGCCGGGCCCTCAAGAAGAAAAACGGCACCCGTGCGGCGCTCAGGGAGAAATTCTTCAAGGAGGCGCGGGAGCGGGGGTACCAGGCCGCCGAGGTCGAGAAGCTCTGGACGACCATGGAGAAATTCTCCTCCTACTCCTTCAACAAGGCCCACAGCGCCTCCTACGCCGCCATGGCCTACCAGGCCGTCTATCTCAAGGTCCATCACACCGTGCCGTATCTTGCGGCCGTGCTCAACGCCGGCGGCGGCTACTACATGCCGGCCGAGTACATCGAGGAGGCCAAGCGCCGCGGCATCGGCTTCCTGGGACCCGATATCAACCGGAGCGGCCATCTCTTCGAGGTCGAAGGGCCGAACATCCGCGTCGGGTTGACGTCGATCAAAGGCTTGGCCATCAAAACGATAGAGAAGATTATCGCCGAGCGCCGGGACACCGAGTTCGCCTCGGTCGAGAATTTCCTGGCCCGCGTCCATCCGGGAAGGGCGGAGCTCCTGTCCCTCATCAAGGCCGGGGTGTTCGATTCCCTGGAGCCGCGCCGGACCCGGCAGATCCTGCGCCATTTCCAGGGGATCGAGGACATGGAGGAGGTGGCGGACATGAACCCCCTCGAGAAGGCCAAGATGCTCGTCGACTCCCTGGGGTTCAGCCCGGGGCCGGATTCGCTCGAGCTCTATGAAGGCAAGAGGCCGGGCCTCCGGGTCAAAGACCTGGGGAACTGCTCCGGCCAGCAGGTGGAGCTCGTAGTGCGGGTGGTCGACGCCCGTCTCAAGGACACGACGAACGGCAGCAAGTACTTTTATCTGTTCGAGGACGAGACCGGGCTTCTCGAGGGGGTGGGGGAGAGGCGCTGCCTGAGCTTCGGACAGCCGCCCGTCTGCTGCCTGCGGGGGGAGGTGCGGCGCGGCGGCGGAGGCACGGTCAAGATCCACAACTGCTCATTCCTCAAGACATTCTAAGGGGAGGCCTATGTGGCAGGACGGAGTATTCTGAGGCGGGACAAATGGCGGGCAAGGAGCGGCAACGGCAGCCGGAGGGATCGGCCTTTTCCCCGGATAGGAGACGTTTTATGAGAGAACAGGGTAAGCTGGCTTTGGCACAAAACATGCAGATGGATCTGCGGAGAATAAGGATGGGCGATTACAGGTTTTCAGTGATGATCGGCAGGAACGGAGAGGGCTGGGTGGCTGTCTGCCCCGAGTTCCAGGGATGCGTCGCGCACGGCAAAAGCTATGAGAAAACCCTGGCCAAAATCCGCGGGGAGATCCAGCTCCGGATCGAGGATTCTCTCGGCGACAACGAAGACATCCCCCAGGTTGAAACCGTCAACTTCACTATGCTCCAACTGAGCCTGTAGAGAACCATTTCCGCGCCGACCAAGAAATCACGAAACAGCCCATTTCCGACGTAAGCCAAACTTATCCAAGAAAGCCTTAGCTGCGAACTCTATCTATCAGCCAGAGAACAAATTGACATCGACCGGGCAGCGGGAATAGTATCAATCACGAGCGGATAAGTGGATTTGCCTGTTTCCGAGTGATTTCGAGACCCGTATGAAAAGCGGCTCCCCGAGATTGCTGGCTTTGGGAGCTTGGTTCCTTTTTCCCGGGCTCCTTTTCTCTTTTCCCGAGCGCTACCTCAGGTTCGAGCGCCTGCTCCCTGAAACCTCCGGCGCCCCGGTCACGGGAATCTCCAGCATCCTGCAGGACCGCGAAGGCTTCCTCTGGTTTGGGACGATGGCCGGCCTGGCCAGGTACGACGGCTACCGGTTCGTTTTTCACTCTCCGAATCCGGCGCTAGACGCGGCCGGCCAATCCAAGGAAACAGTCATTTACCCGGTGTTCGAGGACAGCCGAGGTAACATCTGGATCGGTACTGACGCCCAAGGGCTCTTCAAGTTCGAGCCAAAAAAAAGGACGTTTGTGCAGTACCGGCACGATCCGGCCGACCCGGCCAGCCTGAGCGGCGACACGATCCTGACGATTCAGGAAGACAGGAAGGGGATCCTCTGGATCGGGACTCGGCTCGATGGGCTCAACCGATTTGACCCCGGCAGCGGGACTTTCAGCCGAGCCCTTTTGGATGCCGACGCCGGCGCGGTCTGGGATCTGCTCGTGGACCGAAAAGGCTTCCTCTGGGCGGGAACACAGGAAGGGGGACTCTACAGACGTGATCCCGCCTCGGGAGAGATCAGGAATTTCCGTTTCGTCCTCAATGATCCCCGAAGCCTGGGAAGCAACACGGTCTGGTCGATATTCGAGGACAGCCAGGGACGGATTTGGGCCGGGACGAAGGGCGGCGGGCTTAACGAATTCATTGAAGGGGACGAGGGGTTTATCCGCTTCACCGGAGACGACGGCCTGCCGCGGGACCTTGTCTCACCCGCGATCACGGCCATCGCCGAGGACGGAGAAGGCCGGCTGTGGATTGGAACGGCCTGGGACGGCCTGAGGGTTTGGGACAAAAAGACCGGCGGATACTCAATCCTCAAGGCCGATTCGCAGGACGCGGAGTCCCTGTCCGACAACAACATCACCTCCATCCTGAAAGATGCCTCCGGGATCATGTGGGTGGGGACGGCCCGCGGAGGAATCAACAAATGCCTGGCCGGCCGGGCCAAGTTCGCCCATTTCAAACACGACCGCTATGACCCCCGAAGCATCTCCCGCAACGACGTCCGGTCCCTTTGGGCCGGGGATTCCGGGAACCTCTGGGTGGGTTTCGATGAGGGACTCGACGCGGTCAACGAAAAAGCGGGTGCTCCGCGCCGGTTTCGAAACGACCCGGCGGTGAGCG
>Ga0102851_10001106_pt1 | contig 14919 bp, 9 predicted proteins | sample Mud3Dept3metaG_FD_79558 | JGI IMG/M metagenome (GOLD analysis project Ga0102851, IMG submission 79558) | Freshwater wetland microbial communities from Ohio, USA, analyzing the effect of biotic and abiotic controls - Mud 3 Core 4 Depth 3... | ecosystem: Environmental > Aquatic > Freshwater >... | reverse complement strand
GCCCACGGCGCGCGCCAGAAGGACGAGCAGATATCCCAGCCGGTTGGGTCCGGCGGCGTGCAGCTCGAGCTCCGGGTCGCGCCCGCCGAGGACGCGCCCGAGCAGCACGACCTGCTCGAGCAGCTGCGGCAGGTCGAGCACCGGCGGGCGCCGGACGAGCAGCGCCGGCAGCGCCAGGATCGCGCCGGCGCCGGCGAAGACCCAGAGCGTGGCACGTCCGTCCCGGCTCACGGCGCCCCGCTCCGCGCCGCCGCCGGATCCGCCACCGCGCCGGCGACCGCGGCCTGACGCTCGAAGGTCCAGTAAACGAGATCGTCCCCGGGGCGGCCGAAGATCGCCCCCAGGCGGTACTGCGACTCGAAGGCCGGGTGCCGGGCGAGCGCGGGATAGACCCCGTAGTCGGGCCTCGGCGCCAGCCGGTCCGGCCTCGAGCTGCTCAACACGACGACCTCGGGCGGGCGCTCGAAGACGAAGCGGGCGAAAGCCTCGGGGTCGCGCCGGATCGGGTCGCGCGGCATCTCGCGCGAGTTGAGGCAGAGCGCGTCGACGATGCGCGCGCGCGTGAAGTAGCCGAGGACGCCGCAGTCGCCGAGCACGAACCGGGCCTCGCCGCCGTAGCGCGCTTCGAGCCAGGCCGCGAGCTCGCGCCGCGCCCCCTCGCGCCCGGAGTACGCCTCGGCGGTCTGTCGCGCCAGGCGCAGGCGCGGCTCGAGCGCGGACAGGCCGAGCGCCGCCGCGATCACGAGCAGGACTGCGGCGCGCACCGGGGCACCGAGGCGCGGCAGCGCGCGCGCCGCGAGCTCCGCGGCGCCGGCCACGCCGAGCGCGACCAGCGCGGCGTAGGCGGCCAGCGCGTGGCGATTGCCGTGGCCGAGGATCGGGTCGGCGCCGTGGAGGATGGCGAGCGACAGTGCCGCGAACGCGGCGAGCCCGACCCGCCGCTGGTCCGGCTTCCACGCCAGCGCCAGCGCGGCCAGGGGCAGCGTCCAGGCGATCAGCGGCAGCGCGTCGCGCAGCAGCGCCCACGGGTCGCCGTCGAAGATCGCCTTGCAGCGCACGGAGTTCGGGATCAGGTCTCCGAACCAGGCCCGCTTCCAGCCCAGGTAGAGCGCGTAGGGCACCGCCGAGACGAGCGCCACCGGGGCCACGATCGCCCAGGTCCGTCGCCAGCCCGCCCGGCGGCCGTCCGTCGTGCCGGGCCGGCGGCGCACACCTTCGGCGACGGCGCCGGCCGCGATCGCGACGCCGACCAGGGGCCCTTCGGGCCGGGTCAGCGCGGCGACCAGGACCAGCACGCCGGCGAGCGCCAGGGCGCGCCGCGCGCGCGCCGGCTCGGCGCGCTCGAGCGCGTCGGCGCCACCGCCGGCGAGCGCCAGCGCGGCCAGCGCCACGAGCGCATAGGTCGCGGTCTCGAAGCCGCTCGCCGACCAGATCGGCACCCAGGGATACCGCAGCCAGAGGAAGCCGGCCGCCAGGCCGAGCGCCGCGCGCGCGCCGCGCTCCTCGAAGGCGGGGAGCAGGAGCAGGACCCCGAGCATCGAGGCCGCACCCAGGAGCTTGAGCACGAGGACGGGATCGAAACCGGCGGCGAGCGCCGCCGCGCCCGCGAGCACGAACGAGAAGTTGGAGTAGCCCTCGACCGGCGCCTCGCCGACGTTCCAGCGCAGCCCTTCGCCGGCCACGAGGTGGCGCGCGTAGCGCAACGAGATGTAGGCGTCGTCGGTGGTGAAGCCCCAGGTCGCGTCGAGCAGGGCGAGTGCCTGGACCGCCAGCGCCAGGGCGAGCAGGGCCACGGTCAGGCCGAGGAGCCAGCGACGCGGGGCGGTCACGGCCGCCAAGTGTAGTGAACGCCGAGCTCGGCTAGCATGCGGCCCGATTGAGCGACCTCGCCGCCCCTGCCCCGACCCGCGCCGGTGCGCTGCTCACGCTCGCACCCGGGCTGGCCTGGGGGCTCGCGCAGTTCGTCGCCTTCGCCTTCGTGGTCGAGCCGGGGCCCGAGTCGGCGTCGCAGGTCGCGGTGCTCTTCTTCCTCTGCCTGTTCGTCGGGCTCGTGCACGCCGGCCTGTTCGCCGCCGCCGCGGCCGCGCTCGGCCGCCACCTGCCGCGCGCCGGAGACGCTCTGCTCGCGGCCGGGGCCGGCTCGGTCTACGCCTGGCTCGCGCTCTCGATCGTCAAGTTCGACCAGGCGCGCGCGCACCTGCGCTTCGAGGACCTCTGGTTCCTGGCCACCTCGGCGCGCCAGGTGAGCGGCGAGGGCACCGCCGCCGAGCGTGGCGGCCTGCTGTTCGCCCTCGCCCTCCCGGCGCTCGCCGCGCTCGCGCTCTTCGTCCTCCTGCGCGCGGCGCGGCGCCACGGCCCCCCGCTCCCGGTGCGGCCGGCGCTCACCCTGGCGGCGCTCGGCCTGGTCGGCGTGGGGGCCGTCGGCTGGCGCTACCCGCTCGCGCGCTGGGCCACCACCTCCCTGCTCGCCGACACCGTGGCGATCTCGCGCTCGGTCGAGAGCGGCGTCGAGCGAGCGCGGGCGCTGCGCCACCGCGCGGAATGGAAGCCCGATCCGGCGCGCCAGGCGCCGGTGGCGCCGTTCCGGCCCGAGGCTCCACCCCGGCGCTGGAACGTGATCGTGCTCATGCTCGAATCGGTGCCCTGGCGGCGCGCCCTCGGCCCGGACGCTCGCCCGGACGCCACACCGCACCTCGCCGCGCTGGCGCGCGAATCCGTGGTCTTCGATCGCGCCTACGCCACATCGAGCCACTCCGACTACGCCCAGACCTCGATCCTCTCCTCGCTCTACCCGCGCAAGGGGCAGGAGCACGACTACTTCTTCGACATCGACTACCCGCGCGCCCTGCCCTGGGACGTGCTCGGGCCGCTCGGCTGGCGCAGCGCGGTCGTCTCCTGCCAGAACGAGCGCTGGGGCAACATGATCGCGTTCATCGACACCCCGAGCCTCGAGCGCCTGGTGCACGCCCCCGACCTGCCCGACGCTCCGCGGCGCGGCTCCGGCAGCCAGACCAAGGTGTTCGAAGAGGCGATCGTCGACGACTTCCTGGCCTGGACCGCCGCCGAGCCGGAGCGGCCGTTCGTCGCGTACCTCAACTTCCAGGCCACCCACTTCCCGTACGTCTGGCCGCCCGGCTTCCGCCCGCCGTTCGGCGCGGCGCCGCTCGACTTCGAGGCGACCTTCCTCGGCTACCCGACCGAGCGCGTGCCGCGCCTGCTCGACCGCTTCCACAACGCGCTCGCCTACGCCGACGCCCAGCTCGGCCGGCTGATCGCCGGCCTGGCCGCCCAGGGTCGCTGGCAGGACACCGCGCTGGTGCTGGTGGCCGATCACGGCGAGGCGTTCTACGAGCACGGGTTGCCCACCCACGGCACCACCGTGCTCGAGGAGCAGGTGCGCGTGCCGATGCTGCTGCGCCTGCCCGGCGAGGCGCCGCGCGTCGTGGTCGAGCCGGTGTCGGTGCTCGACGCGCTGCCCACCGTCTACCGCGCGATGGGGCTGCCGCGCCACGGCGCGCTCCAGGGCCGCGACGACGTGCTCGAGCCCTCTTACGCCGGCGGCGCGCGCCCGCTCTTCTTCTCGATCCAGGGCATGACCCACGAGGACGGGATCCTCGAGGGCAACTGGAAGCTGATCGTCAACCACGACCGCCGCGAGTCCGCGCTCTTCGACCTCGCGCGCGATCCCGGGGAGCGCTACAACCTCGTGCTCGACGCCGAGGATCGCCGCCTCGCGCTCGACGCCACGCTCGCGCGCTTCCTCGCCCTCCAGCTCGGCTACTACCGCGCCGACGGCTGGGATTCGGGCTGGTTCGCGCCGCGCGTGCCCTGAGCGCCGGGCGGCGGCACCTCGTAGACGCGCAGCTCGGGCAGGTCGGCGACGAGCGGGAAGCCCTCCGCGCGCGCCCAGGCGTCCTCCGGCGGCCACAGCTCGCGCCAGGCTCGCCAGCGGGAGACGACCAGCAGGTCGGGCCGCGCGCGCTCGAGCGCCGCGCGCCAGAACTCCCGCTCGAACGTGCGCCGCGGGTCGCCGTCCCGGTAGCGGAACCCCTCCTCCGGTCCGGGGTGGACCGGCACCGCGATCACCCGCCGCTCCAGGCGCCGGCCGGTGAACAGGGCCAGGAACTCGTTGTGGCTCGAGGTCGCCCACGCCACCGCCGCCGCGCCCGGCCGCGCGCGCTCGGCGGCGAGCGCGGCCGCGGCGAACGGGCGGAAGACCGCGTCCTCGGCGAGCCAGCGGCGCTCGCGGCCGGCCTCCCGGTAGGCCCACGCGGCGAACAGACCGAGCGCGACGAGGGCGAGCGCGGCCGCGAGCGCGGCCGCCCGCCCCATCGTCCGGAGCCGCGGGGCGAGGGCTCCGAGCAGGCCCGCGCCGGCCAGCGGCACGCCCACCAGCGCGACGCCGCGCGCGAGCCCGGGCAGGGGCGCGGCGAGCCCGGCCTGGAGCACCTGGACGGCGACGCCGGCTCCACCCAGGAGCGCCATCCAGCGCCCGCTCACCCGCCCGCGCGAGAGCGCGGCGAGGGCGAGCGCCGCCGCGACGGCCGCCGCGGGCACCGCGAAGCGCACCTCCGAGCGGAACAGTCCGGGGTTGTCCCAGTACGGCAGGCGCAGGTAGGTGAGGGCGAGCACCAGGAGCCCCGCGGGCGCGACCAGGCGCGCCAGCGCGCCGCAGCGCTCGCCGCGCCGCAGCTCCGCGCGCGCCGCGCGCAGCGCGAGCACGATCCCGGCCGCGGCGAGCGGCAGCAGGACGAGCTGCGCCCAGCCGAGCGACATCGCCGGCAGGCGCGCCGGCGGCAGGGCGAAGAGGGCGTCGCCCAACAGGCCGTCGCGCGCGAGCTCGCGCCAGCGCTCGGCGAGGCTGCTGCCCTCCCAGACGAGGCCGGCGCGCTCGAGGTGCGGCAGCCCGAGCCAGGGCGCCGGGAAGAACGGGTTGCCGGCGAGCGCCAGGTTGCGCACGTACCAGGCGCCGCCGGTCAGGGTCGCGCCGCCGGCGTAGAGCGCGCCCGCGGCGAGCGTCCGCCGCCACGGCACGCGCGCGAAGGCGAGACCGCCGGCGAGCGCCACGCCGAGCCACGCCGCGAGCGGCAGGGCGGTGAGCTTGGTGCCCGCGGCGAGCCCCGCGGCGAGGCCGGCGAGCGCCGCCGCACCCGGCGCGCGGGCCGGCTCGGCAAGCGCGCGGCGCGTCAGCAGGAGCGCCGCCACGAGCGCGAAGTCGAGCAGCGGCTCGACGTAGGACGAGGCCGCGCGCGAGGCGAGCGCGGGCGTGGTCGCCGCCAGCGCCCCCGCCGCCGTCGCCGCCGCCGCGCCGGCGCCCTCCGCGCGCGCCAGCGCGGCGACCGCGACGCCGAACAGGACCGCGAAGGCGACCATGCCCGAGGCGACCAGCAGGTCCGAGCGCACGAACGCCATGAGCAGCGCGTGGACGAGCTCGCCGTTGGCCGGATAGAGCGCGGTCTGGTCGTGCGGCGGGCCGAAGGCGACCGGCGCCAGGCTGCCCTGCTGAAGCCAGGTCGCCGGGTAGAAGAGGTGGTAGGTGAGCCCGTCCCACTCGGTCGGCACGGTGAGCAGCGCGCGCGCCGCGACCGGGGCGAGCGCCAGGGCGGCGGCGAGCGCGACCGCCAGCGCGGCGCCGTCGCGCGCTTCGCGCCGGACCGGCGGGACCGGTCCCCTGCCGCGGCCGGCGGCGGCGGCCGCGACGGCGGCGAGCGCGATGCCGACCGCGAGCGGCAGCGGCGCGAGAGCGCCCGCGAAGCCCAGCACCTGGACGAGCACCACCGCCTGCGCGGCGGCGACCACGGCCACCGCCACCGCGCGCTCGCCGCGCCCGAGCGGCGGCGCGAGCGCCGTCACCAGGCGCAGCGCGCTCGCCACCAGCGCCGCCACTGCCGCAAGCTGGAGCGCGAGGAGCGCGAAGTCCGCGCCCGCGAGCGGTGCGCTCACGGACGGCCCTCGCGCGCGGCGACCAGCTCGAGGTTGCGGCGCGCGGCGGCGTGGCCCGGGTTGAGCGCCAGCGCGCGCTCGAGCTCGCGCCGCGCCGCGGCCAGGTCGCCCGCCGCCAGGTGCGCGGCGCCCAGGTTCGCGCGCGCGTCGTCGGAGCCCGGCTCGATCGCCGCCGCCCGCTCGAGCAGGGCCAGGCCGCGCCCGAGGTCGCCCCGGCGCGCGGCGAGCGTGCCCAGGTTCATCGCGGCCAGGAAGTCGCCGGGCGCGGCGTCGAGCGCGCGCTCGTAGTGGCGCTCGGCGGCCGCCAGATCTCCGGCCTCCTGCGCCAGCCGTCCGAGGTTGAACTCGACCAGCCCGGTCCGCGGCCGGAAGCCTGCGCGGTGCGGCGCGGCCCAGGCCAGGATGATCGCCAGCGCACCGGCGAGCGCCAGCGCGTGGCGCTTCGCGCGCGCGGCGCGAGCGAGCGCGACGAAGGGCACCGCGGCGAGCACGAGCAGACCCGGCACCGCGGGCAGGCGGTAGCGCGCGAACAGGAAGAAGACGATGGTCGAAGCCGCCCAGCCGAATTCGAACAGCCAGACCGGCGCCAGCTCGCGCGCGCGCCGCCGCGCCAGCACGAGACCCGCCAGGGCGAGCAGCGAGACCGCGCCGAACTCGGCCAGCGGCAGCGCCAGCGCGGGCGAGATCGTCTTCGTCCAGTAGTAGTCGACCGCGTCCGGCCACTCGTACCAGGACAGGTAGAGCCGGGCCTTGGCGAGCTGGAGCCGCGCGAACGCCGCCGGCTCGCGCGCCGCCCAGGCGAGGGCGCGGTCGCGCCAGAAGCGCGACACCTCGGCGCCGGAGAGCGGCCGGCCGGCCTCGGCCTCGGCGATCCGGCGCGGCTCGGCCCGCTCGAGCGCCGGCACCTGCTTGCCGGGCGAGACCGGTCGGTAGGTGCCGTCCGCCCCGGCATGGTTGCCGATCCAGAAGTTGACCCCGCCCTGCCAGGTGGTGGGCAGGAAGCCGCCGCCCAGCGCGGCGTTGCGCGCCGCCACCGGCGCGAGCGGCAGCAGCACGCCGGCCGCGAACAGGGCGACGCGCGCCAGCGACGCGCGGCGCTCGCCGCGCCGCAGCGCCAGCAGCGCCAGCAGCGGCGCGAGCAGGAGCGCGTTCTCGCGCAGCAGCGCGAGCAGGCCCAGGACGGCGCCCGCGCCGAGCCAGGTCCGGGCGCGACCGCCGGCGCGCGCCGCGGCGAGCACGGCCAGCAGCAGGCAGGCGGCCGACACGGCGAAGCTCTCCTTGAGCAGCTGCACGTCGTGGAAGACGAACGGACCGTAGAGCGCGCCGAGCGCGGCCGCGACCAGGCCGTGCGGCGCCCCCAGCATGCGGTCGGCGGCGCGCGCGAGCGCCGCGAGCGCCGCCACTGCGACCGCGATCTGGAGCAGGTAGACGGCGTCGGTCGAGACCCCGGTCAGGCGGTAGACGAGCGCGACCAGGTAGGGATAGAGCGGCGCCTGGAAGAACGGCTCGGAGCCCAGCCAGTCGCCGGCCGCGAGAGAGCGGGCCCAGCGGTCGTACTCCTGGCTGTCCATCGCCAGCCGGGCGAAGAACGGCTGGTCGCGCACCGCCGCCCAGTGCGCCAGGCGCAGCGCGGCGGCCGCGCCGAGCACGAGCGCCAGCGCGGCGCGGCGGCGGGGCCCGGCGGGGGGCGCGGCGGCAGGGGTATCCGTCATCGCGGAGCGCTCCGGACGCGCGGGTAAGATCGCACGGCCTTGAACCGCCGGCTCGCGCTCCTTCTCGTCGCTCTCGTCGCCGTGACGCTCGCGGCGAGCTTAGCGCTTCGCGGGCGCGCGCGACGCACCGAAGCGCCCGACGCCGCGACCTGGGGCTGGTGGAACCTCGCCGTGGCCGACGCCGACCGGCCGCGCGACGAGGAGCTGGCGCGGGTGCTCTCGCTGCCCTACACCGCGGGCACCGCGCGCGCGACCGGGGACCGTTTCGGCGTGCGCGTCTGGGACCGCGCGCGCGCCCAGCCGGGGCGCAACCTCTACGTCTCGGGGCACGCTCCGGAGGCGGTGCTCCTCGACCTCGACGGCCGCGTCCTCCACCGCTGGCGGTTCCCTTTCGCCGCGGCGTTCCCCGGGCGCGCGCCGGGGCCCGACTCGGGCTTCTTCCGGCGCGCCCGCCTGCTCGCCGACGGCAGCCTGATCGCCCTCTTCCAGGGCACCGGCCTGGTCAAGCTCGACCGCGACTCGCGCCTGCTCTGGCGGCACGAGGCGGCGCTGTTCAACGACCTCTGGGTCGCCCCGTCGGGAGAGCGCATCCTGGCGCTCGCCAAGTCGCCGCGCGCGCGCCCCGACCTGCGCCCCGGGGGTCCGCTGCTCGAGGACGCGCTGGTCGAGCTCGACGGCGACGGCCGCGAGCGTTGGCGCGCCTCGCTGCTCGACGCGCTCGAGCGCTCGTCCCGCCGCGCGCTGATGCTCCCGCTCGGCGCCACCGCCGACGTCTTCCACAGCAACACGGTCGAGGTGCTCGACGGGCCCGCGGGCTCCGGCCCGTTCGCGCGCGGCAACCTGCTCGTGTCCTGGCGCGAGATCGACACCGTGGCGACCCTCGACCCGCGCGCCACCACCGTCCTGTGGGCGCAGCGCGGCCCTTTCCGCGCCCAGCACGAGCCCTCGCTCGAGCCCGACGGCGCGCTCCTCGTGTTCGACAACCGCGGCGGCCAGGACGGCGCGGCGCGCGTGCTGCGTCTCGATCCCGCCAGCGGCGCCGTGCTCTGGCAGTGGCCGGGGCCGCCCGGGCGGCCGCTGCGCTCGCGCCAGGCGGGCGCGGTCCACCGCCTGGGCAACGGCAACCTGCTGGTGGTCGAGAGCGAGCGCGGCGCCGCGTTCGAGCTCGACGCCCAGGGCGGCGTGGTCTGGGAGTTCGCCAGCCCGCACCGCGCCGGCGCGCGGCGCGAGCTGGTCGCGACCCTGTTCGACATCGAGCGGCTCGAGACCGAGACGCCCTTCCTCGCTTCGCTCGAGCGCCCTCAGGCGCCGTAGAAGGCGCGCACCGCCTCGACCGCGCGCTCGGCCTCGGCCGTCTCGAGCTCGGCGAACATCGGCAGGCAGAGCACCTCGCCGCCGGCGCGCTCGGCGTGGGGCAGCGGCGCCTGCGCGGCGAGGTGCGCCGCCATCGCGGGCTGACGGTGGAGCGGCGAGGGATAGTGGACCGAGGAGCCGATGCCGCGCTCCTTGAGGAAGCCCATCAGCGCATCGCGCTGCGCAGTGGCGACCGTCATCTGGTGGTAGACGCACTCGTCGTCCGGGCGATCGGGCGGCAGGCGCAGGTCGCCGACGCCGGCCAGGCCCGCGCAGTAGACCGCCGCCAGCGCTCTCCGGCGGGCGTTGTCCTGGTCGAGCGTGCGCAGCCGCAGGTTGAGCACGGCCGCCTGCAGCGAGTCGAGCCGGCTGTTGGTGCCGATCTCGACGTGGTGGTAGCGCTCGGTCTGGCCATGGTTGGCGACGCGGAAGACCTTCGCCATCCGCTCGGCGTCCATCCCCGTGACCGCGCCGCCGTCGCCGAAGCAGCCCAGGTTCTTGGTCGGGTAGAAGCTCCAGGCGGCGAGGTCGCCGAGCGTGCCGACGCGCCGCGAGCCGAAGCGGGCCCCGTGCGCCTGCGCGGCGTCCTCGACCAGCCAGAGCCCGCGCTGGCGGCAGAGCGCTCCGAGACGCTCGGCGTCGAACGGCCGTCCGTAGAGATGGACGCCGATCACGCCCACCGTGCGCGCTCCGACCCGGGCCCCGGCGTCGGCCGGATCGAGGTTGTAGGTGTCGGGCTCGATGTCGGCGAACACCGGCGTGCCGCCGGCGAGCACCACGGCCTCCGCGGTGGCGAAGAAGCTGAACGCGGGGACGATCACCTCGTCGCCCGGGCCGACGCCGAGCGCGCGCAGGGCGACGGTCAGGGCGTCGGTGCCGTTGGCGACGCCCACCGCGGCGGTCGCGCCGAGGAAGGCGGCGAAGGCGGCCTCGAACTCCTTGACCTCGGGGCCGAGGATGAAGGCGTTGCCGTCGAGGATCTTCTGCCAGCGCACGTGGAGCTCGGGTTCGACGCGCCGGCGGGCGCGGGACAGGTCGAGATAGGGGACGGGGTTCATGGCGCTCCGGGGGAGTCGGGTCGGGTCCAGGGGGTGGCGTAGACAACCAGCTCGTCGCCGGCCATGGCGACGTTGTTCGGGATCGCGATGCGGTGCAGCACGGGGAACGATTCGGGCTCGCGCTCGAGGAGCGGGAACCACTTCGGATAGAGGACGACGTAGTCGGGCCGCTGCTCGTCGAGCCAGAGCCGGAGCGCCGCGGGCCAGGCCAGGGCGCGCTCCCGCTCGAGCCGCGCGAGGTAGGCCTGGCGCTCGGGCGCGACGACTCCGGCCAGGTCCACGATCGGGTTGGCGAGCCGCCAGCCCGCCACGCCGATGTCGCACAGGCCGAGACGCGCTTGCGCCGAGACGTGCTCCGAGAGCCAGTCGGCGGCGGCGCCGTCCGCGTCCTCGACGTTGGCGCGCGCGGCGAGGTAGAGGCCGGCGATGCGCACCGTGCGCAGCGCCGGCGGCACCACCAGGGCGGCGAGCAGGAGCAGCCCCACCGGCACGCGCAGCGCTCCGAGCTCGAGCGCGCGCAGGCGAGCGCGCGGGACGCCCTCGAGCGCGAGCACGCCGAGCAGGACCACGGCGGGCAGGAGCGGGAAGAAGTAGCGCCCGAAGTTGCCGATCAGCAGCTCCTCGCCCGACGAGAGCATGGCGGCGGCGACCGGCAGTCCGAACGTCCACATCGGCAGCAGCAGGCCGCGGTCGAGCGGCCCGCCGAGCCGGCGCACCGCCACCACCGCGCCGCCCGCCGCGAGCAGCGCCGGCAGGGGCTGGCTCGAGAAGAGCAGCGCGAAGATCGCCTCCACGAAACGCAGCTGGGGCACCAGCGCCGCCGGGCCCGAGCTCTTGGCGGCGAGCGTGGTGGGCAGCGGCGAGCCCGACATCTGCCAGTAGGCGAGCGCCACCGGCGCCACGACCAGCGCGGCGAGCGCCAGCCCGCGCGCGGCCCGGCGCGCTCCGGCCGCCGAGAGCGCGAGCCCCTCCGCGCCCGGGCGCGCCACCAGCGCGCGATCCAGCGCCGCCAGGACCGGCAGCAGCAGCCCCTCCGGACGCGCCAGCGCGGCCAGACCGAACAGGAGGAACGAGAGTGGCGCCCGCTGCGGGTCGGCGCGCTCGGCCAGGTGCGCGAGGAGACCGGCCAGGGAGAGCAGGGTGAAGAGGTTGACCTCCATGCCGGAGATCGTCGAGAAGACCAGGCCGTCGGAGAGCGCCACCAGCAGCGCGGCGAGCGCCGCGCGCGGCGGCGACAGCCCCAGGCGCTCGCCCAGCCGATGCGCGACCGCCACGGTAGCGACCTGCGCCGCGACGCCGAGCGCCTTGCTCCACGCGGCGATCGAGCCCGGCAGCAGGAAGAGCACCGACAGGAGCGCGGTCCACAGCGGCGCGGTCGAGCCCGCGACGAGCTCGCCCGGATTGAACGAGAGCCCCTCGCCGGCCGCGAGGTGGCGGGCGAAGACGAGGTGGATCCAGCTGTCGTCGAGCGGGAAGCCCCCGAGGTCGCCGAAGACGTAGCCCTCGGCCGCGGCGAACGCGAGCGGCGCCGCGAGGGCGACCGCGAGCACGGCGCGCCGCCCTCTCCTGCCACCCGCCGTGCCGGCGGTCCCTGCCTGATCGGACTCGGTCACGCCTGTCGAGCTCTCCGCGCGCGGCAAGACTACCCCAGCGCCCGCCGGCCCGATGGTAGATTGCCGGCCCCGATGTCGTCGCCGCCATCCCGGACTCCGGTCGAGCGCGCCGTGCGCGCGAGCGCCCGCGTCGCGCTCTGGACCAGCCTGGCGGCGACGCTCGCCGCGGCCCTCGCGCTCGAGCGCTTCGCGCGCCCGCTGCCGATTCGCGACGCCGCGCGCATCGAGGCCGAGCAGGGGCTCTGGCTCGGCGTCGATTTCGGGGCCCTGCCCGAGGTTCGCCTGTTGCGCCAGCTGGTTGCGATCGACACCAGCCAGCCGGCGCCCGACGAGGCGGCCGCCGTCGATCTGCTCGCCGCGCGCCTCGCCGCGGTGGGCGTCGAAGCCCGGATCGAACGCTTCGCCGACCGGCGCGCCAACCTGTGGGCGATCCTCGAGGGCGAGGAGCCGCGCGCGCTCGTCCTGCACGGCCACCTCGACGTCGAGCCGCTGCTCGAGGACGGTCTCTGGCGACACCCGCCGCTCGGAGGCGAGATCGAGGGTCCCTGGATCTACGGCCGCGGCATGTACGACATGAAGAGTCTGACCGCCGCGCAGCTGCTCGCCTTCGAGGCGGTCGCGCGCTCCGGCCGGCGCCCGCGCCGCTCGCTCATGCTGCTCGCCACCTCGAGCGAGGAGACCGGCAGCGACACCGGCACGCGCCGGCTGCTCGCCCTGCGCCCCGACCTCGTGCGCCGCATGGGAACGGTGCTCACCGAGGGCGGCGTGGTCGAGGCCACCAGCCCCAGCGAGATCAAGTACTGGGGCATCGAGTTCGCCCAGAAGCGCTTCGCCCAGCTCTCCGTCTGCTCGCGCTCGAAGTCCGACCTCGAGGCGCTGCGCACCCAGCTCGAGCGCGACGGGCGCAGCGCTCCGCGTCCCCGCCTCGCGCCGGCGGTCGCCGCCTTCCTCGGCGCCTACGCTCCCAGCCGCGGGCTCGGCCTCTACCGCGAGCTGCTCGCCGAGCCGGCCCGGCTGCCGCTCGAGATGGACCGCTTCGAGCGCCTGACGCCGTTCCTCCAGTCGCTGCTCCGCGACGAGATCGTCCCCTTCCGGCTGGAGCCGGAGAGCGACGGCAGCTGGCGGCTCGACCTGTCCGTCCACCTGCTGCCGGGCAGCGATCTCGACGCCGTGCTGGCCGAGCTGCTCCCCGCCTGGGCGACCCTCGGCCTGCCCTCGACGCCGCCCGACCTGCGCGGCACGGACACCGCCTCGCCGCTCGACTCGGAGGTCTTCCGCAGCCTCGAGCGCGGCCTCGCCGAGCACGCGCCCGGGGTGCCGGTCGGACCCTACTTCCTGCCCTGGACCGCGACCGACGCGCGCTTCTTCCGCGCCGCGGGGATCCCGGCCTACGGCGTCTCGCCGTTCGCGGTCATGGCGTCGGAGACGACCGGCATCGCCAAGCCCGACGAGCGCATGCAGCTGCCCGCCTACGTGGCGGGGATCGGGCTCTATCGGAAGCTGGTCGAGACCCTGGTCGATTGACAGCGCGCGACACGGCGCCTGACAAGAATTGTCAGGAGACGCGAAAAATCCATCGTAACCTCATGAAAACAAAAGATGCCCTCGGTGGCATCGAAGCTGCTTCAAGGGTCACCGGAAGATCCTGCGGAATAGGCCGTAGGAGGAGGAACCCAAGAGGCGAAGGAGGAGGCATGATTTCGAGACTCCGGAACCGCCAGCGGGGCTTCACCCTGATCGAGCTCCTGATCGTGGTGGCGATCATCGGCATCATCGCCGCCATCCTGATCCCGAACTTGATCGACGCCCTGCAGAAGGCGAAGCAGAAGCGCACCATGGCCGACGCGCGCAACGTCGGAACCGCGTTCCTGTCGTGGGTCACCGACCAGGCATCGGCGGCCGCGGCCGGCGGCACCAACACCTGGTCGCCGGGCACCCTGACCGAGAAGGACCACGCCTGGCTGGTGGCGACGCTCCACCCGTCGACGACCTTCTTCTACATGAACGAGGTGCCGGCGCTGGACGGCTGGAAGTATTCCTACATCGTCGGCTACGGCGGCAACCCGCTGGCCTCGCAGGTCATCGCGCTCGGCTCCGGCGGCCGCAACGGCGACCTGACCGCCTTCACGAGCCAGACGGTCGGCCCGTTCACGCCCACCGACTACGACCAGGACATCATCTGGGCGGACGGCTTCTTCGTCCGTTGGCCCGGCGGCGCGCAGACGCAGTAGACGCCGACAGGTCCGGGATTTCCGAAGCGCCGCGGCTCGCCGCGGCGCTTTTTCTTTGTCGCGCAGCGGTTAGACTCGCCGGCGATGATCCCGCGCACGACCTGCGCCTGCCTGGCGGTGGCGCTCGTGGCCGCTCTGCCCGCCGCCGCGGCGCCCTCGCGCGAGGCCGGCTGGCTGGCCGACTACCTGCGCGTGGACACCACGAACCCGCCGGGCAACGAGGCCGCCGCCGCCGCCCTGCTCGCCGGGCTGCTGCGCGAGCAGGGCCTGCCGAGCGAGCGCTACGTCACCCCTGCCGGCCGCGTCAGCCTCGCGGCGCGCCTGCCGGCGACCGTCGCGGACGCGCCGGTCGTGGTGCTCCTCCACCACCTCGACGTGGTCGCCGCCGGGGAGGGCTGGACCGTGCCGCCGTTCGCCGGCGAGATCCGCGACGGCGCGCTCTGGGGACGCGGAGCGATCGACGCCAAGGGCCTGGGCATCGCCCAGCTCGCCGGCCTGCTCGCCGCCGCCGAGCTGCCCGTGCGGCGGCGCGAGCTGCTCTGGCTGGCGGTGGCCGACGAAGAGGCGGGCGGCGGCGCGGGCGCGGCCTTCCTGCTCGAGCACCACCCGGCGCTGTTCGCGCGCGTCGAGGCGGTGATCGGCGAAGGTGGCCTCAACCGGACCGTGCTCGGGCGCACGCTGTCGTGGGGCATCGAAGTCGCGCAGAAGCGGCCGCTCTGGCTCGACGTCGTCGCGCGCGGGCGCCCCGGGCACGCCTCCGGCCGCAATCCGGAGAGCGCCGCGCACCGCCTGATCGCGGGCCTCGCCCGGGCGCTCGCGGCGCCCGAGCCGTGGCGGGTGACGCCGGCCGCCCGCGATTACTTCGAGGCGCTGGCGCCGTTCGACCCGCAGGCGCGCGCGGTGGCCGGGGAGCTCGACGCCATCGCCGCGTCGGGCCGGCCGACCGGGGCGATCCAGCCGGGCATGGCCGGGCTCTTCGTCGACACGCTTCAGGTCACCCAGCTCGCCG
>Ga0102851_10001105_pt1 | contig 14927 bp, 13 predicted proteins | sample Mud3Dept3metaG_FD_79558 | JGI IMG/M metagenome (GOLD analysis project Ga0102851, IMG submission 79558) | Freshwater wetland microbial communities from Ohio, USA, analyzing the effect of biotic and abiotic controls - Mud 3 Core 4 Depth 3... | ecosystem: Environmental > Aquatic > Freshwater >... | reverse complement strand
TTTCTACTCCTATTGAGCTTGGGCTATTTACTTGGGCGCCTCGTTCCGGACGGGCAGCCTGCTCCTCACCTTCAGCGCACATTCTGGACTGAAATATTTACCCTCTACTACATCACCGCAATGGTATTGGCGGGGATTAATTTTGCGCGTGCCTATGCCCGTATGTTGACTCGTTCTGGGCGACGACGTATGTTGTATCTAATGGCGGGTGCGACTGCTCCCGCTCTAGGGTCATACCCATACATGTTATATGGCTACTCATTGGCAGCAAAATACCCCTTATTGTTTTGGAGCGCAGCCACCGGCATCAACATTTTGGTGGGCGGGCTGGTTGTTGTTATGGCCTATGCAGTTGCGTTTTTTGGCGTTTCCTGGCCGGACCGGTTGGTGAAAAGCCGCCTGTTTAAATGGATTATGCGAGGGCCGGTCACGGCCTCGGCGGCACTTGGTTTAATGACCGTGGTCCGGCGAACTGGTGGTGCCTTCTTTGGCACGGAGTATTCCGCTTTTGTACCGTTGGCCGTCGTTGTTTCGGTTTTATCCTTAGAACATCTCATTACCCTGGTTGCGCCCTTGTGGGAGCGCTGGCTGTTTTTTGGCCGTGACAGGGCCGAGTTGCAATTGTTACAAAATATCGAGGAGCGCTTGCTCACCCGTGGAGATATGCAGCAATTTCTCGAAACTGTGTTGGCTGCTGTGCGCGATCATATGCAGTCACCCAGCACTTTTGTTGCTGCGCTGGATGGAGATAGCCTTTCATTGATCGTGATGGCGGGGAATCGCAAGCTGATCGATCAACAGGATTTGACGGAAGCATTAGAGAAGGCCGAATATGCAAACGGCGATAAACGACAGGAATTCGTTTGGGGAGATTTCTGGATCTTGCCTTTACGTCAGCGCCGCCAAAACGATATGGATCGGGATGAGGTCCCTGCCTTGTTAGGGCTCTTGGGAGTGGCGCGCCAACCAGACCAACCCGTAGAAATTGATGGCGAACAACGTAAGGCCCTCTGGTTGCTGGCAGATCGAGCTGCTTTTGCCTTGGAAGATCGCCAGTTACAGCTGCGCGTTTTTCGCTCATTGGAAGATTTACAGCCACAAATGGATATGCTCCAGCGCCTTCGTGCTATAGGGCGTTATGATTCGCGCACTAACTTGTTGGCAGAAGATATACCGCCTGAATCGGATTTGGCGAATTGGGTAAAGGATGCGCTTACGCATTACTGGGGTGGCCCCAAGTTGACCAATAGTCCATTGATGCGATTAAGCGTAGTGCGCGATTTGGCGCGCGAGTATGAGGGCAATGCCCCTAATGCGTTGCGTGCCTTGTTGCGGAAGGCTGTCGACCAAGTCAAGCCGGAAGGAGAACGTCGATTCACAACAGAATGGATATTATTTAACATATTGGAAATGAAATTTATTGAGGGGCGCAAAGTACGCGAAGTCGCGGCTCGCTTGGCCATGTCGGAAGCGGACCTGTATCGGAAACAACGCGTAGCGGTTGAAGCTGTTGCACGTGCCGTAATTGAAATGGAGACTGAGTCTCAAAAAACGAGGTAGGGAAGGAGGCCTTAATGGTTGCCTATCGAAAGATCGAAAAATCGATGCCGGAGGTAGACGAAAGCTGGTGGGATTCTGTGTTGGCGGAAGAAGAACGTTATGCTGCTCCAATCGCCAAGCAGGCTCGATTCGAAGAGCCGGTGAAAAGCGAAGAGACAAAACAAGACACGGATTGGAATGAAGTCCGAGATCTGTATCATCAAGATCGCATTGTTGAATTGCAGGTCACTGGTTATAACCGGGGCGGAGTATTGGTAGAAGGTGAGGGGATATACGGCTTCGTCCCTTATTCCCATCTGGTTGAAATGGCTGCACACCCTGAAAAACAAAACCGTGATGGTGAATTGGATTCATATGTTGGCCGCAAATTACGTCTCAAAGTGATCGAGTGTGCGCCTGAAGATGGACGAATTGTCTTCTCTGAGCGTGCGGCACTGGCCGAACCTGGGAAACGCATGCAGCTATTTAATAGCCTCCAGCCCGGGCAGTGCATTTCAGGCACAGTCACAAACATTACAGACTTCGGAGTCTTCATTGACTTGGGTGGGGTGGAGGGGCTGATCCATATTTCGGAACTGTCCTGGGGGCGAGTCGCTCATCCGAGTCAGGTTGTCGAGCTTGGCCAGGAAATCGAAGCGCAGGTGCTTGAAGTTTCTCCCGAGCGTTGCCGTGTGGCTCTCAGCCTGAAACGATTACTGCCCAATCCCTGGGAAAAAGCGGATTCTGATTTTGCTGTCGGACAGATTGTGCCGGCAGTGGTGACCAGTATAGTTTCGTATGGCGCATTTGCACGCTTGGAGTTTGGGATCGAGGGCTTGATCCATGCTTCTGAGATGCCGCTCGGTGATGGCAAAACGGTCCGCGATCTGGTCAAGGAAGGACAAGAGATTCAAGCCCGCATCCTGCATGTCGATCCTGTGCACCAGCGTATGGGGCTCAGCCTAAACCTGGATTGGGCGGATGCCTGAGAAGAAAAGTCTGGCGCGTCACTCTGAGTCGACTTCAAAGATGCGCCGCGAACCGTTTCATCAAGTGGAAGAGCCAGGCAATGACTGGCTCGACCGTTTGTTGCGATTAAACCTGCACTTTGGTCGTTTTGCTCGTGACGCCACAGGTGTCATCTTGTTGGCACTTGCGCTGATGACGCTGTTGGCGCTGGCTGGTGTCAGCCGGGGAACCTTACTTACACCTTTGGTGGATTTGCTCTCAGTATGGTTCGGATGGGGGAGTTATCTTGTTGTCGTTTCTATTGGACTGGCAGGGCTTGCCCTCCTGCGCCGGGACCAGAGGACAATTTCTTTTGGGCATTTTATCGCCTTCGAACTCGTTCTTCTCCTGACCCTCAGCCTGCTCGCCGCTGTGGGAGGTAATTCTCTGGACCGGGCTACGGCCGGCTTGGATGGAGGCCGCATCGGGTGGGGGCTTACTTTCTTAGCGTGGAAATTGGCTGGAAATGTTTGGGGCACGCTGATCCTCGTCGTGTTGTGGTTCCTCGCTGGCATGAGCGCCTTTGACATGTGGGTTCGAGTAGAGCATTGGCTGATGCGCCTGGCCGGGGAGACTCCTCCTGTTGAGCCGCTGGCCGAAACCGTGCGGGAGCCTGAAGAAGTTCTCACGACCAAGCCCCGTGATGCCAAACCCAAAAAGAAACCTGCGCCACTGCCGCCGGAGTTTCGCAAGTCATTGCGTGTGCCTGAGTCGCAGGATAGTCGTCCGGCTGAGCCGCTGCAGCGCGGGGAGGATTTCCCGCCGCTTACGATTTTGTCTAACGAGCAGTCCTCTCGCCCGGACGAACGCACGATCAATCAAACGGCCGGGATGATAGAGAAAACGTTGTCAGAATTTGGCATCCCTGCTACAGTGATCGGTTTTCGGGTTGGCCCAACCGTGACGCAATTCGCTGTTCAGCCTGGATTCATCAAAAAAAACGGCGATGAGGAAGATGCCCGGTTAATGAAGGTGCGTGTAGCGCAGATCGCCGCATTGCAAAAGGACCTGGCCTTAGCGCTTTCGGCAGAACGCCTGCGTATCCAGGCTCCTGTCCCGGGTAAACCGTATGTGGGCATCGAGGTGCCTAATTTGCGTTCTTCGGTGGTTCGTTTGCGCCCGGTGTTGGAGACAGAGGAATTTTATAAGGTCAAATCGCCCCTTGGGATAGCGCTAGGCAGGGATGTTTCCGGCCACCCGGTAGTTGCGGATCTCACGCACATGCCTCACCTGCTGATTGCAGGAGCGACCGGTTCTGGAAAGTCGGTTTGTATCACGTCTATTGCAGCCTGCCTGGCGATGAACAATGCCCCCGAAGATTTGCGTCTGGTGATGATCGATTCCAAGATGGTTGAATTGCTGCGCTTCAATGGCTTGCCGCATTTGTACGGCAAGGTGGAAACCAACATCGAGCGCATCATGGGTGTATTACGCTGGGTCGTGGTTGAGATGGAACACCGTTACCGCCTGCTCGAAGCCGCCAAAGCGCGCGACCTGGATAGCTACCTCCGCAAGCTTTCTAGGCGCGGAGAGGCAACCTCACTACCGCGCATTGTGGTTATGATTGACGAATTGGCCGACCTGATGATGTCAGCGCCGGATCAAACTGAGCATAACCTCGTGCGTTTAGCGCAGATGGCGCGTGCCACAGGTATTCACCTTGTTGTGGCAACGCAGCGTCCTAGCACGGATGTAGTAACAGGGCTTATCAAGGCTAATTTCCCGGCGCGTCTGGCTTTCGCAGTTACTTCGGGTGTGGACTCGCGCGTTATATTGGACGCATCGGGAGCGGAATCGTTGCTTGGACGTGGTGACATGCTCTTCCTGAATCCGGAAGTTGGCAACCCTATACGTGCGCAAGGCGTGATGGTCACTGACCAGGAAATTGAAAAGATCATCACTCATTGGCAAAAAGTGAGCGAGTTGCCGTTGGATGATGTGCCACCTTGGGAAAAGCTGTTGCAGGAACCGGCCGAAGGCGGAGATGACGCCCTGATCGAGGAAGCAATTTCCGTAGTCCAAGGTTCGCAGCGCGCCTCGGCTTCTTTGTTACAGCGCCGGTTGCGTATTGGTTATCCGCGCGCGGCGCGCTTGCTGGACCAACTCGAAGAAATGGGCATTGTCGGGCCTTCACAAGGCGGTGGTCGTGAACGGGATGTGTTGATCGATCCTGATGATGAAATTGATGAAGAATAGGAAAAGGAATGCAGTTCATAAAAATTTTTCATGGGAATAGCTTTCATGGAAAGTAATGGCGTGCGTGTGCCTGTAACATTTACCGACCGGTTGCGTGGTTGGTTCAAATGGGTAGTCGATCCACTGGGCAAGTTTTTTCTCGGCCTTGGAATAACCCCCAATATGATGACCACCTTAGGGCTGCTTGGGAATTTCCTGGGTGCTTATTTCCTCTCACAAGGCAAGCTGGTGCTTGGTGGTTGTCTGGTACTTATCATGACGCCTATTGATGCGTTGGATGGTACAATGGCGCGGCTGCGTGGCGACCCAAGTGACTTCGGTGCATTCGTGGATTCTGTCAGTGATCGTTATGCAGAGTTGGCAATATTGGGTGGGTTGATGTATTTTTTTGCCATGCAGGGAAATGCTTTGGGCAGCACATTGGCCTTTGCGGCTGCCGCTGGTTCGGTGTTAGTCTCTTATGTCAAAGCACGTGCTGAGAGTTTGCACTATGAAGCCAAGGTTGGCTTGCTGACACGGGCAGAGCGCTATCTGGTGTTGGCTCCATTGTTGGTTTTTAACCGACCGATCATTGCACTATGGATCCTCGCCATATTGGGGAATTTCACTGCGTTGCAGCGTATCTGGTTTGTCCGCAAACAGGCGCATGCGCAAATGAAATAAATTTTTTATAGGTGAAGTGAGGTTAAGATGCCGGAAGGATTTCAAGCAGGTCCGATTTTTATTCGTTATTATGGGATCATCCTCATGCTGGGTGCTGTGGCCGGCGGTTGGCTGGCTACGCGTGAGGCTAAACGCCGCGAGCATGACCCGGAAATTGTCTGGGACTTGCTCATCTGGTTGATCATTGGTGGTGTTATCGGGGCGCGCTTATGGCACGTCTTTACACCTACACCGTCCGCCATTGCAGAAGGCCGGACGACATTGTTTTATTTGACCCATCCCTTCGATTTGATCAATCTACGCAATGGCGGATTGGGGATTCCGGGAGCAGTTATTGGTGGAGCAGTGGCGCTCTTTTTTTATACGCGCAGGCATGGCCTGGTTTTTGCTGAATGGACCGATATTGCTGCGCCCAGCCTGGCTTTAGGGCAGGCGATTGGACGCTGGGGAAATTTCTTCAACCAAGAGCTGTATGGTGCACCAACTAACTTGCCGTGGAAAATCTATATCGACCCCTTACATCGATTAGTGGGTTTTGAAACGCAGGAATATTATCACCCATTGTTTTTGTATGAATCGCTGTGGAATCTGGCAAACGTATTTTTGTTGATTTGGTTGACACGCCGCTTTGGAGAACGCCTCAAGCACGGCGATGTTTTCCTTGTCTACCTGATTGTATATCCCGTGGGGCGCTTCTTACTGGACTTTTTACGGCTGGATGCCGCTATGGTTGGGGGTCTCAATGCCAACCAAGCTGCGATGGCTGTTGTGGCAGTTTTATCGGCATTCGCTTTATTCTGGCGTCATCGGGAGCAAATTGGCCAGTAGCAGCGTCGAAATAAAGGATACGGTCCGGGTGACCCTTGTCTTATTGACATGCATATTTTCAACCGCTATGCTGGTTGCATTCGATGCTGGTTGCATAAAACACTCAGGTCGTTGATGCGATCAGTCCCTATGAAACTGCAAGTTTTATCCTGTACTTTAAGTAGTACCCTCTAAAAAATGATTGAGACTTACGATCTTTCGAAACATTTTGATGATTTCAAGGCCGTCGATGGCGTGACGCTGACTGTCAAGCCTGGGCAAATTTTGGCGTTGTTGGGGCAGAATGGCGCTGGCAAGACGACCACTGTCCGCATGTTGACCGCTTTGCTTAACCCTACACGTGGTTGGGCTAAAGTGAATGGCTATGATGTGGTCAGAGGCGCTGCGGATGTACGAGCATCGGTTGGGGTATTGACTGAGCAGCATGGGCTTTATGTGCGCATGACAGGCCAGGAATATCTTGATTTCTTTGGGCAGGTCTATCGCCTTGATCCGGCGGCCCGCAAGGCGCGCATCGATTATTTGCTGGCCTATTTTGGCTTATCGGAAGCAGCACACCAACGCGCTGGTGAGTACTCAAAAGGTATGCGACAGAAGCTGGCACTCGCTCGCGCACTCATGCACGAACCGCCCGTCCTGTTGCTGGATGAGCCGACCTCGGCCATGGATCCTGAGTCTGCACGGCTGGTGCGAGATGAAATTGCTCGTCTGAGATCGTCTCAGCGGAGTATTATCATTTGTACACATAACCTGGCAGAGGCGGAGTCCCTGGCCGATATTATTGCTATCATTTATCGCGGGCGAATTTTACTCAGCGGTTCATTGGATGAGCTAAAGCGTCAAATTCTGGGTCCCGTGGAATATGAAGCACAACTGTCTCATCCATGGCAGCTAAATGGATTGACTTTACCCGAGGGTGTAACGTTAAGCGAAAACAACGGAAGCAGGCTGCGGTTTCGTGTGGAGCAGCCGCGGGAGACAAATCCGGTCTTGTTGCGTCAGTTGACAGCAGCTCAGGCCCCGGTAGTGACGTTGCAAGAAGTCCCGCGTAGCCTTGAGCAGGTATATCTTAAAGTGATGGCAGATGCGCAAGCGCCGGTCGGTTTTCTCCCTGTTCCTGCCGCCGTGCAGGTCTAAAGGATTTTAGAATGGCTTGGTTTGCTCCTGTCTGGCTTGTGACCAAACGCGAGTTGCGTGACCAGTTCCGCGATTGGCGCATTTTGTTTCCACTAGCTGTTTTGACGCTAACTTTCCCATTGTTGATGAATGAGGTTGCCCGATCAGCCGTTGAATTTGTGGGTCAGTATGGCGGTACGTTACTGATCGATCGTCTGGTGCCGTTCTCGGTGCTTATTATCGGTTTTTTCCCCATTACCATCTCATTGGTAGTCGCGTTGGAATCTTTTGTAGGTGAAAAAGAACGCGGAACAATAGAACCTCTGCTCAGCACACCCTTGAAAGACTGGCATATGTACGTAGGCAAGTTGCTGATTGGCGTGCTCACGCCATTGTTAGCCAGCTTGGTTGCGATCGGGTTTTATCTGATTATCGTTTCCCGCCAGCGAATTGAAATGCCGGAATTGTCTGTGCTGATACAGTTACTAGCACTGACGATTGCACACGCAGTTTTGATGGTCAGCGCAGCCATTGTGATTTCGGTGCAGTCTACTTCAGTGAAGGCAGCCAATTTGCTGGCGTCGTTCATCGTTATTCCCGTCGCGGTATTGATGCAGGGAGAAAGCGCTTTACTTTTTTGGGGCAACAATCAGGTGCTGTGGCTGGCTGTAGCAGGTGTTCTGATTTTAGCTGGGCTGCTGATCCGTGTTGGCCTGTCACATTTCCAGCGCGAGTATTTACTGGGTCGAGAAATTGACGTACTCAACCTGCGTTGGATTTGGCGTACATTCTGGGGATATTTCAAGGGTGAAGCAAAATCTCTTTGGGGCTGGTACAAGTTAGAGGTCCGCAGGGCGATGCAACATTTATGGCTGCCAGTTGGAGTATTACTTCTCCTAGCGATAATTACCATATGGGCTGGCTTTCAGTGGACTGTTACGACAGTTCCAGAACTCATGGATTTGACTTCCTCTGATTCGATTCGTGAATTGTCCGACAGGTTTGAGGGGTCCACGACTTTGATTGGTATCGGACAACAGTTTTCAGTGCCTTTTATCTTTGCTCATAATGTTCGTGCTGTTGGTCTGATATTGCTGGCTGGCCTGGTTTCATTCAGTGTGCTTGGCGTGTTGGTGTATATCGTGAACCTGAGCGCGGTCGGCGCTCTGTTAGGTGTATTCCAGTTGTTAGGATATTCGCCGGTTACACTGACGGTGTATGGATTGTTACCGCATGGCATCTTTGAAGTCCCGGCTTTGATATTGGCAAGCGCTGCCATGTTGCGTATCGGCGTTGTGTTGGTAACCCCACAAGTTGGTCGGTCTATGGGCGAAGTGGTGCTTGAGTTGCTGGCAGATTGGACAAAGATTGCAATAGGCCTGGTCTTGCCTATGCTGCTTTTTGCCGCATTGATCGAAACGTATGTAACTCCTGTGCTGCTCGCTTCTGCATTTTAAAGGTTTTGATAGGGAAATTTAATGTCAAAGTTGATCATACTTGGCTCGTCAAACGCGATATCTTCCAAAGATAGCGAAAACACACATATGGTCTTGGTGGGCAAAGAACACATTGTGATGGTGGATTGCGTCAACAACCCTATTCACCGATTAGAACAAGCGGAAGTCGATTTCATGGATCTGACGGACTTGATTTTGACTCATTTCCACCCTGATCATGTTTCCGGTGTGCCGCTTCTTCTCATGGACATGTGGTTGCGTGGGCGCCAAAAGCCAATCAATATTTATGGTTTACATTACACACTTGATCGTATGGAAAAATTGATGGGGATGTATTCCTGGGAAGATTGGCCACACTTCTTTCCTGTTACCTTTCATCGCATGCCGACCAGTGAAAACATCTCGCTCCTCGATTGTGATGAATTTAGAATTCTCTCTTCGCCCGTACGTCATTTGATACCAACCATTGGTCTGCGGTTCGAATTTAAAAATAGCCAAAAAACTTTGACTTATTCATGCGATACCGAACCGTGTGTCGAGGTTGTTCGCCTCGCATCGGGAGCCGATGTTTTGATTCACGAAGCATCTGGCGCTTCTCTGGGTCACTCGTCTGCCGAACAAGCTGGCCAGGTCGCTGCTCAGGCTGAAGTGGGGAAATTGTATTTGATCCATTACCCAACAGGCGATTTTGTAAATGGGAATTTGGTGGATGAAGCCAGACGACATTTTCAAGGCGAAGTCGAATTGGCGAAAGATTTCATGACGCTCGATTTCTCATAAAAAATACCCCTCCCATGTAAGTGAGAGGGGTAGGGCCTCGTAGGAAAAATTTTACCATCCTGTTATATACGGTTCCCATTCTCCATTTTCGTCCAAATGGCGCCCATATAAATAAACAGCACTTGCAGGCGGCTCTTTGGGTATATGTAGCAGATTCATTTGCACTTCTTCGAGCCGCCGCCCGCCTTTGCGATGATTGCAGCCCGGGCATGCTGCGACCACATTTGTCCAGATATGTTTCCCGCCCAGATGCTTGGGCAAGATGTGATCGACTGTTAATGTGGTGTCGCGGCGACCGCAGTACTGGCAAGTATAATTATCGCGTCGAAAGACTTCGCGTCGAGTCAGCTTCACGCGCGGGCGTGGCCGATGGACCATGTGTTCAAGACGGATAACGGAAGGTCGCGGCAGCAGTTGGTTGATGGTGTGGATGTGTCCGCGCCCATTGACCACCATCGCTGCCTTATCTGCCAGAATCAGCCCGACAGCTCTTCGTGTGGAACACACATTGATCGGCTCAAAATTTGCATTTAAGACCAATACTGGCTCTTGCATGGAGCCTCCACAATAGCGCTGATTATAGCACAACCGTGCTTATGGAGAATCTGAGATGAAGGTACTGATTGCCGGTGGTGCCGGGTTTGTGGGCAGGCACCTGATCAAATCGTTGAATACGGGCAACCATCAAGTGTGGGTGTTGTCTCGTAATCCCGCCAAAGCTGTTGCAAGTGCTCGAATTGTTGCCTGGAACGGGCGGACGACGGACGGTTGGGGGCAACTGGTCAATGAAATGGACGCGGTTGTTAATTTGTCGGGGTTAAGTTTGCATAGCTGGCCATGGACAAAAAGGAAAAAACAGCGATTTATCGACTCGCGCGTCGAACCAGGACTTGCGCTTGCTTCCGCTATCAGAGAAGCCTCTCATCGCCCCGACGTATTCATCCAAATCTCCGGCATCAACCACTACGGCCTGCGTGGGGAGGGTGTTGCCGACGAATCCACTCCGCCCGCGGACGATTACCTGGCGCAACTGACAATCGCCTGGGAAGATGCCACAAAACCAGTGGAAGAAGGTGGCGTGCGCCATGTGGTATGCCGCACAGCCGTCGTGCTTGCCAGAGACGCCATCTTGCTGTGGCTCATGGCTTTGCCTGTCCGCTTGTTCCTCGGTGGGCGGTTCGGCAGCGGGCAGCAGGCTCTACCCTGGATCCACATTGATGACCAAATTGGAGCGATCCGCTTTCTGATGGAAAATCCTGATGCAAGGGGGCCATATAACTTGATTGCTCCACAGATGGCCTCCAATGCCGAATTCATGCGTACCTTGGCAAAAGTTTTACGGCGGCCATATTGGTTCCCATACCCGGAATTTTTAATGCGCCTGGTATTAGGCGAAATGAGTGTCTTGATTACCGAAGGTCGTTTCTCTAAACCAGAACGTTTGTTCGAAATGGGGTATAATATGCACTTCTCGAACTTGGAAGAAGCTCTTCGAGACATCTTCGAAAAATAATCGTGTTTGAAAGGAAATAAAATGAAATCACGAATTTACCTTGGTTTGCTGGTCCTGTTGTTAGCCGCAGTTGCCTGCGTATCGCCGGTTCCTGGTCAGCAGACTTCTCCACAGGCCGCCGCGCCATCGGCGACACCCTTCATCGCGCCTTCCTATCCAACGGCTCAAGCACAGGCAATCTCGCCCAATCAAGTTGTCAGCGGGATCGATGTCCGTGTGGAGCGCGCCTGGCAGGATGGTAAGCAAGTCTATGCCGACGTTTGCTATACGGTGCCCGATGCGTCCGATTGGACGATTTGGAAAGCCAGCCTGAAATATTCGGATGTCGTCTTACAGGAGTTTGGGACTACTCTGCTGAATTCTCAAGCGCCAACTGGAGATGGGCAATCAGGCCAGCGCTGTGATACGCTGGAATTCTACGTTCCGCCAGATGCGAACCTCTCCACCGTTACGGTAAGTATCGATGCGATTGGCTCTTTCCCGCGCCAGGAAGACTATTGTGCGATTTATATGCCCAAAATCCAACAGACTCTCAACGAACGTGGCGTTGCCATCACGCTGGCTTGCAATGATGTCAATGGCGTGCAAACTATGCAAATCGTCGGCAAGCCGGAGACGATGAGTCAGGAAGAAGCCGAGCAATTTGTGTATAGCGATGAGTTCTTCACTATCACGGGTCCTTGGGAGTTCACCTTCAACCTGGCGCAATAAGCTGTTGTATAATATTGTCTATGCCTGAAAGCGATACCCGCGAGTTTCGTCCCGAACTATTGCCCCGCCGCGGTGAATGGACAGCCTGGGCACTGGCGTTGGCCGCCAGTGCAGGTATGTGGCTCTTAAACTGGAGCGGGTATGTCCCCGTGTGGGCCTGGATTTTTTGGGTCTTTCTGCTCTTCTCGGGATTAAGCATATCGTTGGGAAACTGGCTTGATAGAAATACTGTCATCCGCTTGGATGCGGACGGAATCCGGTTCGAGAATGGATTACGCCGGGTGCGGTTGAGCTGGCGCGAGGTCCAGAAAGTGGCGGTTTTGCCTGCTCGCTGGGGCAAGGCCGTGCAGGTCATCGGCGAAAAGTCCCATTTTGAATTCAAGACGTTAGGTGAAGTCCAGTTCCAGGGTGAGGTGCGCGGAAGGACGGGCTTCCTCGAGGGGCAAGCTATCCTGGATGTGATTCTGCGCAAAACTGGCCTGAAGTTAGTCGAGGAGTCGAATAACGCGTATTATTATGCGCGGGGTTGAACGGCGTTTTACGTTTCGATTGACGCATCACGGAAACGTAAAACGTGATGCGTTATTTTTTGCGGGAGGTTCCCATGAACATTGACGAACAAGTCGAACTTTTGATGCAAGGCACCGAGTATGGCGATGAAGAATTGAAAAAAGCCATGACGAAGGAACTGCGCGAGCGGTTGATGGAAGCCCAGAAAGAAGGGCGTCCGCTGCGCGTGTATTGCGGCTACGACCCACGTACTTCCGACTTACATCTGGGCCACACAATTACCATGCGGAAGCTGCGCCAATTTCAGGAGTTGGGTCATGACGTGACCTTTCTTATTGGCACTGGTACCAGTATGGTGGGCGATCCATCGGATCAAGATAAGCTTCGGGCAGTCTTGACCAACGAACAGACCGAGCAAAATGCCCTTACCTATGCCGAACAGGCTTATCACATTCTTGATCGTGGGAAGACGAAAATTAGATTTAACCATGAATGGCTGCTCGATCTAAAATTAGCCGATCTCATCAAGCTCGGTTCGGCCTTTACTATTCAGCAGTTCATCTCGCGTGAAAATTTCAAACTGCGTTGGGACAAGGGTGACCCGGTTTATCTGCACGAGACGTTCTACGCCCTGATGCAGGGTTACGACGCCGTTGCTATGAACACCGACGTACAAGTAGGTGGTACTGATCAGTTATTCAATATCATCACAGCCGGGCGAAAGCTGCAGGAACTATTCGGTCTGCGCCCGCAGGTTGGCATTTTGTTAGGCATCTTGCCAGGTACCGATGGCGTGATACGAATGTCGAAGTCACTGGGTAATCACATTCCCATCCTGGCTGTCCCTGATGACATGTATGGCAAGGTCATGAGTCTGCCCGACTTCGTGATGCCGAAGTATTTCCGCTTGGTAACGCGCTGGTCGCCGAAGGAAATTGCGGCGATTGAGAAAGAGCTGGATGGCGGCAAGCTGCATCCGCGGGATGCCAAAATGAAGCTAGCGCGCGAGATTGTCAGCATCTTTTATAGTGACGAGGAAGCTCTGGCTGCTGAAGAAGCTTTCGTGCGCCTGTTTCAGCAAAAAGAGACCCCGGATGAGATGTCTGAGTATAAGATGCCTGTTGGGGCAACGATTCTGGATGTTTTAATGGGAGCAGGCCTGGTGTCCAGTAAGAGCGAAGCGCGTCGTATGATCGACCAGAAGGGAGTGCGTTTGGATGGTGAGACTCTGGAGCGAAGCGATGATGCCTTTCCGCACCCGGGTGTATTGCAGGTGGGGAAGAGACGTTTTGTCCGCGTAAAGTAAACGACTAAAAATAAGGCGGAGTTACTCTGCCTTATTTTCATAGCGCTCATCTTCAAGCAGCTCCAGGAATTTTTCAACAATGGCAGGATCAAGTTCAATTCCAGCCGTTTTCTTCAAGTATTCGAGTACTTTCTCTTCGGGCCAGGCATCGCGGTACACGCGCGCATAGTGAAGCGCATCCCATATATCTACGACCGCAAAGATGCGAGCCGCGATAGGTATCTCCTCTCCTTTGAGGCCGAGCGGATAACCACTACCATCCCAGCGTTCGTGATGTCCGTAAGGGATCTCCAGTGCGGGGCGTAGATATGGAATCGGATTCATTAGATCAAACGCAAATTGAGGGTGCTGCCGCATGATATCCCATTCCTCTTCCGTGAGCGGCCCCGGTTTATTGAGGATATGATCGGGAACACCCATTTTGCCTATATCGTGGAGAAGTGTGCCGCGCATGATGTGCGTGAGTCTTTCCCCTTCGATGCCCATGCGCCTTGCAAGCTCAATCGTCAGTTTAACCACACGATTGGTATGACCCTGAGTCTCTTTGTCACGCAGTTCAAGTGCTCTTCCCCAACCAGCCAGGGTGGTATCGTATGCAAGTGTGAGTTCCTGGTTGCTGTGCTGTAGGTTTTTGAATAATTGCACGTTGTCAATAGCAATAGCAGCTTGCCCAGCCAGGGTATACAAAAAGTTAAGCCAATCGGAACTGGGGTTGATTTCGGCTCGAGAATAGACTTCGAGCACTCCTTTGATCTCTCCCTTTCCAATCAAAGGGACTCCAAAGTAACTCTTGAAACTTTCTTCAAAGTAGGAACTGCTTTTGTTCTCTGGCGAATTGCTTAGATCGGGAACGTGAACCAGCTTTCTTCTCAATGCCACCTGGCCAGCCAAGTCCTCTCCAATACGGATATATGCTGATAGGGCTTTGTGCTTATCCATAAAACCCTTGCTCGCGTGAAGAGACAGAACCTGCAGATCAGGGTTGTAGACCAAAATGGCAACTGCATCGACATTTAGCTCTTTGATGGCATGACTTATCAGAAAGTCAAATGTTACTTGGAGGTCAAAACTGGATGATATGGCAGTATCTATATCGCGAAGAACTGTGAGTTGACGTATTTGCTGTTCGCTTTGGTCGTAAAGGCGAGCATTCTCTATTGCAATTGCAGCCTGATATGCAAAAGTCATGGCAAGGTTGGCGTCATGTTCATTGTAGGTTCCAGACTTATGACTATCGATCGTGATATATCCAAGCATCACCCCACGGACGGACAAGGGGATGCACATCCATCCTCGAACA
>Ga0102851_10001104_pt1 | contig 14928 bp, 11 predicted proteins | sample Mud3Dept3metaG_FD_79558 | JGI IMG/M metagenome (GOLD analysis project Ga0102851, IMG submission 79558) | Freshwater wetland microbial communities from Ohio, USA, analyzing the effect of biotic and abiotic controls - Mud 3 Core 4 Depth 3... | ecosystem: Environmental > Aquatic > Freshwater >... | reverse complement strand
TTTATGTTCCTCCTCCTCTTCGGGATTTCCTTCATCCCCAACATGGGGACGATCGCGCCGGGGATCCTGAGGCTCGTCGCCTGGGCAGCCGGCCTCTTTTTCCTGGTCCTGGCTCTCCCTCAGATCATCGCCGGCATGGGGCTTATGCAGCACAAGGAATGGGGAAGAATCCTGACTCTGATCGTTTCGTTTTTCCACCTGGTCAGCGTCCCGCTGGGGACGGCCCTGGGCATCTACTCGTTTGTCATCCTCTTGAAGCCGGAGACGATTCAGCTATTTAACCCGGCCGCCCGCTGAAGACCGGCAAGCGGGCTCAGAAGCGGTAGCCGGCGGCGACGAAGAGAAGATCCCGCCGCAGCCGGCCTTCGTCCCGGTGGGAATAGGTGAACTGAACCCGGACCCTCTGCTTGATGGTCCAGTCGAACCCGGCAAAGAAAACCCAGCTCCGGACGACGGCATAATCCTCGATCGAGACGACCTGAAACGGCTTTGAGCCGCGGCCGTAGGCGGCGAAGAGGTAGCTCGAGTCGGAGAAGTAGCGTCGCAGGTTGAGAGTCCAGGAAAACGCATCCCCTTCGCTGTTCGGCGTGAGGTACCAGCGGAAAAAGGCGATGAAGCGGCCGAAGTAGCGGCCGACGCTTCCCAGGTAGATATCCACCGGCTGAGCGGCAAAGTTCATCCGGCGATAGCCCAAGGAGAGGTCCCAATGGGCGGAGACCGCCTGATAGACCTCGGCCAGGATGCTGGTCTTCGGGAGGTAGCGGTGCTGCGGGGAATAGGTCCCCTCCACAAAGGCATAGGCCCGGGACCACAGGCGCGGATAGAACTCGAACCCGTATTGATGATCCCTGGCCTCGTACCTGTCCGTTGAGGACGCCTTGAGGACGAGGGGCCCGACCGTCGAGAGCTTGAGTTGAAGGGCCAGCCTCCGGTCGATGTAGTCCTTCCGGCCGTCGCTGAAGCTCTCCCCCTGGTACTCGGCGCGGAGCTCGAAATGGTCACGAAACTGGGGAGCAGCACTCTTGAGCAGCCGCCGGTATTCCTTGTTTCCGGGATCGAGACGGACGGCCTTTTCAAGACTTGCTCTCGCCTTGTCAAATTCCCCTTTCCAGAGATAAACGCGCCCGACCCGGAAGTGGATATCGGCATCGGCGGGTTCTTTCGCCTGAACCTGTCCGTAGAGTTCCAGGGCCGTCGAGAAGTCCCCCCGCCATGAGGCGATCTCCGCCAGCCCGGTCAGGGCCTCACCGTTCCCGGGGCTCAGCCGCAGGACTTCGCGGTATTCCGCTTCGGCTTCCTCATAGGCGCGGCTCCAGGCTTTCACCCGCGCCCGGAACAACAGGACGTCGGTGTTCTCCGGGTGGGCAAGCGCCAGGTCGTCGAAAACCCGGAGCGCTTCCGGCCAACGTCCCGAGTATGCGTAGGCCCGGCCGAGGAGGAAATTCAGCTCATAGTCGGCGTGGTTCTTTTGGAGGCCCTGGAGGCAGAGCCGGATCGCCGCCTCATGGTCCCCCGCCCGGATGGCCGCGGCGGCCTTTTCCGCGAGGTCTTCCTGCCCCGAAGCCCGGCCCGGCCAGAGAGGCACGGCTAGGGCGAGAATCAGGACCCGGGTGAGGATCGATTTTGCGTTCATGGCTCATCCTGCCTGGGCGAAGCCCTTCTTGTGCATGGCTCCCCAATCTTCCTTGCCCTTGTAAAAATCGAGAAAGGCGATGACCCGGACGAATGTCAACCACTGGCGGTAGAGGATGTTCTCGAACAGGCTGTACAGGGTCAGGATCATCACGTCCTTCAGGCGCGGGTAGCGCTCGGTCGAGTATTCCCCCAGCAAAAGCGAGAGCAGGGAGAGCAGCGTCCCCAGCACCACGGCGACCAGGAAGAAGAGCACCGCGAACCAGTGGTTCAGGAGTCCCAGGACGATGCAGAAGACGAAGATGACGTACCCCAGGAGCTCGATGAACGGGCCGAGCATCTCGAAGACGAAATAAAAGGGCATGGCAAAGAGACCGGTGACCCCGTACCGCGGGTTGAAGAGCATGACCTTGTTGTAGAGCAGGGTGTCGAGGAGCCCGCGATGCCAGCGGTTCCTCTGCCGGGAAAGGATCTTGAGCGTCTCCGGGGCCTCCGTCCAGCAGATGGGATCGGGGATGAACCGGATCTCATAAGGCTTTTTCATGTTGTGGAGATGGCGCCTCATCCGGACGATGAGGTCCATGTCCTCGCCGATGGTGCCCGTCCGGTAGCCGCCGCATTGGAGGGCGATGTCCTTCCGGAAGAGGCCGAAGGCGCCGGAGACGATCAGCATGCTCTTGAGCATGCCCAGGCCGATGCGGCCGCCCAGGAAGGCCCGGAAGTATTCGATGATCTGGAACCGGGCTAGCATATTCCGGGGCAGCCGGACCTTTACAACCTGCCCGCCCTTGACCGTGCAGCCGTTGGCCAGGCGGATGATCCCGCCGGCCGCCACCGTTTTTTCGGGGTCCTCGAGGAAGGGCCGGACCATCTTGAGCAGGGCGTCCTTTTCCAGGAGCGAATCGCTGTCCACGGCGCAGAACAGCGGATAGCGGGAGATGTTCAGGCTGGCGTTCAGGGCATCCGCCTTTTTCCCGTTCACTTTGTCGACCACGACGAGCTTCGGGTAGGCCCGGGACTTGTAGATGCCCTTGACCGGCTGGTGGGCCACCACCTTGCGGAAGACCCAACGGCTCCGCTCGAGCTCGAAGGAGGTGACGAGCCTGTCCAGCGTCCGGTCGGACGAGCCGTCGTTGACCACGATGACTTCGAAGACCGGGTATTCCAAAGAGAGGAGGGCCCGGACGCTTTCGACGATCGTATTTTCCTCGTTGTGGGCCGGCGCGATGATGGAGATCGGCTTGACCAGCGGCAGCCGGAAGACCTCTTTGAAGCTGACGTATCTCGTCAGCTCGCGGTGATGGAACAGGCCGAACAGCGACAGGATGATGAAAAGAATGTAGAAGCTGTTGATCAGGAAAAAATAGGTCAGGATGACGATGTTGAAGGCATGCAGAAGATAATGGAGGACATCGCCCGTCATTTCAGGCCGCCTCGCTCGGGAAGATCAGGTCATTGAGGACCATCTCGGACATATCCCGGGCGTACTTGTCCTCTTCCTGGCCGGCCACTTGTTTCAGCCGCCTCAATCCCGCTTCGCCCATCTCGGCCAGGCCGTAGCCGGCGTTATGACGGACATACCAGAACGGGGAAAAAAGAGATTTCGTTAATAAGTCCAGGGCCTGCAGGTTCTTCATCTTGCCCAGGCTCTTGACCGCCTGGGCCTTCACTTCCCAGGCTTCGTCCGAAGCCAGCCTGATGAGTGTCTCCGCGGTCTCGGGAACGAGCAGCCTTCCAAGCGCCCGGGCCACCCGGATTCGGATTTCCTTGTCCGGATGTTCAGCCAGGGCGAGGACCTCTTCCGAGAGGTTTCGCAGCGGGATGGCCCCGATGAGCTCGACCAGAAGCCCCAGCTTGTCCACGGGGAGGGTCTTCTTCAAGGACTCCTTGACGAGCAGTTCGATCCGGCCGCCCAGGCTGAACATCACGTTGAAATAGGCTTGGACCGTGAAACCTGTATCCCTCTCGAAGGCCGTGAAGATGTGCCCCAGCGTCTCCGGGGAGGGCAGCCGGGACAGGGCGTTGATGACCGCCAGCTTGATGATGGGCTTGTCATCGAGAAGCCGGAAGAGAAAACCGCTCTCCGCCGGGTCGAAGAAGATGATAACAAGGCGGACGCTCTGCAGCCTCTTGGCCGTCCTTCTTGACGTCAGGTGCTTCAGGCAGCGCTCCTTGACCGAATGGTTGAAGATGATCCTCAGCTGATCCCGGCCTTCGCCGATGATGATATCGCCGAAATTGAGCAGGGCCTGAGTCAGGACTTGGGGATAGCCCCTGTACCGGCCCGCCACTTTCAACGAGAAGTCCGGGTCGAGCCTCGATATCGCCTCGAGGATGTCTTTTTCTATCTGCCTATAGAGCCGGCTGAAAAAAGCCTCCCGCCGCGTGAGCACGAGCCGGCGGATGATGATGAAGCCTAACAGGCAGAGGGAAAATATAATCAGGAAGAGAAGGCCGTACAGGGCGAGGATAAGAGAGGGGCTCATGGTCCGGAGTTGAGGTTTTTCTTGATTTTGGCCATCAGGACCTGGGGGGAAAAAGGTTTGGTGATATAATCCATGGCCCCGATCTCCAGACCCTTGAGGACATCCGCCTCCTCGGAAAGAGAGCTGAGGATGACCACGGGAACCCGGGAATTCTCTTTGTCCTTGCGGTAGATCGACAGGAATTGGAAGCCGTTGAGGTCGGGCATCATGACGTCGAGCAGGATGAGGTCGGGGGTTTCCTGGAAGGCCCGTTTCAGGCCGTCCATTCCCGAGAGGGACGTCCGCACCCGGTAGTTTTCCTTCTGCAAGAAATGCGAGATGATCTTGACCGTTGTCAGGTCGTCGTCGACGACCAGGATGTTCTTCACACCGTTGGGGTCGGACCGGGCCGCCGGCGCCTCCGGCTTGGCGTCCGCCGGCGGCAGCGAGGCCTCCAGGAGCTTTTTGATCACCAGCAGCTTTTCCAGCTCGCGGTCGAGCTCGGCCCGCCATTGATCCTTCGGGTGGGGAGCTGGGGCGGGGGAGTTCTCTCCCCCGGGGGGAGCGGGCGGGCCGGCGGCGGTATTTTCCTGTCCGTTCTCTCTCAGGCTGACAATGATGCCCTTTAGCTCCTTCACTTTGAGGAGCTCGGAAAAGGCCGTGCCGATCAGCTTGTCCAATTTGGTTTTGACTTCCTTGGCGCAGCCGTGATGGAACTCGATTTCCTCCCGGATTTGCTCGATCATTTTGGCCACTTCCCTCCGGTCGAGGGCGATATTGAGCTTCGACTTGGCGGCCTTCTTACGGCGCACGCCGTCCGGCTTGACGCCTTCGCGGGGGCCGGATTTCGGCGCCCGGGGGGCGGCGCTCGGCGCGGCTTTTTCCATTTTTCCAGTTTCCATACGAATTCTCTCCGGCGAACCCTATTAACCTCCAGATGGGCTTGGGATTCCATCCCCTATGCCGGTGAATCCAGGGGGGATTTTCCCCCCTTTGTCCTCCCCGGGAAGGGGGATGAAGCGTCACCGCGGGGGTGGGGCCGTGTCAGTAGCGGGCGTACTCCCTTTGTTCGTGGGTATATTGATGGAAGCAGTTGCGCCCCGCGGCCTTGGCGGTGTACATGGCGATGTCGGCGTTCTTGATGAGGGTATCGGCGTCCGCTCCGTCATCGGGGAAGACGGCCACCCCGATGCTGGAGGTGATCAGGATGGTCAGCCCGTCGAACTCGAAGGGCTTGTGGAAGGAATCGAGGATCCGCGCGGCGACGCTCCGGGCCACCTCGGCCAGGCGGATCTCGGGCAGGAGAAGGATGAACTCGTCACCTCCCCAGCGGGCGATGGTATCTCCCTTGCGGAACATGCCGAGCAGCCGGTCAGCCACGCCTTTGAGGAGCTGGTCGCCGATGTTATGGCCGTGGCTGTCGTTCACCTTCTTGAAATTGTCCAGGTCGAGCATCAGAACCCCCAGCTTCTGGAAATCCCGTTGGGCCTGGGCCAGGGCCATGTTGAGGCGGTCGAAAAAGAGGAACCGGTTGGGCAGGGCCGTCAAATGATCGGTGACCGCGTTGTAGCGGAGTTTCTCTTCATAGCGCTTGCGCTCGGTCAGGTCGTGGAGCACCAAGACCAGGCCGCAGGTGTTTCCCTTCTCGTCCTGGATGGCCGTGGAGGTCAGCTCGACGGGCGTTTTCTCGGCGTAGTTCACGATCTGGACGTTCCCGTTGACCGGGTTGGAGGTGGTGTTCGCCAGCAGCTCCGGGATTCCCAGGCGGACCAGCTTTCCGGTATCCTCGTCCATCAGGTGGAGGACGCTGGTCAGGGACTTGCCGATGCTCTCCGGCTGGTTCCAGCCGGTCAGCCTCTCGGCGACGGGGTTCATGAAGGTGATGTTGCCGAACTTGTCGGTGGCGATCACCCCCTCGCCGATGCTATGGAGGATGGTCGTCAGCCAGCCTTGGCGCTCCTTCAGCTTGATCTCCATCTGGTGCTTGTAGAGGGCCATCTCGATGACCGTCATCAGCTCCTTCTGCTCGACCGGCTTGAGGGTATAGCCGATCGGTTCGGTCAACTTGGCCCGCTGGAGGGTCTTCTCATCGGTGTGGGCGGTCAGGTAGATGATCGGGATGCTGAACTGATCGCGGATCTTCTCGGCCGCCTCGACCCCGTCCATCTCCCCGCCCAGGATGATGTCCATGAGGACGAGGTCGGGATGGCTCGTCTCCGCTTTTTCGACGGCCTCTTCTCCGGTTCCCACGACCGCGGAGATCTCATAGCCGGCGTGGCGCACCATGTCCTCGATGTCCCTTGCGATCAGGCCTTCGTCTTCCACGATCAGGATGCGGGTCTTGTCCATGATTAGGTCCTTGGCTCGTACTTGACTTCCTGGAAATGAATGATGAACTCGGTTCCCGCGCCGCGGACCAGCTCGATCGCGGCGTCAATCTGGCTGACCAGGGTGTTGACGATCTGTAGGCCCAGCGTTTCCGTCCGGCGGAAGTCCAACCCCTCCGGAAAACCCACGCCGTCGTCCCTCACGCGCAGGCGGAGCCCGTCGCCCGCCTCCCGCCGCAGGTCGATCCAAAGCTCGCCGACCCTATTCTCGGGAAAGCCGTGCTTGAGCGCGTTGGAAATGAGCTCGTTGACGATCAGGCCGCAGGGGATGGCCGTGTTGATGTTGAGGTGGATTGCCTCGGCCTCGATCTTCAGCTTCACCCGCGAGGCGTCGACCTGGTAGGAGTGGAAGAGGTGAGTGGCCAGGTTGCGGAGGTACTTGGCGAATTCGATGTGCGAGAAGTCGGACGACTGATACAGCCGCTCATGGATCAGGGCCATGGAGCGGATGCGGCGCTGGGATTCCTTGAACATCTCGAGAACCTGGGGATCCTGGACATGCCGGGACTGGAGGTTGAGGAGCGAGGAGATGACCTGCATGTTGTTCTTGACGCGGTGATGAACCTCCCGCAGGAGGACGTCCTTCTCGCGGAGCGACGCTTGCAGCCGGTCCTCGGCCCTCTTGCGCTCGGTGATATCGCGCACGTATTCGATGATCCCCTTCATCTGGCCCGTGTTCTTGTCGATCAGGGGAAAGCTGTAGAGGTCCATCCAGCCGGTCTGGTCGCCTCCGCTGCCCGTCTTGGGGACGACCTCATAGCTGGCCTCCGAGGTTTCGATGGTCTTCCGCGTCGGGCAGATGTCGCAGGCTTTGTCCCGGAGATGGTAGGCCTCGTAGCATTTCTTTCCGACGAGGGGCAGGGAGTGGTGATACCAATTCTCCATGGCCTTGTTGACCCGGAGAATGGTGTAGTCCTCGGCCAGGATGGAGATGCCGTCCTGGATGCTCTCGAACATGCTGGATAGGAAGCGCTCGCTCTCCAGGACCTCCTCCTCCGCTTTTTTGCGGTGGATGACCATGGCGATCTGGTCGCAGACGAACTTGAGGATGTTCTTGTCTTCCTCGGTGTAGCGGAGGCCCTCGGTGTAGGTTTGGACGACCAGGACCCCGATCGTCTTGCCGTCGATGCCCAGCGGCACGCCCAGCCAATCGATGGACGGAGGGCCGACGGACTCGACCTCCCCCCGTTGCTCCAGCTCGGAAAAGACTTCGGGCGAGGCCAGGAGCGCCTGTCCGGTCCGCAGGACGTACTCGGTCAGCCCCCGGCCGGGCGGCTGGGGCTCGGGCGGAGTGTCGAATTGGTCCATGAAATAGGGAAAGCTCAGGAGGCCGGCGGCCGAGTCGTAAAGGGAGATGTAAAAGTTGTTGGCCGGCATCAGCCCGGAGATGACCCGGTGGATCGACTGGAAGAGCTCCTGCAGGCTCTGGGCGGAGTTGGCGGCCTCGGAGATCTGGAAAATCGAATGGTTGACCCGCTCCATCCGCTTCCTTTCCGAGGCCTCCAGGGTCAGCGAGATGGTGTCCCCGACGGAGATGACGAAATGCTGCTCTTCGAGCGTCCAGGATCTCTGGGCGGCCAGATGTTCGTGACACACGATCCCGACCATACCGCCGTTCCTGCGGATGGGCACGTCCATCATCGACCGGATGCCCAGCGGCTTCAGGTAGGAATCGCCGAACTCGCTCGTCCGCGGGTCCGCCAGGGCGTCGTCGGCGGCGATGACGCGGCATTGCTCAATGGCCTCGAAGTAACTCGGGTAGTCCTTGGCCAGGAGCATCATCCCCCGGTCGTGGCGGTCCTCCCCCCGTTCGTAGAGATCCTGACAGCGGATCCGGGTGCGAGCTGCGTCGAAGAGCCAGATGCTCACCCGGTCGATGTTCAGGGTGTGGGCGACGATTTCGTCCATCGTCCGGAGGGCGCCGTCGAGATCGGCAAGGTCGAGCTTGGCGAGTTCCAGGAGGGCGGATTGATGGCGGATGACCTGGTCGGACGTCTTTTGCAGGGCGGTTTCCTCGTGCTTCTGGAGGGTGATGTCGAGCAGGCTCCCCTCGAAGTAGAGCACCTGGCCGCCGGGATCGCTCACGGCGCTGACATCGGCTTGGACCCAGATCACCCGGGCGTCGGCGCGTTTAAGCTTGAAGACAAAATTCCGGAGGGCTCTTTCCTCGGATAGGGCGGTCCTCGCCCGGTCGAAGTCCCGGGCGTCAAGGAAGTAATCCACCGGCGCACTCTTCAGGGCCGCCTGGGCGTCCTCAAAGCCGAGCATCCGGGCCAGGGCCGGGTTGACGTCAAGGAGCCTTCCCTCCGGGTCGGTCCGGAACAGGCCGACGGGAACATTTTCGAAAAGGGCCTTGAATTTTTTTTCCGACTCTTTCAGGCCTTCCTCGGTCCGTTTGCGCTCCAGGGCGTTGACGAAGATCTCGCCGACGATCTTGAGGAGGGAGAGGGTCCTTTCCGGCCACTTCATCACCCGGCGCATCGAATCGAACCCGAGGAACCCGACCAGGGAGTTGTGCAGCATCATCGGGACGACCACGAGCGACTTGGTCTGAAGACTTTTCAGCAGCCGCTTTTCCGCCCGCGCCTCCGGAGGAAGGTCGTCGACTCGGGGGATATGGATGCTCTCGGCCCGGGAAAGCTTGCCCATGTACCAGGGGAAGGACTGGCCCGGGACCTTCTGCAGCTTGTCCTTAATGGAGGGGACTCCCCGGGCGCACCATTCATAGGTATCGAAACCCTGGCCGTTCCTGAACAGGAAGACGGCGCTGCGGTCCACCCCCGCCGCCTGGCCGATTTTCTTCAGGGCATCGCCGATGCCCTTGTCGATGTCTTCGGTGGCCAGGTTGATGAACTGCGTGGAGATGGCCGTGATCAGGTCGTCGAACTGAAACCGGCTCCGCCGGTCCGGCCGAACGGCCCGCGCCGCCGCGCTCCGCGTCATCCGACGCGTCTTGGGAGCTGGATTCTTCACGGCAAGAGACACTTTGAGCTCGTTTCCACAGAAATATCCAGGAGTGGAGGCCACACCATGGACTCCCGCATACTGTATTTTGCGGCCCGGACACGGGCAATCGCCCATGAAGATGAATCGTGGGGGGATTTTTTTTTCAAACTCATCACCCCCAGAGGCTATCGGGGGAGGAGTGTGATAAGATAGGTGGCCTCGGAGGATGGACATGAAAAAGATTCTGCCGCTTGCCTTTTCTCTCCTGGCCAGCCTGTCACCTCCCTCCCATTCAGGGGTTAAAGGAACCCTATTTATCATCGGCGGGGGGGACCGGCCGGAAAGCCTGATGCGGCGGTTTATCGACCTGGCCGGGAGGTCCGGGGGGGGGAAAATCGTCATCTTCCCGATGGCCAGCAGCGAACCGGCGGAAACCGGGTCGCGTCTGGCGGCGGAATTCAAGGGGCTGGGAGCGCGGGAGGCGGAGTATTTCGCCCTGACCCGGGAGCAGGCCCTGGCTGAAGAAAGCGTGAGATTGCTGGAGGGCGCCGGAGCCGTCTTTTTTTCAGGCGGAGACCAGTCCCGCCAAATGGATATCCTCCGCGGCACTCCCATCCATCGGCGGCTGCTCGAGCTTTATCAGGAGGGGTGCGTCATGGGGGGCACGAGCGCCGGGGCGGCGGTGATGAGCGAGATCATGATCACGGGTGACGAGCGGCGCAAGGTCGAGGAAGGCCATGAGTTCGAAACGCTCGAGGCGGGGAACATCGTCACGGTCGAGGGGTTGGGCTTTCTCAAGACGGCCATCATCGACCAGCATTTCGCCACCCGGAAAAGGCATAACCGGCTCATCAGCCTGATGGCCGAGCATCCCGGGCTTCTGGGGGTCGGTATCGATGAAGAAACGGCCGCCGTAGTTGGACCCGACGATCGCTTCGAGGTCATCGGCAACCGGAATGTCGTCGTCTATGACGCCTCCCGTGCGGAGGTGATGATCGCGCCGTCCAAGGCCGTCGGTTTCCGGGGGATGAAGATGCACGTCCTGTTGCCCGGCGACCGTTTCGACCTCAGGAAAAGAGAGGCGGTGCGCTGATGCCGGCCGGGAAAATCCGACTCCCCCATACCCTGGTTCTGATCTATGCCATGGTCATCCTGACGGTCGTGGCCACCTGGATCGTTCCGGCAGGCCAGTACCAGAGGGTCGAGAAAGACGGCCGGACCATCCCCGTGGCGGGCACTTTCGCCCTCTCCAGCCGCAACCCGCAGGGCCTGGGGGCGTTGTTCGTTTCCCCCGTGAGAGGATTTGTCGAAGCCGCGGCGATCATCGCCGTCGTCTTCGTGGTCGGGGGCGCCTTTTCGATCATCCAGAGGACGGGCGCCGTCATGGCTTTCATCCACAACCTGGCCCTGAAGTTCGGCCGGAGCCGGGCCCTCCGTGCCCTGCTCATCCCGGTCACGATGATCGTCTTCTCCCTGGGCGGCGCCGTCTTCGGGATGTGCGAAGAGACGATGCCTTTTGTCCTGATCTTCGTGCCGCTGGCCCTTTCGCTCGGCTACGATTCGATCGTCGGGGTGGCGATCCCCTTTGTCGGGGCGGCCTCGGGTTTCGCCGGGGCTTTTTTCAATCCCTTCACGGTGGGGATCGCCCAGGGAATCGCGGGCCTGCCCATCTATTCGGGGTTGGGTTTCCGGCTGATCATTTGGGCCTTGGGGACGGCCATCGCCGTGGTCTTTGTCGTGCGCTATGCGGCGCGGGTGAAAAAGGACCCCCGGAAAAGCCCGACCTATGAGGACGACCTGGAACGGAGGGCCAAGCTCCAGATCCAATCGGCGCCGACGGAGATGGTCGAACTGACTCCCGCCCACAAGCGCGTCCTGGTGCTTTTCCTGGCGGGGATGGCCCTCCTTGTCTTCGGGATCCTCAGGTTCAAGTGGTACATCAACGAGATTGCCGGTCTCTTTCTGGCCCTGGGGGTACTTTCAGGGTATGTCGGGAGGCTGAAGTCCGAGGACATGGCCCGCTCGTTCGTCGATGGGGCCAAGGACATGGTCAACGCGGCCCTGATCATCGGCTGCGCCAGGGCCATCCTCGTCGTCGCCACCGACGGCAGGATCCTGGATACATCTCTGTACGCCATGTCCAGGGCGATCGCCAACTTTCATCCGATCCTGTCGGCGCAGATGATGTTCATCTCCCAGTGCATCATCAACTTCTTTGTCCATTCCGGAACCGCCCAGGCCGCCTTGACCATGCCGATCATGGCTCCCCTCGGAGAGCTCGTGGGCATCACCCGCCAGACGTCGGTTTTCGCCTTCCAGCTTGCGGAATATATCAATCCGATCCTGCCGACTTCCGGCGTCACCATGGGAATCCTTGGTCTGGCCCAGTTGCGCTGGGAAAAATGGGCCAAGTGGTTCCTCCCGTTGGCGGTCCTTTGGGTGATATTCGGGCTGATTATGCTCGTCCCCGCCGTCCTCGTCCGCCTGGGACCGTTTTAGCCCGCCCCGGGCTGTTAGCCGGAATTCAGGCATCTCGCTTCCTCTGACAAGGCCGGATGGAGAGGGGCGGGGCATCCAGGCCACTTTTTTCATAGACAGGGCAACCTTTTGCCCCCCTGTTTCATCTTATCCGGATGAGGAATAAATGGACGGTTGCTCGCTCGCCCTGTCGCTTGCCACGAATCCTTTCTTGAGGGATAATGGCTCCCGGATTGGCCCTTCCCATTTACCGGCGGCCATTCCTCTTATGACGGCAGACGACAGAGACTGGAGAAAAGCCCCCGCGATGCCCCTCCCCGTCCTTTCCGCCTTGATCCGGAGAGGCAAGGAGGGGGATGAGGGGGCGATGGAAAGGATTTACGAGCAATTCAAGAGGCCCCTTTTTAATCTGGCCTATCGATATACCCCGGACCACGCGTCCGCCGAAGACCTGCTCCAGGACATCTTTGTCAAAGTCTTTGCCCATCTCGAGGAGGTCAACAGGGACGAGACCTTCGTCGCCTGGATGTATCGCATCGCCATCAACACGTGTTATTCCTATCTTCGCAGCCGGCGGAACCGGGAAGGCCGCTCGGTCGGCCTCGGCGATATCGAGGGGAAAAGGGAAGAGGCCGTATTCAATGGGCATGAAGACAGCCTGGCCGGTCCCTTGGACGAAGCGATCCGCGCCCTTCCGGAAAAGCTCAGGGCCGTCTTCACGCTCCATGACGTCCAGGGCCACACCCATGAAGAAATCGGACGGATCCTTGGTGTGACGACCGGCACATCCAAATCGCAGCTTTTCAAAGCCCGGCTGAGGATCCGGAGTTACCTGAAAGAAAGAAGGGTTTTTTAGGGAGTCCGGCGATGAAGTGCGTGACCGCTCGGGAATGGATCAACGACCTGATGGACGGCGCCCTCGGGGTCGACAGGGAAGCGGAGCTGAACGCCCATTTAGCCGGGTGTCCGGACTGCCGGGAACTCGCCCGGGACTTCTCCGCCATCGTCCGCGCCGCCAAGAGCCTGCCTTCGTCCGAACCGGCGGCCGCGGTCTGGCAGAAGATCGCCGCCGGAGTGAGAGAGGTCCGGCGGGTCGCGCCGGCCGAAGCCGCGGAGGAACGAAGCCGGCTGCGGAGGTTTTGGGCGCCGGCCGGGTGGGCCTATGCGGCCGCGGCGGCCCTCCTTCTCCTGGCGGTCGGAGGCGGCATCTACCGGCAGGTCCGTCGGGCGGCCGCGGAGGACGAAAAGGGAAGGTCGGTCGAGTTCACCCTGGCCAAGCTCCGGGAGGCCCAGGGTTACTACGAGAAAGCCATTCAGGCTTTGAACGAAGCCGTTGAATCCCGGGAAAGCCGGATGGACCCCCGCCTGGCCGAGGTCTTCAAGCGAAACCTGGCGGCGATGGATGAGACGATCCAGGCCTGCCGCCTGATCGTCGAGCAGGACCCCGACAACCTGACGGTGCGGGCCTACCTTTTGACCGCCTACCGAGAAAAGGTGAATTTCCTGGAGGAGATGATGGGGCAGGAACGTCGCGACCTTTTGGGCGGAAACGAAACGACGCTATAAACAATATCAACAGAGGAGGACCCAATGACAAAACAGTGGCTGAAGGCGACGGGGTGGCTGGTCATCTCTCTTATGCTTGTCTATTCGGTGGCCCTAGCCAAGGAAAAATACGAGGAGAAGTTCGACAAGACCGTGGCCCTGGCCAAGGACGGCAAGGTGGAAATCAACAATATTTCCGGCGACATCACGGTCACAAGCTGGAACCAGGACCAGGTCAAGATCGAGGCCGTCAAGTATTCGGAGGCGTCTTCTCTTGAGAAAGCCAAGGAGAACGCCGCCAAGGTGACGATCGAGGTCGTCCAGGAAGGGAATGTCCTGCGGATCGAAACGAAGTATCCCAAGAGCGGCAAGTTCTGGGGCGGCGACTCGGTCGACGTCTCTGTCGTATACAAGCTCTGGATCCCGGAAAAGGCGGCCCTCAAAGCGATCAATGTCAGCGGTGATGTTTCGGCCGAGGCCGTCGGCGGCGCGGCCGCCCTCAAGTCCGTGAGCGGCGGCATCCGGCTCACCAAGGCCGCCGCCGGCGCCGACTGCACTTCGGTCAGCGGCGGCGTCGAAGTCGCGGATGTGACCGGCAACGTCTTCCTCAAATCCGTCTCCGGCGATGTCAAGGCCGGCCGGGTCAAGGGCTCGGTCGAGGCCGAGACCGTAAGCGGTGAGGTCGACCTTCTGGATGTTTCCGACGCTCCGACCGTGCGGGTTAAGGCCCTAAGCGGTAGCGTCCAGTATCGGGGCATCATCAGCAAGCAGGGAAACTACAGCCTCAAATCCCACAGCGGCGACGTCGTGCTTTATCTTCCGGCCGACTCGGCCTTCGACTTCGAAGCCGAGACCTTCAGCGGCGGGGTCGAGTCCGATTTCGAGATCAAGATGATGGGCAAGGTCTCGCCCAAGGAGATGAGCGGATCGGTGAACGGAGGCGGCGCCGTGTTGAAGCTCTCCTCGTTCAGCGGCGATATCAAGCTCAAGAAGAGCTAGGATTCAGGCGGCAACGGAGATATTTCCAAGGGGCGGCTCCGGACGGGAGCCGCCCCTTTTGTTATAATAGCCTGCTCCGAGGACGCCATGGACTCGCTGAGCAGGGTTCATCTTGTTAACTTCTTCCGCAAACTGGCCGTCAACGCCGTCTTCTTTCTGGTCGCCCTCCATTTCCTCAAGCTGGGATTCAAGGGCTGGCAGATCGGTTTCGCGACTTCACTCTATGCCTTCGCACCCCTTCTTTTTTCCTTCCCCACGGGCTGGGCGAACGACCGCTTCTCCATAAAGGAAATCATCCACGGGGCCCTGGCCCTGTTCAGCCTGATGCTCCTCGTTCTGAGCCGCGTCCACTCCTTTTTGCCGGCGGCCGTCGTTTTCCTTGTTCTCGGCCTGGCCAACAACGCTCTGGATATCTCCATCAATAATCTCTACTACAAGGATAACGCGGCGATCGACCAGAACAAAAAGTACAGCCG
>Ga0102851_10001103_pt1 | contig 14932 bp, 13 predicted proteins | sample Mud3Dept3metaG_FD_79558 | JGI IMG/M metagenome (GOLD analysis project Ga0102851, IMG submission 79558) | Freshwater wetland microbial communities from Ohio, USA, analyzing the effect of biotic and abiotic controls - Mud 3 Core 4 Depth 3... | ecosystem: Environmental > Aquatic > Freshwater >... | reverse complement strand
TTTACCGGCTGACTCTACTGTGCGTTCAACCTGTCTATTCTCTTCAACTCCTGTATCCAGCAGATAGGACTGAAATTGCTCGTGACTACAGCTTATGAGAATAAGTGGCAGTATCAGTATAATAATAATTAAAAGATTTCTCATTAATATCATCTTTATTTATTGGGCCCGACATATATTATATGCATATTATACGGATAGATAGCCATGATACTTTATGCCGGGTTATTCAGGGTCTGATGAGTCAGGGACTGCCACTCTTCTCTTCCCTGAATTAAGAAAGAATAATGCACCAATAGAGCAATACAAAACATACTTGGGAGGCTAAAACATATCACATTACAACAGACATACTGGTCTGGGTCCTCACGGTCATCCCTGTTCTACAGCCTGACCGGTACGCCCATAGCTCTTAAATATTCCTTTGCCTCCTGAACAGAATATTCCCTGTAGTGGAAAATCGAAGCAGCAAGCGCGGCGTCTGCCTTTCCTTCGACAAGCCCTTCGCGGAGATGTTCGAGGGTCCCTACCCCGCCCGATGCAACGACCGGGATGGTGACAGCCTCTGATATCTTTCTGGTAAGTTCGATGTCAAAGCCGATCTTTGTCCCGTCCCTGTCCATGCTTGTGAGGAGAATCTCCCCTGCCCCAAGTTGTTCCATCATTTTTGCCCATTTCACGGCGTCTATCTGACGCATCTTTCTGCCGCCGTGGGTCGAAAGCGCCCAAACAGGTCCGTCATGAGTAGGGATTGCGAGCCTTACTGCACACAATGCGGGGTCTCTCAGCCAGGAAAGCCACGGTTCATCTGGCTCAAAGGTCATCTCCGGGGTGACTCTTTTTGCATCGACAGCAACAACAATGCACTGGCTTCCAAACCTCTCGGCCGCCTCTTTTATAAAGTAAGGAGTTCGGACCGCGGTTGTATTTATCGATACCTTGTCGCAGCCAGCGTTAAGAAGGTCCCTGATATCATCGAGCGATTTTATTCCCCCTCCAACCGTAAGAGGCATAAATACGTCATCAGCGGTCCTCGCCACCACATCCAGAATTGTCTTGCGCTTCTCATGCGAGGCGGTTATGTCCAGGAACACAAGTTCATCAGCGCCCTGTTCATCATAGAATTTCGCGTTCTCGACAGGATCTCCCGCATCGGTCAGGTTCTGAAAATTGACACCCTTAACAACTCTCCCGTCTTTGACATCCAGACATGGTATTATTCTTTTGGCAAGCATATTAGAAACCGTAATCCGTGATGAGTAATGTGTAATGGGTCAATTCACGCATTTGTCTTTTTCCTTAAAAATCGGATCAATCCTAACAACATTTTCCTGATTGATTCTATATCATTAAATACACAATTTCCATTCATGAACTTTAGTCTTTGGGCAAGTAATAATTGAGTCTCTATCTCAGAAAGCGAACCTAATGACACATAAAGAAACTGGATAAATTCCTTATCAGAATTTCTCGCTGCGCCCTCTGCTATGTTGCTTGGTATCGATATGGCAGAACGTCTGATTTGAGATATCAGTCCAAATTGTTCGTCTTTAGGGAAACGTTTAGTAACGTGATATACTTCCTCAGCAAAATCTAACGCCTTTTTCCAAACATCTAAATCTTTATGTGTCTTAACGTTTTTTAACTCATTACTCATTACGCATCACTCTTTACGAGTTTAATTGCTGATTTCAAATCCATCGTCCCTTCATACAGTGCCTTGCCGGTTATTACACCCCAGAGATTTTTTATTTTCAGAAGATCTTCCACATCATTTATCTTCGAAACGCCCCCTGATGCAATCACAGGAATACTCAGAGCGTTTACCATTGCTTCCATAGCATCAAGATTAGGTCCCGTAAGCATACCGTCTCTGGATATGTCAGTGTATATAATGCCCGAGGTCCCCGCATCCTGCATCTCCTTTGCAAAATCTATCGCCCCGAACTCTGTCACCTCAACCCACCCTTTAATAGCAACCCTTCCGTCCTTTGCGTCAATTCCAACGAGTACTTTACCGGGGAATTTATCAGACGCTCGCCTGACCATTTCAGGGTCCTTTGCTGCGGCAGTTCCTATAATCACACGGTCCACACCGAGTGTAATAAGCTGTTCAATCCTCTGAATGTCCCGTACCCCGCCCCCCACCTCGATAGGAATATCAATGGCTTTTCTGATCGCCCTTATCCTGTCAAAATTCTTCTGATCTCCCGTAAAAGCGCCATCGAGGTCCACCACATGAAGCAGCTCCGCACCCATGCCGGCCCAATGCCTTGCCATTGAGGCAGGATCGTCTGAGTAAACAGTAACATCTTCCTTCCTGCCCTGCAAAAGGCGAACACATTTGCCGTCTTTAAGGTCTATCGCTGGTATTATAATCACGGATTGAGTATATCAGAAGGGTTTTGGGTCAGGCAACGTTCGCTACTTCCACCCTTCCCTCTCCTCTCTCACATAAACAGTCCTCTGCGGGAAAGGGATTTCGATGTCTTCGGCCCTGAACCTCCTGAGGACCCTCTTCCTTAATTCATGCTGCACAAGGTTCTGGTCCGAAAACTCACGTATCTGACAGGTAAGGGTGAAATCGAGGGAACTCTGTCCGAATCCTGGAATAAGCCTCACAAAAGGCCCCGGGTCGCCGAGCAGTCCCGGTATTTCACCAACCCCTTTCCGGGCCTCTTCAAGGAGTATCCTTTCAACCTGATCAGGATCAGAAGCGTAACTTACTCCAACCGGAATTAACAGCGCCATTCTCTTTTCAGGCAGGTGGTAATTTGTAACAATACTCTGCGACAGCTTGCTGTTAGGTATCACTACCATATTGTTCGGCACCATACGGATTCTTGTCGTACGCCATGTAATATCGTCGACGTATCCCTCCTGCCCTGTCTCCAGTCTGATAAAATCCCCTACCCTGACGGCTTTTTCCATCAGTATATGAATACCGGCGAAGAGGTTCGCAAGGGTGTCCTGGAGCGCGAGCGCGACTGCGAGACCGCCAACGCCCAGAGCAGTAATCAGCGGTGTGATAGAGATACCGAGAACGGAAAGGATGATTAAAAAACCCAGCACAATGATCGTCCCTTTCAATATCCCGTATGCAAGTCCGGTTGTGGGAATGGGAAGATTGGAGGACTGGATATAATTTCTGAATATCCTGCCGGCGAGATTAGCGGCGGCAATCGTGATCGAAAATATTATGATTATGTGGATAGCTTTACTGATATAGAGGACATATTTTTCCGGAAGCTCCGATACACCGACACCTATGTATAATCCAATTGCTATACACCATAATATGGAAGGTGTCTTTAATGACTTGATAACAATATCGTCAATCTGTGTCTCGGTTTTGCCCGCCCACTTATGGAGGACCTTGAAGGCTATTGCCCGGACGGCAAATAATATGAGCGCTGACAGGACAGCGACTGTCGAAGGAATAAATACCTTGTTAAAATCCAACTGCACTCCTTAATCAGTGTTTATAAACTATCGCTATGTTGTTTGTCCCCCGTTTTTACGGCAAATGCAAAAACCGGGGGTTTGATAGAGGCAAGCTGAGTGTCCATCTGGTCCCTGAAGCTTTTGAATTCAGCAATCAATTTACCGGGAATAGACTCTGCTCTGGGCATTTTTATGGAAAGGGGATTAACAGCCCTATTATTTATCTTCATCTCATAATGCAGGTGAGGGCCTGTCGCCAGTCCCGTTGAGCCGACATAACCGATGATCTCTCCCTGATCTACCTTGGTACCGCTTCTGATTCCTTGATCAATCCTTGATAAATGTCCATAGAAGGTTTCATAACCGTTCGGATGCCTGATCCCGACAAGCCTGCCGTATCCGCCCTTATCTCCGGCAAAGATTATCTTTCCGTCTCCTATGGCAGAAACCGGCGTCCCCGCGGGCGCTGAATAATCAACTCCATGATGCGGCCTGTATGTTCTTAAGACAGGATGGTATCTCTTGCCCGAATAATATGAGCTTATCCGTCTGAAGTTCAGAGGTGCTTTAAGAAATGCCTTTTTGAAAGATTTGCCTGTCTCGTCATAGTATCCGGACTTTCCATAATTCTCAAAGCGGTAAGCTTTATACACCTGGCCGTCATTCGTAAATTCTGCAGACAGCAGGTCGCCGTATTTCTTAAATTGCCCATCCAGATACAAGCCTTCAACGACAATCTTTACCGCGTCATCGTTTCTTATGTCTGTAGTAAAATCTATGTCCCATGCAAAGATGTCTGAAAGCTCAAGCGCGAGGACCAGATTCTCCCTGCCCTCTCCCAGCGAAGAGATGAGGTTGTCTTTTATTACAGACCCTATCTGCAGGATTTTCTTTTCATAGTTAACGGGTATCTTTCTTGCCTGAAAACCCTCTCCGGTACGTGTTATGTTCAGGATGGAGTCATCATTTATACAGTATTCCAGTGAACTTACCTTCTCATTCTTGTCCACCGTTATCTTGTACTGTTGTCCAGGATGCAGGGCCCTCAGACCGTGAACATCAGCGGCCGCTTCCCTGATCAGGAAAAGTTCCGCTATGTCGAGTTTATATTTCTTGAAGATATTAAAGAAAGTTTCACCCTTCTTAATGCTTCCCTTTATTTCGCTAAGGATTGTTTTCTTACTGTTGTCGCTTTCAGCAGGCTTTGCCGGAACAGATACTTCGGTCTTTTCAGAAATCGGCGACTGGCTGCTTACAGCCATAAATAAAGCAATGAGCAGAACAGCACCGGCAATTATTTTCTTCATATTATCTCCTCTCCCTTCTCATGCCTTATGACAATATCCAGGCCTTCTCCTTTTATGCCTGAAATATTTATTGCCTCCCTATAATAATAACAATCAGATAAATTGTAAATAATTACGATCACAATATTAATTTATTTCATCTCATACCTGTCGGCCGGTGAGTCTTCCCCTCTGAATAAGTTATTTGTTAAGATACCTGAACGCCACGAACAATATACTATCATGACAAAATTCATACTGCTTGCTGCCGGCGGTGCCATCGGCACATTGCTTCGTTACTCGTTGTCGGGACTAACATACAATTTTATTAACGGCATCTTCCCATGGGGGACTTTAGTCGTCAATCTTGCAGGTTCTCTTGCGATCGGTCTCCTCTGGGGTTTTTTTGAGATGGAAAATATGTCGCCGGGCCTGAGAAATTTTATATTTGTCGGTGTCCTCGGGGGCTTCACTACCTTCTCGTCTTTTACCCTGGAAAATTTCAATCTTTTACGGGACGGGGAAATCAGGCTCGCGATATCAAACATAGTGGTAAGCAATATTGTGGGAATTGCGCTGGTTTTCGCCGGTTTTTTTATTTCAAGGTATATTATAAATCTAATCAGATAGGGAAAAAACATGAAACTGCCGGAAGAAGGGAAATTGTTAAGAATCTTTATCGGAGAATCTGACACGTATCAGGGAAAGTCGCTTTATGAAGCTGTCGTCCTTAAGGCGCGTGAACTGAATCTGGCTGGCGCTACTGTATTCAGGGGCATCATGGGTTACGGGGCCGCCAGCCGTATTCACTCGATTAAACTGCTCAGGTTGTCAGAGGACCTGCCCGTCATGATTGAAATAGTTGACACGGAAGAGAATATAAACAAAATACTCCCCTTTCTCGATGAAACCATGGAAGAAGGTTTGATTACGATGGAAAGCGTCAAGATTATCAAATACAGGCATAGTAAAAAGACGCAGTAGCCAGTATTACCTTAAGACAAGTTCTAAGCGCACACGGAACGCGCTATTCATTCTACTCCATGCGCCTTTTCCAGTAATGCCACAGGAAAGCTCCTGAATACTTCCGAAAGACGAAGTGCCTGCTTTCCAGCCTGGATCATCGATTTCACATTTTCAGCGGTAAGCACATTATGGTATTCGGTTTCTCTTTCTTCAAAGGGCAATACAATACAGGTGTCTTGCCAGACCCCTTCCCCGAACGGCAGCGTTCCCATGGGCGCAAGACGGGTAAGAAACCTCGGGACGGCGACCGTTATTGTTTTGTCTCCCTCTGTCCTTGCATAAGCGCAAACATTGTCTTTTAACATGCCGAAAATCTCAAGAGGGATATATTCGCCTTTTTCAAAGATCTCCCTGTTGTCTTTGCGGTAATTAAGGGCCTTATATATCAGATAGAGCTTTATCATCCCGTTGTCTTTGCTTTGCATCAACTCTAGTGCGATTTCACGAAGCGGCCTCATGGCTTCCTGTTTCTTCAGCTCTTCCAGTAATCTCATCCTTGCCGCGTAGTCGACAGGTCTGCGGTTGTCGGGGTCAACGAGAGTGAAATTCCACAACTCCGTTCCCTGATAAAAATCAGGAACTCCCGGCGAAGTTATCTTCAGGAGCATTTGTGAGAGTGAATTGAACATGCCGTAATGCGAAACCTTTTCCTGAAACTGGAGAAAGTCTTTAAGAAAGAGACTGTCGGGGTAAGGCCCCATGACACCTTCGATAAACATCATGAGTGCGTTTTCGTATGCCACATTCGGACTTATCCAGCTTGTATTGACTTTTGCCTCCCTGACGGCCTTCAGCATGTATTCCCTGATCCTTGTTTTGAATGCATTGTGCTCGTCGCCGCTCATCCGGTTCTCCGGCCATGCGCCTGCAAGCGTCTGGTACAGCAGATATTCCTCATTCCGGTCAGGCACGTACTCGCTGTCTACAAGCGCCCTTTTCTTCCTGTTCATCCGTCCCCACCTGATAAGACAGGCCCTCCACTCGCCGGGTATTTCCGAAAGCACATTTAGCCTGGCCCTGACGTCCTCGCTTCTTTTTGTGTCGTGGGTCGAAGTCGTAAGAAACTCATAAGGCCGGCCCTTCATCCTCTCCAAATTCTGCCCGTGAAAAGTATCGAGTGACGCACCGAACCTGTCGGGACTTCCTCCCACTTCATTTAATGAGACAAAACGGTTGTAAACATAAAAAGCCGTGTCTTCGACCCCTATTGCCATGACAGGGCCCGTAATCTGCTGGAACCTCATTACAAAGTCAAGCCATTCCTTTTTGTCATTATCATCGGACAGATCGGGATAGTTCAACAAGAGCACGCTCTTGAGGAATTCAAATACATATTCGCTTATCGCGGGGTTTTTTCTCCTGGCTTTTGATACAGCAGCCTCGATGTATTTCCTGTCCCTGTCATTTACGCCGTCCCGGTTAATATACGTTCTGTATACCGGGAAAAAAGCTATGACTTCCACTATGACGCGTCTGAGACTATAGAGAGTAAAATCTCTTGTGTGCCTGTTCTTTTCAGAGATGATATTGAGATAGTGGGCAAGCGTATTGATTTCGCTGGCCATCCCAACGAACATGACCAGTCTTTTCTTCTCGTATACGACATCCTGATAATTCATGTCCGTTTTTATGAACCGGGAATATATTTTATCGAAGTACTTTGCCGCCGCCGCATCGATAAAGATGCTGTTCACCGCGTTCATAAAGGCATATCCTGTCGTGCTGAAGACAGGCCAGTCATCGGGCATGCGCTCTCCTTTTATAAGTATTTTTTCACCCATGATGTAAAAGGGTTTAAACTGCGGGTCTTCCTGTACCATTTGAATATATTTATCCAGGAGTTTTGCTCCTTCTTCAGGATCAACGTCCTGCCCGGTTTTTGTCAAAGCTCCCAGTTCCATATTTATAAAACACTCCCTCTGCAAACGTCTGAAATATTCCTCGGGATCATACAACCCGTCAGGATGATCAACCCTCAGCCCTGTTACCTTGCCTTCTTTGACAAGCTCCATGATCAGCCTGTGGGTCCGATTGAAGACGTCTTCATCTTCCACCCGGATGGCCGCAAGATCGTTGATATCGAAAAACCTCCTGTAATTGATTTCCTCAGCGGCGACCCTCCAGTGAGAAAGCCTGTATGCCTGCTCGCCGAGCAGCTTGTCAAGAAGGTCAAAGCTCCGGGGCTCCCCTTTGACCCCGTTGAATATCATTATATTGCCGTCAAGAAATTTTCTTATTTCGGGACTATTGATGTACAGTGTCTGGAGACGCTTTTTTATGATCTCTTTTTCTCTGTGGCTTTCCCTGATCTTATCAGAATCCTTTTCAGTATACGGCGGCAGATGTTCGATAGCGGTTATGATGCTGAGAAGTTCCGTAACGTGAGGATTCTCCGTTGTAAGGCCGTCTTCCAGGATTTCCAGCCCCTGCTTTAAAATATGTGTATATGTTTGGGGGCTGACGGGAAATCTGTGTTCATAGTAAGTTATGAAAAATGCGCCCTCATGAAAGCTCAACGACATTTCCTGGTTTTCAAGCGCCGCGCCATACTGGACGCCAAGCGCCGGCAAAAGGACTTTGTCTTTCAGCTCCTGCTTTACCGGTTTCCAGTTAACATCGAAGTAACCGGCAAACACAGAGCTCGGCCCGTTCTCCAGCAGATCCATCCACCACTGGTTTTCACTGCCGATGCCCATATGGTTCGGCACTATGTCGAGGACCTGTCCCATCCCGTATTCCCTGAGTTTGGCCATGAGCCCCTCAAATTCCTCTTTGGTGCCGATCTCCGGATTAAGCGCGTTGTGGTCCACAATATCATATCCGTGCAGGCTGCCCTTCTTTGCGCTGAAGTATGGCGATGCGTATATGTCGCCTATGCCGAGCTCATGGAGATACTGGACAATCTCCTTTGCATCCGTGAATCTGAAATTGCGGTTGAACTGGAGGCGATAAGTAGAAATGGGAATCCTTAACGCGGGACTATTTTCATCGGACACTAGATGCCTCCCCTCTGCAGCCTGTATAACACAAAGCTGTGACTTTTCATATTGAATGTGACTTCTGCAGCGCGTGATTCTACTTTTTGTACAGACACCTCACCGTCGCCTCCCCATTCATCCGAAGAAGAATCAAGCGTTCTTTCCCAAACACCCACCGGAAGCATCATTCTGATTATCGCATTTCTCTCCGCAAAATTATAAAGACAAAAAATCTGATCTTTTTCCAACCACCTTCTCACAAACAGGACTTTCTTCTCTGATTCCCCTCTATCAAGTCGGTACGACTCGATTCCGGGAGGGGGCGGGGCTGTGTTTCCTTCAAAGACCTTTACCTCCATGTCGTTCTTACTTAAATTTGAAAGCGCGGGGACTTCTTTCCTCAGTCTTATCATCTCCCTGTAAAATTTAAAGAGAACATTATGCCTGCCTTCCCGGTGCAGGTTTATATTTATCTTTGAGTTCAGAAACGACTGTTCATCCTGCGGATCAGGCAGTGCTTCTTTCCATCCGAAAGATGCAAACTCTTCCCTCCTGCCCTTCCGCACAGCTTCGATCAGATGCTCATCCGAATGGCTTATGAAATATTGAAACGGCGCTGTCTCCCCGTATTCCTCGCCCATGAAGATGAGCGGAATATACGGAGATAAAATTACAGCGCCCGCTGCAAGTTTGAGCTTCTCAAAGGACTGCGTCAGGCCCGACCTGTCGCCAGTTGCCCTGTTTCCGACCTGATCGTGGTTTTGCGAGAAGACGATAAACTGATGCGCTGGCCTGTCCTTTGAGGAACTGCCGTGCCTTCGTCTCCGGTATTTTGAATACTCTCCCGAATAAACAAAGCCCTCCCGGAAGGCCTTCTCAAGGCGCTGAATTTCCCCGAAGTCTTCATAGTATCCCGTCTTCTCACCCGTCAGCAGCGCATGCAGGCAATGATGGAAATCATCATTCCATTGCGCATCAAGCCCGTATCCGCCGATCGCAACGGAATTGATTACCCTCACGTCATTCAGGTCACTTTCGGCTATAACGTATATTCTCCTGCCCAGCGCTTCCGCCTGCGTGTGGACCGCCTCCGCCATTTCCAGAAGGAAATTTTTTGCGTTGAAATCATAAATGCCGTGAATGGCGTCAATCCTCAACGCGTCCATGTGATATTCCGTTATCCAGTAAAGTGCGTTGTCAATAAAGTATTTCCTCACCTCATCACTGAAGGCCCCGTCAAAATTTACGGCGTCACCCCAGGGGGTCTTATACCTGTCAGTGAAATAGTGTCCGAATTTATTCGTGTAATTTCCCTCCGGTCCGAGATGGTTGCAGACTATATCCAGGATGATCGCAAGTCCGTTTGCATGGCATTCGTTTACCAGCGTCTTTAGACCGTCCGGCCCACCATATGAATTCTGTACGCCAAAGGGACATGCACCGTCATATCCCCAGTTCCTGGCGCCGGGGAATTGCGAGACAGGCATAAGCTCTATGGCAGTGACCCCAAGCCCTTTCAGATAATCAAGATACGGATTTATCGCCTCGAATGTTCCTTCTTTTGTGAATGCCCCGACATGCAGTTCATAGATGATATAATCTTTTAGAGATGTCCCCTTCCATCCGTTGTCTGTCCATTTAAAAGACCGGGGATCTATTATCTGCGAAGGCCCGTGCACGCCCTCGGGCTGAAAACGCGAGGCCGGGTCGGGATATCGTTCAATATTATTCAGCAGGTAAAAATATTTCCCGCCTGCAAAAATGTTTTCTGCCACTGTTTCAAAATATCCGGTATCGTCTCTCCTCAGGGCAAGCAATTCATTTCCATTATCTCGCATCAATTCCACGGAAAGTTTCTCAGCCTTTGGCGCCCAGACGCGGAACCGGACTTTACCTTCGTCCATAACAGAGGCGCCTATATCAAGTCTCCAACCATTCATTACAGGTCTATCACGCTGCGGCCTTTGTTCTCTATCGCATACCAGACCGACAGATAATCCCTTATCTGTCTCGTTATCAGAAAATTGTTCCTCACGTACTCCCTGCCCTTTTCACCCATTCTCTTTGCCATATCAGGGTTATTCAGGAACTGCCGTACCCTGAAGCCCGCCCCTTCCACTGAATGAACGAGGAAGCCCGTGACACTGTGCACTATCTGGAGCGGGATCCCCCCGACAGCGCCCCCTATTACAGGCTTTCCCTTCCACATCGCTTCAGAAACCGTGAGCCCGAAACCCTCTTTGGTTGATTTCTGCAGCACGACCGTTGCCGCTCTCTGGAGGGCGTTGATGTCCTTATCACTAAAAGGGGGAAGCAGCAGGACATAAATATCCGGGTCGCCTGCGGCAAACTCTTTCACTTCATTGAGCACGATTTCTCCTTCGGGGTCGTCTGCGGCGGAGCTTCCGGCGAGCACGAGAATGCAGTCATTATATTTCTTCACGCTTTGGTAGACCTTTATCACCCCGGTAGGATCCTTGAACCTGTCGAAACGCGATATCTGAAGCAGCATGGGCCTGTCCTGAGGTAAATGAAATTTATCCAGTGTGCCTCTGATCTCTTCCGTCGCCAGTTCCATGTTCTTTTCACTTATCGGGTCAATAGACGGAGGAATAATGAATTCGTCTATTCCCATGGCCTTTGCAAATCTTGCCACCGAGAACACGGCAGCGTCGTATTTCCTGCAATAACGTTTCAGATAGTTCCAGGTGTCTTTTACGGGATTCGATATGTCTATGTGACAGCGCCATATCCACTTTCCTTTCCCCCTGAATTCAATGAGCGCCGCAGGCTGGGGGTCGTGAATCAGGACGGCATCGGCATCAAGTGAGATTTTCCCCGAGTTGCTCCGGTTTATTTCATAATGGTGGTCCCACATGTTTTTGGTGAACGTTTCCACATTCCCCTGCAGGGTGTTATGGATTTTTTTCGTTATATCATAAAACCTCTGGTCCCCTTCAAGCACTTCCCATCTGGCATCAATGCCGAGTTCTGCAAGAATGGGGACCATCCTGTGCAGGATTTCAGCGACCCCGCCGCCCGCCTTTGTGGAGTTTATGTGCAGGAAAGACCTGCCCTTTAATTTCTCTGCGAGTTTCTGCATCAGCAATACATCGCCCGTCGGGACTATCTGCGAATACTGTGAAATCATCTCAGCCGCTTATTGCCTCCATGTCTTTTTTGATTTCTTCCTCCAGCGCCTCCACGATATGCTCTCTTATGCCTTCAATGCTGTGCATAAACGGGTCGATTCCCCTTATCCTGTCCGCCAGTTTTTTCTTGTCAAACGTCTGCTCTATCCACGCGGAGAAATCATCAACGCCGAGGCGTATCCTCGCCTCGTAGAAGTGATAATAAATAACGGCGGACTCAACATACTTGACCGCCAGGAGAAACTCCGCGAGGTTTTTCACCTTCAGGCCGATGTGAAAAGTAAATGTGATTGTCTCGTTGAAATAGAATTCGCCTCCAGCCACCGCCTTTCTCGTCTTAGGCAGGCTGCTGATGCAGATGTCCAGCACATTCAGCAATTCACTCCTCAGGTCGGAAATGTTTTTGTATCCATAAGGGTCTATGTTTGAGAGACGCTCCGACAAAGCGCTTTCCTCAAGGCCCTCTCCCGCCCACTGCGCGAACTCATTTGTGTATTCAAGGAAGTGCCCTTTCAGGAAATACTGGCATGTGTGGTGAAATATGGATTCATCGCTTACCTCCGCCATGATATTTCTCAGGGCCTGGATGTCGCCCGCTTTTCTCCCGGTGGCTTTAATTATGCTGACGCATTGCTTGAATTCAAACGGCTTTATGCCTTCCAATCCTGCTCCTCCCTGACGTAGACCGTCCTCTGGGGGAACGGCATGATAATACCTTCTTCCCGGAATCTCCTGAATATCCGTTTCCTCAATTCATGCTGCACGAGATACTGGTCGACGAATTCCCGTACCTGGCATATAAGCGTGAAATTGAGCGAACTCTCTCCGAACCCGGGAATGAGCCTTACAAACGGCTCCGGTTCTCCGAGCAATCCGGCCACCTCTCCAACCGCCTTTTTGGTCTCTTCAACAAGTATCTTTTCAACCTTTTCCGGATCATCCGAATAACTTACACGTATATCTATCATGAGCGCCATATTCTTTTCAGGCAGATAATAATTCGTGACAACACTCTGCGCAAGCTTGTTGTTGGGGATCACGACCATGTTGTTAGGCAGCATTTTTATCCGGGTCGTCCTCCATGTAATGTCCTCGACATAGCCTTCCTGTCCGTCCTCAAGTCTTATAAAATCTCCGATCCTGATGGATTTCTCTATAAGGATGTGGACCCCGGCAAAAAGGTTCGCGAGCGTGTCCTGAAGCGCAAGGGCGACTGCAAGACCACCCACCCCGAGGGCCGTTATAAGAGGCGCAATGGAGACGCCGAGCATGCTGAGCACTATCAAAAAGCCGAGAACGAGAATGGTCCCTTCCAGTACGGTGTATGCAAGCCCTGTCGCGTGAATGGGCAGGCGCGCCTTCTGCACGTAGTCGGTTAAGATTTTCCCCGCGAGATTTGCCGTAGCAACAGTAATAGAGAGTATTACAAGAATATGAACGGGCTTGCTGATATAGAGGATGTATTTTTCCGGCAGCTCAGAAACCCCGATACCGATATAAAGCCCGATCGCTATACACCAGTAAATTGAGGGCCCGCGCAGGGATGTTATAGTTATGTCGTCAATTTTCGTCTCAGTCGCCCCGGCCCATTTACGGAGAGTCCTGAACGACAGGCCCCTGAGTATGAGCAACACTGTTATGGACAGAGCTGATGCCGCTAAAGGGATCAGAAACTTGTTTATTAAATTGACGTCCATACGTTTACTTTGAATTCATAATGAGACCATGTTCCGGGTTATTAACTTAAATTTATCAAATTATCTCACCCGAACAAATGCTTTGCAACTTATTTATTGTCCCCTTGCATATCTTCTGTGGGTAGTCGGTCTTGCAGAAGAATCTGTACTGAGAATAGTGTCTCAACACCACATTGACCGGACATGTCAACAGTTTTATTCTTTTTTTCCACCATGGGGCGGGACGTATGTTCCGATTACTCCAGCGGTCATCGTAAAGCGCATGGCCTCCTCCATGTTCATATCAAGGGGCCGTACCGCACTGCGTGGCACCAGCACAGCATAACCACCGATTGTGTAACTCAGTGGCAGATAGACCAGTATGCTGCCTTCGTCCCGGAAACCCTCAGGAAGACGCTCCGGGACGGCCTGTGTCACAAGCCCGATCAGCTTCATGCCTGTATCACCGATCGATACTGCCACTACGTGCTCGAATTCCTTTTTGGCAGTCGGGGAGAAATACTGGAAAAAGTCACGGATCGCTTTATAAACTGATTTAATCAATGGCATCCGGTAAAGAATCTGCTCTCCCCTGGCAAAGAACTGCTGAACCACATAGGCATGCATAAGCAGTCCCACCACGAATGCCACTGTAAGGGTAGCGATCAGGCCTATGCCCGGCCAGTGCAGGACTTCCGGAAAGATTGATCGGATCATGTTGTCCAGCACTGATTCTGCTGATACTGCTATCCAGTAGAGGAGATAAATAGTGAGAGCAACGGGAAGGATGGTTACCAGCCCTTTAAGCATATTTCTGGTTATAAATTTCAGCATCCTGGCATCCTCCTATTAAGGGGTCACTGACGAATACACACCTTTTTCATGTTCATTGCTTTTATCCAAATTGTACGATATTTGGATACCCTGTTCAATAGGGAAAGAAATAACAAGGCGGGAAAGCGCTTAATTAAGGACAAGGTGGTCAGCCCAGGACATGGGACAAATATAAAGGGACAACTATTTGGTCAGACTTAAAAATTAAGGTAGTACAATTTCAAACGCCAATCTGAACTTCGCTCCAACATAACGATAATATGATGTAATAGTTAATCTGTGACCTTCATCTCTTATGAACATAACATGATGTTATTGATAATTCCCGACGCGTGTTCAGACGGATAAGACGTAAACCGGCTTTTTCTTCCTTCCCCCACTGATTTCTTTTATTAGTTGAATCAATTGAATTAACTGCCTCATAAACGTTACAATAGTGTCTGCAGGTGTTTTTCTGCTGAGATAGGAATGCCGCAGTACTGAAGTGCCACAGAGCCTTAGTGCCGGAGAACAACAGTAGAGGCTGACCAAGCAAG
>Ga0102851_10001101_pt1 | contig 14939 bp, 12 predicted proteins | sample Mud3Dept3metaG_FD_79558 | JGI IMG/M metagenome (GOLD analysis project Ga0102851, IMG submission 79558) | Freshwater wetland microbial communities from Ohio, USA, analyzing the effect of biotic and abiotic controls - Mud 3 Core 4 Depth 3... | ecosystem: Environmental > Aquatic > Freshwater >... | reverse complement strand
TGGATTTTCGAAAACGACAGATTGAAGCTCCCTGCAGCAAGCTGCAGGGAATCTTCGATCCTCAAGGTAGAACTATTTATTCTAATCGCTCGCTAACCCCGCAGCAAGCTACGGGGAATGCGCTCGCTCCTGGATTCAAACTGTCGACGTTCCCACCGCTGGTCAAAACTAATGATCAGGCGGCGTTCTTGGTGGTCGTATATCTGAAACAGGACACTTCGTGGTCATTGACCATCCCGACGGCCTGCATGAACGCGTAGCATATAGTGGAGCCGACGAACTTGAAACCCCGCTTCTTGAGGTCTTTGCTCATGGCGTCCGATTCCGGTGTGCGCGAAGGGATATCGCGCATCTTCTTCCGCTTGTTGATCATCGGCTTGCCGCCCACGAAGCCCCAGAGATACCTGTCAAAACTTCCGAACTCCTTCCGGATCCTCATGACCTCTTTCGCATTCACGATGGACGCGCTGATCTTCAGCTTGTTCCTTACGATGCCGGGATCGTTCAACAGCTCGCGGACCTTGCGGTCCTTATAGCCGGCAACCTTGCTGACATCGAAATGGTCATAAGCCCTCCGGTAGTTCTCCCTCTTCTTCAGAATGGTTAGCCAGCTGAGACCGGCCTGCGCCCCTTCCAGGATGAGGAATTCGAACAACCTGTTCTCGTCATGAACAGGGACTCCCCACTCATGGTCATGATACTGCGTCAGCAGTTCGTCATTGTTCGTCCATGCGCATCGTTTCATGGCGTTATAACCCGGTACAGGACTCACCTGCTCTTCTCCCGCTCCTCCACGTGCCGCTGTATTCGTCGTGGCTCATCCCTGACCGTCTCAGGCATTCATCCCGCTGCGGTCCCTGCATCTTCTCGCACTTTTCCTGCCGCAAACGCATCGCTTCATACCTGTTCTGCGCGCATCCGAAGGTCGTCATCGCCGCGAGCAGGGCGATAAGAAAAGTCAATCGACCTCCTTTCGCGCCCCCCAAAGAACACAATACACGACCCTCGGTAATGGGCAGGGCAGCCCGATGGCATGAGAATAACGGAAAGAGATGGGGGAGTCAAGACGGAGTACGCAATGCGTTGCGACCTACCCAAACGGAGAGAAGGACTGAAGAAGCTTCCGGTGCTCACGCAAAACTGGATTCCCGCTTCGGCAGAGGCTGCGCCTCGCTCGAACTGCCTGTCTCCGAGTCGAAGGCGGCAGAGCGAACTTCACTCCACCAGATAGGCCGTCACGAACACGCCGATCATGGCCAGGGCCAGGGCGATCTTCATGGCGGCGCCGAGCACGAGGCCGAGAAGCGTTCCGTACCCCACCTTCCCCGCCTTGACCAGGTCCTGGTTCGCCAGGAACTCTCCCGCCGCAGCGCCGATGAACGGCCCGGCGAAGATCCCGACGATGCCGAAGAAGATGCCGATGACCGTTCCGATCGTGGCGCCGATGACGGCCTGTCTGCTCGCCCCTGCCTTCTTCGCTCCCGCCCCCGTTGCCATGAGGTCGGCGATAAATGAAAGCGCTGTCAGCCCGCCGAGCGCCGTGAGCGGCAGCCAGCCCACTTTCTCGAACCCGTCGATCCATGCGGCCGTGAGCAGGCCGGCGAAGACCAGCACCGGCCCCGGCAACGCGGGAATGACGATGCCGATGAGGCCGGCGAGGACCAGCAGCACGGCAAGTATCCAAAGCACAGTGTGCATGCGGGCTTCTCCAGATCAGCGCGGAACCGGCTGCTCCGCAGGTCAATCGTTCACCCTGTTCGGGCGGGAAGCGAGTCTGAGCAGGTCGTTCCGCATCTCCTTCACCCTTCCTTCAAGCGCCAGGTAATCCACGGCCATGTCGTACAGGCCTTCGCTCTCCCGCCGGCAGCAGCGCAGCACAGCCACGCATTCGGCGGCCTGCTGCACGAGCGACCGGATCTCCGCGATGTGGCGCGCCAGCTCATCCGCGTTGCGGTGATCGACCATCGCCGTCGCCAGGATCCGCTCCGTTTCAGCGGTGATCATCATGAGCTCTGACCGTACCTCTTCAAGCGTGCGCCGTATCATAGATGTGCAACGCGCTCCTGCCCGTTTCAGTTATTGACGAACTCCGTGTCCTGCCGCGACTTCTGCCGACCCCCCTGCGCCGACGCAGCGATGCTCACGGGCCGATGCGCTCCCGCAGCCTTCCCCGGAAGGCCGCTGCCGGAACCGTGCCTCCGGGGACGATCGGCGATTGCCGCGGCGCCGTCCACGGTGAAGAACGCCACATTCTCGAGCGACTGTTCAGCCTGGGCAGTGAGCTGCTCGGCCATGGACGCCATCTCCTCGGCAGCCCCGGCGTTCTGCTGCGTCACCTGGTTCAATTGCTGGAGGGCCGCATTGATCTGCTCGACGCCGCCCGCCTGCTCCTTCACGGAAGCGACGATCTCCTGGACCAGGTTCGCCGTCTGCTGGATGGCGGGGACCAGCTTGTCCAGCATTTCGCCGGCCTTCCCGGCGACCTCGGTGGTCGAGGAGGAAAGCCGGCCGATCTCCACCGCGGCCACGTGGCTGCGCTCCGCGAGCTTGCGCACTTCTGCGGCGACCACGGCAAACCCCTTGCCCTGCTCGCCGGCCCGGGCAGCCTCGATCGCGGCATTGAGCGCCAGCAGGTTGGTCTGGCGCGAGATCTCCTCGATGATCATGATCTTCGCGGCGATCTGTTTCATGACCGTGACCGTTTCGGTCACGGCCTTTCCGCTCTCCCGTGCGTCGGCGGCGGAGGCCAGAGCGATCTCCTCCGTATGCCGCGCGTTCTCTGCGGTCAGCCGGATCGCCGCGCTCATTTCCTCGGCCGAGGCCGATGCCTCCTCGGCGGAAGCGGCCTGCTCCGTCGCTCCCTGGGACACCTGCTGGGAACCGCCGGTCAGCTGCAAGCTCCCGCCGGCCACGTTCTGCGCGCCGGTCTTCACGTCCGCGACGACCGCCTGCAGTTTTGACACCATGGCGTTCAGGGCGGCGGCAAGGCGTCCGACCTCGTCCCGCTGCTCGATCGGCAGATGCCGGGTCAGGTCGCCCGACGCCACCGACTCGGCGAATCCCACCCCTTGCTCCAGCGGACGTGCGATCGACCGCGTGATGAGCCAGCCGAGAATGCCCCCCGCCAGCAGGGCGGAGAGGCTGAACAGCACAACGGAGATCCGGGCCGACGAGGTCGTTGCCCGCATGGCTGCCTCGGACCGCCCGACCTGGTCCCGGGACGCGGCCACCATGCTCTTGAGCAGCCGCTGGACATTTTGCAGCTGCCCGAGCGTGTTCTGAGCGAAGATCAGGCGTCCCTCTTCCCGATGGTCAGACGCATGCGCGTCGCGGATCAGGACGGCCGATTCATGCAGTTTCCGGTGCGGCTCCTCGATGGCGGCAAGGTCGTTGCGCAGGGCCGGCAGCACCCGTTCCGCCTCCCGGCGGCCTTCACCATAATACCATTTCCCGAAGCCGCACGCCCGGTGGTCGAGCTGCACACCGAGCTGACCGGACAGGTCGTCGCTGCCGGCGTACCGCTCCACCTCCTGGGCCCATTTGAGATGGTCCACCTCGCGTTGCAGCAGCTCTTCACTGATGCGGTTGCTCTCCGTGATGACCTTGCCGGAGCCGGCAAGGGATCCTATCCCCTGCAAGGAGAACAGGGTGACGCCGAGCAACAGCAGAAGCACGCTCCCGAATCCGATCGTCATCTTGCTGCCGATCCTGATGTCCCGCCAGTTCATACACTCCTCCCAAGTTATTCAAGTTTTGTCGACAACACGGTCTTTACACTCTTGTTACAGTCCTGTAGGACCGGCATCGGCTTGTTTCTTCTCTCTTTTATTGACCTGGTCTTTGCCTACGAAACGTCCCGGGAGATTCAGTCAAGGCGTAACATATAGTAACAACTAATAAAAGTATATACAAATTTAACTGGCACGCTATAGAACATACACCAAGTCAATGCTCATTGCAATGTTTTCGAAAGGGTATTTTTAGGGTATGTACGATCGTGTAATACGGTAACATTGCTGCAGGCATCGAGCATGCAATGTAACGACATCGCATGAACGGACATTTTGCGTCTGATGAGGAGGAAAAGAGGACGTGGGGAAGGGCCCAAGCATCAGGCCGGATTGAGGCCAGACATCGGTATCTCGGGATTGATCAGTTGTCCTCTTGCTTTCGTGGCTTCTTCTGCTGATTTCATCTGACTCTTACCGCTCTGCCCCCTTTCGTCAGATGAACGACACTTCCTTCGTCGCTGCGGAGACCACGAAACTACGGACGATGTTCGACTTGGGGTCGGCGGGGAAGACGAAGAATCCCGGCCTGCCGGGCTGGTAGCCTTGGGTCGTCCCGATCAGGATCTCGTTGTCCTTGAAGACCACCTTGATCTTCCGGCCGCCCAGGTTCCTCGTCGGGTCGAACTCCTTCTTGTCATTGTACTTGGCGTTTCCTTCGAAGTCCTTCACGAAGAACAGGGCCTTGCAGTCCTTGATATTGACCGTCAAAGGCGGCGATCCCGGCTGCGCATCGTCCGGGGTGACGTGAAATACATCCTTGTTCGGCATAAAATCGGCGGTGAAGCCCTTCAGGACGTTCCCGTTCTGGTAGCGCACGACGATCTTGTTCTGTACCATTGTTCCCTCCTATATCCCCGACAGGCCGGAGGCTATACTGTCGCCTTTTTTGTATTTTGTGCTTTTTGCTCCTGCATCATCTGCGAAGCAATGCTTACCCTGACAAGGTTCTCCAGCTTATCGGACGGCCTTGACTCGTCCGGCCCTTTCACGATCCCGATGATATTTCTTCCGATCTGCACCGGCGTCATGAGGAATCCCCACGGGAAGCCCCACCAGCCCAAAGCGAGCGAGAATATCGTGTTCCCGATCTGGCTCTTTATCCCGCACGAGCGGCAGCTTACGTTCGGCGTGCTGCTCCAGGAAGTATACACCAGCGCGGAATAGATGCGGTGCGCGGTATGGACATCGACCGGGCCGCCGCCCTGGCATTTCGGGCATGCCCCCCGGTGGATCTGCCTGACCTGGCTCTCGATGGCGTCCTTCGGTATGGACCGCGAAAGCACCAATACCCGCCCTTTTTGATGACACTCCTTGTTACAGAACCGCAGATCACCGTCTTTGACCCCGCCGAACAGGATCGTTGTCCCGCAATAACCGCATGATGCCATATGGATATCCTCCCTATTCGGAACGAACGATACCAGCAGCGGGCGGATTTCCGCGGCCACTGGATCGGGTCGTTCCCGAGCAGCGCCCTTATTTTTTGACAGCCGCCTCGATCGCCGACTTGACGCTCGGCGCGATGTTCGTGAACTTGATCCCGTACAGAAATCCATCGGATGCGGTCAGCCGGTCAACCCTGGTAATTTCGCCGTATCCGCTGACGTGCGCCCCGCCGGCAAGAAAGAACGAGAAAAAGATCCCGTCACCTTTCGCGAGGGGCTCTTTCGCCGTGATGAGCATGCCGCTGGCGCTGATATTTTCCGTCCAGAACTGGAGCGGCGAATTCTTGAATTTGCCTTCGATGGCGACGGCAAGGGGGGTACGGAAGTTCCTCCGGGGCGCGATATTGAGGAATTGCTGCACCCGAAGGTGAAAGAGGGCCGCATCAACCGGCAGGGTAATGACCGCGTTGGGACGGCACTGTTTGCACCGTTCCCGGTTGGCGAGCGTGTCCTTGCAGACGATGATCGTGGAGATGCCCCTCAATTCCCTGCTGTTCCGGATGATCTCGAAGAGCTCTTCGGTCCTGACGCCGGGCAGGTCGAGCTGCGTTACGATGAGGTTGATCTCTTCCTCCCAGCAGATCTTCAGCATCTCGTCGTTCGTGGAAGCTGTGGATACGGCGATCTCTCCGCGGTCGAGAATGCCGTCGTTCCCCGTGAAAAGATCTTTCAGGTCTTTCGCAATCAATGCCTTTTTCATCGTCGGTCTCGCTCTATTCGTTGCAGCCGGACCCTATCACTACGGTAAACCTCTGCTGCCTGATCCCCGGAAGTTCCCAACCTCCGGGTCCCGCACGTTCAGGCTCAGGGACCGGTCTTGATCCAGCAGGTCTGGTAGCGCTTCATGCCGTCGCGGTCCGTGAAGATCTGGAGCGAGATCTCCCGGTAGCCATCGGCGGTCATGCGCTTCCGGTGCTCCTCGTACTGGCTGCGGAGCTGGCCGTACCACCAGGAGAACCAGAATCCTTTCTTCGGGAAGGGCTGCACCAGCGCCCGGTACTCGTTCACCACTGCGCCTGGCCGGCCCTCCGCGATGGCTGGGTAATAGCCGTCCTTCCACAGACGGTCCATCTGGGCCGCGAACGCCTTTTCCTCCAGCCAGGGGGTGAACGACCCCGGCGTGGCCGCCAGATCGACGAGGAGAGCAACGGGCTGCCCGCCGCGGACAGGCTCGGCTGCCGGCTGCGGGAGATGCTGGAACGCGTCCCGCTCGAGGTCCGCGGAAGCGATGGCCGAGATCGAGCCGGTCTCAATGGCAATGGTGCGGGCGTTCACGTTCAGCGCCGTCCCGAGATCGATCACCGTGCCCGTGACGATGTAGTCCACGCCCAGCAGTTTCCCGACCCGCCGGGCGGTGGACTCGTCGACCAGCCCGGTCATGTTCAGCCTGTGCTGCTCGAGGAGGGCGGAAAGGTGCTTGCGTTCCACGATCTCGTACCGTCCCGTCCGGAACAGCTCGCCGATCAGAAGCTCCGCAATGACGGCGCCTGCGGGGATGATCTGCCCCTGTACGTCCGGGAAGTCGAGGACCGTGATGCGGCGCTTCGGTCCCTGGCGGTCCTGATCGGACAGCTGCTTCGCGATCCGGGCGATACCGGTGCGCAGGGTTACCGGCTCTGTTCTGACCGGCGGCGCCTCGGCAGCAGGCTGTTGGGGGTCGCCCGCTCTCTTCTTCGACCGGAAGACCAGGACGGTCTCTTCATGAGACGAATCCTCGAACACCACGACCTTCAGGCGGTATCCGACATAGCCGGGATAGACATGGGGGGTCCCCGAACGCAGCGTAAAGCTGATCTCGTCGTCGGCTTCCTTCTCGGAAATGACCGTGGCGGGCCACTGCGCCTGTTCGAACTTGCCCAGAAGGAGGAAGCCCTGCGCGTCGTAGTGGTCAACGGCCTTGCGGAATCCGGTGAAGAGCGTTCCTTCGCTGGACGGCGCCGGCGACGGCAGCCCCCACACCGATGAGACGGCAGCGCAGAGACCCAGGGAGAACAACCATGCGAGCAGGGACACGCGGAAGGACAAGGCTGTTTCAGATCTTTTCATGATTACCACTCCCGAGCCCTTCTTCTTCGCCGCCTTCTCTTTCATCTTCGCATCGAGCTTCTCTCTATTGATGACGAACCGCTCGTACGTTCCCTTCGTGATCGGCTCCAGGCCGTCATGGGGCTCCACTTCGAATTTGACGAGGTCCATGGCGTTCCTTGTGGATGCGCCGCTGCTACTTGATGATAATGGTACCTGTCATGCCGCCTTCGGAATGGCCTTTGACCGTACATTTCAGATCGTGCACCGTGCCTGTTTTAACCGGCACGAACCACCATTCCGCAGTGCCGCCGGGATGGACCTCGATCTCCGCGATCGCGCCCTTCACCTCAGCGATCGCCTTCCCGTCCGCGCCCAGGACCTGGACCTTTCTCGTGAACACCGCGCGCGACAGCCCTTCCGAGCTGAAGTAGTGCGCCATGGCGCTGGGATTGCTCAGAACGAGCTTGTAGAGCTTTCCCGTTTCCAGCTCGATCTTGTCCGGAAAAAAGCGCAGGGCATTCGCCTTGTCCCCGAGCTGGATCTTTATCTCGACCGGGGTCTGCGCCGTCAGGTCGCCTGCGGCGAGCGCTGTGCCGGAACCTGCCAGGCCAACCATCACCGCGAACGTCAGAATGAGATGTGCTGTCTTCATATGATGTTCCTCCTATTGTTGTTTAAACTGGGGCCGTAGAGGGTCAGGCATGTTTTCCTGAAATTATCCCCCCTCCGCGTGCATCAAACACGCTGCTCAACTATGCTCTTCAACCTCGATGCTTTCAAGACCACGATAGAACTCCAAGGGTTCTCCAGAGGAAAGCAATAACAGCGCGTGCTGAGCTATACGATCGAGAAACTTCCGGTACGTAGCATCCCCGGTGTTCGGCATTCTGATCTCATAGTATGCTCTAATATATTCACCGTCGCCGACAGAGATATCTTTCATCAATGCGGCCTGGTTCAGTACGACAAAACGCAGACGCTGCAGCCTGTCGTGATCCCTGTACTCTGCCGTGGTCCCGGCCTTGATCAGGTCGATCAAATAACTATCGGGATTATATTTCACCATGTTCCCGTTCGCGGCATCAATGCCCCAACTCGTGACGCCGGACGTCGTTGTAATGAAGGCTATATTATAGAGAGACTTGGGTTCAAGTGACTTCTCCAATATTAACTCTTGAGGTTTATAGCCGTCCTTTCTGATGTTCAGGACCATGCGATCGAACGTCTCCCGATGAAACGAGTGCACGAGGGGCGTCTTTCCCAGAAGCTTGGCCCCCTGATAGATCTCGGCTCCTGCAGGATTGGTCTTTATCGTGATCGTGTCGCTGTCCGGTGCATACATCGTGGCGCAGCCGCCAAGGAGAATGAGTCCCAGACATGCGGCAAAAAACAGGTTCTTCGCGGTCTTCAGGTCAAGCGTTGTCATGCAGGCTCCTTTCAGTGCATTACGGGAACACGCTGGGAATGGTTATCTCTTCTTCGCCCCCTGGTACGCCCGCGCCTGGTGCATGAAGGCCTCCAGCCGCGTCACGGTCTGGGTGTCCTGCTGGCCTTCGTAGGCGATGGAGAGCAGCGGGATGTTGTCGTGGTCCTCGCGCACGCGCTTGAGCAGGGCGCCCGCGATGGTGCCGGGCATGCACGAGAAGGGCATGACGTTCACGATGCCGGAGACGCCGCGCTGCGCATAGTCCACGGCCTTGCCCACGGACAGCGCTGCCTCTCCCTCGAAGGAATGGTGCACGTACGGCAGGGCGCGCTTGAGCGTCGTTTCAATGCTCGGCTCGTGCAGGCTGCGAAGGTTGCCGTTGAAGCCCGACAGGAGCCGGTGCTCGTCGCTCAGCTGCACCCGGTAGGTCACGTAGGCCTTCAGCAGGTCCCGCCACGAGCGGCTCATCTTCGCCGCCGCCTTCGCGGTCTCGTTCACGTAGAGGAACCACTCGCCGATGGGCGCCACCCAGGCCTCGCCGCCGAGCCGCTCGATCTGTTTGACCACGTCCTCGTTCCCGAACCGGTTGGCGCGGATGTAGATCTCGCCCACAATGCCGATGACGGGTTTGCGCCGTACCGTGACCCCCATTGCCATGAAGGCCTGATAGACCTCTTTGAGCTTCGGCAGCGGGTCCTCCCGCTGCTCGATGGCGCGGGTCACGTCCGCGAGCGCCTGGCTGTAGATGCGGTCAGCCTCGCCCTTCTGCTTCTCATAGGGCCGGTGCTCCCACAGCGCTTTCTGGAGCATGTCGACGCAGACCACGCCCTGCCAGAGCAGGCGCAGGAAGTCATTCCCCACCATGCCCAGCTCGCGGTACAGACTGTCGTCCTGCATGGGCGCCACGATCGGCACTTCCTGCAGGCCCATGTTGTCCAGCACGAGCCGGTGGTAGTGGTTGTACTGGCCGAACCGGCAGGGCCCCTTGCCCGAAGGCATGAAGAAGGCGCTTTTGGCCGGGTCGAAGCCGGGCCGTTGCGTCGCCTTGATCATGTCGCCGGTCGTGAGCGCCAGGGGGAAGCATTCCCTCCCTGAGCTGTGGCGTTTGCCGATGCGCACGGTCTCGGAGTCCGACTCGGGCAGCACCTCGGACTCCACGCCGCAGGCCCGGAAGGCCGCGGCGAGCGCGAAGGCGTGGTCGGCCATGGGCGGGAGGAAGACCTTCCGCTTGTGGTGCGCCGCTGTCTGCCTGCGGGGCGCCGTCCTGCCCGGCCTCGCATGACCGGCGTTCCCGAGGCTGTCGAGGAACGCCTCGATGCGGGTGATGGCGCCCGCGTCGGCGCTGTGCTCGTCGATCTCGAGCTGGAGGTAGGGCTTGCCGCCCATCTCCTCGCGGAAGAAATGGGATATGAACGAGTCCGGCCCGCAGCCGAAGTTCGTAAGGTACACCGGAAAGAGGTCCGGCCGGTCCTTGAGGAAACGCGCCGCCGCCAGGATCTTCCTGCCCGAGCGCCAGTACATCTCGTCCATGCCCGCGTGGTCTACCTCGTGCAGCGGGAGGAGGTCCAGCGGGATGGCCTGCACGCCGAGGTCGCGGACCTTTGCCGGCAGGTTCATGTTCATGCCCGCGTCGCAGGTGTTGTAGGTCCTGCCGAGCAGCACCAGGGCCCGCCTGCCGGGCGCGAGCGCCGCCAGCGTCTCCCTGCCGAGCTCCTTCACCGCCTGGCCGGCGCGCTTCTGGGCATCTTGCGCGAGCCGCGCCGCGGCAGCGGTCTTCCGGGAGCCCTTGCCAAGTGCCTTGCCCACGGCCTTGACACTGGCGGCGAACTGCCGCTCGTCCTGGAGCCGCAGGACCGATTCAAGGACCTTTGTTTCACCGAACTTCAGGGCAGCCCTGGCGAGATAGGGAAGCGCCTGCCCGTAGGGACACGCCTGGGAATACTTGCCGCCTGCGGCGTCCACGGGGAACCGCACGAAGCTCGGCAGGAACAGGATGTCCACCTTCTTGTCCAGCAGGTCCTGAACGTGGCCGAGCGCCACCTTGGCGGGAAAGCAGGTCTCTGCGGCCGTGGCCTCAAGTCCCCGGTGCGCCAGCGTGCGGTTGGTCTTCTCCGACAGGACCGTGCGGAACCCCAGCTCATTGAAGAAGGTCTGCCAGAAGGGCAGTTCGTCGTTCAGGTAGAGCACGCGCGGGATGCCCACGATCGGCCCGTCTATCGGCTGTGTTGCCGTGATCGCCGCGGCAATGCGCCGCTCCCGCTCAGCAAAGAGGTCGGGTAATTTTTCCTCCCCCCCTCTCTCCTTCTTGACGTCATACTTCTCGCACCGGCTGCCGTAGAAGAGCGGCTGCTCGCCCTCGAAGACCACGCGCCGGATGTCGCAGCGGTTCGCGCACTCCGCGCACTGGAAGGTCGAAACCCTGTAGGCGCGCTTCGACAGGTCGAAGCCCTTGAAGCTGCTCGGCCCGCCGTTACGGTTGCGCAGGGCAAGGATGGCCGCGCCGATGGCGCCGGTGACCTCATGGTGCGGCGGGACCGTGACGGGCTTGCCCGTGACCTTCTCGAAGGCCGATACGACCGACGTGTTCGCCGCCACGCCGCCCTGGAAGAAGATATGGTCGCCGACCTTCTTGCCGGCCACGACCTTGTTCAGATAGTTCTGGACGATGGAGTAGGCGAGGCCCGCCGTCAGGTCCGGGACGCCGGAGCCCCGGTTCATCCAGTGCACCAGGTCGGACTCGATGAAGACCGTGCACCGGTCGCCGAGCCTGCAGGGCGAGGACGAGCAGAGGGCCTGGTCCGCGAATTCCTGCTTGATGCGGATGCCGAGCCGCTCGGCCTGCTCCTCGAGGAACGATCCGGTCCCGGCCGCGCAGGCCTTGTTCATCTCGAAGTCCACCACCGCGCCGTCCCGGAGGCTGATGAACTTCGAGTCCTGGCCGCCGATCTCGAAGATGGTGTCCACGCGGGGGTCGATGACCGCTGCCGCCGTTGCCTGCGCCGTGATCTCGTTCCGCACGAGGTCGGCGCCGATCATGTCGCCCGTGAGGTAGCGGCCCGAGCCCGTGGTCGCCGCGCCGCAGATGCGGACGCGGCCGCCGATCTCGGCTCCCACCTCGGCCAGGCCCTGCTTCACCGCCTCAATGGGCCGGCCGGCCGTCGGGAGGTAGCGCTTGGACAGGACGCGCATCTCCTTGTCGATCACCACGACGTTCGTGGACACGGACCCCACATCCACGCCGAGGTACGCCTCGATGCCCCCGTCCTGCCCTGCCACCGCGTCCTGGTCCGGGTTCGGCATGAGGCAGAGGGGCATGGTGAGCGGCTCGCTGCCGCCGCTCTCCTGCACGCGCTCGACAGCCCTGCTTGCTGCCAGCCCGGCGACGCCGCGGTAGGCGATGTCCTGCGCCGGAAGATCCAGCGCAAGGAGCGCCGCGCCGATGGCGCCGGAGGTATTGAAATGGTCCGGCACGGAGAGGTCGTCGCTCGACAGGCCGAGGATCTCCCGGAAGGACCGCTGCATGCCGGGGTTCGACGCCACGCCGCCGAGGAACAGCACCGGGGCCACATATTTCCTGCCCTTGCCCACCGTGGCCTTGAAGTTCCGGACCATGGCGTGGCAGAGCCCGGCCACGATGTCATGGTCCGGCGTGGCGATCTGCTGGAGATGGATCATGTCGCTCTTGGCGAAGACGCTGCAGCGGCCCGCCACGGCAGGAGGCGTTTTTGATTTCAGGGCAATAGAGCCGAACTCTTCGATAGTGAGGTGAAGGCGGTGCGCCTGCTGGTCGAGGAAGGAGCCCGTGCCTGCGGCGCAGGCGGTGTTCATCGAGAAGTCCTCGATCCGGGTCCGGCCGTCGCGCTCACGCGCCAGGCTGATGAGCTTGGCGTCCTCGCCGCCCATCTCGATGATGGTCCGGGCGTGAGGATGGAAGGCCCCGGCAAAAGTCGCCTGGGCGAGGATCTCGTTGACGAAGACCGCGCCGAGCTGAACAGCGACCGGCTTGCCGCCGCTCCCGGTGATGCTTGCTGCGGCGACGCGTCCCTCGGGGAACCGCGCGAACAACTTCGCGAGCTCGTCCGAAAGCGTCCGGACAGGGTCCCCCTTGATGCGGGTATAGGAATCAACGAGCAGGGTCTTCCGGGAGTCCAGCAGTGCCGTCTTGACGCTGACGGAGCCGATATCGATCCCGAGATAGAGATCCTTGTTCATGCGTACATCCTCCGGTCGGGCAGTGATCGTAAAGAAGGGTGCGACTTGGGTGGTCAGGAGTGAATCTAATTATAGTAGCATGGAGCGGGAGTGTCAATCGGCTTGGTTGCGCTCTGTGGGCCCGGCGGCATCGGTCGGGACCTCGAACCCCTTGTCCCGCAGGGCTGTGAAGACCTCGGCGAGATGGTCCCTGCCGCGCACTTCCACGGTGAAGATGACCTTTGCCCTGCCGACGGAGACGTCCGCGGTCGCCCGGTCGTGTGCCACGCTCAGGATGTTCGCCCGCAGCGCGCCGATGATGCCGGTAACCGCGTGGAGGCTGCCGGCAACATCGTCGATAATAACGCTGAATACGCCGATCCTGCCGCTGGTGATGAGCCCCTTCAGGATGATCCGGTCGATGAGCGTGAAATCGATGTTGCCGCCGCTCACGACCAGCACCACCCGCTTTCCGCGGAACTCCTCTGTGTTCTCCAGGAGCGCTGCCAGCGGAACGGCGCCCGCGCCCTCGACAACCAGCTTCTTGCGCTCCAGGAAGAGCAGGATCGCCCGGGCAATGGTGTCCTCGGCTACGGTGACCATCCGGTCCACGTGCTTCCCCATGAGCGCGAGCGTCCGCTCCCCCACCCTGCCCACAGCGATCCCGTCGGCGATGGTGTTCCCCGGCACCCGGTCGCAGACCGCGTGCGCCCCGAAGGAGACGCACGCTGACGGGGCGGCCCCTGCCTGCACGCCGATCATCCGCGTGCGGGGCGACAGGGCCTTGATCGCCATGGCGATGCCCGCGATCAGCCCGCCGCCGCCCACGGGCACGAGCACTGCGTCGATGTCCGGGAGGTCCTCGATGATCTCGAGGCCCGCGGTGCCCTGGCCCGCGATGACCGCCTCGTCGTCGAAGGGGTGGATGAAGACCGCGTCCCTGCGGGAGAGCGCGAAGTCCAGCGCGTCGTTGAACTTCCCGCCGTGCAGGATGACCTCGGCGCCGTAGCCGCGCGTCGCCGCCTGCTTCACGATGGCCGCTGTCTCGGGCATGACGATGGAGGCCTTCTTCCCCAGCTTCCCGGCGGCATAGGCCACGGCCTGCGCGTGGTTCCCCATGGACGCGGCGATCACCTTCTCGTCCCGCACCTCGAGCAGCTTGTTGAACGCGCCCCGCACCTTGAAGGAACCGGTCTTCTGCAGATTTTCGAGCTTGAGGTACACCTCGGCGCCCGACAGGACGCTCAGGGAGTTCGAGTGGATGAGCGGCGTCCTGTGGACAAAGGAGGCGATGTTCCTGCGCGCCTGCTGGATGTCGGCGAGGGTTATCATGGGTTTATTCGTGAAGATATCTGATCAGTTGTTTTCCTGCGGTTGCTGCGGCCCGGCTCGCAGGGGCTTTTGGAACTGCCAGGATCTGAGTTGAATTAGTGCTTCTCCCCCAACCCCGGACTGCCCGGTCGACGACTGTGCGTATGCATGCCCTTTCCAACACAGAACAAGAACCGACCTGAAAGCAGCGCGTCCGCAGGGAAAGCGCTGCCGGGGTCTGCCAAATCATGACGGGAACACCCAACCGCACCCTGCATGCTTAGCACAGCGGAGCACCGGGCTGCCCAAAGGAAGCCTTTTTTCTGCGGCCCATTCGCACTGCTGCGCAGGCATGCCACACTGTTCGTCAGGATGAATATATCTTCAGGCGTTCCCTGTGCACTTACGCGCGCTTTGCTCGCACGTGCAGGCAGGTTTGCCGGTCTGCCGATTATTTCGGTGCATGCAAAGCGCAACGAGTGCTCACGAACCGCAGGGGCTGCTGGAACTGCGAAGACTTATCCTTTGACTTTCCAGACCCCCCTGCATCCCGTGAATAGCGACCGCGCGTTACATGCCCGGAAGCGAGCCCGCAAACCACAGATCATGCCTGCGCGTGCTTAGCGTAAGCGCACAGGGAAGGCAGTATTATCACGTAAAACAGAAGATAATCTGGCATGTTTGCGCGGCGCTGTTAACGGCGGTGCAGAAGAAATAGGCTTTTTTTCTGCGGTCCGGCTCGCACTG
>Ga0102851_10001100_pt1 | contig 14939 bp, 12 predicted proteins | sample Mud3Dept3metaG_FD_79558 | JGI IMG/M metagenome (GOLD analysis project Ga0102851, IMG submission 79558) | Freshwater wetland microbial communities from Ohio, USA, analyzing the effect of biotic and abiotic controls - Mud 3 Core 4 Depth 3... | ecosystem: Environmental > Aquatic > Freshwater >... | reverse complement strand
CGGCCGCCACAACTCGTGGCGCGGGCCGTCGGTGACGGCGCGGAGCACGGCAAAGGGCCGGCCCGCCGCCGCGCGCGCGAGCCAGAACGACTCCATGTCGACGGCGCACGCGCCGGTGCGCGCCAGATCCGCGCGCGGGTAGCCGTCCGCGAGCCGCGCGATGCTCGCGATCACGCCCTCGTGTACCGGCAGACCGGCGCTCGCGAGCGCGCTCACGAGCGCGGGCGCATCGACTTCGATGCGCTCACCGGCTGGACCGAGCAGCGCCGACGCGACGATCAGGTCGCCCGGCTCGCAGTCGTCGCGCAACGCACCGCAGACGCCGGCCACCGCGAAGGCGCCCGCCGGCTCGGTCGCGAGCCGCGCCGCTGCGCGCTCGGAGCGGCGCCGCCCCATGCCCGTGCGCACGACGCGCAGACCGGGCACGCCCGCGCGCACGGCAAACGCCTCGATCGCGAGCGGCGCTGCGAGGAGCAGCGTGGGTCGCAGCGCAGCGCTCACTCTCCCCCTCGCAGGTAACGCCCGAGTGCCATCACCGGAAAGTGCAACCGGTAGAGGTGGTAGCGGATGTAGAAGTCGCCCGGAAAGCCCGTGCCGGTGAATTCGGGCTCGTCCCAGTCGCCATCGGCGCGCTGCGCCTGCACCAGCCACGCGACGCCGCGCTCGACCACGGGGCCACGCTCGCCGGCCGCGAGCAGCGCCAGCAGCGCCCAGGCCGTCTGTGACGGCGTCGAGGTGCCGCGGCCCCGCCACGCCGCGTCCTTGTAGGAGCGCGGGTCTTCGCCCCATCCGCCGTCCGCATTCTGACGCGTTTCGAGCCAGCGGACGGCGCGGCGGATCGACGCATGGCCCGGTGCGATGCCGGTGCGTACGAGTGCGGGCACGGCGGCTCCCGTGCCATACACGTAGTTGACGCCCCAGCGACCGAACCACGAGCCGTCCAGTTCCTGCGCGCGCAGCAGCCAATCGCGGGCGCGCAACGTCCGCGTGTCGCTCGCCAGGCCCTCGTCGGCAAGCATCTCGATCACGTGCGCGACGACGTCGGCGCTGGGCGGATCGGTCACCTCGCCGAAGTCGCAGAACGGCAGCTGTCCGCACAGCGCGCTGGTGTTGTCGACGTCGAAGGCCGCGAAGCCCCCGTCGCGACACTGCATGCCGAAGGTCCAGGCGACGGCGCGCCGCACCGCGGCTTGGCTGCGCGCGGGATCGGCGCCCGCGGCGCGCAGCGCCAGGATCACCTCGGCGCTGTCGTCGATGTCCGGGTAGTTGTCGTTGGCGAACTCGAACGCCCAGCCGCCCGGCTGGAGCTGCGGGCGCTTCACCGACCAATCGCCCGGCACGCGGATTTCCTCGTCCAGCAGCCAGGCGGCGCCGCGCAGCATCGCCGGGTCGTCCTTCGCGACGCCGGCGTCGCGCAGCGCGACCATCGCGAGCGCCGTGTCCCAGACCGGAGACTGGCAGGCTTCGAAGCGCCGCATGCCATTCTCATGGATCGCGAAGCTCTCGAGCGCGTCGAGTCCCGCGCGCAGCGCCGGGTGGTCGAGTGAGTAGCCGAGCAGGTTCAGCGCCATGATCGAGTACACCCACGGCGGCTGGATCCCGCCCCAGCAGCCGTCGGCTTCCTGGCGCTTCAGGATCCACTCGGCGCAGAGCGCGAGCGCCTGGCGCCGCAGCGGTCCGACGGGATGTTTCTCGTAGACGTGCAGTGCGCGGTCGAGCGCCTGGAAACGACCCGCCCAGGTGGAGAGCGACTGCTGCTCGCGCGACCACTTCCCGGTCTTCAGTTCGTCGAGCGCGAAGCCGAGCGAGCGCTGCGGGCGCTGCGACGCCACCACCGTGAGCGGCACGATCGTCTGGCGCGCCCACGATGCGAAGTCGTAGACGTTGAGTGGGAACCACGACGGAAACAGGATCACCTCGGGCGGCAGCGCCGGAAGTCGCTCCCACGGCCACTGCCCGAACAGCGCCAACCAGATGCGCGTGAACACGCGCGACCGCTCGATCCCGCCGAGTTCGCGCGCGAGCGCGGCGGCGCGTTGCATGTGCAGCGCGTCGGCGGAATCGCCGGCCACGCGCAGCGCCGTGTACGCCTCGATCGTCGCGGAGAGATCCGGCGGACCGCCGTGGAAGATCGCCCAGCCGCCGTCGTCACCCTGGCGCGAGCGGATCCACGCCGCGGTGTCGCGCAGGATGCCGTCGTCGCGGATGCCGAGGAACTCGCGCAGCAGAAGGTCCTCCGCCTCCATCGTCACGTTGGTTTCGAGTTCGGCCTTCCAGAAGCCGCGCTCGTGCTGGATCGCGAGCAGTCGGTCTCGCCCGCGTTCGAGCGCGCGGCGGGTGGGAGAGACGAACGGTTGGGCGAGCGAAGCGGTCATCGGTCGGGGACTCCTTCTGCGAAGCGGATCGGGAAAGGGAGAGGTCGACTCAGGCGGCAGAGCGCGCCGGAGCGCGCGCGAGCGAGCGCAACGCGGCCAGCGCCGCGTTCGTGCCGCTGCGCACGGCGCCTTCCATCGTGGCCGGCCAGCCGGTGTCGGTCCATGCGCCGGCGACGAAGACGCCGGGTAGACCGACGTCGGGACCCGGGCGCGCCGCGCGCGTTCCCGGTCCCTGCCGGAACGTCGCCGCGCGCTCGACGGTCACGAAGAAGTCCTCCACACGCGCGCCGCGCGCCGCGGGCAGCAGCGCTTCGAACGCGGGGAGGAAATGGCTCCGCAGCTCCGCCTGCGCGACGCCCACCCACGCGTCCGCCGCCGACAGCGACACCGCGACGTACTGGCCGCGCTCGAGACCGGCTGCGCGCGTGCGATCGAAGCTCCACTGCAGGGGCGTGTCGATACCGGCGAGAAAGGGGTACGGCAACACCGGACGATCGAAGACGACGTGCAGGTTGACGATCGGCGCGCGGCCGAGCGCGCGCAGCCCAGCGCGATCGACGCGCGCCGCTGCGGGCAGCAGATCGGCGGCCTCGTCGTGCGGCACCGCGAGGATCACCGCGTCGGCCGCCAGCCATTCGCCCGCGACGCGCACGGCGGGTCCACTCCCCGCGGTTTCGATCGCCTCGATTCCATGGCGGAGGAGCACGCGCGCACCGGCCTTGCGCAGCGCTTCCTCGGCGGGATCGGCGTGCACCGCGCGCAGCGGCAACGTCGCCCAACCCACGTCGGCCGCGTCGGCCTCCTCCAGGAAGCCGGTCTGGAAGACCTTGGCGGCGAGCGCGAGCGACGCGTCGCGCGCCGGCAGATTCAGCGTCGGGCGCACCAGCAGGTCCCAGAAGCCGTCGATCGCCGCCGCGGACTCGCCTTGCGCCGCGAGCCAATCGCCGAAGCGCTGGCGGTCGAGCGCGGGATCGCCGAGGTCGAGACCGGCGATGCGCCGCGCGGTGAGCGCCGCGTGTACGCGAGCGCGGAACGGCAGGTGATGGAAGCGCAGCAGGCTCGGCGCGAGATGCGCCGGACTCGGCAGCGCATGACGGCGGATCCACGCGACGCCGCGACCGGGCGCCGCCACCGGCACGGCGAGGCGCGATTGCAAGGTGACACGGTCCTCGCTGCCGACACGCGCGAGAAAGCCGCGGTACGCCGTGCAGCAGCGCAGGAACACGTGCTGCCCGTTGTCGATCTCGAGGTCGCCGCGCGTCGTCGACCAGGTGGCGCCGCCGAGCCGGGGCCGCGCTTCGAGCAGCGTCACACGCGCACCGGCGTCGGCGCATTCGAGCGCGGCTTGCAGGCCCGCGAGTCCTCCCCCCACGACGACGACGTGCGACTCGCTCACGGCTGCGCGCGCCGCCTGCCGCGCCACAGAATCGAGACGGCGTGGCGCGCGACGTCGCGGCGCCGCGCGCGCGGCGCGCCACCGCTCGGGTCGAAGTGCGCGCGTTGCAGCGCGTCGGCCGCGGCAAAGCCGCCCGCGGCGTAGCCCGCGACCGCAAAGCGCACTGCTCCCCGCAGCGACCCGACGAGCGGCAGTGCCGACGCCAGCAGCGCGCGCGAGCGCGCCACCTGGAGCGCGATCGCGCGGCGCAGCGACTCGGGCGCCGGCTGCGCCACGAGATCGGCGTCGCGCACGCCGAAGCGCGCCAGCTCGTCGGCCGGCAGGTAGACGCGCCCGTTGGCGCGATCCTCGGCGACGTCCTGGCAGTGTTCGAGCACCTGCAGCGCCGTGCACACGGAGTCCGACAGCGCGACGCGCGTCGGCGTCGCCGCACCCGCCGCGTGCAGCACCAGCGCGCCGACGGGGTTGGCCGACAGCGCGCAGTAGCCGAGCAGCTCTTCCCAGTCCGCGTAGCGCACGACGAACTGATCGCGGCGGTTCGCTGCGATCAGCTGCCGAAACGGAGCGAGTGGCAAGCGACCGGCTTGCAGCGCGGGCGTGAGGCGTCGCAGCAGCGGATGTTGCGCGGCGCCGCGGGCCGCTCGCTCGAGGTCGCTCTCGATCGCGTCGAGGCGCGCGAGCCGGTCGCCGGGAGCCGCGTCGCCCGCTTCGTCGACGAGACGCGCGAAGCCGTAGATCGCGAGCAGATCGTCGCGCAGCCCGCGCGGCAGCCAGCGCGGCGCCACCGGGAAGTTCTCCGACTGCGCGCGGGCGAGCAGCGCCTGCGACTCCGGGTCTCCGGTGCGGCGCGGCGTTGCGATCGCGGGCGCGGCGACGGCGCCGGGCTCGATGATCCGGAGGGCCAGGCGCTGCGCGCCATGCACGATGTTCCGGAGGGCCAAACGCTCCGCACCCTGCGTCACCGAGATCCCCGCTCGCCCGGTTCGAGGACTCGCGCGACGACCCGCCGCAAACCCGCGCGGCGGATGCGGTCCTTGCGCGGGTCAGGGTCGAGAATCGCGAGCAACAGGTTTCCGTGCAGCATCGAGACGATGCCCATGGCGGTCGCTTCGGCGTGCTCGGGTTCGTCGTAGAGCGGCAGCAGCGCGTCTCGCACGTCGCGCGCGAACTGGTCGTGCAGCACGAAGATCGGCTCGCGCAACGACGCGCGCAATGTCTCCGATTCGATCACCCAGCGCACGATCGCCTGGATCGCCGGGCGCTGCTCGGCGACGAATCGCTCGTAGACGCCGAAGAGCTGAACCAGCCGCTGCGTCGGGTCGCTGTCTTCGAGCGAACGCGCGACTTCTTCGACGAACGGCACCAGCATGCGCCGGAAGGTCTCGCGGAACAGGGTGCTCTTGTCGCTGAAGTGCCAGAACACCGCAGAGCGGCTCACGCCGGCGCGCGCTGCGATCGCGGTGATGCTGGCGCCGTCGTAACCGCGCGCGGCGAAGAGCCCCGCTGCGGCATCGAGAATGCGCTGCTGCGTGCGATCCTTGTCGGCCTTCGCGCGGCGCGGTCGCGCCGGACGCGGCTCCTCGGGAGTCTCGGCTGGAATCGGCGGCAGGATCACGACGGGACCTCTTCGAGCGCCGCCCAGCGCGCCAATTCGGGACCGAGCACGCGCGGCACGCGCCGCAGGTCTTCGACGCGACGCGTTCCGGTGAGCGCCATCACCGCGCGCACCGACTCCGCGAGTCGCTCCGCACTCTCGAGCACCGCCGGTGCGCCGCCGCTGGCGTAGGCGCGCAGGAACGGCAGCGCGAGCCCGGCGGCGCGCGCACCGAGCGCGAGCGCTCGCACCACGTCGAGCGCGCTGCGGATCCCGCCCGACGCGATCGCCGCGACGCCCGCTCGCTCGGCAAACAGCAGCGACGCCGCCGTGGGGATGCCCCACTCGCGCAGCGTCTCGCCCAGCGCGCGCTGGCGAGCCGAGCCGCGCAGCGCCTCGACACCCGTCCACGTCGTACCGCCGGCGCCCGCCACGTCGACCAGCGCCACGCCGATCGCGCGCAACCGCGTGAGCGTCGCCGGGCCGAAGCCGCAGCCGGTCTCCTTCACGATCAGCGGCACCGGCAGCTCTTCCACGAGTGTTGCGATCGTCGCGAGCAGGCCGCGGAAGTCGCGGTCGCCCTCGTCCTGCACCAACTCCTGGGCCGTATTGAGATGGATGCAGAGCGCGTCGGCGCCGATCGCCCGTGCCAGCGCGGCGACCCGCTCGGGCCCGGCTTCGCGCGCCTGCACGGCACCGAGGTTGGCGAAGAGCAGCACGTCGGGCGCGGCGTCGCGCATCCGGTACGAATCGGCGAGCGAAGGATCCTGCAACATCGCGCGCTGCGACCCCACGCCGATCGCGAGTCCGACCTTTTGCGCCGCCGTCGCGAGCGCCAGGTTCACGGCGCGCGCCTCGGGCGCGCCGCCCGTCATCCCGGTGATCACGATCGGAGCCTGGAGCCGGCGCCCGAGCAGTTCCACCGACGCGTCGACTTCGTGCCACGCCAGCTCCGGCAGCGCCTCGTGCAGCAACTGCACTTCGGAGAACAGCGTCGAGCGCTGCGACTCGACGTCGCGCTCGATGCACAGTTCGAGGTGGGCGAGCTTCCGCTCGCGGACTTCGCTCATGCCCGCGCACCCGCGCTGACGCCGAGGAACGCGCCCGCCGCGATCGCGAAACGCCGCGGCTTCGACAAGCGCAGCGACGGCCCGAGGCACGGGAAGCCTCGCGCATGGAGTTCGTCGAGCAGGGTTCGGTAGATGCGACCCATGGCCTCGGCTGGCCGGAGGACGTTGCGGTCCTCGGCGGGGAGCAGGCGTGCCGCGCTCTCGTAGCGAATCCGCGCGCGCTCGGCATAGAGCGCGAGCAGCAGCCGGATCTCCTCGGTCATCTTGCCCTCACGCAGACTCGCGGGGTGCACGCCCATCCGCGCGAGGTCTTCGCGGGCAAGGTAGATGCGACCCGAGGCCGCGTCTTCGCCCACGTCGCGCAGCACGTTGGTGAGCTGCACGGCGATGCCCATCTGGCGGGCGTACTCGAGCGCATCGGGATGGCGCGCCTCGAGCACGCGCACCAGCAGCAGGCCCACCGTCGAAGCGACGCGATAGCAGTAGCGCTCGAGGTCGGCGAAGGTCTCGATCGTCTCGCCGTGCAGATCGGATTCGACGCCGCGCAACAGCTCGAGGAATACGTCCTGCGGCAACCGGAAACGCCAAACGGTGTCGCCGAGTGCAATGCCGACGGGGTGCTCTGCGCGTCCTGCATAAGCCGCCGCGAGTTCCTCGCGCCAGCGCGCGAGCAGGCGCCCGCGATCGCCCTGCACGTTGGGGTCGTCGGCGATGTCGTCGGCCAGGCGGCAGAACGCATAGATCGCGTGCAGCGCGCGACGCCGATGCTTCGGCAGCATCCAGAACGCGGCCGCGAAGCTCGAGCCGCTGCGCCGCACCACCTCGGCGCAGTGCTGGTAGGCAGCGAGCCGCGCGGGATCGAGGCGTTCGGCCGCCATCGGCTAGCTCGCGATCGCGCGGCGTGGCCGCGCTGTGCCGACTTGCAGCGCGTCGAGCGTGCGCGCGACGATCGCGTCGGCGTCGATGCCCGCGAGGCGCCACTGCGCGTCGGCCTCGGCGTGTTCGATGAAGCGATCGCCGACCCCGAGCCGGTGCACGTGCGTGCCGGGTGCGACGTCGGAGAGCGCTTCGAGCACCGCGCTGCCGAAACCGCCGGCGAGCGCGTGATCCTCGACCGTCAGCACCACGCGCACGCGCGCGGCGACGTCGGCCAGCAGCTCGACGTCGAGCGGCTTCACGAAGCGCGCGTCCACCACCGCGACCGAGAGATCCACTTCGGCGAGCCGCTCGGCGGCGACCAGTGCGGCGGGCACCGTCTTTCCAAGCGCCACGATCGCCGCGTCGCAACCATCGCGCAGCAGCTCGCCACGACCGATCGCGAGCGGCTTCGGATCGGGATCGAGCGTCATCCCCGTCGCGGCGCCGCGCGGGAAGCGGATCGCAAACGGACGACCCGACTCGATGGCGGTCGCGAGCAGGTGCTGCAACTCGTTCTCGTCGCGGGGCGCGGCGATCACCAGATGCGGGATCGCGCGCAGATAGGCGAGATCGAGTAGCCCGTGGTGGGTCGGGCCGTCGGCGCCGACGAGACCGGCGCGGTCGAGCACGAAGGTGACCGGCAGCTCCTGGAGCGCCACGTCGTGCACGATCTGGTCGAAGCCGCGCTGCAGGAACGTCGAGTAGATCGCGCAGACCGGACGCAGGCCCTCGGCCGCGAGACCGGCGGCGAAGGTGACGGCGTGCTGCTCGGCGATCCCGACGTCGTAGACGCGCTCGGGAAATTCCTTCGCGAAGCGGTCGAGGCCGGTGCCGTCAGGCATCGCAGCGGTGATCGCGACCACGCGCGGATCGCGGCGCGCGATGCGCGCGAGCGCGTCGGCGAAGCAGGCGGTCCAGCTCGGCGGACCCGCGGCGCTGGCGCGACGCTTGCCGGTTGTGACGTCGAAAGGTGTCGTCGCGTGCCAGCGGAAGGGATCGTCCTCGGCCGGCGCGAAGCCGCAGCCCTTGCGCGTGTGCACGTGCAGCAGCGTCGGCCCCGGCGATTCGCGCATCGCCGTGAGCGCATCGACCAGTGCGTCGAGGTCGTGTCCGTCGACGGGGCCGGCGTAGCGCACGCCCAGCGCTTCCGCGTAGCCGCGCACGTCGCCGCCGCGCGCGAGACCGCCGACGTTCGGCGCGATCGACATGCCGTTGTCGTTGTAGATGACGCGCAGCGCGGGAGCCTGATCGGCGAGCTGCCCGGCGTGATTCAGCGCCTCGAAGGACATACCCGCGGTCGCGGCGCCGTCGCCGATCACGGCGACCACCTGTGACGCATCGCCACGGCGGCGCAACGCCTCCGCGATGCCGAGCGCCGCCGACACCGAGGTGCCCGCGTGGCCCGCACCGAAGACGTCGAAGCAGCTCTCGCTGCGCCGCAGGAAGCCGCTCGGGCCGTCTTGCTGGCGGATCCGCGCGATCGCCTCGCGGCGGCCCGTCAGCACCTTGTGTCCGTACGCTTGATGGCCGACGTCCCAGATCACGCGGTCGGCCGGCGTGTCGAAGACGTAGTGCAACGCAACGGTGAGTTCGACGGTGCCGAGGCTGCCGGCGAAATGGCCGCCGCGCGCTGCGCCGCGCGCAATCAGCTCTTCACGCAGCGCCGCTGCGGCGCGCGCCAGCATCGTGCGCGGCAGCCGCCGGAGATCAGCCGGCTCACGAATCTTGTCGAGCAGCGCCACACCCCCAGGCTCTGTCGATGGATGCGAGCACACTCACACCCGTCACCCGCTGGGGCAAGCGGTTTCGCTGACCGAAAGGCAGGTATCGGTCAGTGGGCAACTCATGAAGTCGCCGCTCGCCTGCGGCTCGCTACGCGGGAAACGGGGTTCCCGGTGGTTCGGGCATCGGCGATTCATTGTCGGTCGCCGCTCGCCTGCGGCTCGCTGCGCGGGAATGGGGCCTCGCTGCGCGGGAATGCGGCTCGCTACGCGGGAGTGGCGGTCGCTACTCGAGTGCGTTCGAGATGCGGCGGGCGAGCGCGGCGAGCTGTGCGTCGTCGGCGCGCTCACGGCCATGCAGCTTGAATTCACTTCCCGTCGTACGCGGGATCAGATGGGCGTGGTAGTGGAAGACGCTCTGGCCGGCCGCCGCCCCGTTCAGCTGAAACACCATCAGACCGTCCGGTGCGAGCGCCGCCTTGATGGCGCGCGCGACGCGACGCGACAGCAGGTGCACTTCGGGCAGTGTGTCGGGCGTCGCTTCGAAGAGATTCTCGTAGTGGATCTTGGGGATCACCAGCGCGTGACCCTCGCTGGCGGGAAACAGATCCATGAACGCGAGGGCATGTTCGGTCTCGGTGATCTTCGTCGCCGCCGCTTCGCCCGCGACGATCTTGCAGAAGATGCAATCGGCTTTGCTGCTCATCGTTCCTCCATGACTTGCCGCGCCGCGCGCGCACCCGACGCGAGTGCCTCGCCGAACGCGACGCCGTCGAGATGGGCGCCCGCGAGCGCGAGCCGCGGGAAGCGCGCGAGCCGCGCGCGCGCACCCTCGACCAGCCGCGGGTGATCGCGACCGGGCTGCGCCACGGCGCGCGGCCAGCGCGTGATCGAGAGCACGCGCGGCGCCTCGCGCAGGCCGAGCACCGCATCGACCTCGGCGAGCAGCGCCGCGAGAAGCTGGTCGTCGCTCCAATCGATCGCGGCGGGCTTGCGGCGGCCGGCCGCCAGCAGCGTCAACAGCTCGCGACCCGCTGGCGCGCGACCCGCAAAGAGCCGACTCGAAAAGAGACACCCGAGCAGCACTTCGCCCTCGCCGCGCGGGACGAGATAGCCGAAGCCGCGCACTGGAACGCGCGTCGCGTCGCTCGCCACCGAAAGCGCAACGCTGGCGACGGGCGCCGACTCGATCGAGCCCAGCGCCTTCGCAGCCTCCGCATCCAGCGCGCCGAGCAAGCGCGACGCCGGATCCGCGGGCAGCGCCAGCACCAATGCTTTCGAACGGACAGTCTGCGCACCGGATTCCGTTTCAATTTCGACGCGATAGGCGCCATTCTCGAAGGCAATCGCGGAAGCCCGCGCGGACAGCCTCAGCGCGTCGCCGAGCGGTGCAGCGAGCGCGTCGGTGAGCGACGAGATCCCGGCTGCGCCGGACCAGGTTCCGGCGCGCGCCTTCGGACCGCCGCGAAACGCCTGCGCCAGCAGCCCGCGCACGACCGAGCCGCTGCGCCGTTCGGCGGCGACCAGACTCGGGAACACGGCTTCGGCGCCGAGTTGATGCTCGTCGCCCGCGTAGACACCGGTGAGGAACGGAGCAATCAGCGCATCGCGCGCTTCACCGCCAAAGCGCCGCGTCGCGAACTCTGCGACCGACTCGCCGCTCGCGTCGCCGCCGCGCACGAAGGGTTCCGCGAGCAGGCGCAGTTTGCCGCCGCGCGTGAGCAGGGGCGTGCGGGCGAAGGCGACCAAGCCCATCGGCACCGCCACCAGTCGGCCACCGCGCACCAGGAAGCGTTCGCCGCTCGCAGGCAACGCCTTCAGCAAGAGCGGCGAGAGGCCCTGTTCGCGCGCGAACTCGTCCATCGCCGGCGCGACGCGGAACGTATTCGGTCCGCGTTCGACGAGATGCCCGTCGATGCGCTCGCTCCACGCGCTGCCGCCCGCGCGCGCACCGGCTTCGAGCACGACCGCGGCGCACCCCTTGCTCCGCAGCGTCGCGGCCGCGGCGAGGCCCGCGATGCCGGCGCCAACGACGACGCACTCGACGTCCGTCATGTGAGAGCGCGTACCGCGTCCGTGAAGGCGCGCACGCCCGCGACAGGCGTCTCGGGAAGACAGCCGTGTCCGAGGTTCAGCACGTGACCGCGGGCGGCGCGACCCGCCTCGCGCAGTTCGCGCACCCACGCGGCGATCCTCGCGGGCGGCGCAGCCAGCGCGCACGGGTCGAGGTTGCCCTGCAGCGCGACCCGCCGTCCGACGCGTCGAGCGGCGTCGGCGAGCTCCACGCGCCAGTCGAGCGAGAGCACGTCCGCGCCGGATTCTGCCATTGCATCGAGCACATGGGCGCCCCCGTTCACGTAGAGGATCAGCGGAGCGGCGGCGCGCTTCAGGCGGCGCGCGATCGCCTGATGCGTCGGCAGGACCCACTCGCGGTAGTCCGCGGCGGAGAGCAGCCCCGCCCAGGTGTCGAAGAGCTGCACCGCCTGCGCGCCCGCTTCGATCTGCGCGTTCAGGTACTCGACGGTCATCTCGGTGAGCCGCTCGAGCAGCGCGTGCAGCACGGCGGGCTCGCAGTACATCAGCCGCTTCAGGGCGGCGAAGTCCTTCGAGCCCTTCCCCTCCACGAGGTACGCGGCGAGCGTGAACGGCGCGCCCGCGAAACCGAGCAGCGGCACCTCCTCGGCTTCGAGTTCGCTGCGCAACCGGCGCAGGATCTCGAACACGTAGGGCACGCTGGCGCGCGGATCGGAGACCGCGAGCTTCTCGACGTCCGCGAGGGTGCGAATCGGCTGTGCGATCACCGGACCGGGGCGGAACTCGAGATCGACGCCCATGCCGACCACGGGGATGAAGATGTCCGAGAACAGGATCACGGCTTCGGTGCCGACGAGGCGCAGCGGCTGGAGAGAAAGCTCGACGGCTCGATCCACGTCCTGACATGCTTCGAGGAACGACACACCCGCGCGCACGGCGCGGTATTCGGGCAGATAGCGGCCCGCCTGGCGCATCAGCCACACCGGCGGCCGGTCGACCGGCTCGCCGCGGCAGGCGCGCAGAAAGCGCTCGCTGCGGGTCGGCTCGCTCAATAGCCGCCAAGCCGCGCGTAGCGCTCGCGGTGCCAGGCTGCGTCGCCAAAGGTCATTTCGGCCACACGCGCGCGTTTCAGGTAGAAGCCGACGTCGTACTCGTCGGTCATGCCGACGCCGCCGAACATCTGCACGGCCTCGTTCGCAGCGAGCACGAAGGCATCGGAGCAGCGCGCCTTCGCGAGCGACACGAGCTTCTCGAAATCCGCGTCGCCCGCGTCCGCCGCGCGCGCCACCGCCATCACGGCCGAACGCGCCAGCTCGATCTCCATGAACACCCTCGCCGCGCGGTGCTTGAGCGCCTGGAACGAGCCGATCGGAACGCCGAACTGGATGCGCGTTTTCAGGTAGTGCAAGGTGTCGTCGAACACCTGGCTGGTGGCGCCGAGCATCTCGGCGCACAACCCCACGGTCGCGCAGTCCACCACCTGCTGGAGCAGCGCCCCGCCCTGCCCGATCGCTCCGACGACGGCATCGGCGCCAACGCGCACGCCGTCGAGACGCACGAGCGCAGCGTTGCGGTGGTCGATGCGCGTCTGCGGCGTCACGCGGAGACCGGCCGCATCGCGCGGCACGAGGAAGAGCGTGAGGCCCGCGGCGTCGCGTTCGCCGCCGCTGCTGCGCGCGACGACGAGCAGCGCATCGGCGACCTGTGCATCGAGCACCTGGATCTTCTCGCCTTCGAGGCGGAAGCCCGTGCCGTCGGGTCGCGCCCTCGTCGCGACGCGGAACAGATCGTGGCGACTCTTCGGCTCCTGCTGCGCAAGGGCGAGCAGCTTGCCACCTTCGCAGAGCCCCGGCAGCCACGCCTTTTTTTGCGCATCGCTGCCGCCGACCAGCAGCGCCTGTCCGCCGAGCAGAACCGTCGAAAGGAACGGTTCGGGCGCGAGCGTGCGGCCCAGCGCCTCGAGCACCACGGCGAGATCGGCGTAGCCCATGCCCGCGCCGCCGTACTGCTCCGGGAACACGATGCCCACCCAGCCGAGTTCGGCCATCTGCTTCCAGAGCGGGCGCGAGAAGCCGGTCGGGTCGTTGGTGTCGCGCAGCTGGCGAACACGCGTCACGGGAGAGTGTTCGCGCACCCAGTCGCCCGCCGTCTTGGCGAGGAGTTCCTGTTCTTCAGTCAGCACGAGCTGCATCGTCTTCTCCGCTAGTCCGGCAGGCCGAGCACGCGCTTGGCGATGATGTTGAGCTGCACTTCACTGGTGCCGCCTTCGATGGTGTTGGCGCGCGAGCGCAGCCACTGGCGGGTGAGATCGAGTTCGCGCTCGTCGAAGCCGGCGCCCTCCCAGCCGAGCGCCTGCGGCCCCGCGATCGACAGCATCACTTCGAGCCGCCGCTGGTTCAGCTCGGTGCCGTAGACCTTGAAGATCGACGACTCGGTGCCCGGCGCGTGACCGGCCTTGGCCGCGTCGCGCGCGCGCTGGGTGGTGAGCAGGAACGCGCGCGCGTCCATCTCGACCTGCGCGATGCGGTGGCGCAGCGACGCGTCGGCGAGCGTGCCGTCCTCGAAATCGAGGTAGTCACGCGCGAGGGCGGCGAAACCGCGGCTCTTGCCGCCGCCCGCCGCGGAGCCGAATGCGTCGGCGATCATGGTGCGCTCGTGGGCGAGCAGCGCCTTCGCGACGGTCCAGCCGTTGTTGACCTTCGACACGACGTTCTTCACCGGCACGCGCACGTCGGTCAGGAACGTCTCGCAAAACGGCGACGAACCGCTGATCAACTTGATCGGCTTGACCGAGACGCCGGGCGTCTCCATGTCGAAGAGGATGAACGAGATGCCTTCCTGCTTCTTGGCGTTCGGATCGGTGCGCACCAGGCAGAACTGCCAATCGCAGAGGTCGGCGTAGGAAGTCCAGATCTTCTGACCGTTGAGGATGTAGTGATCGCCGTCGAGCACCGCGCGCGTCTGGAGGCCCGCGAGATCGCTGCCGGCGCCCGGTTCGGAGTAGCCCTGACACCAGCGGATCTCGCCGCGACAGATCTTGGGGAGGTGTTCCTTCTTCTGCTCCTCGTCGCCGAACATCAGCAGCGTGGGGCCGATCATCGTGAGGCCGAAGCCGATCAGCGGCGGCGGCAACTTCGCGCGCGCCAGCTCCTGGCGCAGCACCTTGGTCTCTTCGCGCGAAAGCCCGCCGCCCCCGTATTCGCGCGGCCACTCGGGCGCGGTGAAGCCGCGCGCGGCGCACAGCTCGAGCCATCGCTTCATGTCGGGGTTCGGGTACGTCGCCTTGCGCCCGCCCCAGTTGCCTTCGAGATCCCCACCGGTCATGCCGACGAGCGATTTCGGCGCGTTCGCGGCGAGCCACTGGCGGACGTCTTCGCGGAAGGATTCGAGGTCGGCCATCGGGATGCCTCCGAGCGCGAGTCATGCGGTGCGGCGTGCAGTCTAACCGCGCGGGCCGGATGGGGACCAGCGGCGCGAGTGGGTATGGCGGCCCGGCCTTCCGGCACTCTCGACGCGTGCGGATCTCTCGCGAAGACCTGCGGCGACGGCTCGAGAGCGGGCGGACCGCCAGCTCATTTCCTTGCGCCGCGCGACGCGCGAACTCCGCGCGATGGGCCGGTCGATCCGCAGCGAACGGAACCATGGACCTCGACGACCCGATCGCCCTGGCACTGGCAATCACTGAGGCTCTGCGCGGGCGAGGAGTTCCGCACGCGCTCTACGGCGGATTGCTCCTCGCGGCCTACGGCGAGGCGCGCGAGACGCGCGACGTCGACATCGCGGTCACGCGGGAGGCGGGTGCTCGAAGCCCGAAACCACTGCTACAGGCTT
>Ga0102851_10001099_pt1 | contig 14939 bp, 10 predicted proteins | sample Mud3Dept3metaG_FD_79558 | JGI IMG/M metagenome (GOLD analysis project Ga0102851, IMG submission 79558) | Freshwater wetland microbial communities from Ohio, USA, analyzing the effect of biotic and abiotic controls - Mud 3 Core 4 Depth 3... | ecosystem: Environmental > Aquatic > Freshwater >... | reverse complement strand
GACGGTGTAAGGCTTCGTTGTCAGCAGCCTGGCGGGTGACGATATCCTGCAAGCTCTTCACCTGCAATTCGAGCAGGCGCTTGTCAGATTCGGCATCCTTCTTCGCCAGGGCAAAGGACTGCTCGAATCTCTGTTCCACACCCTGCACCGCAGCCTTGACGGCCGCGTCGATTTCCCGCTTGGTACGCACCGGGTAATCCTCTGCTTCTTTCCTGAGGCGGGCCCATTCTTCCTCCCGCTCCTTCAGCGCCACTTCGCGTTGCTGCCAGCTCTTCTCAAGAGCCTCCTGTTTTTCCTTGTTTTTCTTTTCCAGCAGTCGGACATCTTCCTCATACTTGTCTTGTGCCTTCTTGCGCTCCAGAGTCTTCTGATACTCGTAGTTTTCAACCTCGCGCTGTCGCTGCTTTTTGAGGCTGTCTTCGTACTCCTTTTGCTCCCGCTGACGTTCCAATTGCTCGTCATCCCAGGCACTGCGCTGTGCGGAGATCTCGGTCTCGAGTGCGGCCTTCTCCGTGCGATACCCTTCTATCATCTGATCCAGAGCGGTGGCGGCAATGTCGATCTTGTGCAGCCTTTCCAGCTCCTTTGCCTCCAGAGCCGCGGCTTCACGGATGTTATATAGGTTTTCGACTTCGGCGATGAGTTTTTGGGAAAGATCTGTAAGAGCTCTGGAAATCTCGATATTCAGGCCGGCGAATTTCTGAACGACGCCGTCGACCGACAGCCCTTCGACCGACCGGCGGATTTCCACCTCGCGGGCGCGATCAACTTCCGCCGTTTTCGCATTCGCGGCCATTTTCTGACTGTCGACTTCTTCCCGTATCCTGGAATACTCCTTTTCGACTTCCTGTTTCGATCGTCTGGCTCGTGGAGCAGTGACCTTCGGCATGTTTCACCTCCGTTACGTGTTGTGCAATCTGGACATCGGTCAATGTAGGATATCTGCAGGCAGCCCCCCCTGGAAATCCCGGACCTCCTCCAGGCTGGCTTTTCGGCTGCGGATCGTGTAGGGCCGGCGGCAGTACCTGCAGCGGATCTCATCACCGTCGGCATAGAACTTCGGGGGCACGTCCTCCATGATCGTGCGGCTGATGCAATTCGTGTTCCGGCAGAGGAGATAGACGAACTTTTCCGTCACCTTCCCGTCCTTGATGTAGTTGACGGTAGGCTCCGGGGAAATCAGTGCGATCTGCTTGAGGTCCCGTTCGGTGAGCTCGGGAAGGTTTGTCTTGATGAAAGGATTTTGCTTCTCCTCGATTACCGCCGTCGTGCAGGAGTGGCCGCGGCACACGAGGTCGAGCACGGCATCCACGGCGCGAAGCGTTCCTTCGGCTAGGTGGTCGATGACGGTGCCGTTGTAAATCTTGTCGATGAACATGGACTGCTGCTTGACGCCGCGGATGCCGCGTGCCATGCGGTTGTTGCCCATCTCGAGCCCGGCCGGGAGCCGGCTGTCAAAACCCTGGTATCCGCCCTGACCCAGCATTTCGTGCAGGAGGGCCTTGCGCGTGAAGATGCCGAATTCGGCCTGGGCGAAGAAAGCCTGGGCCGGGGTGAAGTACACCCGGTAGTCGATTTCTGCGATTTCGCTGTTGACGGGCAGCGGGTGAAGCACGCGCGCGCTGATCCCCTGCATCTTGTCGAGGTCGATCCTGTAGCGCTTCATGATGCCGAGGATATCCTTTTGCGTCACCCCGGGCATCCGCTCCAGTTGAGGCCGGGTCATATAGTAAAAATCGACGTTGCGCATGACTTCAACCACGGTCGCATCGCGCAGCACGCGCACTCCCCGCGCTGCCAGCAGCTGCTCCAGGTCCTTCGGCATGCCGAGAAAATCTTCGGCCGCCCACCGGATGGTGATGCGGTCGAAGTGGGAGAGGGCGAGACTGAGGGAGCGGACTGTGCGCCCGTGGGAGAGGTCGCCGCCGAATCCCACCCGCAGGCCGTCCAAGTCGCCTCCGTTCAGAAGGTAGAGCGTGAGCACGTCGAGCAGGGCCTGGGTGGGATGTTCGTTCTTGCCGTCGCCGCCGTTGATTACGGGGACATTGGCCACATCCGCAGCCCACTGCAGAGATCCGTCCAGGGGATGTCGCATCACGATCACATCGAAATGGTTGGCGCACATCATGGTGACCGTATCGCGCACCGTTTCGTTTTTCATGACCGAGGTCCCCTCGGTCCCGGAGAACCCATCGTACCTCCCGCCCAGCTCCCGCATGGCGGTGTTGAAGCTCGTGCGCGTTCGCGTGCTCGGTTCGTAAAACATGTAGGACAGGGTGCGATACTTCAGCACGTCCCGCAGGCTGTTGCGCCTGCCGGATTTTTCCAGCTCATACATGCGCTTGCCGACCCCGCAGAGGTGGAGGATCTCCTCACGGGAGAAATCGGTGATGGAGATGATGTCCCTGTTCTGGAATGTCGAGGTCATCGGCATGCTCCTTTGGGGTCCGGTGATCGGACCATGATTATCTGCCCGGCTGCACCAGCTTCACCAGAGTCCCTGGAGCCAGCTGTTGATCCGGATCCAGACGGTTGAGGCGGACAAGTTCCTCCAGGGTGATGCGTGGACTTTTCGCGGTGCCGGCGAGGCTGCGCAGCGTTTCCCCGGCGCGGCTGCGGTGGATCCTGAGACGGTCCGGCTGAACCTGCAGTATCCTGGAATCGGAAAGCGCACGGAAGCTGCGCAACGTGGAACCGAACAATCCCGAAAAGCGGGAGAATGCCTGTTCCGGCGTCAGGCCGGTGATCTGGTACACCAGCCCACCGTAGGCGATGAAGGCTGCGGCGACGCCGAGGATGCCCTGTTCTGTCTGAACACGGTAGGTGCCCAGGTAGGCCGGATTGCCGTTGACGCTGCTGGATGCGCCATCCACCAGTTGGATTCCCTGTTGTTGCCCGATGCTTCGTCCTATCGCTTCCGGCGACTGCCCCTTGTCCGCCGGCGCCAGGGTCAGCTGCACCACCGCGCTTCCCTGAGGCTCGGCGAACACTACCACGCTCTTCGTGTTCTGCACTTTCCATCCCTGAGGCACGTCCAGCTGAAAGCGGAGATCGGGATGTACGAACCGGCCGCCTTCAACAAATCCCTCCCTTGGGTTTTCCCCGTAAATGATGCCGGAGAGCCTTGTGAGGAATTCCTCTCCATTGATTTTGTACTGCCGTCCCGGATTCGCGCTCTTGGCGCGGATGGCGGCATCCCTGGTCGCCTGGATGCGATCCGGCGGTGCAGGGTGGGACGAGAGCCAGTTGGGGATTGCCTCGCCCTGTTCTTCGCGCATACTCTCAAACACCTCGAAGAACCGGCTCATCTGCTCCGCATCATAACCGGCCAGGTCGCTATATTGCACCCCCAGCTGGTCGCTCTGGCGCTCGTGATCCCGGCTGTATTTCAAGAGCAGGATCCCCATGCCGGTTTCCGCCAGACCGCTGAGTTGCTGGAATGTCGGAGAGAGGATGGAACCGACTCCCAGACCGAGGCCGAGCAACTGCTGCTGGGAGATCTGGGTAACGGAATGCCGCGCCGTGATGTGACCGATTTCGTGGCCAAGCACGCCCGCCAGCTCCGCTTCATTATTCATATGTTCGATGATTCCGCGCGTCAGATAAACAAAGCCGCCCGGCACGGCGAAAGCGTTGACAACGTCCGTGTCGAGCAGCGTGAAATGCCAGGGAAGTTCCGGACGATGTGAGACTTTCGCCAGTTCCATGCCGATCCTGCTGAAATACTCTTGCAGCGCTTTGTCCTCTACGGCCCCGAACTCGCTCAGAACCTCCGGGTGGGATGCCGTGCCGATCTCGATCTCCTGGCTTTCACTGATCAATGCCAACTGCCTGCCGCCGGTCACAGGGTTCTTGACGCAGCTCGTCAGGATCATCAATCCTGCGACGACAAGCCACCTTCGGATCCAAAACTTGTGTCGAATATCCATTGTCCTCCTCCCTGTCTGCCGACTTCGAACCGGCGGATGTCCACCCACAGTGTAATGCCACAAAGGATTCCTGTCATTCTATTCGATGCGGACATTGTCGCGGAAAAGTCCGAGGGTATGGGGCCAAAGACACCATATCGCAGCTGGTGGAGCATGGGCGCGGAGGGAAATCCAAAGGGGAAATCCGCGGCAGCGGATTCGAGGCCTCAGGCGGTACATTCCCACAAGTTCCGCTCGAGCCCGGTTTCCCTTAAATGAACCGCAAAGACACCAAAAAGCGCTTCGTTGAAGTCTTCGATGTCCTTGCGGTTCGCTTTTCGCCCGTTTATTGCACGCTGAAGCGGTACAGGATCGTGTTTCTGTAAGTCTGTCCGGGCTTCAGCACGACGGGCGGAAACTGCGGTTTGTTGGGCGAATCGGGATAGTGTTGCGGCTCCATGCAGAAGCCGTTGCGGAACTGGTAAGTCCATCCGCCGCGCCCCTGCACTGTGCCGTCCAGGAAATTCCCCGAATAGAACTGCAAGCCCGGCTCTGTGGACAGCACTTCCAGCACCCTGCCGGTCGTGGGTTCATAGACACGCGCCATCAGCCCAAGTTCTCCCGGTGCCTTGTTGATAACCCAATTGTGGTCATATCCCTTGCCGAAATTCAGCTGTTCTTCATTTTGATTGATGCGGGCGCCGATCGCGGTTGGGGAATTGAAGTCGAACGGAGTTCCCTGCACCGGCTTCAACTCGCCCGTCGGGATCAGAGTGATGTCCACCGGTGTAAACCTCTCTGCTGCGATCATGTCTTCGTGACCCAGGATATCTTGCTTGCCCGCCAGGTTGAAATAAGAGTGGTGGGTGAGGTTCACGATCGTATCCTTGTCGGTCGTGGCGGTGAAATCCACTTTCAGGGCATTATCGCCGGTTAACGAATAGACGGCTGTGATCGTCAGGTTTCCAGGGTAACCCTCCTCGCCATCTTTGCTGAAGTAGCGCAGTTCCAGCGCCGGGTCCTCTCCCCGGAGCGGTTTTGCCTCCCAGACCACCTTGTCATAGCCTTTGACACCCCCGTGGAGATGATTGGGGCCGTTATTGGCAGCGAGCTTATATTCCTTCCCGTCGACGGTGAAGGCGGCCTTGCCGATGCGGTTGCCGTAGCGGCCGATCAGCGCGCCGAAATAGGGGTTGCTCTTGGCATATTCGGGGCTGAGGTAGCCGTCCAGAGTGTCGAATCCGAGAACGACCTCGCCGGGCTGCCCGCTTCGGTCGGGTACCTTGAGCGACGTCACGATGCCGCCGTAATTGGTAATTTTGGCTTCCATCCCTTTGGCATTGCGCAGCGTATAAAGATCCACCTGGACACCCTCCTTCGTGCCGAAAGGTCCCTTGGTCATTGTGCTGCCGGCGGGTTGCATCTGCGGCTGGGGCGCCGGCGACGGGGAGCAGGCGGCCAGAAAAGCCAGCCCGGTGACCGCAGTTACGAACGTGATCCAACTGAGTGACTTTTGCATGTTTTGGCTCGATTGATTGACGGGTTATGGTGTATGCCTGGTTGAAGGTTTGCATGTCTGCGACGGTTTGTTCTGGCCGTAATAGGCGGTACGGCCGTGTTTGCGCAGAAAGTGTTTGTCCAGAAGTGCGTGCTGCATCGGCCGGATGCCGGGGTTAAGGCGCACCGTCTCGCTTGCGAGCCGTGCCAGGTACTCGAGCACAACCGCATGATGCACCGCGTCCGCCACCGACTCGCCCCAGGCGAATGGCCCGTGGCTGGCGACCAGCACGCCGGGAAAACTCGACGGGTCCAGCCGGCCGAACCTCTCGACGATCACATGGCCGGTGTTGGTCTCGTAGTCGCTGCGGATTTCCGCGGCGGTCATGAGACGGGTGCACGGGACCTGGCCGTGGAAGTAGTCGGCGTGGGTCGTACCCAGCGCGGGAATCTCGCGGCGCGCCTGGGCCCACGCGGCGGCGTACAGGCTGTGCGTGTGCACGATGCCGCCGATCTGCCGGAAAGCGCGATAGAGGACGAGGTGGGTAGGAGTGTCGGAGCTCGGGCGAAGGTTCCCTTCGACCACTTTCCCGGTTGCCAGGGAAACGATCACCATGTGGGACGGGCGCATTCCGTCATAGGCAACGCCGGAGGGCTTGATCACGACGTGTCCGCCAGCCCGGTCGATGGCGCTGGCGTTCCCGAACGTCTGAATGACCAGCCCGGACCTCACCAATTCCAGATTCGCTTCACACACCTGTTTCTTTAATTCGTTCAGCATCTTTGTATTTCTATGTCCGGACGCGGTTACGTATGTCCAGAAGTGCCTTCATGACGTCGTACAGGTTGCCGGCCCATTCCTTTGTGCCGAAAGCGTCGTGCAGCCTGCGGTACAAGGGGTAGAGGTCCCGATAGGTAGCGTGCGCTTTCGGATTCGACTGGAACACACGCGGCTTGAGGCCGGTCATGCGTCCTTGCGCCGCATGGTAATCCGGGTAGGCCCCGCCCACCACCGCTCCCGCGATGGCCGCACCCAGCGCACACGTCTGTGCGGAGCGGGAGATCTTCATCGGCCGGCCGGTCACATCCGCGTAGATCTGCATGACCAGCGGGTTCTTCTCGGCGATGCCGCCGCAGTTAACGATTTGCGCCACCTTCACTCCGTATTCTTCGAACCGGTTGATGATGGTCAGTGCCCCGAAAGCAGTCGCCTCGATGAGTGCGCGATAGATTTCGGCAGCGGTCGTATAGAGTGTCTGCCCGAGCAGCAGGCCGGTGAGGCGCTGGTCCACGAGGATTGTGCGGTTGCCGTTATTCCAGTCGAGTGCGAGCAGTCCGGACTCGCCCGGCGCCAGCTTTGCCGTGGCGGCGGAGAGTGCCTCGTGCGAGCCGGCTTTGCGCCCGCCCGGCCGAACGTACTGAACGAACCAGTTGAAGATGTCGCCCACTGCGGACTGGCCGGCTTCGAGGCCGTAGAAACCGGGAAGGATGCTCCCCTCCACAATTCCGCACAGACCGGGGATGTCCGCCAACGGCTGGCCGCACGGCACCACCATCATGTCGCAGGTGCTCGTGCCGATGATCTTGACCAGCGTCCCCGGCGCGATGCCGGCGCCGACGCCTCCGAGGTGTGCGTCGAATGCACCCACGGCGACCGGGATCCCCGCCGGCAGGCCGGTGCGCCCGGCCCATTCTTCCGTGAGGCCTCCCACGGCGCGGTCGATCGCGTGCACCTGTCGTGGCAGCCGCGACCGCAGCGCGCCGAGAGCGGGATCGAGCTGCGCCAGAAATTCGGCATCGGGATACCCTCCCCAGCCGTTGTTGTACATCGCCTTGTGGCCTGCGGCGCAGATGCCCGCGGTCAGCCTTTCGGGGGCTTCGGTGCCTGTGAGCATCGCCGGCACCCAGTCGGCGCATTCCACCCACGTGTGCGCGGCGGCAAAAACCTCCGGACTGGTCCGGAGGCAGTGGAGGATCTTGCTGAAGTACCATTCGCTGCTGTAGGTGGAGCCGCATTTCGCAAGATAACGCGGGCGGATTTTCTCCGCCAGCCCAGTGATCTCCGCCGCTTCTGCGACACCGGTATGATCTTTCCAGAGCCAGGCCATTGCCGCTGGATTGCCCGCGAACTTTTTCTGGAACGCGAGCGGCCGGCCGTCGCTGCCGACCGGAATGGGGGTGCTGCCGGTTGTGTCAACGCCGAGTCCGATCACCTGCTCGGGCGCAAACCCCGCGACGGCGTTCCCGGCGGCGCGCAATGCCCTGCGGATACTGATTTCCGCCCCTTTCACATAGTCCGCCGGATGCTGGCGGGCGAGGTTGGGATCCCGCGAAAGAATCACGCCGGCGGTGCCATGCTCGTACTGCCAGACCGCCGTACCCACCTCTCGCCCGTTGGCGGTGTCGACGATGAGGGTGCGAACCGAATTTGTTCCGTAGTCCAGGCCAATCGAATATTTTCTTTTCATAGGATTCACAGGAGAGCGGTTCAGTGGTCGATGACGACTTTCGTCACGTTGTCCTTGTATTCTGCATTGAGTTCAAAGGCGTCCGGCGCCTGCGTCAGCGGGAAGCGGTGGCTGATGAGGTTGTGCACGTCGACCAGCCCCCGCGACACCAGCCGCAGCACGCGCGGCATCACATGCTTCATGCGGCGGCTCATCAGGATCGTGAGGCCTTTGCGGCGCGCCGCGGAATGCTTCATGACAAGCCTGTCTTCCTCCGGAATGCCGACCAGCACCAGGCAGCCGCCGGGCCGGGTGATTTCGGCCGCCTGCGCCACGGTTTCCGCGCCCCAGGCCGATTCTATGGCGACATCCGTGCCCAGCCCGTGGGTGTGGTCGAGGATCCAGCGTGTGGCGTCGTCCTCCTCGCAGTGAATGGGGATGCCGCCGAACTTGCGAGCCAGGTCCAGCCGCCAGGGCAGGCGGTCGGTGACGAACACCGGGTCCGCGCCGGCGAGCCTCGCAATCTGCAGGATCAGCAGGCCGATCGGCCCGGCGCCCAAAATCGCCGCACTTGTTCCCACCCGGATGCGCGCGAGATCCGCAGCATGCAGTGCGACGCCTGCCGGCTCGAGCAAAGCCGCGGCAGCATCGTCGATTTCGTCCGGGACAGGAAAGCATGAGTGCGCCGGCATGAGCATCCAGTCACACAGGCTCCCGCCCACAGGATAGTTGCCGCAGAATCGGATCGAGGGGCACAGGTTCGGATTTCCCTCCCGGCAGAGGGAGCACTCGCCGCACGGCTGTGCAGGATCCACGGCTACGCGCATTCCGGGCAGCAGCGGCTGGAAATGCCCGTCCAGGGATTCCAGGCCTGCCTCTTCGACCTCGGCGGAGAATTCATGGCCGAGAACAAGCGGCTGCACCGCCCCCGTGTCCCCGGTGCGGCCGTGACGGTAAGAATGGAGATCGCTGCCGCACACGCTGGTGGCCCGGATACGGAGCAGCACCTGGCCCTTGCCGGGAAGGCCAGGGTGAGGCACCTCGTCTACGCGCAGATCCCGCGGCCCATGCAGCCTCACGGCGAGCATGCGCGCGGGATAGGATGCGTTTCCCTCTGGCGGCATCGTAAATCCCCTGATGACTTATTGGTGGTGGTAGACTTCCCAGCCCAGATACTTGCACAACGCTTCTCTGATCCCAGCCGCCACGCGCGTCGGATTGACGGCCACATGGTGCTCGAAGCCATTCTCGCAGATGTGGGCGAGCAGCTTCTGGAAGTTCGGGATGCGGACTACGCCGTAGCCGCCGAAGGTCTGGAGGCGTTCATCGGTCACCTCCCCCTCGCCGATATATGCCCGCATCCTGCCCGCCCCTTCGTCGGTGCTGATGCGGAGATAGGTGAACGGCGACGCCTGGACTCGACCCACAATCGTGCCGTACGTGTTCTTCTCCCCGACCGTGCCCGCAATGATGGCCTGGTAGTCCATGACAGGCTTCTCTTCTCCGGTGTTGGCAAAAACGTCTTTGGGAAGATTGCTGCAATGGAAGATCACACCCTTGTCCGGATCCTCGCCGTAGTTGTTGTTCCAGTCCACGAGCGCGCTGGGCAGGCCGCTCCCCTGCGAGAGGGCCACCATAGCCACTGCTCCCATAATGTCCGTTTCGCACGCGCTGCACCGGAGCGTGTTGCTCATCATGCTCATCATTGTGCAGGGCACGACGCCGAAAAACTCCTCCATCGCAGTCCAGCACTGGATGGCGGTTGCTTTCAGGCAGGCCGCCTTCATCCAGTTGTCCACCGCCACACCGAATTTCGCCATCTTGAGGAGGGCCGCCGGGGGCACATTTTCGGCGCTCACGTAACTGTGGATCTCCGCAAGCTTGGCTTGGACAGGCGCGTCCGTTTCGCCCAGCCTGTCCACCCGGCCGAACAGCTCGTACAGATCGAGCGTCTCGACGCTGATGCCCGCGTTCTCAAGCAGTTTCTCGCTGAATCGGACGGTGTTGAAGGCTGCAGGCCGGGCGCCCAACGCGCCGACGCGCAGGTTCTTCAATCCCTTGATCACGCGGCAGGTCACGACAAAATCGGCCAGGTCCCGGGCAAAAGACGGGTGGTCGGGATTGACCGTGTGCAGGCGGGTCAAGGTAAACGGAATCCCATACTGGCGGAGATTGTTGCATGCCGACATTTTGCCGCAGAAGCTGTCGCGACGATCCTGAATCGTCATGCTCTTGGGATCATCGCTGAATGCCTGTATCAGCACCGGGACTTTCAGTCCCGACCACCGGATTGCGTTGGCCACGCCGCGTTCGTCGCCGAAGTTGGGCAGTGTGACCAGAATGCCGTCGATGCTGTCGGCATTCCGCCGGAACAGGTCGGCGCACTGCTGCGCATCGCTGATCGATTCCACCGAACCGAATTTCGTCGAGGTTTCCGGCAGAATGACCGAGCCGATGCCGTTCCTTTCAAGAGCCTGGAGCATTTCCTTACGCCCCGCGTCGCACAGGCGGTCCGGAAAAAATCCACGATTGCCAACAATGACTCCCAGGGTCGTTTTCATATCCGTTGCCGATCTTCAGGGATGATTACTCGTCATAGCTCAGCCAGCCGGCGGCAGCCCTGCCGGGAAAAGGCCCGGCAGCCGCATGACCATCGCTCCTGACCCCGGGCTCCATCGGCAGAACGATCCGATCGATACCGACCGCAACCAGGCCCGCCGTGCGCCGACGCGGCGCAGTCTCGACCAGAACCTCGCCAAAACGGGCCCACATGGCACCCCGGAGAATCGCCTGGGACATGTTTTCCGTCACCACCGGCGGCAACTCCGTCAGCGCCCCGCTCAAGATCACGCGCCGCAATCCAAGAACATTCAACGCCCCCGAAATCACGACGCCCGCCTGTTCCAGCGTTTCCTCGAGCCAGTCGGGAATCCCCTGGGCCTCGATCGTCATCGCAAGCTGATCCCAGGTATGCGGGGCGCTGCGCTGCGCCTGGGCAAAACTCCGCAGCAAGCCGCGCACCGACACCAGCGTTTCGATGCATCCGATCGCGCCGCAGCCGCACTTTCGACGGTTCCCGGGCACCCGCGTGTGACCCAATTCGCCGCTGAGCGGCAATGCGCCGGTGAAGGGCCTCCCTGAGACAATCGCAGCCCCTCCAACTCCCTCCCCGAAATCCACCAGCAGGAAGTCTTCCTCCCGGGAATCGACACACTGATATCCCAACGCCAGCGCCCGCTCCTCCTGCACCAGCGCCACAGGTGCAGACCACACCTTCTGAATCAGTGCGGGCAGGTCCGCAGCTTCCGTCCAGTGCAGGTTGGGCGAAAACAACACGCGCGACCCAAGCTCATCGACGATGCCGGGCACACTCACCAGCACGCCCCAGAATTCCCTGTGCGGGAGTCTCATTGCAGCCTCCTTCAGCTCCCGCACCCATCCGTCCGCAGACGCCGGCGTCTGCATCTGCACTGTCCACCGGTCCTCGGGGGCCGCTCCCACTGGAACCGCCGCCAGGTTGGTCTCATTCACGCCAAGCTCCATGGCCAAAAACCTTGTCCGGCGGCGGCTCAGCCGCAATATGCGGCCCGGCCGCCCGACACGGTTCCTGGCATCCCCCGCGCGATGCGCCGCTGCATCCTCCTCCACCTCCTCCAAAACGTCCATGCGGAGAAGCTCATCGGCGATTTTACCCGCCGTGGGCTGGCTCAAACCCAGCGACTTCGCCAGGTCCGCCCTGGAAGCCTGCCCGACACGCTGCAAGCGGCCCACCAGTGCCCGCTTGTTGATGCGTCCCATCTTTGCTGGAATCAGTACCATAGGATTTAATTAATAAACCCAACGATTATTCCCGCGTTCCTATCGGCGTGTCAACAAAAGAATGGACTCCCGCCGGCTCGTCGATCGCGAGAAGGTCATATGCATCAAGAACTTTGTCAACTTCCGACCGGAGGGGGAACCGGTGCACTTGCATACCTCAGGATCGTCGGAAGATCATTATCATAGAAGTCTGGGGAGGCCTTGGCAACCGGGATTTTGCCCGCGGGATGCGGCGGCTGTTACCTGGTGAACACGGTCGGCACGACCGACATGCCAGGCCGCAGCAGGTGCTCTGAATCCTGGCCGGGATCGAGGACAATCTTCACGGGAATGCGCTGCACCACTTTGACATAATTGCCAGTGGCATTTTCCGGAGGCAGGATGCTGAATCGAGCGCCTGTAGCGGCTGCGATGCTCTCCACCTTTCCCAGGTATCTCCGCCCGTACGCATCCACCGTGACGCTGGCCCGCTGGCCGGGCCGCATGTTGCGCAACTGCGTTTCCTTGAAGTTGGCCGTCACCCAGATGTCGTCGAGCGCGACCAGTGCGAGAAGCGGCTGGCCGGCCTGCACAATCTGGCCGGGCTCTGCGTTTTTCTTGCTGACGATGCCATTCGTCATGGCCTTGATGGTTGTATATCCCAGCTGGAGCCTCGCCTGCTCCAGGGAGGCCTCCGCAAGCTTTACTTTCGCTTCGGCAGCGAGGACGCGAGCCTGGGTGGCAGCCACCTGTTCCGGCCCGGTCCCGGCGGAGCGGGCATCGGCCTCCGCCTGCTCCACCGCACGGTTTGCCTGGACGAGCCGTCCCTGCGCCACTGTGACCGCGTGCTCGGCCTCCGATGTAGCCGACTTTAACGCATCCTCCGCGGCGCGTGCGCCTTCCTCGAGCGCCACCGCCGTGTCAAACTGCTGGCGCGAAACTTCATCCCTGGCGATCAGTTGCTTCATGCGCGCCAGGTCCTGCTCCAAGCGCACCCGGTTGGCAGTTGCCTCACGCAGCCGCGCATGGGAGGCAGCCAGCCTCGATTGGGCCGCTTCGATTTCGCTGGTTGCGATTGCGGCGCCGGCGCGGGCCCGTTCCAGGTTTGCCTCCGCACTGGTGACCTGGCTCGCGGTGGTAGTGGAAATGATCGGGATGCCCGGGCGCGCGGCCTGCAAAGAAGCCCGCGCATCGGCGAGGCTTGCCTCTTCGCGAGCTGCGGCCACCTGGTAGTCCCTGGGATCGAGCTGGACCAGAACCTTGCCGGTCTCCACGTACTGGTTGTCGTCGACAAAAACGGCTTGAATGGTCCCACCCACGCGTGAGGCGACGGGAACTATGTGGCCGTCGATCTGAGCGTCGTCGGTCGACTCCTTGTCCTGAAAGTAACGCCAGGTGAAATACCCGCCGGCAGCCGCCGCAAGGACGATCACCAGGAGGCCGATCTTTATGGCCGGCCGAATCCCGTTTCCTTTCGATTTCGCATTCCCGCCGTGCGCCATGTCATATTCCCGAGGGTGGTCATACTAAATTGTGACTTCCGGATTTTACCCGGGCCCGGACAGCATCTCCAGTAGATTCACGCTGCGATTCAGGCCGTGTCGAGCCCTGAAAGTGCGGCGCAGGAAAGCCCGGGGCGCAAGCGGAGCGGGGCGTCCCCCCTTCATAGCCCGCCTTTAACCCATCCCCGTCCACCGCCTCTTGGCCCATTGGGATAAGAAATGCCCTGTCGGAAACGGGCAGGACGCCCGTGCTCCATTTTGGGTGCGATGCAGTCTATCTCCTGACCAACTTCGCTCCGATGCGGTTGCCCTGCAGGTCGCAGACGACCACCTTCAATATTGAGGGCGATCCCCGGATCTGGGCGAGAAACGGGATCGTGGAACTCGCATTCTCGGGATCGGTTTCGCTTTTCGGCTGGACATCCAGGTTTCGCCATTCCGTGGCGTAGTAGACACCGTCGGCCAGCGCCATGAAGAGGGCGACACAGAGTCTCGCGGTGGACCGTCCATTGACATCTTTGAAAACGATCCGGTTCGGATCGATTCGTACGATTACATTCGTGCGAAGCCTGCCGATGTATCCCGCTGCGGGGGTCATCTGCGCTTCGAAGGGAATCTCTTCCAGATCCGACATTTCGGCCGCCGCAATCGTGATCCGGTTGTACGTCGGCACATCGACCTTGGTCCCCGGGGGCAACGTCCTGCGTTCAGGCCCGGCTGCGCCGGGAGGCGCAGGCGTGCCGGCATAATACCCTTTTCGGGCCAGAAGCCGGCAGCCGGGGCAGAGGTCTTCCGACCTGAGGCTCACTCTGAGGCGGTGGAAGGACCCGTCCTTCAGGGTGTCGGCAATCGTGAATCCAAGGGAGTATTGCAGCCGTATCTTTGAAAAACTCTGATGCAGCGCAGCCGGCAGCGACTTCGGGTCTGCCACCTCCACGAATGCGCCCCCGGTGTCGTTTACTACCTTGCGGACGGCATCCGACTCGGCATATAGAGATCCCGTCCCTTTTGCCTGGATCGCGTAGATTGTGGTTCCGGTCTCGAGCGCTTCCTGCAGCGCACTGTTGGCAGTCTGCCCCCAGTTGACGATCTGGCCGTTGTCGGAGACCAGAATGACGGCCCGGCGGCGATCGGGGGCATTCTCTCCCAGATAGTGCGAGGCGATGAATATTCCATCCCAGATGTTGGTGCTCCCCACGGTCATCAAGCCCGCCAGCTTTTGTGCGATGAGCGAATGATCCCGGGTGAAATCGCTGAGCCGGGCAGGGAAGGTGCTGAAGGCGAAAAGCACCACCTGATCTTCCGCCTTCAGGGACTCGAGCGACCACCTCGCCGCACTCCGGAGTTCAGGAAGGTAGAGCGCCAGGCTGCCGCTGCTGTCCACGAGAAGAGCGACGGCGAGGGGAACCTCGTCGCGGGAATAATAGATCAGCTGCTGCCGGACATCGTTGTCATAGACGATAAAATCCTCCATCCGCAACTCGCGGACGGGCGTCCCATGCACCGTGACATCCACCGGAACCATTTCGACGTCCACGCGGATCCTGAAATCCTGCTGTGGCGGGATTCCCTCTCCCGATATCCGTCCCGCGGCCATGTTGCGGCTCAGAGCTGCCAGCCCCCACAGGAGTACGGTTGCAGAAACGATCAGCCTGCCCATACGAATGTCCCACCTGTACAACAGATCATTCCACAAATACGATGGCGCGGATAGAACATTCCGATTCCCGGCACGGGAGTGTGAAGACGAAAAGATGAATAGCCGACACAGTATTCATGGGCTTAAT
>Ga0102851_10001098_pt1 | contig 14946 bp, 10 predicted proteins | sample Mud3Dept3metaG_FD_79558 | JGI IMG/M metagenome (GOLD analysis project Ga0102851, IMG submission 79558) | Freshwater wetland microbial communities from Ohio, USA, analyzing the effect of biotic and abiotic controls - Mud 3 Core 4 Depth 3... | ecosystem: Environmental > Aquatic > Freshwater >... | reverse complement strand
GTCCTTTTCGATTCCCTGACCTGGTGCGTTTCCTGACAGCCGGTGAAACCATCCACCCACAGTGTCAAGTGTGTCCCACAGCCAGCGCCGTGCGGGAAAGCCACGCACTCCAGGCGTGGTCGATTACCCTGGAGGCGACTTCAGGTGCTCTGGTTGCCGGTGAGAGCCGGACCTGTCGCCCTGCCCGGCCTGATGGTAAATGCCAGCGCAAACGGTATGGCGCACGTGATGCCCGCGAACGAGATGGCCAAAAAGTAGCTCTGAGTGGCGTCATAGATCGCTCCCCCGAGAATCGGCCCGAGCAGGCCCGAGAGAATTCCGTCTGTCAAGTACAGACCCAGAGCCTTGCCCAGGTTTCTGAGTCCGAAAAAGTCTCCCAGCACCAGCACGTTCATCACTACCCAGCCGCCGTAAGCGAATCCGACAAGCAGCATAATGCCGTATAGCAGGCCAGGGCCGTTGACGGCCAGCAATGCGAAGGTGGTCGCCATCTGCAAGGCGCAGCAGATCATCAATGTGTGGACCCTGCCGATGCGGTCTGAAAGCCATCCCATCCCGATCCGGCCGGCTATGGTTCCGGCGCCAAGGCATGACAGGCCCAGGCTGGCTTGCGCTGCGGCAATGCCGCGTGTCGCACAATAAGGCACGAGATGGACGACCAGCATTTGTTCGGCGCCGTAGCAGAAAATCGCGGTGAGATACACAACCCAGAAGGCGCGCGCCTTTAGTATTTCCAACAGGCCGAAGTCCTTTACGGCAACCTGCGCCGGTTGAGTCGGCGCCGCTCCGCATCCCGGAGCCCGCAGCCCATGGTCCTCGGTCCTATGCCTGATGAAAAGGCCGGCAACAATATTGATGAGAAACGCCAGCGCGCCGAGGAAGACAAAAGCGGCCTGCCAGCCGCGGGTACGCACAACATACTCGCTCATCGGCGGAACGACGAGCAGGCCGACGCCGACGCCGCACGCCGTAATGCCGACCGCAAGGCCGCGCTTGCTGACAAACCATCGGGCTACGGCCGCCGTGCAGACAACGAACACCGCGCTGCGGCCCACGCCGGCCATGCCGAAAAGCAGGTAAAGCTGCCAAACAACATGGACTGTGCTGCAGAGGGCGATGCCTCCTCCCATCAGGACGGCAGAGAGCCAGAGCGCCGCCTTCGGACCGTATCGGTCGCCAAGCCACCCCATAACAGAAGCAAACGACGCGTAACAGGTCATTTCGATGGCGTAGGCCGCAGATGCGGCAGTTCTCGATACATTCAGGTGGGATTCCACCGCCTTGATGAGGGTGCCGTACGAAGAGATCACGCCAAAGGTGGCGACTGAAAGCAATCCGACGAAGGCGATGACCCAACCATAGAAAAACCGGGATTCACTGGTCCCGGACAGTTCATTGCCACGCCGGCAGTTGTTATGCAAACCGGGTTTCATTTATCCCGGCGGCTTGTGGAAAAAGGGAAGCCAGAGCCAGTTTCACAATATCTCGTCTTGTGCAATCCACGAGGGGTTCTTTCGAGGAAACATCTGATATATTACATTTTTCACCATCTGATCTTATAATAGCGCCGGATCCGCAGACAATACAAATTGGAGGATCGGGAGGGCCGCCGAACGACATGGGAATCCGTCGATGGCCGGAAGCCCTGGCGTGGACCTCGATCGAAAACAGACTCGACCTTCCGCTGCCAGCTGCTTGTCGGATTTTTGGTCCAGGGCGCGGGGCATGCTCGCCCCACGGCGGAATCTTCGAGCGTGTATGGCAAGAAAACCCTCGCGGCATCTGCCGGGAATCATAGGGAGGAAGAGGATGAAGCGCATAACAGTTCTGGCTGTGGCATCGCTTTGGGCAGTGGTCGTAATCACCCTGGTATCCTGCACGCAGGAAGAAACTCCTGCTACACTCATCCAGGCCGATGGCGGTTTGATCGCCGGCAAGGTGCTGGACTCCGGTGTCAAGGCATGGCTTGGCGTCCCGTACGCCAAGCCGCCGGTCCGCGAACTGCGATGGAAGGAGCCGCAGCCTATCACCTGGAAGGGCGTATACAACGCCGACCGCAAGATGCCGGAGTGTATCCAGGTTCTGCGTCCTCACAATATCAATCACTACTTTGGCGAGGAGCCCACCTGCGAAGACTGTCTCTACATGAACATCTGGGCGCCGCCTGACTCTACGGCGACATCAGGACTGCCTGTGATTGTGTTCATCTATGGCGGAGGCGGGACCATCGGTTCCTCCGGCATGGCCAATTATGATGGCGAGCAGGTTGCGAAGCGGGGGGCCATTTTCGTCAACTTCAACTATCGGGTGGGAATTCTGGGATTCATGGCACATCCCGAACTCACCCGGGAGCAAGGCGGTCATTCGGGCAACTACGGCTATCTCGACCAGAATGCCGCACTGAAATGGATCAACCGCAACATCGCCAAATTCGGCGGCGATCCCGCCAAGGTGATCATCTCAGGCCAATCGGCGGGTGCGGGCTCGGTCGTTCAGCAGACCTTCAGCCCGCTTTCCAGGGGACTGTTCCGCGGCGCGGTGATGTTGAGCTCCTGCAACTGGACGGGGGAAGGTACGCCGCTCGCGACGGGAGAAAAGACCGGGCTGGAGATCCAGCAACTCCTGAAGGCCAATAGCCTTGACGATATGCGTCAAGTCCCGGCCGACCGCATCCTGGCCCTGCAGTCGGAAAGCCAGGTCGGCGCATCCACCACGGGAGTTCGCACCGGTGCCGTCATCGACGGCTACTTCATGCCCAAGACAAAGTCCGCGATCCTCGAGGCCCGCGAAATCAACGACGTACCCATAATCGCCAGCTTCACGCACGACGAGGCCAACATCGAAGTGAAACGAGCCCAGACCGTGGCCGAATACAAGGCGGCTGCGGCAAAAGTTTTCGGGGCTGCTGCTGAGGAATTCCTCAAGCTCTATCCGGTCGCCACGGACGCCGATATCAGATTGATGGGCCAGACCGCAGCGAACGAAGCCAGCGGACTGTTGAACTCGTGCACCTGCGCCAGCCTTCAGGCGAAGTACAACAAGTCCCAGGCCTTCATCACCGTCTATTCACGCAAGCATCCGTATGTGCCCGGCGTGACCTTTGCCGACCACGATCCGGCCACGGTCGGCGCCTACCATACCAGCGAGGTGCCTTACTATTTTGGAACATTCGACGCCTACAACCTGTTTCGCCCCACCCGGAACTGGACGTCCTGGGATTATGAGCTGTCCCGGAAGATGACCGCGGCGCTCATCGCGTTCGCCAGGACCGGCGATCCTTCGACCCCGGATATGAAGTGGCCGCCCTGGACTGCGCAGAATGAGCAGTATGTGAATTTCGGCGACCGCATATCGCTGGAGACGGTAAACAGAGGAAGGCTGGATTTCATGGCCAAGCACCGGCCGCCCCCGGGCGCGCGTGGCAGACGCCCGATCGACTAGACAAAGCGTCATAGGTGAAAGACAAGGATTGCGAAACCGCGTGCGCATGCCGCAAACAGAAGCGTTCGCTTTTTCACCACAGAGCCCACAGAGCCCCAGAGGAGTAATGCCGCAATTCATGCCCCGGGGCGCCTTTGGTCGGCGGGCAGGCCTGGGATATCTCTGTGGTTTCTGTGATTCGTTTTTGCTTTTCTCCCGACCGCAGTTCGGTCCAAATGGCTGCCGGGACTTATGTCGCGGCGCATGGTTGATCGCAACATTGGAATAGACGGCCGCTTGATTTCAGAAAAACCTTCAAATGAAGCAAGATCTCGTTGTAAGATGGTCTGTTTCATTAAGAATATGTGGTGGTCAGAGCCAATGCGAAAATCCCGTTTCTCCGGCCGACAAGCAGAATAGCTGTTGCTGGTGGAAGAGAGTGCGATATAGCCGATGGTTTCAGCCGGGCCGCTCGGGAACAGACCTGAAATGCTTGCCTGGGATGAGGTCGTAAGATGGGAGATTCCTCCAGCAATCACAGCCTGTCGGTTAGAGCGTATACCATCATCCGGCACCGGATCCTGCGCGGTGAACTCGGGATCGGTGAAGTGATCTCCCGCAGGAAGATCGGAGCGGAACTCGGGATGAGCCTGCTGCCGGTCATGGAGGCACTGGTGCGCCTGGAAGTGGAAGGCCTCCTGGAGAGCCGTCCCCGTGCAGGCACCAGGGTCCGAATCCCGACGCAGGAGGATGTCGAAGGGCATTTCGTAGTGCGTGAGGCGCTGGAAATCCAGGCTGCCAAACTGTTTACACGGAAGGCGACCCGGAGCGAGCGCGCGCTGATGCAGAAACTCGCGGTGCGCGTGGACGCGGCGTATGAATCGGACCCGGTCCTGTTTGCCAGCTTGCACGAGAGGTTTCACCGGCGCATCATCGAATGTACGCATTGTCCTGCGCTGCTGAAGGCTGTCGAGAGCACGCAGGCGCTCTGGTCCATGTGGTTCTGTGCCCTCGTTCCCCGGCTGCCGGCTCACTCTCGGGGTGGAAGAGACCACCAGGATTTGATGGCAGCCCTGGTTCATGACACACCGGAAGTGGCTGAGAAGAAAGTGAGGGAGCACGTCACGCTGGGATTTCACCAGATTATGGACGGCCTGGCCCCTTACTTCAAACTCCGTAAGATCAGGGGAAACACTTATTCCCGTACCGGCGAGAAACGCCCGAAGGATGTTTCATCCGACACTCCTGTCGCCGCCGTCCAGCAGCTCTAGAATTGCCCGTGCAGCCCGCATCCGCTGCTGATGCAGTGGCGATTCGCGCCCGTACCCCCATAATGTCAGGGACTGTATCGTTCCTACCGGCCGCCATGCCCGGGGCCGGCGATGCGCATCAAAGAAGAGAGAAAAATTCACGCTGCTCATTCCGATGCAAATATCACTTGCCACATCGATACTGATATGCCAGTAATATAAGGGAGCGCCGGAGCGGCGTTGCGATTTAGGCATGCATTTGGAGGCAATCCGTGCGTCCGGGGGATATGGCGACGCCATTCTGCAACTTCACGCTGCCGAAATGCCGGACGGACGGGTTGATCCGGTTTCAGAAACCGGGGGGAGGAGCAACAATGATTCCATCGAACAGCCATAACCGGCCAGTGACTGTCCCGGCCGGCACAGTGATTCTCGCGTTCCTTGCCGTAGCTCTCAACGCCCAGGTCACCTTGAAGCCTGTTGAAAACGATCCGATAAAGATTGATGGTGGCCTGGTTTCGGGCACCTATCTGGCATCGGGCGTGAAGGCCTACCTGGGTCTTCCTTTCGCCGCGCCGCCGATCCGCGAAAACCGCTGGCGCGAGCCGCAGCCGGTGAAACCATGGCAGGGCATCTGGACCGCGAACCGCTGCGAGGCCGAGTGCGTCCAAAACCTGCGTTCCAACAACATCAACCATTATTTTGGCGACGAGGATGCAGCCGAGGACTGCCTTTACCTGAACATGTGGCTGCCGGCGAGTGCGAAACCGGGCCAAAAGATGCCCGTCATGGTCTGGATTTATGGCGGAGCCTTTTCCGGCGGATCGGCGAGCATGGCGGTCTACAGCGGTGAAAACACCGCCAGGAAGGGCGTCATCTACGTCTCGCCCAATTACCGCGTCGGGATTTTTGGCTTCCTGGCGCATCCTGAAGCCACCAGAGAGTCCGGACACAATGCCTCAGGGAATTGGGGTTTGCTGGATCAGGTAGCGGCGCTGAAATGGGTCCAGCGTAACATTGCGGCTTTTGGCGGTGATCCCGGCAATGTGACGATTCTCGGCCAATCGGCTGGTTCCATGTCGGTCAATGATCTTCAAGCCAGCCCGCTGGCGAAAGGTCTGTTCCACAAGGCCATTGGGATGAGCGGGTCGACCCTGGGAGGCGCGCTGACGTCGAGCACGCTGAGCGGAGCGGAAGAACAGGGTTCGAAGCTTCAGGCGGCGATGAAGGTTAATTCGCTGGCCGAGATGCGCACCTTCTCCTCCGACAAGGTGATGGCGGCGGCGCAATCGAACCAGCTGCGCTTCAGCCCGGTGGTAGATGGATATTTCCTGCCCAAGTCGCCTGCCGACATCTTCAGGGCAGGCCAACAGAACGACGTCCCGATCCTGGTCGGCTGCACGGCCAATGACATGGGCACCACGCCGCTCATTCGCCGTGCCACGACTGTTGCGGAATATCGGGACGCTGCGTCCAAGATGTACGGCGCCAAGGCAGCGGAGTTCCTCGAACACTATCCGGTGTCGAAAGATGAGGAAGTGAGGGCACAGGCGAACATTGTGGGGCTCGAAAGCGGCCTGAGCGCCAACCCCCGCAGGTGGGCCAAGGCGCAGGCCGGGACGGGTAAGGCTCCAGCCTATCTGTTCCTGTTTTCGCGCGTCCACCCATATACCCCGGGCGTCACGTTCGCCGACCACAACCCTGCCTCCGCCGGCGCGTACCACATGGGGGATGTGCCTTACTGGCTGATGACGCTGGACAGCTTCAATCTGTTCCGCACAACGCGTGACTGGACCGCCTACGATCGCGATCTGTCGAACAAGATGTCAGACGTGATCGTAGGCTTTGCAAAGACAGGCAATCCAAGCACTGCCGCGGTGAAGATGGTGAAGTATGATCCCGACGACGAGCGACTAGTCGATTTTGGAGACTCGATCAAGGTCATGAAGCTCAATGCCAGGGGGATGGATTTCATGGAAACGACGCCGGCGATCCAGCAGCCCGGCGCCGGGCGTGGCCGGCGGGGGGGAACGCCGGCGCCCGGGCGCCTGCCTCCCGGATGAATCGATGACGACTGTTCCCTTAACACTTTGCGGCTCCGGCCCTGGCAGGCTTGCGCCGCCTGGACACTCCATGACGGAATTGTGCTATAAATACATGTCCGCCAATTTTCGGATTCGCCCTTCTGGTGAAGGCCTGACTCAGGAAGTCAACGGACGCTCCGGAGCGACGACTCAGTCAGTTTTTTTATGTTGATTGTTTTGCGAGGAAACTAAATGAGCAGACAGAATGACATGAAGGCGCGTTATGAGGAACTGAAGCTGAACCAGGACCAGATTGATGAAATTGAAGAGGCGTTTGCGAAGGCAGATAAAGCTCAGAAAGAGTTTGAAACGTGGAGTCAGGAGGCTATTGACAGAGCCATTCGTTCCGTTGCACAGATGGTGGCAAACTCCAGAGCGTTTCACGAACTGGTTGAGTTGGGCATTCAGGAAAGTAATTTTGGCGATCCGATCAGTCGAGAAGCAAAGCGGTTCAAGATTCGCGGCATCCTTCGTGACTGCCTGAGACAAAAATCGGTAGGCATTGTCGAGGAAATTCCCGAGAAGAGAATCGTCAAGTATGCCAAGCCCGTGGGCGTTCTCGCCTGCGTCATCCCGGCCACCAACCCCGATCTTACGCCGGCCGGAAATGCCATCTATGCCATCAAGGCAAGAAACGCAATCATCTTCTCGCCGCACCCCCTGACTTTAAAGACCAGCCGCAAGACAATCGAATTGATGCGCGAAGGTTTGCGGCGAGTCGGCGCTCCCGAGGATCTGGTACAGATTCTGGGCTACAGGGGAAAGATCAACAGGGGCTTCTCGGAAGCGCTGATGACCAAATGTGATCTGGTAATTGCGACCGGCGGACAAGGTGTCGTCCGTCGTGCTTATATGTCAGGTACGCCGGCTTACGCTGTCGGCGCGGGCAATGCCACCATGATCTGGGACGAAACCGCGGCGCAAGACCTGCATAAAGCCGCATTCAACACCATGCGTTCCAAGACCTCCGATTTTGGCTCCGGCTGCTCCGCCGACGGCAACATCCTTATTCATGAGAGCATCTGGGATGCCGCGCTGAAAGAATTGGTGGCGGTTGGCGGTTACATGTTGTCTGAGTCCGAGCAGGAAGCCATCCGGAAAGTCATGTGGGACGACCAACTGCACAGGCTGCCGAAGACGGTCGCTCTCTCGCCTCAGGCGATGGCAAAGGCCGCTGGCTTCGAGATTCCGGAAGACAGGAAATTCCTGATAGCGTCGCACGGTACGGGCATTTATAACTCGTCTCCCGAGGGTATCTGGTGTGTCGAGAAGCTTACCACTCTGTTGGCTGTGCATAAATACAACGGGGAATTCCAGAACGCCATCGATGCCGTCAATGCCATGCACCAGGTCGGTGGTATCGGCCATTCGGTGGGTATTTTCTCCTTCGACGAAGATCATATTCATAGACTTGCCATGGTCGCCCGTGTCGGCCGTATCATGGTGCGTCAGCCGCAATCGAAGGCGAACGCCGGCAGTATGAATAATGGTATGCCGATGACTTCTTCCATCGGTTGCGGCCCCTGGGCTGGAAACGCAACGGCTGAGAATATTCATTTGAAGCATTACATGAATTTCACCTGGGTTTCCAAAGAGTATGATAAGCCGGACTGGATGACGGATGAGGAACTGTTCGGCGAATTCTACGATCCCGAATTGGAGAAGGTTCAATATTCCCCATTCTGATTACCAAGCGTAATCCAATCTGCGCCGGCACTGTGGCGGGATTTTCCGGCGTCGTGGCATCAGTGGCACGGCGGGACAGGGTGGCGCCTCGGCGGAGAGTGTGAAAACCCCAATCATGTGCCTCTCCGCCGGGGCACACGATGCCGCATGCGGTCGGGATCGGCAACGCCATCGCGATCGGACGCTCGCCGCAACTTGAGATCAAGGACCAGTCCGGCCGAGGCTGCTCCGATTATCACTTCTGATCGAATCCCCCTGCCGGTTTTTTTCCGTAGGAATCAACGAAATAAGCTCTGGCCAGTTCGGCACTGGCGGGATCCGTGAAGAGCACCGGCCTGGGATGGCGGATGAGATCCACCATGAGGCCGGCCACCTCCTGAACATCCTGCGGCTTCAGCCATGGCCCCCGAGGAGATCCGCCCAGGGCGTTTTTAGCAAAATCAGTGCTCACTCCTCCCGGCAGGACCAGTGATATGGCGATATCAGGGTGTGAGTCGCGCAGATCGATTCGAAGGCTCTCGGTAAGCGAATTCACTGCACTTTTCGCTGCGCTGTAAATGGAGCGATAGCTGACCTGGGGAACGATACTCAGGTACGAGGAGAGGTTCACCAGATGCCCCCTGCCTCGCCGCCGGAAGTATGGAATGATCACCTGCATTCCGTAGAGTACCGACCTCAGGTTGACGTTGATGATCTCGTCGAACTCGCAGTCAGTTACCTCGAGTACCTTCCTGCTGATCCCCCTTCCGGCGTTATTGACCCAGACGTCGATCCTGTCAAACCGCTCCAGGGTTGCGTCCCGCAGGCGCTGCATGTCCTCCATTTTCGTGACATCTGTGACTACTGCCAGATGCCCGGGACCGCATCGCCCGGCGACCTCGCCCAACTCCTTCTCCCTGCGGGCAGCCAGGGAAAGCCGGTGCCCCTTGCGGGCCAGTTTTTCCGCCAGAGCCGCGCCGATTCCGCTGCTCGCCCCGGTGATCACGATGACTTTGGATTCCATATCGCTCCCGTTTCGCGATCCCGCTTCGCCCATGAACTCATGCACCCCTTCGATTCATTATGGGAGAAGCCGTTCACGAAGGTCAACCCGCTCCAGGCTCGCGATGGTGCAGTGCATGCCGGCGAAGCTGGCCGGGCATGACATCCCGGCTGAAGCGGACCCACGTGGCGCATCGGTGCATTCCGGAAATACGTGACACCATTCTCCCGGCACCACAAAATTGGTGCATTTCACAGACAGAATGTGGTAGAAACTGTGATATGCCAGTCGATGGAATGCGCCCATGCTTTGCCGCTGTGCGAGATTCCTGCAATTGGATCTTGCAGCCGAAAAGCGGATTCGCCGACGTCAAGCATATGCGCATGCCGGCAGGGATCAACGAGGAGCCGCACCGGCCAACGCCTTTTTGCTGCAAAATTCCCGTCGCCGTCGGATTTCCGACAGAGGCGGCGCTTAAGTTCGGGAGAGTATCCGGACGAGGCATCCGTGAATGCACCGGAGCCCCGATATGAATCGAAATCATTGCGTTTATATTGCCGAGGGCAGGAGGGAAATGACATGGGTAGAGTACGCTATATGATCATCACGATTGCAATCGTCGCCTGCGCAATCTGGGCGCTCCCCCAGCAGGCTCCGCCAACCCAAGGTACCGCCGGAGGGGGGCAAGGGCAAGGCGCCGCAGGGGCGCCGCCGGCGCGGGGCGCCCAGGACCCGGCCGCACGGGGTCCGCGTGGCGGGCGCGGCGCCCGCGGCGGAGTCCCGAGGAAGCGCGTCCTTGCGTGGGCCGATACCCGCAACGGCGTGGCGCAGCATGAATCGGTCGGACACTTCATGGCGGTGATCGATCGACTCGGCTATGAAACCGGGCTGTGGGATACGCTCATCCGCACCGATTCCCACATCATCTCGAAGACAGCCAAGAAGACGGACGGTTCGCCGGCAAGCGGAGGACCGAACCTGAGCAATATCGACGCGATCTTTTTCCAGGGCCACCGCGAGGTGCCGCTCGATGCCGCCCAGAAGGAAGAGCTCCTCGAGTTCGTCAGGGAGGGCCATGGGCTCGTGGCGGCCCACGTCGGCTTGACGGCGTTCGAGTCATGGCCCGAGTGGGTCAACCTGCTCGGCGCGCGGTTCGTCGGTCACCCGATTTCGGGTGCCGGAACAGTGATCAACGAGGATCCCGCGTTTCCGGCCACAAAGCACTTCGGCCCCTCTTTCCCGTTCAGCGACGAGTTCTATCTGCCGAAGGATCTGGACCGCAGCAAGGTTCATGTCCTGCTCCGCCTGGACGTGACACCGGATGATGCACGCGTGCCCGGTGGCGATTATCCGCTGGCGTGGGCGCACATGTACGGCAAAGGCCGCGTTTTCTTCGGCTCTTTCGGGCACACGAGCGAGTCGTGGGATAGCCGGGGCGTCCAGCAGATGTACTTCGAAGCCATGAAGTGGGCGCTGGGCATGACCGATGCCAAGCTCGAACCGCATCCGATGCGGGGCGAAGCCCAACCGGCGGCCCAACCCCCCGCGAAGAAGTAGGAGGGAACGCCCGGGACTGTGCGCTTGCTCTCTGTTTACCCCAGAGTGCGCGGCACAAGTCGTTCCAGGCAAATCGGGAACTGAAGACGGCAATTGTGCCAACCAGATCTGCCCGACCGGCTGCCGTGAAGCGGTCGTGAGGCTGCTTGTCCGGTCGGGAAAGCATCAGCCCTGCCCTCCGCGTCCTCGCTCTGATTATTTTCTTCATAAAACTGAAACTAATATTCATCATCTTCATCAAGATGCTCGTGGAGACGGGGAAGGACGATCCCAGGGATTGAAGTTCCAATTGGAAATTTCGCCCGGCGGCGAAACGTGGAAGACCTGGATCTCTTTCTTTTTCTTTGGTTGCGGCCATCGGCCGCGTGGATAATGAAAAGGAGGCTACATGAAAAAGTATGCGATTGCAGGTGTATTGATGTTGATGATGATTACGACGTTTGCTGCCGCTCAGGTTTCAAGGTTGTCGGCGGTTGCCGATGTGCCATTTGCGTTCATCGTTGGCGGCAAGACGCTCCCGGCCGGGACTTATAGATTCTCGCCAAGCGACAATCTAACCCAAATGACAGTGACGAACACCATAGGCAAGGAAAGCGTGATGGCGCTGATAATCACACGGCTCAGTCCCAGGCAGGCAGGAGAGGCTGCGGTGGTGTTTGACGTTGCCGGCAGCGACCGCTATCTTGCCGAGATTTACCTGCCGGGGATAGATGGATTCCAGGTCCCGTGCGCACCGGGTGACCATACCCACGTTGTTGTGAAAGCAAAAAAGTAAACCGCCCGGAAACAGGCGTGAATGTCGCAAAGATCTGCTGGCGTGGTGCGTCCGACGTTTCTTGACCTGACGTGTGCGGCAAGACAGCCATAGCTGGGCAGAACAGCTTGATTCCATTATCATTGGCATTTGCTGATCTGTCGAGTATTCCGCGATGCACCACCCGAGATCCCAATGTATCGAGCGCGGCGCCAGGCCTGGAATATGGGGCTCGATAACCCGCCTGCATCGGTGACGGAAAGGGCTCACGGCAAGTCGGCATTGATGCCTACATAACCTGCGATCCTGTCCTGGTGTGTTGCACTGATTCGAGCAGCCCGGTTTTCAGCAGCCTGCCCAGCGGCCTGGCCTCTCCGGCACCGGCCGCAGCGCCCTCTTGATACCTCGATCTGCCGTTTTCCTGAAAGGTCCCTTCATGCCCAATATACCCAGGGTGCCTGCGAATCGGATCGACAGGACCGGTTGTGAATTCATTTCGCCGTTTTGGATGCGCTTGTGCTATAGTGGCATATCAGTTAAATTGAAATTGCGGCTGTCCGGATCGCAGCTCCTGATCCGCTACGTGAGGCATTGTTATGAAGTCCGCTTTGCTGTTTGCGCCTGAGAAGATTGAGATTCGCGAAATCGATCCGCCGAAGTTTGCGGAAAACGAAGTAATGATCCGGCCGATACGCAGCGGGGTATGCGGATCCGATGTGTCATTCTACCTCGGGCATCGTACGCCGCCGTATCTGCCATTCACGATCGGGCACGAATTTGTCGGGAAGGTGGTGGAGGTCGGACAGGGAGTAAAAAACCTTGCTGCAGGCCAGAGGGTGATTGTTGAACCCAACTACACGTGCGGCATTTGCAGGTTCTGCCGCGAGGGCCGCGGCAACATCTGTCCCAACAAAAAGAGCATGGGGGTATCGGTGCCCGGGTGTTTCGCCGAGTACGCGATTGCCCCGGCGGAATTCACCTGGGCAGTTCCCGACGACATCTCGGATGCGGACGCCGCCACCATCGAGCCTCTGACCGTTTCGCTGCATGCGCTGCAGCAGTCGGGTGCGAAACTGGGAGATACCGTGGCGATCGTCGGTTGCGGTGTGGTTGGCCTGCTGCTCACTCACGTTGCCGTCGCCCAGGGGGTACGCGTGCTGGCGCACGACAAGTTTGACAAAAAGCTCTCCATGGCGTCTGAACTGGGAGCAAGGGCGTGCTCGGTCGGCGATGTGGCGAAACTCTGGCTGGACGAGAACGTGAGCACCATCTTTGAATGCGCCGGGTCCACATCAACTGTGGAGTTGGCCCTGAGCGCGGCGCCGCGAGGCAGCCAGGTAATACTTCTGGGCTTGTCGACCTCACCCGCCAGCTTTGTGCCGCTTCGTGTAGTGCGCGAGGGGATCCGGATTGAGCCCAGCCTCATTTACGACCACCCGGCAGATTTCGCCTCCTCGATCCGACTGGTGAGTGACAAAACGCTGCAGCCCTCCAGGATTGTCACGGACACGATGCCCTTTGACTCACTGGGTCACGCACTCCAGGTTGCAAGCACCGGGATGGCGGGCAAGATACACACGATCATGTCCTGAGTGCGATCCCGATGCCGATACCGACCCGGTTTTTGCATGGTGCGGAAATGAATCCTTTCCTTTTCGGCAGGGATTTTCATGGGAGCAGCACAGATATATCCATCCTTGAAATCGGTAAAATCTGCGGCGGTCTTTTCTTTCGGGTACAGCCTTCAGAAGCCTAGATTCAGGTACTGCCGCGCGTTTTCGTAGCAGATGTTCCGCACCATGGTTCCGACCAGGGACTCGTCGCCGGGCAGTTCACCGTTTTCCATATCCGTGCCCAGCAGGTTGCACAGCACGCGGCGGAAGTACTCGTGGCGCGGGTAAGACATGAAGGAGCGGGAGTCGGTGAGCATGCCGATGAAGCGAGACAGCAGGCCGGCATTCGAGAGGGCATCGAGCTGCCACTCGATACCCTGCTTCTGGTCCAGGAACCACCAGCCGCTGCCGAACTGGATCTTGCCGGCTGCGGTCCCGTCCTGAAAATTGCCTGCCATCGTGGCGAACACGTAATTGTCCGCAGGATTCAGATTGTAGAGGATCGTCTTCGGGAGGGCGTTTTCCCTGGCGAGGCGGTCCAGGTAGGCGCCCAGGGCGTCGGCCTGCGGCAGGTCGCCGATCGAATCGAATCCCGTGTCCGGGCCGAGTTCCTGCAGGCCCCGGGTGTTGGCGTTGCGGCGCGCGCCCAGGTGCAACTGCTTGGTCCAGCCTTTTTCCGCATCCAGATGCCCTAGATACAGCATGAGGAAGGACGCGAACTTCCCCTGCTCCGCAGTGGTCGCCGCCCGTCCGCCCCGCGCTTTGGCGAATATGGCGGCGGCAGCCCGCTCGGAAGGGAAGTCTGCGTAACAGGAGTTCAGGCCATGATCCGACAGCCGGCAGCCGGCAAGATGAAACGCATCGTGCCTCTGCCGCAACGCGGAGAGCAGGTCCGCCAGGTTTGCAATGTTCGTGCCGGCGGCGGCAGCCAGCCTGTCCACCCAATCGTTGAAGGCTCCGGGCAGGTGTACGTTCAGGGCCTTGTCGGGCCGGAAGGCGGGGTAGACGCGCGTGTCGGGGAAAGAGGCGGCAATCTTCCGGTGATGCGCCAGGTCATCGCAGGGATCATCCGTCGTGCATAGCGCCCGAACGCGGAATTTCCGCAGAATGCCCCGGGCGCACAGCTCGGGTTCGGAAAGCAGCGCGTTTGCCCTGTCCCAGATGTCGGGAGCGCTGCGTTCGTCCAATAGCTGGTCGATGTCGAAATACCGTTTCAGCTCGAGGTGAGTCCAGTGATACAGCGGATTGCGCAGGGTATGCGGCACGGTGCGCGCCCATGCCATGAATTTCTCGCGGGGCGGCTCAGCACCGGTGCAATACCGCTCCGGCACCCCGTTGGCGCGCATGGCGCGCCACTTGTAGTGGTCCCCCTCCAGCCAGATCTCGTACAGGTCGTGGAAAATGCGGTTCTCCGCGATGTCCCGAGGCGAAAGATGGCAGTGGTAGTCAACGATCGGCTCTTCCGCCGCGTAGCCGTGGTAGAGACGCCGGGCGGTCTTGGAATGCAGCAGAAAATCGTCGTGAATGAACGGCATATCGGGTCCTTCCGGGCCCCGGGCTGGCGAATGATCTCATGTCCGGGACCTGCAAGCGTGCATGC
>Ga0102851_10001097_pt1 | contig 14948 bp, 11 predicted proteins | sample Mud3Dept3metaG_FD_79558 | JGI IMG/M metagenome (GOLD analysis project Ga0102851, IMG submission 79558) | Freshwater wetland microbial communities from Ohio, USA, analyzing the effect of biotic and abiotic controls - Mud 3 Core 4 Depth 3... | ecosystem: Environmental > Aquatic > Freshwater >... | reverse complement strand
TCTTTCGGGATGATCACCGGCATCCGGTCATGGACCTGAGCGAGCAGTTCGTTCGACCCGGTCGTAATAATAGTGCAGGTGCAGATGACCTCTCCTTCAGAAGATGTCCAGGCATTGCAGAGGCCTGCAAGACCGAACGGCCTATGGGATATGAGGCGGACGTAATACGGCGTTTTTTTCTTCTCATCCTTCTGCCACTCGAAGAAGCCGTCCGCGATCACAAGACACCGTTGCTTCAGCAACGCTTCCCTGAATGCCGGCTTTTCCGCGACGGTCTCTGACCGCGCATTGATCATCTTGTATCCTGTTTCGGGGTCTTTTACCCAGGAAGGGACAAACCCCCATCGGCAGATAACGAGCTGCTTTTCCCCCCTGACACGTATGACTGCGACATCCTGACTGGGGGCGATATTATAGCTTGGTTCGGGGCTGATCAGCGTTTTCTGTACGCCGAACTCGCGGATGATGACATCAGGCCTACTGCTTCTTGCGAACCTGCCGCACATATGCACCAGTATATCACAGCTGAAGTCCGCTCATTCCTTCGGAATCCCCTGTTATGCGATTTTGTCCGGGAGGACCCGTGGGCGGTTCTGACATACCGGGAGATGACCTGGCCCACATTATTCATAAAATTACAGCCCGTTGGTGCAGGTGCCGCACTGCAGGGCTTCCTCTCTTTTTTTATAAACCGCCATCACGAATAATTCCGGACTCGTCATAAGGGTGTGCGTCCAATGCCTCAGCCTTCATTCCGCTGTCCGACAGGACCATGTCCCCCATCAGCGGAATTACGGCCCCGGGATCGCACTTGCCTTGAACAACCGCTCCTGGCCGGGTCGCTTCAGTCGTTCAGGGCGTCCTCTTCTGGAATTCGTGTTCGTGCCAGAAGCACGACTTCCCGGCCGCTTATCGAGGGCACGCATTCCTACAGAATGCGCATTTCAGGAACAGCAGGGTCAGTGCCGTTAAAATTGCTGATCAGCTGCCCTATCTGGAGCCCCAGATAGATGCACTTGATGCCTTCCATGCATTCATCTGCGTCTTTCTTTTCAAGATGCGTAAACAGCATCTTATCCCCTTTCTTGAACGTGATGATATACGCATTCTTCTCTTCGCTGAATTCCACCCCTGCAGATATCCCATGTTCCGCAACCTCAGGATACATCGCCAGGATTTTCTCTTTTAATCCTACGAGTGAATAACCCATTACCCCTCCCTTCCGTGCGTATGAGGATGCCTCAGGACGCTTTCCTGACCGCTTTTTTTCGGACAGTTCCGTCATTCCCTGAAAAAACCAAGGCGCTCCATCTCTTAAACGCCCAGGCATCCGCCAGAAGTTCATCACCGCCTATTTCCGGCAGCGTGGCCGCATATTCAATCAGGAACAGGTAAGCTAGCTTTTTCTTGTCCGAATTCAGCTTGTCAGCGATGTCTGTCACATTGTTCTTCAGCTGGTTCCTGACGCTGAGCGCATTCATCTGCTGCGTCACGGCCTCATCCGATATCTGTTTTCGTATCAGCATCCTGCAGCCGCCGGAGACAAAAGAGGTCATGTTCAGCGGCCGTTCCGGATCGGGTTCGGAAATGCCCTTTTCCCTGCACCATGCAGCGATGTCATCAACAAAAACCATATTTTCTAAAGGCAGGCAATATTCATCCATCTGAAAATCGAGCAGAGAGCTAAAATTTCTGCCTCTCATGATCGTTCCTCCTCATCCTGCGATCATGAGAGGCCGGCCTCCGGCATCTTCTGTGTCGCCTTTCCAACTCGCGCCGGAACGCTTTTCTTTGAGGTAGGAGCCCGCCGTCTTGCCTGCCCGGAAACGGCCGTCTTCTCAGCCTGCCGGGCAGATACGATCCTCTCGGCCTCAAGCCAGTGGTCAAGATCATTGCCGTCAACCCAGCCGTTTTTTTCATAAAGTTCATACGCTACTATTTCTCTCTCCCTGCGGTATGACATCATCGCACCTCCTTTCCGGTACTGCCCTTTGCCTGTGCTGCCGCCGTCCTTTCATTTTGCAACCTCTGATGCCATTATGCAATAAGTCCAACAGTATTTTTTCGTCAGCATATCGGAGTTCCGATGTCAGCATTCCCCTACACAATCTTTCCGCTCATTCTGCGCATCGCCGGCGCCTTTCGTGATAAAATAAACATACTTCGAACTAGGGATATCTTAAGGGGGGGTATGGCCGGAGCAAAGATCGAAGACGAACTGAAAAAGTGCCGCGAGCATCTCGAAGAACTGGTCCGCGAGCGCACAGCGGACTTACAGAGAATAAACGAAGAGCTCAGGAAGGAAATCGCCGCGCGGCAAGGGGCAGAGGAGCGGGCAAGACATCTTGCCTCTTTTCCTCAACTGAATCCGAACCCGGTTATCGAGGTGGCGTCTTCCGGTAATATTTCCTTCTGTAATCCTGCCACAGGGAAGATCCTGGAAAACCTCGGGATGGCCAAAGAAGATATCAACGCTTTCCTTCCTGCAGATATGGACGGCATTTTGAGCTCGTGGAACCGGAAACATGAGGCAAGCCACTACCGGCTGGTATCTGTCCGGGACAGGACCTTTGCCGAGTCTATCTATCTTTATCCTCAGTTCGATGGGGCCCGCATTTATGCACGTGACATCACTGAGCGCAAACTGGCTGAAGAAGCGCTCAGAGAAAGCGAAGAGAAATACCGACGGCTGTTCGAGAACATGGGAGAGGGCTTCGCGCTCTATGAACTCCTGTATGAGGACGGCAAGCCCGTGGACTGGCGGGTATTGGAACTGAACGATGCCTATTCGCTGCACACAGCTATACCTCGTGACCGGATCGTGGGACGCCGCATGAGCGATTTTTCCCTGGAAGCCGTATCTGAATATTTACCAAGGTTCGCAGAAGTGGTCGCGAAGCAGAAATCAATGGCATTCGAGACCCATACAAAGCTCACCGGTCGGCACCTCCATGTCATGTCTTTTCCGGCGGGGCCCAACCGTATTGCAAATGTGATCACCGACATTACCGAGCGCAAAGGGGCGGAGGAGGCCTTGCAGAAGAGCGAGGAGCGGTTCCGGCTCATCGCAGAAACGAGCAGCGATCTTATCTTCCAGATCGATCTTAGCGGACGGATCGCCTACACTTCGCCTGCCGTCCAACAATTCGGTTATCTCCCCGAAGAGGTTGTCGGCAAGCATTTCCCGGATTATGTGGCTCCTGAGTATGTCCCGATGGCGACTGAGGCCTTTCGGCAGTCAATCTCCGGGCATCGCATAGACCTGTTTGAACTGTCTCTTGTGAAGAAAGACGGATCACCTTCCATGGTCGAGGTCAGCGCTGCGCCCATTTTTCATGGGGGGCAGATTGCGGGCGTCCAGGGAATTGCGCGGGACATCAGCGAACGCAAGCGGGCCGAGGCAGCCCTGGGCGAGAGCGAGGAGCGCCAGCGTCTCGCTATTGCCGCGGCCAGTCTCGGCACATGGGATTATAATCCCCTTACCGGCGCGCTAAATTGGGACTCGCGTTGCAAAGAGCTGTTCGGTCTGCCCCCAGAGGTATCGATCGATTATGAAACCTTCCTCGCCGGTCTTCATCCGGAGGATCGCGAGCGCACGCGTCGGGTCGTGCAAGCAGCGTTCGATCCCGCCGGCGGTGGCAATTTTGACATCGAGTATCGCACCGTGGGGTTGAAAGATGGCGGCGTGCTGCGCTGGATTCGCGCAACAGGGCGGACTTTCTTCAACGAGGAGGGGCGGGCCATCCGGTTTATCGGCACGGTGCGAGACATCACCAAGGGCAAAAATGCGGAAGCCGAAATTAAAAAGCATCTGGAGGAGCTGCAAGCGGCAAATGCTGAACTGGCAAGGTTCAATACCGCAGCGGTCGGCCGGGAACTCCGCATGATCGAACTGAAGAAGGAAATCAATGAACTTCGCGAAAAGGCCGGCACAGGGCCGCTCTATCCGCTCGATTTCGAGAAGGAGGGATGATGAGACGTTTGCCGCTCCTGATTGCCTTATCGGCGATGACAATATTCGCCTGTTTCTTCGCCTGCTTCCGGACAGACCAAAAGTCTGTCGGCCCTGCTAAAGAAGTCACTATTGCTTACTCTGCCACTACCGATGCAGTCCTTGCTGAAGTCGCCTTTTCGCGCGGTTATTACCGTGAGGAAGGACTAGAGGCGGTCGTGCACAAGCATCCCAACGGCAGCCCGGCACTCCAGGAAGTGTTGGATGGAAAGGCTGACTTTGCTACCGTGGCTGAAACGCCCGTCATGTTTGCGATCATGCGGGGAGAAAAAATATCCATAATCGCGACTATCCAGACTTCGCGCAGGGTTAACGCAATTATTGCAAGAAAGGACAAGGGGATTCTCAGTCCGAAAGACCTCAAAGGCAGGAAGATAGCGGCGACGTCATGCACGACCTCGGCTTTTTTTCTGGACGCCATGTTGGCAACGCACGGAATTTCAAAGAAAGCTGTAAAGATCATTAACCTGAAGGCCAACGAGATACCGGCTGCCCTGGCGAATGGCGACGTTGAAGCCGCCTCAGCGTTTAGTACCTATATAAACTTCGCTCAAAAGGCATTGGGCGGTCGCGGGATTGCATTCTACGACGAGGATATCTACACGTCGACCTTCAATGTTGTCACAAAGCAGGAATTCATCCTTAAAAACCCCGGTAAGGTCGAGAAAATGCTTCGCGCCCTGGTCAAGGCCGAGGAATTCGTCAAGCAGAATCCGGGCGAAGCGCAAAAGATCGTGGCAGGTTTCAGTGGAATGGATACAGCCATTGTCCGCAATATATGGGCCAATACCAGCTTCAACGTGTCGCTTGATCAGTCGCTGCTTCTTGCGCTTGAGGATGAAACACGCTGGGCTATAAAAGACGGGATGGTCCGCAAGACGAACATTCCCAATTATCTCGATTTTATCTACTTCGACGGCCTGGCATCAGTCAAACCTAAAGCAGTAACGATACTGCGGTAAAGGCGAAACTATGCAAGTCAAACAAAGACTGAAAATAAACCTTATCCTTTCGACAACAACGGTGTTGATCGTTTTTCTCATACTTGCCCTGGCGTTGTATCGAATCAATAAGGCGAACAATATAGCGAAAATTGCCCAGGATATCATACTGAACGCGTTTGAGAGGGTCACGCTCAGAAACGATTATTTGCAGAATAACAATGAGAGGGCAAAAGCACAGTGGTTTGCACGGCATGAAGCAATCGGCAGAGTCCTGGAGTCAGAATCGAAAAGCTTCCAGCCTGCCGAAGACAAAAAGACCATAGATGAGCTGTTCAAAAATCATGAATCAATCGAAAAAATCTTCTCGGCCATCGTTGAAAATCGGGAAAAAAAGAAAACAGCTTCAGACGATACGGATATATCACAGGAGGTCGAAGACAGACTGCTCAACCAGTTGAATATAAAGGTATATGAAGAGGTACTGCATGGGCGCGAGTTGCTGGCGTCAAGCAGGGAGGCCCGCTCTTCAGCCACCAGGCTGGCAGGAACATGGATAGCCTGCGTACTCGTAATCTTAATCGCCGCAGTGATAATCAATTCAGGGTTTATGGACCGGACAATTACGGACCGCGTCCGGGTGTTGCGAGATGGCGCTTTGATGATCGGAGGCGGGAACCTCGATCACAGGATCGACGTCAAAGGCGATGACGAGTTCGCCGAACTCTCTGGGGCCTTTAACGCAATGACCATAAATCTTCAAACGTCTTATCTGGAACTTAAAAAGGAGATTGCCGAACGCAAGCGGGTGGAAGAGGCGTTCAGGGAAAGCGAGGAGCGGCTGCGTCTCGCCGTGGAGGCGGCCGATCTCGGCACATTTGACCTGGACATAACCTCAGGCATCGCAGTCCATTCACCACGCCACGATCAGATCTTTGGTTATCGGGAGCCTGTGCCGGAATGGACGTATGAGATCGCCATAAAGCATGTGCTGCCCGAGGATCTCCCCCTTGTCCTGGAAGCTCATGCCAGCGCTGAGAAAACCGGCGTGTTCGGGTACGAGGGCCGAGTGGTCTGGCCCGATGGCAGCATCCACTGGATCGCCCCGCGCGGAACTGTTCATTATGACAGCGACGGGCGCCCCGTCCGCCTCATCGGGGTCATTGCCGACATTACCGACCTCAAACGTGCTGAGGAGGTGCTGCGTAAGGCGTATGACGATCTGGAAATACGTGTCCAGGAACGCACAAAAGAGCTCAATGAGCTCAATGAAACGCTGGAGCAGCGCGTGACCGAGCGCACTGCCGAGTTGCAGACCGCCAATGCCTCCCTGTTTAATTCCCGCCGGGCCGCACTCAACCTGATGGAAGACGCCCTCGCTGCCCGCCGTCGGGCCGAGGAGGCGAGCGACGAACTGAGGCGCGAGGTTATCGAGCGCAGGCGGGCCGAGGAAGCCCTGCGCCAAAGCCGCGAGGACCTTGACCGTGCCCAGGAAGTCGGGCAGATCGGTTGGTGGCGTCTGGACACCCAGCAAAATGTGCTGACCTGGTCGGACGAAAACCATCGCATCTTCGGCATACCGAAGGGGACGGCAATGTCCTACGAGACCTTCCAATCCGCGGTCCACCCCGATGACCGCGAATATGTCGACACCCAATGGCAAGATGGGCTTCAGGGCAAACCGTACGACATAGAGCACAGACTTGTCGTGGGCGGGAAGACCAAGTGGGTTCGCGAAAAGGCGTATCTTGAATTCGGTAAGGACGGTTCACTGCTCGGGGGCTTCGGCATAACCCAGGACATCACCGAAAAGAAGCTCGCCGAGGAAGAGTTGCGCCGGACAAAGGAGGGGCTGGAGGTTCGCATAGCAGAGCGGACCGCGGCATTGCGCTATGCCAACCGGAAACTGGAGGATGAAATTTCCGAGCGGATCGACATCGAGAACAATCTCAAGACGACAAACGCCCTGCTGAAACTGTTTTCCAAGACCTTCAGCCGGCAGGAATATCTCGATGCGCTCGTAGCGCAGTTCAGGGAGTGGTGCGGGTGCGACGGCGTCGGCATCCGGCTCACCACGGAGAGCGGGAATTTCCCCTATGTTGCTGCTTCAGGGTTCAGTCAGGAATTCATTGAGCAGGAGGGCAGCATTATTGTCGGAAAGGACTCCTGCGTCTGCACAAGAATTGCTCAGGAGCAGCCCGACAAGGCCGAGGCATCATTGATAACTTCCGCCGGCTCCTTTGTCTGCAATGACTCGTCCTGTTTGCGGAATACGGAGAAGAACGGCGAGTCGGCCACATATCGGGGGGCATGCCTGCAGCAGGGTTTCACCTCACTTGCCGTTGTTCCGATCCGCTACCGTGACGAGATAAAGGGGGTTATTCACCTTGCGGACAGAAAGGCGGATAGGTTCTCCGAACAGGTTATTTCGCTGGCAGAGTCATTAACCCCCCTCATCGGTGAGGCGCTTCAACGGTTCGATGTTGAGGCGGCATTAACGGCCTCGCGCGAGCAATTGCGCAGTCTCTCCAGCCACCTGCTTGCCGCACGAGAGCAGGAACGGCTGCGTGTGGCACGCGAGATCCACGATGACCTCGGTCAAACGTTGACGGCCGCGAGCATGGAACTTGGCATGCTGAAAAAAGCGATAACAAAACCAAACTCTGTTACTGAAAGGATAAAGATGGCAGCGGAGCTCATTGATGCGGCAATCGAAGACATTCAGAGAATCTGTTCGGAGCTGAGGCCGAGAGTGCTTGATCACCTCGGGCTGCGTGCAGCGATCGAGTGGCAGGCAAAGAAGTTTGCGGACCGATCGGGGATCAGTTGCCTCCTCGACCTTCCGCACGAACGGATAACTCTGTCCCCGGCTGCAGAAACCGCGCTGTTCCGCATATTCCAGGAAGCACTGACAAATGTCGCCCGCCATGCAAAGGCAACACGGGCATCTGTGCGTCTGGCCGTTGAAGACAATGGTCTTACACTCGAAATAACAGATGACGGAAAGGGAATAGCAATAGACAGGATCTCCGGCGAGGACGCATTCGGCATCATGGGAATGAAGGAAAGGGCACGTGAACTGGGCGGCGAAGTCACGTTCAAGGGCGTCAGAAACAAGGGGACGACCGTCACCGTGAAAGTCCCGCTCGAAGGGAGGAGAACAGATGTATAGAATTCTCATTGCAGATGACCATCCGATCGTCAGACAGGGTCTGAAACATATCCTTGAAGAGAGCGGCTATGTCCGCAGCATCGAAGAGGCAGAAACCGGCAGAGAGGTAGTCGACAAAATCCGGCAATCTCCCTTTGACGTTATTCTTCTCGATATTTCCATGCCGGGCATGAGCGGCCTCGAAACCCTTGAGGAAATAAAAAAGCTGAACCCCTCACTCCCGGTTCTGATTCTGAGCATGTATCCGGAAGAAGATTATGCAGTCAGGGCGTTGAAGACCGGGGCATCGGGGTACCTGACCAAGAAAAGTGCACCTGATGAATTAGCTAAGGCGATAAAGAAGATTGCCCGTGGGAAACGCTATATAAGCCCGGCGCTTGCCGACTTCCTGGCGGTCAATCTGACGGAGGACAGGGAAAAGCCCCTGCATGAATCCTTGTCTGCAAGGGAATTACAGGTATTACGCCTAATCGTGGCCGGAAAGTCCATTAAGGAGATTGCAGGGGAAGTTTCGCGAAGTCCGAAAACCATAAGCACATTTCGTTCCCGCATCCTTCAGAAATTAGATATGAAAAACAATGCACAACTGTTTCAGTACGCCATAAGAAATAATCTTATAGATTAGTCTCTCCTGCTCCCTCTATGCGGCTCCTCCGCTCAGATCTTTAGGAGAAATCCTACCACCGGCTTCCGATAATTTGACAGAATACCTTGGTATCCGCTGTTAGTGCTCAACCATCGGTAGTTATCCTAACCCGGATAATTCATGCGATTCTGACAGCAGTCTGGCCAAGGCACCCTTTCTCATTCTCGCTCGCCAGTCAGGCTCGCTCCGAGATACTATGATAGATTGTTAGCCTCCGATATACTCTATTTGACCAAAAAACATAGAGAGGAGGCTAACAATGAAGAAAGACTATCATGGCAGGAGGATTTAGCAACGGGGACGGATGTCAATATAGGGATAGACGTCCACAAAGAAAGCTGGCACGTGACAGTTATGAGCGAAGGTGAAGAGATTTTTCATGGAAGGATGCCGAGCAGTTATCAGGCGTTCAAGAGATTTCTGGCGAGGTTTAAGAATTGTCGAATCAGGGTAGCATATGAAGCAGGCCCATGCGGCTTTTGGCTTTACGACAAGCTTATGGCCGATGGTGTAAAAACGATAGTAACACCGCCGTCATTGATTCCTATGGAGTCAGGCAATAAAGTCAAAACAGATAAAAAAGACAGTCGGAAACTGGCGAATCTTTTGGGCAAAGGGATGCTCAAGGAAGTGCATGTATTAAGCGCAAAGGAGCGATCCGAAAGGGAGATCGTAAGGACCCGTCGCCAACTCGTAGGACATTGCAGCGATGTAGCAAGACAAATAAAGAGCAAATTGTTATTTAACGGAATACAGTATTCGGCCTCAGGCAGGGAAAGATGGACAAAGGGGTATATAAAGTGGTTGAGGGAATTGAGTTGTAAAGAGGAGAGTCTGAAGATATCCCTGATGAGCCTGTTGGATCTTTATGAGTATCTCAGTCAACAGATTAAAAAGATCAGCAAGGAACTGGTGGCGCTGTCACAGATGGAGAGATATCGAGCAAGAGTTGCTCTTGTGCGGAGTGTTCCAGGGATAGGATTATTGAATGCAATGGAGCTTCTGGTGGAATTGCAGGAGATAGGGCGATTTAAGAGTGCTCGAGAGCTTGCGTCGTACACAGGATTGACGCCTTCAGAATATTCTACAGGCCAACACATCCGGCAAGGAGGGATAACACGGTGCGGCAACAAAAGAGTAAGGGCTGCCTTGGTGGAAAGCAGTTGGATATTGGTTGGTAAAGACCCGTATATGCGTTGTAAATACACGAAATTAAAGAATAGGAAAGGAGGCAAGAGAGCAATTGTAGCCATTGCAAGGAATCTTGTAGTCAGGCTGCGCAAGATGTTAATAACAAATGAACCGTATCGTATAGGCATGCAGGTAAAGGTGGTTAATCCATGAATGCATCATATTGTATGGCTCTGAGATTGCGGAAGTGTCTCTCCGCCATACGGAAGTGACAGAAGAGTACTTGAGAGGCAATAAAAGCATGTGTCTCATAAAGGACGGGATTAAACGCGAAAGGTGCCTTGTAACAATAATCGTTACGACTCCGAGAATGCGTTACTCCCATTGATCGAATAAGAATCGTGTGGCGATTGACCACGAATAGCAGGCTGAGACAATAGCTTTTACTGGACTCTGAAGAAAGAAAAGGAGTGTATTCGAGTAGGTATTGACAATCTACATAGCAGGCACCTGCCTTGTTCAGACATTCTGTCTTTCACAAAGACAGCTGAAACCGTTCGGCTGCCTTGACCTGCATGCCCCTGCACCAACGGGCGGTAACTTTATGAATAAAGTGGGTTAGGCAAACATGGGTCGGGCCGGAGGGAGAAGCGCCGTATTCGAGCAGGCCCTCTTTGAAGTCCTTTCGGGGCTGAAGCGAAGGGGCGAACGCTATTGCGGGTTTTCAAATTCTTTTCTGAAATACTCCAGCGTCTCGTCGTCGTAAATGCAGAACTCAACCTCATTCAATCTGCTCTCAGGATTCTTTTTGAGAAAGTTCAGTGCTTCACCCACAAGGATCTTTGCACAGCGGTCCCTGGGAAAGCCGAAGATGCCGGAGCTGATGGCAGGAAAGGATATGCTGCCAAGCTTCTTTTCTGACGCAAGCTGAAGGCTGCTGATTACGGCACTTCTGAGCTTGTTGTCCTCATCCCCTTCACCCATGCGCGGCCCGACAGCGTGGATTACGAATTTCGCAGGCAGCCTGCCCGCTCCGGTGATCGCAGCATGGCCAACCGGGACAAAGCCGATTTTGTCGCTTTCGTCCTGGATGCTCTGTCCTCCCTTGCGTACGATTGCCCCTGCAACACCTCCGCCATGCCGCAGAGAGGAGTTGGCCGCATTAACAATAGCGTCAACATCCCGGTGGGTAAGGTCACCCTGGACCAGACGGAGGATTTTTCCCTTAATTGTGTGATGTGCGATCATCCTCATGACAATCTCCTTTCAGTCACGCGGCGAGACACTATGCTACAATGATACAGGAAACAGGCTTTTTTAGACGTTTTAATCGTGGAGGCAGATATCCCACAGCTTTACGGAAATCTCTCAGGATTGAAAGGCGGGCAGGTCAACGCACTCGAACGGATCTACCGCAGGCGCCTGCATGGTGAACTTGTCACCGGTGAACTTGCCAGATATCTTGCCGGGATGTCTGCCGATCTCAACCGGCAGATCGGTGTGTTTGTCACCAGAAAAGGCGCTGTCAGCCATGTTATTGTGGGCGATGCAAAGGGCATCTTTCTGCCGAGCCTGGACGATTTTCCCCTGGGACGAAAGCCGCTGCGCGGTCTGCGGTATATCCATACCCATTTGAACAATGAGCCGCTGAACCAGGATGACCTGACAGACCTCGCGCTCCTGCGGTTCGATGTCATAGCTGCGATCGGCGTAAAGGACGGACAACCCGACAGGCTCTATATCGCCCATCTCGACCCTCAGGGAGGCAAACAGCCCTACACCATACGTGCAGCTGCTGATGTCCATAATCCGGGCTTTGACTTCATCGCCTTTGTGCGCTCGTTCGAGGAGGAAGCCGAAAAGGCGGATGTGCTCCAGGTGCATGGCGCTTCAGGCAGGCGTGAGGGCGGGTCAGGGGTGGAAAGGGCTATTCTCGTAGGTGTCTCAAAAAAGGCGAGGCATGAACAGGAAGACTCTCTGGATGAGCTTCGTGAACTTGCCCTCTCGAGTGAGGTCGTGGTTCTCGATGCCGTCATCCAGCGGCCGAAGGAGATCAACCCGAGATATCTCATGGGAGAGGGGAAGATCAAAGAGCTTGTCATCAATGCCATGAACAGAGGTGCCACGCTCCTCATCTTTGACCAGGATCTGTCGCCTTCCCAGATCAGGGCAATAAGTGAGATGACAGAGCTGAAGGTCATTGACAGGTCCCAGCTCATTCTTGATATCTTTGCACGGCGCGCGCATAGCAGGGACGGAAAGGTGCAGGTGGAGCTTGCGCAGCTGAAGTACCGGCTCCCCCGGCTTGCCGGCAAAGGTACGGCCATGTCCCGTCTCATGGGCGGCATCGGAGGGAGGGGACCTGGCGAGATGAAACTCGAGATCGACCGCCGGCGTGTCAGGGACAGGATCCATCTGCTCGAAAAGGAACTGCGGATGCTCAGTGAGGCACGGAGGCAGAGAAAGGCGCGCCGTGTTGAGAAGCGGGTGCCGATCGTTTCTATCATCGGGTATACGAATGCAGGCAAGTCAACACTCCTGAACGCCCTCACGAGGAGCGACACGTTCGTCGAGGACAAACTCTTTGCAACGCTGGATACGGCAAGCCGACGGCTCAGGTTCCCGCGGGAGCGGGAGGTGATCATCACGGACACGGTCGGCTTTATCCGGGACCTTCCCCGGGATCTGATGGCAGCCTTTAAGGCAACGCTTGAAGAGCTTGAAGACGCAGACCTGCTGCTGCATGTGATCGATGCATCAAACCCGAGATACGAACAACAGATAACGTCGGTCGAACAGATCCTCTCCGACCTCAATCTTGCGGATAAGCCGCGGGTATATGTCTTTAATAAGGTCGACCGGATAGAACGGGAGGAGGCAGAATACCTGGCGCTGCGCTTCAATGCCGTAACGGTTTCCGCACGTGACCGGAGAACACTGTCACCCCTGCTTGGTGCGGTAGAATACCACATATTCGATATGACAGGATAAAGAAGGCTGAGCGGGGAACTGCACCCGGGAAGTGTCTGTTTTTATTTCCCGGTCTCTTTGAGTATAATAAAGATCACCAATATCAAAAAAAACATCGAGAACTGATGATCAGGGAGCGGAGTTCCCGCCTGCCCGATTTTCCGTTTCCTTATTGTTTGTCAGGAGGATAGATGGAATTTACGCCGAAATGGATTGCATGGGAGATAACGCGGAGGTGCAACCTGCGCTGCGTGCACTGCCGTTCTTCATCCGAGATGGAAATACAGGGGCATCCCGATTTTCCCCTGGAAGAGGCGTACCGGCTGATTGACGATATCGTGAGCTATGCAACGCCTGTTGTGGTGCTTTCCGGCGGAGAACCGCTCACCCGGAAGGATGTCTTCGAGATCGCCCGGTATGGCACGGACAAGGGGTTGCGGATGTGCCTTGCGACGAACGGCACGCTGGTTACTGATGCGATCTGCGAGGAGATCAAGCAGTCAGGTATCAGGATCGTATCGCTGAGCCTTGATGGCGCTGATGATAAGGTCCATGACGACTTCCGGAGCCAGAAAGGTGCATTTGCCGGTACGATCAACGCTGCCCGGCTCTTCAAAAAGCACGGCATCGAGTTCATCATCAACTCGTCGTTCACCAAGAGAAACCAGGAGCAGATCCCGCAGGTCTACCAGCTTGCCAAGGAACTCGGTGCAACCGCCTGGTACATGTTCATGATCGTGCCCACCGGAAGGGGCGAGGAGATCATGAACGAGCTTATCTCGAAGGAAGACTATGACAAGATCCTTGACTGGCACTATGACATGGAGAAGGAAGAAGACCTCCTGCTCGTGAGGCCGACCTGTGCGCCGCACTACTACCGGGTCCAGCTCCAGCGGGCAAAAGAGGAGGGCGAGAAGGTCAAGAGACGGACCCTCAAGTTTTCGACCGGCGGATCAAAGGGCTGTCTCGCAGGCCAGCTCATCTGCCTCATCGATGTTGACGGCAATGTGCTTCCCTGCAGCTATTTCAACCTGCCTGCCGGCAATGTCAGGGAAAAACCCTTTAAAGAAATATGGGAGAATTCCGGCCTCTTCAAGGATCTCAGGGACTTCAAGAAATACAAGGGCAGATGCGGCTCCTGCGAGTTCATCAATGTCTGCGGCGGCTGCAGAGCGCGTGCGTACTCCGTTTATGGCGACTACCTCGAGGAAGAGCCGTTCTGCAGTTACCGGCCAAAAAGAATGGAAAGGGAGAAAACAGCACCATGAACGATACATTTCTCAGGGCGTGTCGCGGTGAGAAGACCGATTATACGCCGGTATGGCTGATGCGGCAGGCAGGCAGGTACATGAAGGAGTATCAGGAGGTCCGCGCAAAGGTAGACTTTCTGACCCTCTGCAAGACGCCGGAACTTGCGGCAAAGGTGACGCTGCAGCCGATAGATATCCTTGGCGTCGACGCTGCCATTCTCTTTTCCGATATCCTGATAGCGGTAGAGGCAATGGGTATGCCCCTTGAGTTTCATGACAAGAAGGGCCCCATCCTCGGCGACCCGGTCCGCACCAAGGCAGGCGTTGACAGGCTGGTGATCCCTGATACGGAGGACAGCATGCCGTTTGTGCTCGAGACGATCAGGATATTGCGGAGGGAACTGAAGGTGCCGCTTATCGGCTTTTCCGGGGCTCCGTGGACGCTTGCCACCTATATCATCGAGGGGGGGAGCTCCAAAAACTTCCTCCATGCGAAAAAGATGATGTATCAGAACCCGGGTCTCTTCAAGGCCCTGATGGAGAAGATCACGGCAACGGTCATAGAATACCTCTCTGCACAGATAGCGGCAGGTGCGCAGGCAGTGCAGCTGTTCGATTCCTGGGCCGGCATCCTGGCGCCGTATGACTATGAGAAGACCATCTTTCCTCACGTAAAGACGGCGATCAAGGCCTTAAGAAAATACGAGGTTCCGGTCATCTACTTTGTGAACGACTGCGCAGGACTGCTCGATGTGGTGAAGAAATGCGGGGCTGATGTCATCGGCATTGACTGGCGTGTTGATATGGCGAGGGCTGCCAGGAAGCT
>Ga0102851_10001094_pt1 | contig 14952 bp, 10 predicted proteins | sample Mud3Dept3metaG_FD_79558 | JGI IMG/M metagenome (GOLD analysis project Ga0102851, IMG submission 79558) | Freshwater wetland microbial communities from Ohio, USA, analyzing the effect of biotic and abiotic controls - Mud 3 Core 4 Depth 3... | ecosystem: Environmental > Aquatic > Freshwater >... | reverse complement strand
TTCGCGGTAGCACAGCGGCGTGTTCAAAGCCATTGCCGGACCGCATTCGGTCGTGCCGTAACCTTCCATGATGCGCAGGCCGAACTTTCTCAGCCACAGATCCGCAACTTCGGGATTCAGTTTTTCACCGCCGGAAACCACGACCCGAACTTTGTAGAAATCGTAGGGATGCGCCTGGCGCGCATAATGCCCGAGGAAAGTGCTGGTGCCGAAGATATAGGTGCAATTGCGGGTATACGCGAGTTCCGGAACCACCCGGTATCGCAGCGGCGAAGTGTAGAGGAACAGGCGGGTTCCCGTGAGCAGCGGCATCAGGGTGCACGCGATCAGGCCATAAGTGTGGTACATCGGCAACGCGTTGAGGTACTTGTCGTTGGGGCCGAAATCGATCACTGCCTGCATCTGCGCCATGTTCGCAAGCGCGGCATCGTGGCTTAACGCCACGCCCTTGGGGCGCGCCTCGGACCCCGAGGTAAAGAGCACCAGCGCCGTCTTCCCGGGATCGCGCGCCCTCAACACGGTGCGCGGCCACGGCAAAGCCCGGCAGATGAGCCACAGCTTGTCGCCCAGGCCGAGGCTCTGCCGCAAATCTTCGAGATAGACGACGTCGAGGCCAGGGAATGCTTTTATGGCCGATTCCAGCCTCGCCCTTTTGACAAACAGGCGCGACGTGATCACGGTCTTGATGCCGGCGGCGACACATGCGCCGTGCATGGCATCGGAACCGGCCGTGTAATTGAGCATGGCCGGAACGCGGCGCATGGCTGAAAGCCCCAGAAGCAGGCTCACCGTGGTGCTGATGTTAGGCATCAGCACGCCGAGGATCTCGTCCTCGCTGCTGATGCGCGAGCACAGGCGGCCCAGCGCCAGGCTCGTTTTGAGCAGATCACCGTAGGTTTCAGGTTGTTCGCGCGCGTCCTCGATAATGCGGGTGCTGCGGCCGTAAAGTTCGACGGCAGCCAGAAAAGCCTCGAACAGGGTCCGCCGCGGCCGGGACGCGAACATCATGCGCTGCATGATTTTGAGCATTTCGTCGGCAAGGCGCCGCCGGCGCTCGCGCGCCCTCATGGCGGGCAGAGGCGGCAGCTTGACCGCCGCATGAATGGACAGCGTAACGCGCGGAAACCAGCGCCGCGGCGCCTGCCCGCCCATCATCCCGAAACGCGAAAACTGGGTGCCGGTGATCCGGACCGGAACGATATCGGCGTCGCAGCGGGACGCGATGAGCCCTGCGGAATCGTACACCTTCATTACGCCGCCTGTCGTCGACATCCGCCCCTGCGGGAAGATCGCCACCGCCTGACCGCCGCGGATCTGCCGGATCAGGCGCTTCACAGCCAGCGGTTGCGCGGGATCGAGGATGATGCACGGCACCGCCGCCCGCAGCAGGCGCGACCAGCGCGACTTGCGGGTCTCGGGCGTCAGCACCACGGCCGGCGCGCCAGGCAAAAACAGCCCGATCAGCAGACCGTCAAGCAATGAATCATGATTGGCAATGATGAGCGGCGCGCCGTGCAGCAGTTGTCGCGCGTCGCCTTCGACTTTGACGCGCAACAGCAGGCGCAGGATCAGACGGAATACGAAGCGAATCACATTGAGATATCTTAAATTTCAAACTAGCTTTTATCTGCTCTTGATGTTTGAGTCAAACTCATTCCATGGCGGCTTTTGAAAAATCAGGGAAATCCATTATGCTGCCTCGCAACATGACCGCCGCAGCCAAATTGATAGATTTTTTGGCGCCATTGTGTGAATAGGGTAATGTTACCCATTGTTTTTTAAAAGATAATAGCAAATTCTATCAAATTGACAGATTTGCTTTTTATCACAATGTGTCTTTAAATCGTTTCCGTGACTTAAATCACGGTTCGTTATTCCGGCGTCATCACATCAAAAGTTTATTACAAAAGGGAGAGACATCATGGAAATGCATGTGCCTGCCGCGGTACTGGAAGTCCGCGAGCGTCCGCTAAGCAATCCCGTCACCAACGGTATTGAGTTCAGCTTTTCTGCGCAACTGCACGCGCATTTCGACCAGCAGACCCATACCTTCTGGTCGCGCTGGAGTCCCGAACCGCGCCCGTGCTTCAATCCCAGCCTGCTCGCCGACATACGCACATGCTACGATTTTCTCGCGCACAGCGAGGGACGCATCGACTGCTACGGCGAAGAACATGCCATTGAGTACGTCGTTCTCGCATCAGCCATCCCCGGCGTATTCAATCTTGGCGGCGACCTTGATCTGTTCAAACAGCTGATCGAGGCCCGCGACCGCCAGGGACTGTTGCGTTACGGCCGCGCATGCATCGACGTGCTCTATCGCAATTACCTCGGCCATGATCTGCCGGTAACCACGATATCATTGGTGCAGGGCGAGTGCCTGGGCAGCGGTTTTGAAGCCGCGCTGTCCAGCGACCTCATCGTCGCCGAGAAAAACGCGCGCTTCGGCCTTCCTGAAATTCTGTTCAATCTTTTCCCCGGCATGGGCGCCTATTCGTTCCTCGAGCGCAAGATCGGCCAGAAAAACGCGGAGACCCTGCTTACCAGCGGCAAAATCTACAGCTCGGAAGAAATGCATGCGCTCGGCGTCGTTGACATCGTTGCCGAGGACGGACAGGGTGAAGCTGAGATTGAGGCACTGATCAAGCGCAGACAGCGCAGCCGCAATGGCCTCTCGGCGTTGGCCGCGGTGCGGCGGCGCGTGCACCGGATCGAGTTTTCAGAACTGCTGGACATCGTACAGATCTGGGTCGACAGTGCGCTGCGCCTGAATCCGCGCGACCTGAGACTCATGAATCGCCTGGTGTCGCGCCAAAACGGGCTTGGAGACTCGCAGCAGATTCACTAAGCTCAAGCCCTGGCAAGTTTGTCACGGCTTGGTTACGTGAACGGTTTCAGCGGAGACTTTCCTGCACAGCAGGTTAGTCGGAGCTAAAACGGGCTCGGAGACCCGCATCAGATTCATTACCCGGGTCGCGTCGATAAGCTGTTCAGGCTAACCATTTTCGCCGCCGAGCCGAGCTGTTGCCCCTTGAGCCGGGTCCCGGGTCCTTGCGGCTCGCGTAAATGGATGGCCGGCACCTTTGCTTCGACAATATTGATTTTTCTATTTTAATCAATAGATTACGATGGATATCTGAATCCGGACTGTCACCGAAAACCGGGCAGGATCGCTTAGCCGAACGGCAGCGACTTTGGTAAACTGATGCCAGGAAATCTTCGGCGGTCCGGTTCAACAACGACGGCAGTATCGCACTCGACAAGGGAGTTGGAGTGTCCACACCAGAAATGGAATACAGTATTCAGGAAGCCTCAGAGTTGCTGGGTATCCCCATACAGAAATTACGGCGCTGGGACGATCAGGGCGTGCTCGTCGCATTGCGCACATCGGGGGGACACCGCCGGTATTCGAAGGAATTGATCAACCGGCTGGCGACCACGCCGACCGGCCCCGGGGCCGAGAAACCGTCCCAGGAACTGGCGACCATCAAGCGGTCGCTCGCTGAAAAACGCCGCATCATACAACTTCTGCTTGAAAGCGAAAACCGCTACCGCGATCTCGTCGAAACCTCTCATGACCTGATCTGGGTCACCGACGCACAGGGACGCTTCACCTATCTCAACAATGCAGCACACGACATCTTCGGGCTGGCGCCAAAAGACCTGATCGGCCGCTGCTTCTTCGATTTCGAATCGGGTCCGTCGTTCATTTCCAACCGGCGTTTCCTGGCCACGCTCAAACGTGCCGGCGAAATCAAGAATTATGTCACCCATCTCGTCTCCACCCGCGGCGACGACCGCTGGATCGGCATCAACGCCCGCATTACCATCGACGAGAACAACGACATGCTCGGCATCCGCGGCACGGCCCGCGATATTACCGATCAACATCTCGCGACGCTGCGCATCGAGCACCTGGCGATGCACGACGTACTCACCGATCTGCCCAACCGCCACAGCCTGCAGCGCCGCATCGAGTCATCGATGCAGGAAGGCAGCGTCGGCGCGCTGCTGTTCCTCGATATCGACCATTTCAAGTATGTTAACGACAACTTCGGTCACCGCTCCGGAGACCTGCTCATCATCGGAATCGGAAGCGCGCTGCGGGACATGATGCGCAACTGCAACGGCGAACTTTACCGGCTGGGCGGCGACGAGTTTGCCATACATCTGCCCGAGGGTCTGCGCAAGGAAGCGGTCGATGTCGCCGAAACCGCGCTCGATGCCGTCCGGCACTACCGCTTCCAGGCGAGCGAACAGAAAGTAATCGCCAATCTGACCGCCTCGATCGGAATTGCGCTCTATCCGTTCCATGGCAGCGACCTGCCGGCGCTGTTGTCGAATGTGGACATCGCGATGTACCAGTCCAAGGATCTTGGCCGCAACCGCTACACGTTATTTGACCAGTCTACCGAGTCATTGCGCGGCACCCACCAGCGCATCCACTGGGCCAAGAAGCTGCGCGACGCGCTGGACGAAGACCGGCTGATGCTGTTTTCCCAGCCGGTTGTACAGCTCAAGGACCTGAAACCGGTACATCACGAAATACTGGTGCGCATCCGCGACGGCAACGGCAATTTCATACTGCCTGCGCATTTCATCGAGCTGGCGGAATCGCTGGGGCTGGTTCAGGAAATCGACATGAGAGTGATCGAGAAACTGCTCCAGTTCATGGCCGAAAACGGCCAGGGCGGGAAAAAACTGCGCTACTTCGTCAATCTGTCACGGGTCTCCATTTCCGACCAGCACTGGGTCCAGCGGCTCATCCGGCTGCTGCGCTCGAGCCGCGTCGATCCCAGCCAGCTGGTGTTCGAGATCACGGAAACGGCGGCGATGGCGGAAATCGACGTCACGCTGACCTTCATCCGCAAGCTCAGGGATGTGGGCTGCCGCTTGGCGCTAGACGATTTCGGCGGCGGCTTCAGCTCGTTTTATTACCTTAAGCGCCTGGAAGTCGATTACCTGAAAATCGACGGCAGTTTCATCCGCGATCTGGCCACCGACGCAGGCAGCCGGATTTTCGTCAAGGCGGTAAACGATGTCGCGCGCGGGCTGAACAAGCAGGTGATTGCGGAAGGGGTCGAAACACCCGAGGTGGTGAAGCAGCTGCTCGAGATGGGCGTGCAGTTCGGGCAGGGATATTTGTTCCAGCGGCCCCAGCTGATTCACGGCGCCGACGAATACCCGGTTCCCGCGGTCTCCCAGTCGGCGGGCTGATTGCGGCGCCGGTCCACGCCACCGAAACCGCCGCTTAAGCGGCGTCTCACCATCCCGACCGGTCTATCTTTTCCAGCCACAGCAGCCCGATCACCGTCTTGACGTCGGTGATTTCTCCTGACCGGACCCGGTCCAGCGCTTCGGAAATATTCGTCGGCACGACTTCCAGGAATTCGCCATCGTCCGGCGCGTGGCCGACATGGGTGAGCTCACGCGCGAGATAGAGCTCCAGGCGCTCGTCCGAGTAACCGATGCACGGGTGCATCGTGGCGATATGGCGCCATGAGCCGGCCTCATAGCCGCACTCCTCCACCAGCTCCCGCTGCGCGGTCGGCAGCGGGTCCTCGCCTGCTTCCATTTTACCCGCCGGGAGCTCGTAGAAATGGCGCCGCAGCGGATAACGGTACTGGCGCTCGAGAAGCAGCGTGGTCTCGTCCAGCAGCGCGATGACCATGACCGCGCCGGGATGCTGGATATATTCCCGTCTCGCCTCGCTTCCGTCATGCAGCAATACGCGGTCCTCGCGCACCTTGAGCAGCCTGCCGTCATAGACCAGCGTCGAGTCGAGTTGCTTTTCGGTAAAGTCTTTTTCCCCGGAAGAGGCCATGTGCGGCCTCGCGCTCAGAGAGAGGCCTGGATCGAATACCGGCACAGGGCCATCAGCGGTTCGGGCAGGATCCCGAACACCAGCATCGCCAGGCCGTTCAGCGACATCAGCACGCGCACATCGGGCAGCGGGGTAATCGGAGCGGTATCCTGCGGCGCATCGAAATACATGAGCTTGACCACCCGCAGGTAATAGAACGCCCCGATCAGGGACAGCATCACCGCGACCACGGCCAGCCACAAATATCCGGCATTGACCACTGCCTGCAGCACCGACAGCTTGGCGTAGAAACCGACCATAGGCGGCACGCCAGCCATGGAAAACATCAGCAGCAGCATCAGGAAGGCAAGCCACGGGCTGCGCTGGTTCAGCCCCTTGAAATCGTCGATATTCTCGGCCTCGAAACCGCTGCGCGACAGCACCATGATCATGCCGAAAGTGCCGAGGTTCATCAGCACATAAACCACGACGTAGAACATGCCCGAGCCATAGCCGTTGAGATCTCCGGACAGAATGCCGAGCAGCAGGAACCCCATGTGCGAGATCGTGGAGTAGGCCAGCATCCGTTTCAGGTTCGTTTGCGCGATTGCCGCAATGTTTCCGATCGCCATCGACAGCACCGCCATCACGATCAGCATCTGCTGCCACTCGACCAGCAGCTGTTCGGCACCCAGGCCCTGCACCAGGAGCCGGATGATGAAGGCGAAAGCGGCGAGTTTGGGCGCGGAACCGATGAACAGCGTCACCGCAGTCGGCGCGCCTTGATAGACGTCCGGCACCCACATGTGGAAAGGCACTGCGCCGAGCTTGAATCCTACGCCGGCGACGATGAACACCAGGGCAAAAATCAGCACGAGATCCTTGCCCTCGCCGTTGACGATCACCTCGGCGAGCCGCGTGATCTCGAGGGTCCCGGTGGCGCCGTAGAGCATCGACATGCCGTAGAGCAGCATTCCCGAGGCAAGCGCGCCCAGCACGAAATATTTCATCGCCGCCTCGGTCGACACCGCCGAGTCGCGCTGCAGCGCCACCATCGCGTACAACGACAGCGTCAACAGCTCCAGCCCCAGGTACAGCGCAAGCAGGTGGTTGGCGGAAATCATGACCATCATGCCCAGCGTGGCGAACAGCACCAGCACGAAGAACTCGCCGCGGAACATGCCGCGCGCGGCGATGTAAGCGCGCGAATACACCAGCATCATCATGACCGCAACATAAGTGAGCAGCTTGAGCACATCGGACATCAGGTCGGCGACGAACATGCCGCTGAAGGTGTAGGTCGGCCCCGCGCTGGCGGTGAACCAGGTGACAGCGATGCAGCCGGCGAGCGTGGCCTGCGTCAGGGCATAGGTGAAAATGCGGTTGTCGTCGCTGATAAACAGGTCGGCGACCAGGATCACGCACACCATCGCGAGCAGGAACAACTCGGTATACGCAGGCCACAGCGGCAGGATGTAATTCATCGAAACTCTCTCATTGCAGCGGTAGCTTGCTCTGCATCACGTGCGTGAGCAGTTCGTTGACTGACGTGTGCAGCACATCGGCAAACGGGTTCGGCCACAGGCCCATCACCAGCACCGGCACTGCGAGCAGGCCCAGCACCAGAAATTCGCGCAGGTTGATATCGCTCAGCCCGGCAACCTTGGGATTGGCCACCGCGCCGAAAATCACGCGCTTGTACATCCAGAGCGTGTAGGAGGCGCCGAAGATCAGCGTCGTGGCAGCGGCAAATGCGTACCAGAAATTGACCTTGACCGCGCCCATGATCACCATGAACTCGCCGACGAAACCGCTGGTGCCCGGCAGTCCGGAGTTGGCCATGGCGAATAACATGAACAGCGCGGCAAATACCGGCATGGTGTTGACCACCCCGCCATAATCCGCGATCTGGCGGGAATGCAGCCGGTCATACAACACCCCCACGCACAGGAACAGCGCGCCCGCCACGAAGCCGTGCGAGATCATCTGGATGATCGCGCCTTCCATGCCGTGTAAATTGAAAATGAATATCCCCAGCGTGACAAAACCCATATGCGAAATAGACGAATAGGCGATGAGCTTTTTCATGTCGGCCTGCACCAGCGCCACCAGCCCGATGTAAACCACGGCAATCAGCGACAGCGCGATGACGAAACCGGCGAGCTCGTGGCTTGCGTCAGGCACGATAGGCAGGGACAGGCGCAGGAAGCCGTAGCCGCCGAGCTTCAGCATGATCGCCGCCAGCACCACCGAACCGCCGGTGGGAGCCTCGACGTGGGCGTCCGGCAGCCAGGTGTGAACCGGCCACATCGGCACCTTGACCGCAAACGCCACGAAAAACGCGATGAAGATCAGAATCTGAGCCGGCAGGGCCAGCGGCAGGCGGTAGAACTCGAGCAGCGAGAAGCTGCCACCCGAGACGTTGTAGAGATAAATCAGCGCGACCAGCGACAGCAGCGACCCCAGCAGCGTGTACAGAAAAAACTTGAGCGCGGCATAGACGCGTTTCGGCCCCCCCCACACGCCGATGATGATGAACATCGGAATCAGCGTCGCCTCGAAAAATACGTAGAACAGCAGCGCGTCGAGCGCGCAGAACACGCCGTTCATGAACGCCGACAGGAACAGGAACGATGCCATGTACTGCGCAACACGGCTCTGTATCACCTGCCAGCCCGCGAGCACCACCAGCACGGTGGTGAAACTGTTGAGCAGGATCAGCAGCAGCGAAATGCCGTCGATGCCCAGATGATAGTTGACGTTGAACGTATCGATCCAGGGTGCAAGCTCGACGAACTGAAAGCCGCCCGCCAGAGGGTCGAAGCCGAAGTACAGGGGCAGCGTCACCAGGAAGCCGAGCAGCGCGCCCACCAGCGCGATCACGCGCGCCGCGCCGGCATTGCGGTCGGAGCCGGTGGCGAGCACGACCACACCCGCGACCATCGGGAGCCAGATGGCCAGACTCAAAAGCGGAAGACCAGGCTGCATATTATTTAGCTTGTTGTTTTAAATGTTGTTTTCAGAACACGAAGATCATGGTAAGCAGCACCAGAACGCCGATGATCATCGTGAACGCATAGTGATAAATAAAACCCGACTGCAACTGGCGAACCACGCCCGCAAACCAGCCGACCAGCCGCGCCGAGCCGTTGACGAAAATATTATCGATCACCGCCACGTCCCCGCCCTTCCACAAACCGCCGCCCAGGCCGCGCGCGCCGCCGGCGAAGAACCAGTCGTTGAAGCGGTCGAAACCGTATTTCTGTTCGAGTATGGCGACCAGAAAACCGGCCTTGGAACGCAATACCCGCGGCAGATCGGGACGGACGATATACAGAACCCAGGCCGTGGCCACGCCGGCCATGGCGAACCAGAACGGCAGGCTCTTCAGCCCATGCAGCATCATGGGGACGACGCCGTGAAACTCCCGGGCGAGTTCCGCCACCACCGGATGCGCCGATGACATGTAGATGGCTTTCCCGAAATAAGACCCGTAGACGAATTCGCCTATCACCCACCCGACGCACACGGAGGGGATCGCCAGCAGAATCAGCGGCCACGTCACCACCGCCGGCGATTCATGAGGCGCCGCGTGGTGGCCATGGCCATCATGGCCGTGATCGTCGTGCTGGCCGGCCGCCGCGCGTTCAGCCTCCACTTCTTTCACGTCCGGATGGTGCGGATCATCGAATCGGGACTTGCCGTGAAACGTATAAAACACCAGGCGGAACGAATAGAAGCCGCCGACAAACACGCCGAACAGCAGCGCAAGATAAGCGAAGCCTGCGCCGGGAAGGTGCGATGCGTGCACCGCCTCGATGATGGTGTCCTTGGAAAAGAATCCCGCGAACGGCGGCAGGCCGGCGTTGGCGATGGCGCCGATCAGCATGGTCAGATAGGTGACGGGCAGGTATTTGCGCAGCCCCCCCATCTTGCGCATGTCCTGTTCGTGATGCAGGGCGATGATGACCGAACCCGCGCCGAGAAACAGCACCGCTTTGAAGAAAGCGTGCGTCATCAGGTGGAAAATCGCCACTGAATAAGCGGAGGCGCCCAGTGCCACCGTCATATAGCCGAGCTGGGACAGCGTCGAATAGGCGATCACGCGCTTGATGTCGTACTGCACCATCGCGATCAGCGCCATGAAGAAGGCGGTGATGGCGCCGATCACCATCACGAACGACAGCGCGGTGTCCGACAGCTCGAACAGCGGCGACATGCGCGCCACCATGAAAATGCCCGCCGTCACCATGGTCGCCGCATGGATCAGGGCCGAGATCGGGGTCGGGCCTTCCATCGAATCCGGCAGCCACACGTGCAGCGGAAACTGGGCGCTCTTGCCCATGGCGCCGATGAACAGCAGGATGCAGATCACCGTCATCAGCGACCACGACTTGCCGGGGAAGAGTTCGATGGTGTTTGCGGAAAGGCTGCCGGCGTGGGCGAACACCGCGGCATAGTCCAGCGTGCCGAAATACATCAGCACCAGGGCTATGCCGAGCAGGAAGCCGAAATCGCCGACGCGGTTCACCAGGAACGCCTTGAGGTTGGCGTAAATCGCAGTCGGGCGCGTGTACCAGAAACCGATCAGCAGGTACGACACCAGCCCCACCGCCTCCCAGCCGAAAAACAGCTGCAGGAAGTTGTTGCTCATCACCAGCATCAGCATCGAGAAGGTGAACAGCGAGATATAGCTGAAAAAGCGCTGATAGCCGGGGTCGTCCGCCATATAGCCTATGGTGTAGACGTGCACCATCAGCGATACGAAAGACACGACCAGCATCATGGTCACGGTCAGCTGGTCGATCAGGAAACCGACCTCGAAGCGCGTGCTGCCCGACAGCAGCCAGGTATAGACCGGGCCGTTGTACAGGTTGCCGTTGACCATCACGTCATGGAACACGAACCCCGAAGCGATGGTGCAGACCACCATGCCGGCGATGGTGACCCAGTGCGCGCCGCGGCGCCCGATGGCCCAGCCGAACAGGCCCGCGACGAGCGCTCCGAACAGCGGTGCCATCGGCACCAGGAGATAAAGTTTTTGCATCGACGTCATCCGGCGCTCACCCCTTCAAGCTGTCGAGGTCTTCGACATTGATCGTATTGAGGTTGCGGAACAGCACGACCAGGATCGCCAGGCCGATCGCCGACTCCGCGGCCGCCACCGTCAGGATGAAGAACACGAACACCTGCCCGGCGGGATCATCAAGGAAATGCGAGAACGCGACAAAATTCATGTTGACGGCGAGCAGCATCAGTTCGATCGCCATCAGCAGCACGATCACGTTCTTGCGGTTGAGGAAAATCCCGATCACGCTGATCGAAAACAGGATCGCGCCCAACACCAGGTAATGTGACAACGAAATCACTCGGATTCCCCTCGTTCCAAGGATGAGGGATGAAGGATGAGGGATGAATAAAGGCCCGCTGCGCGAGAATCCAGCGTCTTGCGTTTTTCCCTCATCCTTCCGCCTTCCGCCTTCATCCTTGCTCCTTCTTCTCCGACGGCATCGCCACGATGCGCACGCGGTCCGCGCGCCGCACCGCGATCTGCTGCGCCGGATTGATGTACTTCGTATGCTTGCGCCGGCGCAGGGTCAGCGCAATCGCCGCCACGATAGCCACCAGCAGGATCACCGCCGCGATCTCAAACGGATAGACGTATTCGCCATAGAGCAACCGGCCCAGCTCCTTGGTGTTGCTGTAGCCGGCAGGCAGCGGCGGCGGCGCCGGCATGTCGACGAGCCCGGAATAACGGCTGACCAGCACCAGCACCATCTCGGCCACCAGCAGCAGCGCGACCAGGGCGCCCAGCGGCAGATAGCTCCAGAAACCCTCGCGCAGCCGCGCCAGGTTGATATCGAGCATCATCACCACGAACAGGAACAGCACCATTACGGCGCCCACGTAGACCAGCACCAGCGCAATGGCGAGAAACTCGGCCTGCAGCAGCAGCCAGATGCCCGCCGACGTGAAAAACGCGAGCACCAGGAACAGCGCGGCATGCACCGGATTGCGGGCAGTGATCACGCGCAGCGCGGCGAAAATCAGGATCGCCGAGAAAAAATAGAATATAAAAGTATGAAAAGTCATAACTGCTCAGCCACAGAGAACATTGAGGTCACAGCAACAAAACAGTAACCCGATGTTTTAACTGGTATTTCTCTGTGTTCTCTGTGTCCTCTGTGGCTAAAAGGTTTAACGGTATGCCGCGTCAGCGGCACGGTCTTTTGCAATCTGTTCTTCGTAGGCATCGCCGATCGCGAGCAGCATCGGTTTGGTGTAAATCAGGTCGCCGCGCGTCTCGCCGTGGTATTCGAGAATGCGGGTCTCGACGATCGAATCGACCGGGCATGATTCTTCGCAGAAACCGCAGAATATGCACTTGGTGAGGTCGATGTCGTAGCGCGTGGTGCGGCGCGTGCTGTCGTCACGCTGCTCGGATTCTATGGTGATCGCGAGCGCGGGACACACCGCCTCGCACAGCTTGCATGCGATGCAGCGCTCTTCGCCATTGGGATAACGGCGCAGCGCATGCAGTCCGCGGAAGCGCGGACTCTGCGGCGTCTTTTCCTCGGGATACTGCACGGTGATCTTTCTCGCAAAAAGATACTTGCCGGTCAGCATCATGCCCTTGACCAGCTCGAACAACAGGAAGGTCCTGAAAAAATTCCGGATGCCGGCGATCATAATGGCCTCCACCACAGCCACAGCGGCGTCTGCATCCACGCACCGAGCACCATGATCCACACCAGCGTCACCGGAATGAACACTTTCCAGCCCAGGCGCATGATCTGGTCATAGCGGTAGCGCGGGAAGGTGGCGCGGAACCACAAAAACAGCGACACCACGAAAAACAGTTTGAGGAACAGCCAGCCGGCGCTCGGGCTGCCGAGCACCCCCCACGACTGCGGGAACGGCGACAGCCAGCCGCCCAGGAACATGATCGAGCACAGCGTGCCAATCAGGATCATGTTGGCATATTCAGCAAGAAAGAACACCGCGAATGTCATGCCCGAATACTCGACGTGGAAGCCGGCGACGATCTCGGACTCGCCTTCGGCAACGTCGAACGGCGCGCGGTTGGTTTCCGCAACGCCCGAAATCAGGTAAGTCAGGAACAGCGGAAACAAAGGCAGCCAGAACCAGTTGAAGAGACCCGCGCCGCCCTCCTGTCCCTTGACGATGTCGCCGAGGTTCAGGCTCTGCGCCGCCATCAGCACGCCGACCAGGGAGAAGCCCATGGCGATTTCATAGGACACGATCTGCGCGGCCGAGCGCATCGCGCCGATGAACGCGTACTTCGAGTTGGATGCCCAGCCGGCGATGATCACGCCATACACGCCCATCGAGGTGATGGCCATGATGTACAAGAGGCCTGCATTGATGTTGGCGAGCACCAGTTCGGGACTGAAGGGCACGACCGCCCATGCCGCGAGCGCCGGCATGATGGCCATGATCGGCCCCAGCACGAACAGGAATTTGTTGGCGCCGGACGGGACGATGATTTCCTTGATCAGCAGCTTGAGGCCGTCGGCGATCGGCTGGGCCAGTCCGCCGAGCCAGCGGATGCCGAAGAACGTCACCCGGTTGGGACCGATCCGTATCTGCATCCAGCCGATCAGCTTGCGCTCCCACAACGTGAGGTAGGCGACTGCAATCATCAGCGGCGCGACGATGCACACGATCAGCAGCAGCGTCTTGATCGCGAGCAGCACCGAAGGCGCCAGTTCCTGGCCGAAAGCCCAGACCACGGCCCCGGCCAGCAGGCCCCACAGCCCGTTGCCCACATTCACCAGAGGTTGCAGGACCGCGTTCACACCGCCACCTTTTGCCGGACCGCGACGCGCTCGACGGTGACCGTGCCGAACATCGCGCCCAGTTCCGCGGTTTCCGGCCGTGCGGCCGCGAGCCGTATGCAGTCCGCCGGCAATTTGTCGTCGATCGCCGCCGGCACGATGGCCGTGCCCGCGCCCTGCGTTACCCGCACCGCGTCGCCTTCGCGTATTCCCAGTTTATCGGCGAGCATGCGATTCATCCCTGCCATCGGCGGCGCCGCGTCGCGCGTTTTCTGCAGCGATGGGGCGCGGCGGGCTATGGCATCCGCCGAATAGATCGGCACTTCGGCGATGCGCTGCACTCCCCCGGCATGCGCCGGCGCCACCGCGTCCAGTGGCGTCATGTGCAGCCGGTTGTCGAGCCCGGCGGACAGATCATCGAGGTCGCCCAGCAGTTCGCGCCGCACCTCATCGGCATTGTCATAATCGAACCCGGGAATTCCCAGCAGGTTGCCGAGCACGCGCAACACTTTCCATGCCGGGCGCGCCTCGCCCAGCGGCCCGACCACGCCGTTGAAGCGCTGCGCCGTGCCCTCGGTATTGATGAAGGTTCCGGCAGTTTCGGTAAATGGCGCAATCGGCAGCAACACCTGCGCGTAATCGACCGCCCGGTGCTGATATGGGCTCATCGCGACCACCAGTTCCGCGCCGCGCATCGCCGCCAGCGCCTGCTGCGGGTCGCAGGTGTCGAGTTCGGCCTCCACGCCCAGCAGCAGATAAGCCTTGCGCGGTTGCGCCAGCATTTGCGCGGCATTCATACCCGCAGGCTTCGCATAGGGCAGCGCGCCGGCGATATACCCGCCGACGCTGTTCGCGGCTTCCCCCAGGAAACCAAACCGGGCGCCGGTGACCTCCGACAGGGCCTGCGCCAGCGCGTGCAACTGGGCCGCATGCGGATGGTGCTGGGCAAGATTGCCGAGGAAAATCGCGGCGTTGTTGCCGGATGCGAGGCTGTCGGCGATGCGCTGCGCGGCGTCCGTCACCGTCACGCGCTCCACTGCCCCGCGCACGGCTTCCGGCAGCGCGGCGTTGCGGGCAGCAGCGGCCGCTTTCACCACCTGCGCCAGCATATCGGGCATGGCGGCGGGCGCGACGATGGCTTTGTGCGCCACGCGCATCAGCAGATCGTCATCGACCGGATTGATGAGATTCAACTGGGTGGCGCGCTTGGTCGCCTGGCGCAGCCGCTGCGCAATCAACGGGTGGTCTTTTCTCAGCGTGCTGCCGACGACCAGCACGCGGTCGAGCTGGCCGATGTCGGCGATCTTCATGCCGAGCCAGGGTGCGCCCGCGCTTCCGCTGTCGGCACTG
>Ga0102851_10001092_pt1 | contig 14968 bp, 10 predicted proteins | sample Mud3Dept3metaG_FD_79558 | JGI IMG/M metagenome (GOLD analysis project Ga0102851, IMG submission 79558) | Freshwater wetland microbial communities from Ohio, USA, analyzing the effect of biotic and abiotic controls - Mud 3 Core 4 Depth 3... | ecosystem: Environmental > Aquatic > Freshwater >... | reverse complement strand
CGGCGGCTCGATCGTCAACACGGGATCGGGCTGGGGCGTCAAGGGCGGGCGCAACGCGGTTTCGTATTGCGCTTCGAAGGGAGGGGTGGTCAACATGACCCGGGCCATGGCCATTGACCACGGTCCGCAGAACATCCGCGTCAACTGCATTTGTCCTGGAGATACCGATACGCCCATGCTCCGCAACGAAGCCAGACAGCTCGGCCAGGCCGAAGATCAGTTCATGGCCGAAGCCGCCGAGCGTCCGCTCAACCGTTATGCCCAGCCAATTGAGATCGCGCAGTCGGTTTTGTATCTCGTCAGCGACGCGGCAAGCTACGTCACGGGGGCGGTGCTTGCGGTGGACGGCGGCGGGACGGCGTAAGCTCTATTTTGCGACAGCGGCACAGACACGGAAGTACGGCAATCTCATCCGCTTTTCCCAAGTCTCCATGCTCTTTGTGATAGACCTACAGCCCTTCTCCATGAGCTGCATTGCTCTCCTGAGCGGGGGGCTCTGCGGACTGCGTCGGCGGCGAAGCCGATCCGGCTGTAGAAAGAGATCAGTCCTAGACTTCAAAGCCGGAGTTTTTGGGACTTTATCAAGACCATATTGGATGAATACGATCAGCGCGGCTTCCTCGTTTTTCAAGAGGCGTTATGGCGTTGACAGGCCGCGCTTTGAGTGATATAGGTTTCCTCTTTCATCCCGTCATGAGTATTCTTAAACAGCTCTCTTTTTAGAGAGAGCATCCGCGCGGCTCAAGGCGATAAAAAGGAGCGACAACATGATCACAAGGCGCCATTTCCTGAAGATCGGAGGGCTGACCGTCGCGGCTTCCGGATGGATCTCGAAGATGCTCGGAGCCTCCCCCCAAGCTCAGGCCGGGCCTCTCCGGAACCTGGTCGCGGACGTGAAGCCTCTCACGGCCGATGATTATTCCGCCCGTTTAGAAAAGGCCCGCCGGCTGATGGCCGAATACAAATTGGACGGACTCTTCCTCGAGGGCGGAACGAACCTTCAATACTTCACCAAGGTCAACTGGTGGCGAAGCGAGCGGACCTTCGGCGCCGTCTTCAGCCAAAAACGCGACCCGGTCTGGGTCTGCCCCGGCTTCGAGCGGCAAAGGGCGGAAGAGCTCATCTCCAAGGGACAAGAGATACGGACCTGGGAGGAGCACGAAAACCCATTTGCTTTAATCGCGGGCGTCATGAAGGACCTCGGCGCCGGCGGCGGGCGGCTGGGGCTCGATCCTTCGATGCGGAACTTCATATACTTCGGCCTGCGCCGGGATGCGGCGGGACTCGAACTTGTCGACGGAGCGGTCGTCACCGAGGGCTGCCGGGGCGTCAAGACGGCTAAAGAGGTCGGCTATATGGACTTGGCGAACACAATCACAAAGCTGGCCTATCGCGAAGCCTTCAAGCAGCTTCGCGAAGGGATGGCCCCTCGCGACCTGGCGGCGGCCGTAAGCGACGCCCACCAGAAGATGGGCGTTTCCGGCGGCGGCGGCCCGCAGTTCGGTCCGAACACTGCCTTTCCCCACGGCTCCATGGTTGTCCGCAATCTCGAGAAAGGAGACCCGATGCTTATCGACGGCGGCTGCTCCGTCGAGGGCTATCGCTCGGACATCACCCGGACGATCTCCTTTGGTCAACCGACGGAAAAACTACTTAAGGTTTGGGAGGTCGTCAGGAAGGCCCAGGCTGCCGCCCTCAAGGCGCTCCGGCCGGGAGCGACCTGCGAAGCCGTCGACCGGGCGGCCCGTAGCGTCGTCGAGGACGCGGGTTTCGGCCCCGATTATAGATACTTCGCCCACCGCCTCGGCCACGGCATCGGGCTGGAGGGACATGAGTATCCGTATCTCGTGCGCGGGAATACGCTCAAGCTCCAGCCCGGGATGACCTTCAGCAACGAGCCGGGGATCTACATATACGGTGAGTTCGGCGTCCGTATCGAAGACTGTATGGTCGTCACCGAGGACGGCGGCCGGACGCTGGGGGGCCTGGAGGCCACGGCCATCGACACGCCCTTCGGCGATTAAACAAGGAGGCTGGATTTATGCGTCATTTGTCTTTTCGGTCTCAGGCGTTCATTCTCTTGGCTCTTGTGATTGTCTCAGGCCTCTTAACAGCGGCCGCCCAGGAGATCGCTGACGTCAAGGATTCCAAGAACATCCTTCCCGAGAAAGACCGGGAAACCCTGACGAACGCGTGGCTGAAGTGGCGGCTCGACACCATCATCCCGGAGCTCATGCGGCGCGAGGGGATCGACCTGTGGCTCGTCATCAACCGGGAATACAACGAGGATCCCGTCTACCTGAGCCTCGTGCCCCGGCCGACGATGTACGCCCGCCGCACCTCGATCCTCATCTTCCATGACCGGGGTCCGGAGAAGGGCGTCGAAAGGCTCGCCGGGAGCTATTACGGAATGGAAGGCTGGTACAAGGGCACCTGGGTCGACAAAAAAAAGAAGCAGTTCGAGAGTCTGGCGGAAGTCATCAAGGCCATCAACCCGAAAAAAATCGGGATCGATACCTCCGAGAGTTGGGCCTTCGGCGACGGACTGACGGCTGCCCTCAAGTCGAAGCTGGAAAAGGCGCTCGGGCCCGAGCTCTCCTCGCGGCTTGTCTCCGCCGAGAACCTGTGCGTGGGCTGGCTCGAGACGAGGAGCCCCCAGGAGATGAGCGTCTACCGCCATATCTGCGGGATCGCCCATGATATCATCGATGAGTTCTTTTCCAACCGGGTGATCACGCCCGACGTCACGACGACCGATGACGTCGTCTGGTGGATCCGGCAAAGGGTCACCGAACTGGGGCTCGAGACCTGGTTCCAGCCGTCGATCTCCATCCAGCGGAGCAAGAAGGATGCCGCAAAGTACGCCGATCAGGGGGTGATCCGGAGGGGCGACATGCTCCACTGCGATGTCGGCATCACCTATCTCGGCTTGTGCACCGACATGCAGCTCCAGGCCTATGTCTGCCGCATCGGCGAAACCGACGCTCCCGAAGGATTGAAGGACGCCCTGCGGCGGGCCAACCGTCTGGCCGATGTCTTCATGGGCGAGTTCGTCTTGGGACGGACAGGGACGGAGATTGTCACCGCGGCGATGAAGAAAGGCGAAGCCGAGGGGCTGCGGCCCCTGATCTACATGCATCCACTCGGAATTCACGGCCATGGGGCGGGGTGTGTCGCCGACGCCCGGCCGCCCGAATCCGCGCCCGAGGACAACCCGGAAAGGGGGAAATACCCCCTCTTCCTGAACACGGCCTATGCCATCGAGTTCAGCAGCACCTCGGCCGTTCCCGAATGGGACAACCAGGACGTCCGGATCGGGTATGAAGAGGATGCTCTGTTCACGGAGAAGGGCTGCCGGTTCATCGACGGCCGGCAGACGCGGGTTTATCTGATCAGATAATCATTTCGGGTTTCTCGTCAGAATATCAGAGATGGGAGATTCCCTCTTTCCGGACGATTCTCGATGAATCGGCCGGGCTAACGCTTCACTCTGAGAGGAACGATCTTCAGCAGCTCGCGGGCCCGGTCTTTGTTCTCATTAGCCCAGATGTAATAGTCTTTCTTCGCGAGCTCAGAGGCGGCCGCTTCATCGACGATGAATTTGGCTCGGGCGTGAAGTTGAAGAGCCGAGGCGGGGACCGAAGCGGTGACCGGCCCCTCGACCGCCCGGCCGACGATTCCGGCCTTTTCCTTCCCCGAAGCCAGAAGAAGCACGGACTTTGTCTCCAGGATCGTCCCGATTCCCATGGTCAGACAAAACCGCGGGACCTCGCTTTCGTCCTGGAAGAAGGGCCGGTTGGCCTTGACCGTCTCGGGGGTCAGAATCTTCAACCGTGTCCGGGAAGCGAGCGACGACCCGGGCTCATTGAAGGCGATATGTCCGTTTTTTCCGATTCCCAGGATCTGGATGTCGATCCCCTCCATATCCCTGATTTTCCGTTCATAGGACCGGCAGTGCGCCTCGATATCGGCCGGCCGGCCGCTCAAGCGGAAGATGTTTTCTCTCGGGATGTTGACGTGACGGAACAAGTGATGGTCCATGTAGTAGGCGAAGCTCTGAGGGTGGGATTCTTCAAGTCCCACGTACTCGTCGAGGTTGAAGGCCCGGACCGAAGCGAAGTCGATCTCCCCCTGGCCGTAGAGTTCAATGAGCCTCCGGTAGAGCCCGAGCGGTGTGTTCCCCGTGGCGAAGCCCAAGACGAGGCCATTTTCCTGCCGCCATGCTTCCTGGATGATTCCGGCCGCTTCACCGCAGACCTCGTCGTAATCCTTCTTGATGATCACTTCCATGGCTCTGACCTTGCCTCGGATGACGTTCTTGGACGGACTCCTATTATAACGGAATCACCGCTTCTCACAAAATGTCCGGGGTGAGATGCTATCGCTTGAGATTTATCTCCGGGAAGCGTAACAATAGGGCAGATGCGTTTCCTCAGCGCGATGTTCGTTTTTCACTTGTGGCTTGCGTTCCCTCTTTCGGCCGGAACCCTGGGGCCGCCGGGGATGCAGGATGAGGGGTCGGACCGCTTGACCTATGACCGCGGGGCGGTCATCCGCGGCGACGCAACCCGGAAGGATATCGCCCTTGTCTTCACCGGCCACGAGTTTGCCGACGGGGGGTCCCTCATCCGGGACGCCCTTAAAGAAAAGCGGATTGCGGCCGGTTTTTTCTTCACCGGGGATTTCTACCGTAATCCGGCAAACTCCTCCCTGATCCGGGCGTTGCGTGACGACGGCCACACCCTCGGGCCCCACTCCGACAAGCATCTCCTTTACTGCTCCTGGGACAACCGCGACACGCTTCTCGTTACGAAGGAGGAGTTTACCTCCGACATCCTGGGCAATTACGAGGCCATCGGCCCTTTCGGCGGGACCAAGGACAAGGCGCCCTATTTCGTCCCGCCCTATGAGTGGTATAACGAGACAATCGCCCGCTGGGCCGGAGACCTGGAGCTTCGGCTTTTCAATTTCACCCCGGGAACTCTCTCCAACGCCGATTACACGACGCCGGATATGCCCAATTACCGGTCTTCGGCCGTGATTTATCAGAGTATCATCGACCATGAAAAGACCGACCCCCGCGGGCTTAACGGCTTCATCCTTCTCCTCCACATCGGCACTCACCCGGACCGCGCGGACAAGTTCTATGGCCGGCTGGATGAATTGCTGACCGAACTCCAGGGCAAGGGTTATCGCTTCGTCAGGATTGACGAGCTCCTGAAAGAGAGGGGAAGCCAATGAGGAGACAGAGGATGGAACGGCGCGTGTTCCTGATAAAAGCCGCGGGCGGCGGAGCGGCCGCGGCCTTTTCCCTGGCCGCCGCCCCACTTTGGAGCCGGGTGCAGGTCTCTTCAAACCCGGAGCCCGACCCGCTTCTGGAAAAAGTCAAGCGCGCCATGTTGACGATGCAGCGGGACGCCTGGGAGCAGGGGGTAGCGGCCCAGGCCCTGCTCGAAATCGGGGAATCCGATCTTGCGATCCTCATGGCCAAGGAGGCGGTTGTCCGGCAGACCGCCGACGGCCGCCTGGGCGTCATCAGCTGCTGGGACGGCGTCACCGACCCGGCGGCCAACGGCGAGCCCGTCCTTTACGCCGCGCGGACGACCGGCGATCCCCGGCTGACTGAGGCGGCCGGGCGGATGCGGGAATACCTCCTCAAACGGGCTCCCCGGCGTGAAGACGGCACCCTTTACCATGTCGCCGGCAAACAGCAGGTCTGGGTCGATTCGATGTACATGGCGCCCCCTTTTCTGGCCGCCGCCGGCGAGCCTCAGGAAGCGGTCAGGCAGATCGAGGGGATGCGCCGGCTCCTCTGGGACCGGGAAAAGAAGCTCTTCTCTCATATTTGGGATGAGGCCCAAAACGATTTTTTCCGGAAGGACTGCTGGGGAGTCGGAAACGGATGGGCGGCCGCGGGAATGACCCGGGTGATCCTGGCTCTGCCGGCGAACCGGACCGAGGACAGAGCCCGGCTGGCCCGGCATGTCGAAGAAGCCATCTCAGGCTGCCTGGCCCATCAGCGCGCCGACGGCCTCTTCTACAACGTCGTCGATAAGCCGGAGACGTTCGTCGAAACAAACCTCGCTCAGATGCTGTCCTATGCCATTTTCAGCGGCGTCCGGGAGCGCTGGCTCCCCAAGGCCTATCTCGAGGACGCCCGGCGGATGAGGGAGGCCGTCCGGCGAAAAGTCGACGACCTCGGCCTGGTCCAGGATGTTTGCGGGTCGCCGAATTTCGAGTCCCCCGGGACGGCCACCGAGGGGCAGGCCTTCTTCCTGCTTATGGAGTCGGCCGCGCGGCGTCTGGAGTCGCCCGCCGTTTAAGGGATATTCCCGTCGGGGAGGGATGACAAATCCTCCCTTTTTGAATATTCTAGTCTGTGCTTCTCAAGCTCGACATGGGAGGATGCGATGGCCTTAGCGTATCCGGAGACAGGGAGATATTTCCATCCGGCACCGGGACGACCGGCGGCGCTTCTGTTCGCCGGCCTTCTTCTTTTCTCTCCTCTTCTCAGGGCGGAGGCAACCTCCTTGATCTCCTACCCGCTTGACGGCGACTGGCAGTTCCGGCAAGTCGGCCAGGAGACCTGGCATCCCGCCCGCGTTCCCGGCTGCGTGCATCTTGACCTCATGGCGGCCGGACTCATCCCGGATCCCTTCTACCGGGACAACGAACTGCGGGTCCAATGGGTGGAGAAGGAGAGTTGGGAATACCGCAGGGAATTCAAGGTCACCGCCCTCGTCTCCGGCAAGGTCCATGTCGAGCTCGTTGCCCAGGGGCTGGACACATTCGCATTGATCTTCCTCAACGGTGAGAAAGTCGGCGAGACCGACAACATGTTCCGAACCTGGCGCCTCGATATCAAGCCTTTCCTCCGGCCCGGCCAGAACGAGATCGTCATCCGTTTCGAATCTCCTGTCCGGCGGGCCCAAGCCCTGGAATCCGGACTGCCGTACAAGCTGCCGGGCGGCTCCCCCCATATCCGGAAGGCGCCCTATCACTTCGGCTGGGATTGGGGGCCTCGCCTGGCCACCTCCGGCATCTGGAGGCCCCTGAGCATCGAGGCCTGGGAAGGCGCCCGGCTCGGGGAGCTGGAGATCACCCAGGAGTTCGTGGAAAAGAACAAGGTCTTGCTGAAAACCCGGGCGGAGGTGCTGTCCGACCGGAACCAGGAATTAGCGATTAAGGCCAGCATCCTGGGAGGGAGACCGTTCTCCCACAGCGAGTCGGTCGATCTCAAACCCGGCCTCAACCTGAACCTCAAATCCTTCAGCATCATCAATCCCGAGCTGTGGTGGCCGGCCGGGATGGGCGCTCAGAACCTGACCACTGTCCGGATTGATCTTTACCAGAAGGGCCGGCTTGTCGATTCGGCGGTCAAGAGGATCGGATTCCGGAATCTCAGCCTCGAGCAGAAGGAGGACGAATGGGGCACGAGTTTCCGGTTTGTCGTCAACGGAGTCCCCTTCTTCGCCAAGGGCGGAAACTGGATTCCCGCCGATTCCTTCCCGCCCCGCGTCCCCCGGCGGAAATACGAATCACTCCTCCGCGACTGCGTCGACGCCCACATGAACATGCTGCGCGTCTGGGGTGGCGGGATTTACGAGTCCCCCGATTTCTATGACCTCTGCGACGAGCTGGGTCTCCTTGTCTGGCAGGACTTCATGTTCGCCTGTTCCCTGGTGCCTGGTGACCCCGGTTTCCAGGAGAACGTCCGGGCCGAAGCCGAGCAGATTGTGAAGGAACTGCGGCATCGGCCATCGATCGCGCTCTGGTGCGGGAACAACGAGTGCGAGGAGGGCTGGTTTCATTGGGGCTGGAAAGAGAAGTATCCGGCGACGGTCTGGGACGATTATGAAAAAATCTTCCACCAGATCCTGCCCCAGACGGTGGATCGTTTCGACCCGGGCCGGAGCTATTGGCCGAGCTCGCCGCACTCGACTCAGGTCGGAGACCCGCGCTCGGACCGGTCGGGAGACATGCATTATTGGGGGATCTGGCATGGCCAGGAGCCGTTCTCGGAATACCGGAAAAAGTTCCACCGGTTCTTCAGCGAATTCGGATTCCAGTCGTTTCCGCTCCTGGAGACGGTGGAGACGTTCACCCTGCCCCAGGACCGCAACATCGCCTCTCCGGTCATGGAACAGCACCAGAAACATCCCGAAGGCAACCGCCTCATCCTTCTCTATCTCCTTGACCATTACCGGCTGCCCAAAGACTTTGGGTCGCTTCTCTGGGTCAGCCAGGTTCTGCAGGCGGAGGGAATGAAGACGGCCGTCGAGCATTTCCGGAGCCAGATGCCCCGGGTCATGGGCGCGCTCTACTGGCAGATCAACGACTGCTGGCCGGTGGCCTCCTGGTCCGGCACGGACTACACCGGCCGCTGGAAGGCCCTTCATTATTACGCCAAGAGGTTCTATAACCCGGTGCTCGTCGTGCCCATCGAGGATGAAAAAGACCTCCGGATCTATAGCGTCTCTGACCTGGACCAGCCGTTCGATGCCGAGCTTCATCTGGGGGTATACACCTATGAAGGGACAGCCGTCCAGCAGGGCAAAACGCCTCTCCGGGTGGACCCGAGGACCAGCCGCCTGGTGGTCAGCAAGCCTCTCGAGGAGTTGAGAAGCGGCCTTCCCCCGGAAGAGATATACCTCGTCTGCGAGCTGAAGAAAGGGGAGACGACGCTCAGCTCGAACATCTTTCACTTTTCGCCGCTCAAGAGGGTCGAGCTGCCCCATCCCGATATCCGGTCCGAGGTTTTGACCAGGGACGGCCGGCTGGTCGTGCGGCTTCAGGCCTCGAAGCTGGCCAAGGACGTCTATCTTTCGGCGCCCGGCATCCAAGGGCGGTTCAGCGACAATTTCTTTGACCTCCTGCCGAACCGGCCCGGAGAGGTTGAGTTCATCTCCGACCCGGCGACGACCGGGGAAGCGCTCAGGGCGGCCCTGAAAATCATCACGCTCAAGGATACATATTGAGCTCCTGCGGAGGCGGCGCGTGCCGGGCCGCATAAGACGGCCGCCCAATCCTTCGCCGGCCAGCATAAGGAGAAAGGCCATGAGCATGTTGCGGAACGATCGGCAATCTCAAAAAGCCGGGCGCGCTGCCGTTCTGATGGTGGCCCTGGTGAGTCCTCTTCTTTCGGCCCAGAAGAAAACCGATTTCTTCCCCGTATCCGTCTGGTATGCCGGCGGAAAAGCCCGGGCTCCGATGCTCGAGAAGGTCACGGCCGAGTCGCCCCGCCTCTGGAAAAAGGACTTGGAAGAGATCAAAAGCCTGGGTTTCAACACCGTCCGCACCTGGATCGAGTGGACAAACTGCGAACCGGAGGAAGGCCGGTACGATTTCAGCGCCCTCCGCACGCTCGTCGACTTGGCCGGAGCGGCCGGTCTTCGGGTCCTTGTGCAAGTCTACATCGACTCGGCTCCGGACTGGGTGGGAAGAAAGTACCCCGACTCCAAGTTCGTCGCCTCGAACGGGCTGGCGGTTGAATCGCAGGCCGCTCCCGGCTTCTGCTTCGACCATCTCCAGGTCCGGGACAGGATCCTCCGCTTTCTTGCCGAGGTGGCCAAGGTGGTCCAGGACAAGCCGGCCTTTCTCGGCTGGGATCTCTGGAGCGAACCGCACATCATCAACTGGGCGGAGGTCTATCATCTCGGCGACCTGGAGTACGTGCAATTCTGCTATTGCCATTCGACCAAGGCGCGGTTCCGCGACTGGCTCAAGCTCAAGTACCGGACCATCGAAAACCTCAACAAGGCCTGGTACCGGACCTTCGCCGGCTGGGAGGAGGTCGACCCGCCGCGCTTCGGGACGATCCTGACCTACACCGATTATATCGACTGGAAGAGCTTCATCTCCGACAAGCTGGCCGAGGACCTGGAGATGAAAGCGGAGGCGGTTGAAGCCGTGGCGCCCCAGGGCGTCGTCACCAGCCATTCGGCCATCCCCGGTCTTTTCAGCAAGCCCGTCTGGAGCGGGACGCCCGACGACCGCAAGATGGCCGCCGCGGTGGACTACTACGGGGTTTCGATCTATCCCAAGCACGCCTGGACTGTCCGGCCGTGGTCGCCCTTCTTCCGGGCCGCCGGGAACGACTTCATCCGCTCCATGAGCTGGGCGAACGGCGGCTTCTACATCGGCGAGCTCCAGGCCGGCTACGGCGTCTTCGGGATGAAGCTCAGCGTGCCGGTGGTCGGGGCGGACCTCCGCGACTGGATGTGGTCGGTCGTCTCCTGCGGGGCCCGCGCGGTCAACATCTACGCCTACTACCCGATGAGCTCGGGCTATGAGGCCGGAGGCTATGGGCTGGTTGAACTTGACGGCAAAGTGACAGAGCGTGCAGTCGAGGCCGGCAAAATCGCCCGGACCATCACCGAGAACATGGATCTTTTTCTGGGCAGCCGTCCCGTCCGGGCGCAGGCGGCCGTCCTTTACAATCCCCTTTCGCACATGGTCGGCGGCCAGCAGACCTTTACCGGCGAAGGCCAGACGGTCGGAGTCAACAACCTGAGCGAATCCCTCCAGGGCGTCCACCGGGCGTTTTTCGAGCGGGGCATCCCGGTCGATTTCCTCCACATCATGGACCTCACGCCGGAGCGCCTGAAGCAGTACAAGCTGCTCATCGCGCCCTACCCAGTTTTGATGTCCCAGGGGGACATCAAAAAGCTCATCGCCTATGTCGAAGGCGGTGGAACGCTCGTCTCCGAGGCGCGCTGCGGCTGGGTGGACGAGCGGGGCTTTTCCGCTGATATCATCCCGGGAGGGGGGCTCCATCAGGTCCTGGGCTGCCGGGAGTCCTATCTCATGCCGCTTCCCAAACCCTCGACTTTGACGATCAAGGGGGTTCACAAGGAGTTCCCACTGCTCAAGGACGGAGACAAGATGGATACGCTGTTCTTCGAGGAAGGATTTGAGCTCAGCGGCGACAAGGGCCGGGTTCTGGCGGAATTCGAAGGCGGCCGGCCGGCGATCGTCTATGCCGAGCACGGAAAGGGAAGGGCCATGATCGTCGGCTCATTTGTCGGCTCGGCCTATCATCATTTCCAGAACCCCAACAACGGGAAGTTCCTGGCCGGGCTGGCCGACTGGGTGGGGATCAGTCGTCCTGTGGAAGTCACCGCGGCCGAGAAAGACGTCCTGGTCGAGGCGAGATTGCTCGAGGGAGACGGGCGGATGATCCTGTTCGCCTTCAACCGCGGAGAAAAGAAGACGGCAGCCGGATTCGCCGTGGCCGCGGCGGACGGCCGTCTCAAAGCGACGGATCTGGAAACAAAAGAGATGATCCCTGCGCAATTCAGGGAGGGACGTTTGCGCATGACGAGAAGCCTCGATCCGGGCCAAGCCTGGGTCGTGCTCGTTGACGCCAAGGAAAAGGAATAGGTATGGAGCCAAGACACTCTCATTATGGCGCTTATCTTGGCCGAATTCGAAGGGAGCATAAGAGCACCGTTATTAGCCATATTATGGTGGAGCATGCAATTCCCACTCCCTCAATGGGAGAGGACCGGGGAGAGGGTGATGAAATGGTGAGGGGGCCGATTTGATGTTTCGAACCAAGAAACGGTATTGCGGCGGGATCGACGTCGGCGGCACCAAGATCGCCTCCGCCCTGTTTATGGAAGACGGCCGGATTTCCAATAGAAAAAGGGTTCCTATTGAAAGAGGCTCGGCGGAAAAACCGGTCCGCCAGATCGCCCGGCTGATCCGCGACCTGGAGAGCGGGGCTCGAGCGCACTCCGGCGACCTCGCCGCCATCGGGATGAGCATCCCCGGTGTCGTTTTTTCCCGGACAGGCCGGGTCTGGGCACCCAATATCCCGGGATGGGACCATTTCCCTCTTCGCGATGCCTTGATAGAAATAACGCATGTCCCGCTCGTCCTCGACAGCGACCGCAGCGCTTATGTTCTGGGCGAACAATGGCGGGGCGCGGCCAAAGGGAAAAAGGATGTTGTTTTTCTGGCCGTTGGCACGGGGATTGGGGCCGGGATTCTCACCGGCGGCCGGCTCGTCCGGGGGAGCCGCGATATCGCCGGCGCGGTCGGCTGGTTCGGCCTCGACCCCCGCTTCAAGAGCGAGTACGCGGCCAGGGGATGTTTCGAGGCGGAAGCGTCCGGAGGGTCGATCGGCCGGAAGGCCAGGCAGCTTCTGGAGGCCGGAGAGCCGTCTTTGATGAGAGATGCCGTGAAAGGCCGGATCGATCGAGTGACGGCCCGGACCGTCGGGGAAGCGGCGCGGGCGGGAGATCGCTTGGCGCGCCACATCCTGGACGGCGCAATCATTTACCTGGCCATGGGCATCGCCAACATCGTCAGCCTCCTCAATCCCGAGATCATCGTCCTGGGCGGGGGTTTGTTCCAAGCTTCTGATCTCCTCCTCGAGCCGGTCAGGCGGGAATTCAAGAAATGGGCCCAGCCGCTGGCCGCCCAGAAGGTGAGAATCGAGCTCTCCGAGCTCGGCGAGCACGCCGGACTTTACGGAGCCGCTAAGTTTGCCTGGGATCATATTGGAAGATGATGGATGCCGGCACAAGCCTCCTTCCATCAATCCTCCTCCCCGGGCTTGAGGAGGTCGGGAGGAGGGGGATTTCATCATTCGCGGGCGTCCGGCAAGACAGAGAAAAAATAAAGGAGGGCGGATATGTCGTCATTTGAGTATCTCACCAAGATCCAGAGCATCATTGAAACCATCAAGAAGAAAGAGTTGAAGAATCTCCGGGCGGCGGGCCGGATCATGGCCCGGTCGGTCGAGCGCGGCGGAAGAATCTACGCCTATGGAACCGGCCATTCCGTGATCCCGGTCCTGGACCTCTATCCTCGCTACGGGAGCTTCGTCGGGTTTTACCCGCTGTACGATCCGCGGCTGATGTGGTTCAACGTGATCGGGCCGGGCGGGGCGCGGGAGCTGCTGTGGCTGGAGAGGAGGGAAGGGTACGCTAAGATCTTTTTGGAGAGCTATGGGCTCGAGCGCCGCGACTGCCTGATCGCCTTCTCCCACGGCGGCCTGAACTCGGCGGCGATCGAGGTCGCCACGGAGGCCAGGGCCAAGGGGCTCAAAGTGATCACGGTTTCTTCCCACGCCAACCTGAAGATCTCGAAACCGCGCCATACCTCCGGGAAATTTCTGTCCGAGCTGGCCGACGTGGCCATCGACAACTGCACGCCCCACGAGGACGCGCTGGTTGATGTCGGACAGAGGGAGAAAGTGGCCGCCGGGTCGACGGTAGCCGCGGTCGCCATCGCCATGGCGCTCGTCGCCGAAGCGGGAGCGATCCTGGCCCGGAAGGGAAAGCTCCCGCCGACCTTCGTTTCACCGAATGTCCAGGGTGTGCCCAAGGGCCACATGGACAGGGTCTACGAGGCGTTTTCGAAGTTCTACTACGCCCGGCCCTGGAAGAGGCGGCCGGCGCCGAAAAAGGCTCCAAGGAGTTAGTCCCGGGGCCCTTCCGGAGAGTCCCGGCCACGGCAAATGATGGATCCGTATCGATTGACAATTTATATATATTCTCTCGGAACAATAGAAAACGGAAGAGGCCAAAAATGAAGGAAGAGAGGGCTCCTGCCGCCGGGACGCCTGCCGGGGTCCGGACCCTGATCTATTCCGCCTGGGCGGGGATTTTTGTCTTCGGGATCGTCATGGCCATCCTGGGCGCGATCCTGCCGTCTCTCTTCGAGCGCATCCGGTTCAACAAGAGCGAAGCCGGAAACCTCTTTTTCGTCATGAACCTGGCCATGCTCGGGATGTCGGTCGTCTTCGGCCCGGTCGTCGACCGCTTCGGCTACCGTATCCTTTTGGCGTTCAGCGCCCTGCTGGTGGCCGGCGCTTTTCTCCTGTTCACGGTCGCGCCGAGCTACTCCATTCTTCTGGCGGCGGCCCTTCTTCTCGGCCTTGGAGGAGGGGGGCTCAACGGCGGCTCCAACGCGCTGACCAGCGACCTCAACCCGGAACGACGGAGCGCGGCCCTCAACCTCCTGGGCATCTTTTTCGGGTTCGGAGCGTTGCTCATCCCGTTTCTCATCGGCACCCTTCTCGGGTTCCTCGGGATCAATGTCATCCTCATCATCGCCGCGACCCTCAGCCTGATCCCCTTCGTCATTTTCCTTCTTCTGCGTTTTCCGCAAGCCAAACAGGCCCAGGGATTTCCCCTGCGCCGGGCCGCGCGCGTCGTCCGCAGCCCGCTTCTCTGGCTTTGCGGCTTCCTGCTCTTCTTCCAGTCCGGAAACGAGTTCACGGTCGGCGGCTGGATCTCAACCTACCTCAACGAGAATTTCCGGTTTTCACCGATGTCCGCCGCGCTGATCCTGGCCGCATATTGGGGAGGGATGATGGTCGGGAGACTCGTTGTCTCCAGGGTTCTGGTCCGAACCATGAGGAATGAGGCCTTGATCCTGTCCAGTGCGGTCCTGGCCCTGGCCGGCACCATCATCATGGCCGCCGCGCCGTCGGGCCTCCTAGCTTCGGTCGCCGTCGTCATGACCGGGCTGGGGTTCGCCGCCATTTTCCCGACGACGCTGGCCGTCGCCGGCGAGGCCTTTGCCGACCTCACCGGGACCGCCTTCAGCGTCATCTTTATGGTCGCGCTGGCCGGCGGCATGACCGCCCCCTGGCTCGCCGGGAGGGTCGCCAATTCCTCCGGGCTTCGGTCGGGGTTCATCATCCCCGTCGTCGGCTGCGCGATGATCATCCTGATCGAGCTGGCCATCATTCAGTTGGCTGGAAGGAAGAAGCCGGTAGCCTAAATAACCGGGTCCAATCGGGGGGAGAAGTGGGCCCTGTAGACGGCCTTATCCCATTAGGCGGACCAGTGAGAGACTAACTCCCGATCGTCAGTATCGTTGTCCCCAGCAGGATTTCGTCTCCCTGATAGAGTGGGGCTTCCTGGATTTTCTCTCCGTTGAGAAATATTCCGTTGGCGCTGGCCAGGTCTTTCAAGATGAAGGCACCTCCCGAAATAGTGATCTCGGCGTG
>Ga0102851_10001091_pt1 | contig 14969 bp, 9 predicted proteins | sample Mud3Dept3metaG_FD_79558 | JGI IMG/M metagenome (GOLD analysis project Ga0102851, IMG submission 79558) | Freshwater wetland microbial communities from Ohio, USA, analyzing the effect of biotic and abiotic controls - Mud 3 Core 4 Depth 3... | ecosystem: Environmental > Aquatic > Freshwater >... | reverse complement strand
TGCGCGCGGCGGACGGGCGGACGCTCTCGGCGACGGCCCGATCGATTGGCGGCGGAGCGGTCGAAGTGGTCGAGGTGGAGGGCTGGCCGGTTCGCCTCACCGGCTACACGTGGGAAGCGCTGGTCGAGACCACCGCCGCGGACGCCGGCCGCGTCATCTCCATCCTTTCAGCCGACGGGCAGCTCTCGGCGGATCCGGTACGGTCCGAACGCGGCGGGCGCGTGCTCGTGGACGCCAGGCGACTGGCCCCGCTGGACCGCAGCGCCAGAGCGGCGCTCGAGGTGCTCGGTGCGGGGCTGACGTTCCGCGAGGCGCCGCCGATTGCCTTCGTCAAGCGCGGCCGCCAGTTGTTCCAGAGCGGCGCCGGGATGCTGGAGCTCGCGAAGGAACGCGACTGGACGCTCGGGCGCGCGGCCCTCGCGTACGAGTCCGAGCTGCTCGGACTCCCCGAGCAGGCCGTCATCGACGAGGTCTCCCGCCGGTTCGACATCATGCAGGCCGCCGTGCACCTGGGTCTCGATCCGGATGCTCCGTCAATGCAACTACTGGCGCCGAGCGCCCACGCCATTTTCGGGGCCGACGCGGCAGGGCGACTGCCCCTCGGCGGACTGCACACCCGCGCGGCGGCCAGGGCGATGGCGGTGATGCACGTCAACGGCGCGATGGGCGTCGTCTGCGCCGCGCCGACCGGCGGCTCTGCGGGCGCCGTCCCGGGCGTGGTGGTCACGCTGGTCGAGGAGAGGGGCCTCTCGAAAGAGGGGGCCGCCATGGCCCTGCTTGCCGCCTCCGCCGTCGGCATCATCCTGGCCGAGCGGGCCACGTTCGCCGCCGAAGTGGCCGGCTGCCAGGTGGAGATCGGCGCTGCGGGCGCGATGGGGGCCGCGGCGGTCATCGAGGCGGCGGGCGGGAGCGCGGCCCAGGCCGCCGATGCCGCCGCCATTGCGTTCCAGAACTCCATGGGATCGGTCTGCGACCTCGTGGGCGGCATGGTCGAGATTCCCTGCCACACGCGCAATGCCGTGGCGGCCTCGAGCGCATTCGTCTGTGCAGACCTGGTCGTCGGCGGCTACGTCAACCCGATTCCCCTCGACGAGACCATCGACGCCGTCTATGCTGTCGGCCGCATGATGCCCACCGAACTGTTGTGCACCTCCAAGGGTGGGCTCGCCACGACGCCGTCGGCTTTGAGGCTGGTCGCCCGACCCCGGTAGCTCTTCAGTTTCCTTCCGGCCGTGCCGATAAGCGGACGAACGGGAGTGTCCCCGTGGCGGCGTTGGTCCGCCAGGGGACGCGCGACAGGGCATTCCGGAGAGTGGACCTGCTGATGCCAACCGAGGCGAATGCCACGCGGTCACCAAACGAAGCGCGGGTCCTGGACTTCGCCCGGGCGTTCCGCTCGGCTGCCCGTACCGTCGGCTTCTATCCGCCGACGCACCAGGCAGTGGTCGCGGCGCTCGATCAGGTGGCCTCGGCCGCGCGCGCGGTGACCGCGGCCGGCCCGGTCTGCCTCACGATCCTGCCGCAGGCGTTTCTCGCCGGGGGGGTGCCCGTCGATTCGACCGAGACCGTGGTGACCGAGTTCGCCGCGCTGTGCCATCGACACGGCGTTGGCGCCGTGAACCTCGACGGCCGGGCGACGCCCGAGGCGTGGCAGGCGTTCTTCATGCTGCTCGCGCGCAGGCCCGAAGAGGTGCGCAACGCAGGCGGAATCCAGCGCCAGTGGAAGGCCCTCCGGCACACGAGCCCGGCGATCCTCGAGATCGATTTCGGCGCGCTCCTGCGCGGGAAGGTCGGGGGCGACTACCTCGAACTCGCCGCCGTCATCAGCCATTACCTTGAGACGGCTGGCGTGGGCGGGTCGATCCTGGACGACCCGTGCGCCGCGCTGCGGCGGGCCATCGACACTGCCCCGGACGTGCCCCAGGCCATCGCGGCGGTCCTGCGCGAGTTGCGCGCGGCCGCTCAGCTGACCTGGACGCAGCCCGAGCAGTTCAATGACGTCTTCCGCCGCGCGGCGACGGTGGCCGAATTCCTCACCGAAGAGCTGATGGCCGGTCTTCTCGAGCGCCGCGGCACGCCCGAGGCCACCGTCGGCGCCCTCGACGTCGTGCGGGCACTGGTCGAGCGCATGCCCGACGCGACGGTCTCGAAGTTCCTGTCGAAGATCATGAGCGAGGCCGGCGCCGCCTCATCACGCGTGACGGACATCTTCCGGTCGCTCGTGCCCAACCCCGACCGGCGGCGGCTGATCGTCAGCGAGGCCCAGGACGTCACGCTCGAGAACGACGTTCTCGTGCAGTGGGCCGAGATCGAGCGGAATCTCGAGGCGTATGTCGACCGGCGCTTCATCTCTGAGCAGTACGGCGACGAACTGCACGAGGTGCAGGACCGCGATGCCGGCGCCGCACTGGGGGCCGACGACCCCCCGGAGCGGCTGGCGGCATGGATCGCCAGCATCAGCGACGAGGTCGTCAGGGAACTCGACCTCCGGCTCCTCAGCGATCTCGTGCGAAGCGAGACCGACGGTGGGAGGCTCCGGAAGATCCTGGAAATCCTCCAGGCGCACGTCCTCGAAGCGGCTGAAGCGGGCGAGTGGGGCGGCGTGGCGAGGATGCTCGACGCGATACAAGCCGCCGGGGCTCAGTCGGTCGATCGGACCCTGCCCGTCCTGGCCGCGGAGACGGTGCAGAAACTCGGCGCATCGCCGGCCGCGCAATCGGCCCTGGCCGCGCTTCCTGACGCCACGCCCGCCGGCGCCGACGTGCTGGTCGCCGTGCTCGCAGCCATCGGCGCGCCGCTCATGCCGGCCGTCGCCGAGCGGTGGGCGGCCGAGCGCGAACCGTCCGTCCGCGCCCGCTTCGAGCGCGCCGTCGCCGCGGCCGGCAGGGCGGGCCGCGACGGACTCAGGCGACTTCTGGCGTCGGACGCCGAGCCGGGCGACGTTCGCGTGGCGGCGATCCGCCTGCTCGAACTCACGCCGGGCGCCGAGCATCTGCCCGCGCTCGAGGCCGCCCTGTCCGACGCGCACGAGGGTGTCCGGGCCGAAGCCTTCAGGGCCTTGTCCTCCTCCGGCGCCGAGCGCGCCGCTGAGATCCTGGCCCGCGGGATTGCCCGAGCCGATGCGGCGACGCAACTGCCGCTGCTCAAACGGCTGTCGGCCCACGGCGGCGTCCGCAGCCTGCCGGTGCTCAGGCGCCTCGTGCCGCAGATCGACCCGCAGACGGCGCCCCTCGCCGTCTGCCTCTCGCTCATCGAGGTGTTCGAGCGGGTCGGCGGGCCGGAGACGGAGGCGCTTCTGCTGGGACTGGCACAGCGGACGCACTGGCGCACTCCGCTCCGAACCTGGCGGATCCGGACCGCCGCGAACGCGGCGCTTCGCGTCGTCCGGAAAGGCGGCGGCGCGTCCTCCGACCGCGGCACGACCTCGTCACCCGCTGATTCCGCCGGAGCAGGACGATGATGGACCGCGGCCATCGGATGCAGCTCTACGCCGATCTCGTGCAGCGCATGAGCGGGGCGCTCCGCGCGGCGAGCTTGTACTCGATCGCCCACCCGAGCGTGGGCGAGCACGTGCGCGCGCTTCTCGAGGCGGTTCAGCGGCTCCACCGCGTCGAAGCGTCGGTGCTCGTCGGCTTCATCGGCGGCGAGGTGATCGCCGACGACACGCCCTTGCTCGCCGTCACCGCCTACCGAACCGAGCTCATCCGCTACATGCAGGCGCTCGGGATCAACAGGGTCCTCTTCGACCGTGGCGTCACCCTCGAGGAGCTCACCGAGTTCGTGCGGGCGGTGTCACAGCCCTCGCCGGCGGCTCTGCGCGCGGCGGAAGGGAGCCAGGGCGAGGGGGCGGACATCGATTTCATCAGGCTCGCGCACGTGCGCGCCGGCCGCATCCCCGTCGACACCTCCGACGGAAAGTGGGGCTCGAGCGCCGTCACCCTGAGACAGGTCTACAGCGGATCGGTGGAAGCCGCTCGCATGGTTTGGGAGACCACGCGGGTCGACGGGAAACCCGACGCGCCGGCCGCGCACGAGGCTGTCGAGCACCTCGCGGAAGCCGTCGACACGTCGCGCGCGACCATGATCGGCCTCACCGGCATGAAGGCGCACGACGAATACACCTTCACGCACATGGTGAACGTTTCGATTCTCGCCATGGCGCAGGCCCGCACGCTTGGCATCAACGGCCAGCCCCTGCGCGCGCTGGGCCTGGCCGCGATGTTGCACGACATCGGCAAGGTCCGCACGCCGCTCGACGTGCTCAACAAGCCCGGCGCCCTGTCGCCTGAAGAGCGCACGATCATCCGGCGGCATCCGATCGACGGCGCGGCGATTCTGCGCGCCTCGCCCGACATTCCACGGCTGGCGGCCATTGTGGCCTTCGAGCACCACCTCCGCAACGACGGCACGGGGTATCCCGCCGGCGTCGAGCGCACGCCGATCAACCTCGGCACCGAACTGTGCGCCATCGCCGACGCCTACGACGCGATGCGCTCGACGCGCGTGTATCAACCCTCCACGCCCGCCGCCCGGATCATGGAGATCATGGTCAACAACACCGGGCAGCAGTTTGACCGGCACCTGGTCAGGCGGTTCATCCACCTGATGGGGGTCTACCCGCCGGCGACGCTTGTCCGCCTCACGAACGGATCGGTGGGAATCGTGGTTGATGCGGGCGAGGCGGCCGCCCCCGTCATCAAGGTGATCTTCGACCCTGACGGGGCCAGGCGGGACGTGCCGCTCCTGAAGCGCCTCGACGAGGTCCGGCAGCCGGAAGCCGGCCTGCGCGCGCTCGCCATCGAGTCACCGCTCGATCCGGCGCTGTTCGATCTGGACCCGGCCGACTACCTTTAACTCGCCCGGCTACTTCTTTGGCGGCTGCGGCGCCGTGGCGGCGGGCTTCTTCGTCATCCGCTCCAGCGCGGCGCCCACCTGGCGGATTTCGTCGCCATATCGGGCCCAATCTCCGTTCCGCTGCGCCTCGATCGCGCGCTCGAAGTGCTGTCGCGCGATCTCCGCGAGGGCGTCGCCGGTCTCGTCGCCGGTCAGGGCCTCCATCGCGGGCGTCGCGGCGCCGCCGGCCGGAGCCTCGGCGTCGGGCGGGCGGATGATGGCGCCTTTGCTGAAAATCTTGTCGAGCGCGGCCTCGAGGTGCTCGTCCATGACGATCTGATTCTGGTACGCCACAATCACCCGCTTCAACTCGGGGATCTTGCCGCCCGCCGCGCGCAGGTAGAGCGGCCGCACGTAGAGCAGCGACTCCTCGACCGGGATCACGAGCAGCGTGCCCTGGATCACCTCCGACCCCTGCTGATTCCACAGCGTGATCTGCGGGGAGATGAGCTGGTCCTGGTTGATGCGCGCCACGATCTGCCGGGGCCCGAAGACCACCTTCTGCTTCGGGAACTGGAACACGAGCATCTTCCCGTACTGGTCGGGGTCGCTGCGCGCCACCATCCAGGCCGCGAGGTTGTCCTTACGCCGCGGCGTGAACGGCAGCATCTGGACGAACTCGGCCTCGCGCTCTTTCGGCAGGCGCATGATGGTGTAGTACGGGTCCATCGGGGCCGATGCCCGGGCGCTCTCGATCGAGGGCACCTCCCACTGGTCCTCCTTGTTGTAGAAGACCCCGGGGTTGGTCATGTGGTACGTCGCGTACATGGAACTCTGGACCCGGAAGATGCCCTCCGGGTAGCGGACGTGCCGGCGCAGCGCCGCCGGCATCTCCGCGAGCGGCTTCAGCAGGCCGGGGAAGACTTTCCCGATCGTCAGGGCAATCGGGTCCGACGCTTCCGCAAGATAGAACGTCGTGGTCCCGTGGTAGGCGTCGATGACCACCTTCACGGAGTTCCGGATGTAGTTGAACCCGCCCTCCGTGCGCGTCGAGTACGGGTACTGCCCGGTGAGGGTGTACGCGTCGAGGATCCAGAAGAGGCGGCCGTCCGCGATGACGAGGTACGGGTCGCGGTCGTATGACAGGAACGGCGCGATCGCCGTGACGCGGTCGACGACCCTGCGGTTGAAGATCACCCGGCTCTCGGCGCTCAGGTCCTCGCTCAGCAGCACCTTGAACGACCGGAAGCGGCTCGCGAACATCAGCCTGCGGAGGATCGAACCGAGCGGGACGCCGCCGCGCCCGTCGTAGCTCTTGAACACGTTGTCGTCGCCTCGCGGGTAGTGAAACTCGCGCGCCTTGGTGCCGACAAACACGTGGTCGTTCGAGAGTTCGCCGAAGTAGATCGAGGGTTCCGACACCTGCAGGTCGACCGACGACTCCGGAGGCAGGTTCTTGATGAACAGCACCGGCAGCCCCTCTTCGGTCACCTCGTTGACCGGGCCCAGCGTGAGCCCATACCCGTGCGTGAAGGTGAGGTGCTCGTTGATCCACGACTTCGACGGCAGGCTCTCCGAGTTCAGTTCCCGGGCCGAGAGCATCACCTGGCGGTACTGGCCGTTGATGACGTAGCGGTCGACGTCCACCGACGCGAAGTCGTAGTACGTGCGGATTTCCTGGATCTGCCCGAACGTGTCGAGCAGCGGCTGGCTGTCCCACAGCCGGACGTTGCCCATCGTCGCGGCGTTTCTCTGGATGTCCGCCTTCGAGAGCAGGGCGTCGCCCGACAGTTCCCGCTCTTCGACGTTGTTGAGCGCGTACGCCTTGCGTGTGGCCGCGATGTTGTGCGCGATGTACGGCGTCTCCTTGACCTGCTCGTTGGGCGTGACGACCAGGCGCTGGAATGCGGTGACGAAGATCAGGCCCCCGGCCCACGTCGCGGCGTAGAGCAGGAAGCCCCCGACGGCCAGCCACCGCCGGCGCGCGAAGGCCTGCGTGATCGCCATCACGGCGCCCACCGCGGCGGCGACGCCGAGCAGCCGGAGCGCCGGCAGCTGCGCCGTGACGTCGGCGTATGTGGCCCCCTCGATGATGCCGGCCGGCGACAGCAGGAGGTTGAAGCCGTCGATCCACGTCCCCGCCGCGAGCAGCAGGAGCACCGCGGCGGCGAGCAGCGACAGGTGGCGGCGCGCCACGCGCAGCGCCGCAAAGGGCCCGGCTGCCCCGACGCCGGCCGCACGGCCGGGCAGAAAATAGATCAAGGTCGAGCCTACGAGCGCCAGCACCACGATCCCCAGCACGACGTCGCGCACGAAGCCGTACCACGGGAGCCGAAAAACATAGAACGCCACATCCTGACCGAAGATCGGGTCGCGGTCCCCGAAACTGGTCGCGCGGCTGAACTGGAGCCATTCCATCCAGCGGCTCGACGCGAGCACGCCGGCCGCCGCCGCCGGGAGGGCCGACGCCAGGCTGACCAGGTGCGAAACGCCTCGCCGTTGCAGCACGATCGGGGTCCCGTCGGCCGGCGAGAGGCCCAGGACGATGTAGGGCTCCTCGAAGTGGCGGAGGGCCAGGCGGAAATTCCCGAACAGGACGAGGAACGTCGCGAGCGCCACCGCTGCACCGAGACCGAGGCGCGTGAACAGGCTCGTGAGGAAGACCTGCTGGTAGCCCGTTTCGCCGAACCACAGCCAGTCCGTGTAGTAGCCAGCGGCCGACGGCCAGACGAGGCCGAACGCCACGACGAGTCCGACAATGGCGAGCTGAATCCGGCTCTCACGCCTCACGGCCTGCGCCTCCCCTGGAAAGCAACAACCTTGTATCGTACCGCATAATTCCGGGCCGCGCACGTTCCCGGCCTGGAGTATCATGCGCCGCACGCGCCGCCCGAGCCGGCTGCGGGGAGACATCCTGATGGAATCCACCGCCCACGAGAAGTTCCCGAAGGTCTTCTGGAGCGCCAACGTCACCGAACTGTTCGAGCGCGCCGCCTACTACTCCATGGCGAGCTTCGTCGTCATCTACCTCGGCCAGCTCGGATTCGGCGCCTATTGGCCGTCGAACCTCAACGGCATCCTCTGGACGCTGGTCTACTTCCTGCCGATTCTCTCGGGGACGATCGCCGACCAGGTCGGGTTCCGCCGATCCCTCCTCGTGGCGTTCCTGCTGCTGGCCGCCGGCTACACGCTCATGGGTTACCCGGTCTGGTTCGGCGGGGCCGAACTCGCCCCACTCGTCGGCAAGGCGTTCACGGCCGAGGCGCCCGTTGTGGCCGCCGTGGTGACCGGGATCCTCCTGGTCGGGGCCGGGGGCTCGGTCATCAAGCCGTGCGTTTCGGGGACCGTGCAGAAGACCGCGGGCGCGCGAGCCACCCTGGGCTTCGCCATCTTCTACATGGTGATCAACATCGGGTCCCTCTTCGGGCGCGGCACCGGCTACGTCGTCAGGCGGGGCTACGGCACGCTGACGATTCTCGAAGTCGTGGCGGTGTGCGCCATCGCGGCGGCCGCACTGGTCTATCTCGTCAACAAGGCCACGGAAGCGAAGGCGCAGGGCAGGGGCGCCCGCATGGCCATTCCGTTCCTCGCCGTCATCGTGACGGCGGTGGTCATCATCGGCAGCATCGTCGGCGCCGCCGAGCGCGTGGAGACCGGCGACAGCCTCTCTTACATCTTCGCGGTGGCGGCGTGCGCCTCCATCGCCGCGTTCTTCGTCGTGCTGCTCTTCTATCAGGAGCCGCCCGCGTCGGCGAACGCGCCGGCGAAGCCGCGGCGGTCGATCGGCCGTATCCTGCTCGACATGGTGCTCGTCCTCCGCAACGGGCGCTTCACCCTGTTCCTCGTGCTGATGAGCGGGTTCTTCTTCGTCTACAACCAGGTCTACAATGTGCTGCCGCTGTACGCGAAGCGGGTGATTGAGCCGAACCCGGCCATGGATCTCTATACGGCGGCCAACCCGTTCGTCATCGTCTGTCTGCAACTGGCGATTACGCAGTACTTCGGGAAGATGCGGGCGATCCGCTCGATCGTCGTCGGCACGGTGATCATCGGCGTGTCGATGCTCATCAACGTCTACCCGATCTTCGCGGCGGGCGGCATGAGGGCCATCACGGCCAACTGGCTGCCGCTTGGGTCCGTGTTCTTGATCCTCACGGTGGCGCTCATCGCGTTCGGCGAGTTGTTCACATCGGCCCGGATGTACGAGTACATCGGTTCGCTCGCGCCGAAGGGGCAGGAGGGGCTTTTCCTGGGCTATGCCAACCTGCCGCTGGCCCTGGGGTCGCTGGCGGGAGGCCCGGCCGGTGCGTTCATCTTCAACGACATCATGGCGAGAGGCGCTACGACGCGGACAGACGGTCTGCTCGAACTGGTGCCGGCGCAGGCCGCGTTCGGCTGGAGCGTGCTGATGGGCATCGGCTTCCTCTCCGCGCTCGCGATGTGGCTGTTCAACCGGTGGCTCGAGCGCCAGCCGGCGGCGCGCTGACGGCGGCGCGCCGGAGGACGGGGATTGAGATGGAGCGGCGCGTCGGATTCGGCCCACGGTTCGCCGCGGTGCTGATTGACATCGCCGTGGTGGCGATTGTCGGGTTCGCCGCCGGCGCGGCCATAGGCGGCATGCTCGGCAGCGGGATCGGCGGGGTGCTGGGCGGATCCGAGGGCGGGGACGCCGCCGCAGGGGCGGCCCTGGGCGCGGCCGTCGGCGCGGCGCTCGGTGCGGTGGCTGCCTTCGGCGGTTTCGTCTTCCTTTACAGTCTGATCGAGGCGTTCACAGGGGCCTCGCCGGGCAAGCTGATCCTCGGCCTGAAGGTCGGCACGGCCGAGGGGCGCCGGGGTTCAGCCCCGCTCTACCTGAAGCGCTGGGCTATCAAGTACTCGGGCACGGTGCTCGGGCTCCTCGGCGCGATTCCGGGTCTCCACGCCCTCGGCCTGTTTGCGCCGGCGGCCGGCCTCGTCATCTTCGTCGGCTGCTTTCTCGTCCTCGGCGACAAACGCCAGGCCCTGCACGACATGGGGGCGGCAACCGCCGTGTTCCGGAAGGGCGACCTGGTTTCCTGACGGCGGGTGAGCCGATCGGCCCGCGGGTGGCGCATTAGCTGGTATGGGCAGGAAGCTCCCTCTTCTCGCGTTGTGCGTGGCCGCCATGGCGGCCACGCCCGCCGTGCTGGCCGGGCAGACATTGCGGCCAGAGGTCGCCGCCGGCTGGGAGGCCTACGTGACCGCCGCGGAGGCGCGAATCACGCGGGAGCGCGGCCAGGCCATTCCGCGCCGGCCGGGCGTCGAGCGTGATGAGATCATCATCGAGCAGGTCAGCACGCCAGGCCCGAATGGGAAGCTGGAAGTTCCGGACGCCGCCGTCCACCACTGGCGCGGGATCGTGCTCGTTCCCGGTGCGCGGCTCGACGATGTCCTGTCGCGACTCGAGCAGGAGCCGCCGGACACGCGGCAGGAGGACGTGGTGTCCTCGGCGATCCTGCAGCGCCGGCCGGGCTGGATCAGCGTGGCGATTCGGGTCCGCCGGTCGCTCATCATCTCCGCGGTCTTCGACACGGAACACGAGGTGAGCTTCGAGCGGCACGGCGCGACCCGCGCGTCGAGTTGGAGCACGGCGACGAAAATCGTCGAGATCGCCGACGCGGGCACATCGACCGAGCGCCCCAAGCGGCCGGACGAGGACCGCGGCCTGCTGTGGCGCTGGAACGCCTACTGGCGGTACGAACAGGTCGAGCAGGGCGTGCTCGTGGAGTGCGAATCGGTGACGCTCAGCCGGCCCGTGCCGCTCGTCCTGCGGCCGGTGGCCGGCCCCATCGTCAGCCACGTGGCCCGCGAATCGATGACCCGTACGCTCGCCGTCTTCCGCGACCGGTTTCGCCAGCCGGCTACTGATCACCGTTCGCCTTGACGGCGGACCCTCAGATGGGGGTCCTTCGATGCTGGGCTCGCCCCCGTGCGTCCCCGCTCAGGCAAGCTGACGCTGAGCGCCTTGGTTCGAGGGTCCGCTCGGCGGCATGCCCAGCATCGAATCCCGAGCCCCGAATCCCGAGCCCCGAGCTAGATCTTCCCCATCGCCTGCTTCAGGTCCGCGATGAGATCTTCGGCCTGCTCGATGCCCACCGAGAGCCGAACGAGGCCGTCGGTGATGCCCGACTCCTCGCGATGCTCGCGCGACATGCCGGCGTGCGTCATCGACGCCGGATGTTCGATGAGCGTCTCGACGCCGCCGAGCGAAACGGCCAGCGTGGCGAGGCCCAGGTTGTCCATGACCGTGCGGCCGGCGTCGAGGCCGCCCTTCAGCCCGAACGCTATCATCGCGCCGAAGCCGCTCATCTGCCGCTTCGCGAGTTCGTGCTGCGGGTGCGACGGCAGCCCCACGTACCGGACCCATTCGACCTGCGGCTGGACTTCGAGCCAGTGGGCGATGACGAGGGCGTTGTCCTGGGCCCGCGCGATGCGCAGCGACAGGGTCTTCAGCCCGCGCAGCACCAGGTAGGCCTGGTGGGGGTCCATGTTGCACCCGAGGGTGGTCATCATGGGGCGGAGCTTGCGGTAGAGCGCCTCGTCTTTCGCCACGACGATCCCGCCCACGACGTCCGCGTGCCCGTTCAGGAACTTTGTGACGCTGTGCAGAACGACGTCGGCGCCGAACTCGAACGGGCGATGCAGGAACGGGCTGCAGAACGTGTTGTCCACCACGAGCAGCGCGCCGTGCTCGTGGGCGATCTCGGCTGCGCCGCGGATGTCAGTCACGTCCATCGTCGGGTTGGCGACGCTCTCGGTATAGACGATGCGTGTCGTGGGCCGCATGGCGCGGCGCAGGTTGTCCAGATCGGTCGTATCGATCCAGCTCGACTCCACGCCGAAACGCGACAGGTGTTTCTCGGCGAGCAGCCGCGACGGTCCGTAGACGCTCGCCGTACCGGCCATGTGAGTGCCCTGGTCGAGCAGCGCCATGTAGACCGTCGACACCGCCCCCATGCCGGAACTGGTGGCGATCCCGGCGAATCCGCCCTCGAGCTCGGCCATCTGCCTCTCGAGCGCGGAGATGGTCGGATTGCCCAGACGCGTGTAGATGAAGCCGCCTGTCGTTCCGGCGAAGCGGTCCGCGCCCTGCTGGGCGCTGTCGAACGCGAATGTCGACGTCTGGTAGATGGGGACCGTCGCGCTTCCGTAGGGATCGTGATGACCGCCGGCGTGGATGACCTTCGTGTCGAAGCCCAGGTTCTTGGTATCGATGTGTGCCATAGGAGTCCTTCCCTCAGGATGAGGGGCTACCAGTATACGCGGTGCGAGCGGCCGACGGCGGATGTAGGATGATGCAGGGGAGCGACCCCGGCCGAGTCATGCCAAACCGTCGAGCGTTTCTGCGCACGGTTGCCTGCGCCGCGCCTGTGTCCTTCTGGCACGTTGAGCCCCAGGAGCCGGCCGCTCGGGCACCCCGGGCGCGCTACTGGGTGTCCGGCGCGGCCGCGACCGGTGAATGCGGCGGCTGCCACCCCGGCGCCCGGGGCCTCGATCGCGCACACATTCACGATCGCACGGCGGTGGCGTGCCAGCTCTGCGCCCAGCGCTGCACGCTCAGAGACGGCGACTCCGGCCGCTGCCGCGCGCGCGCGAACGTCGGCGGCGAGCTGCGCAGCCTGGTGTACGGCCGCCCGGTGGCCATCCATGTCGACCCGATCGAGAAGAAGCCCTTCTTTCACTTTCTGCCCGGGAGCACGGCGTATTCGCTGGGCACTGTGGGGTGTCCGCTCAGCTGCAAGTTCTGCCAGAACTGGCAGATCTCCCAGGCGCGGCCCGGCGATTTCGACGCCGATTACATGAACCCGTCCGCCGTCGTCGATGCCGCCGTCAGCCGCGGTTCGCCGATTGTGGCGTTCACCTACAACGAGCCAACCGTGTTCGCCGAGTACGCCCTCGACATCGCGGCCGCAGGACGCCCTCGCGGGCTGCGGCCGGTCATGGTCAGCTGCGGTTTCATGAACGAGCGCCCGCTCGCCGACCTGTGCCGGGCGCTCGATGCCGTCAAGATCGACCTGAAGGGTTTCAGCGAGGCTTTTTATCGGACCGTGTCCGGCGCCGCGCTGGCGCCGGTTCTGCGCAGCATCGTGCAGGTGCGGAAGGCCGGCGTGCATCTCGAGATCGTCAACCTCGTCGTGCCCACCCTCAACGACGCCGACCTGTCGCTGAAACGCCTGGTCGACTGGGTCATGGGCGAGCTCGGCGCGGACGTGCCCCTGCACTTCACGCGCTTCCACCCCGATTACCAGCTGCTGAACCTGCCGCCGACGCCGATCGCCACGCTGGAGCGGGCCCGCGACATGGCGATGGCGCGCGGGCTTCGGTACGTCTATGTCGGCAACGTGCCGGGGCACGCGGGCAATCATACCTACTGCCCGAAGTGCCGCGCGCGCGTCATTGCGCGGCAGGATTTCTTCGTGCTCGAATCGTCGCTCAGGAACGGGCGGTGCGCCGCGTGCGGCTACCCGATTGCCGGAATCTGGTCGTGAGGCGCCCAATGAGAATCACCCGCTTTGTGGTCGTCGCCATGGCTGTCGCGGCCGGCCTGGCCGGAGGTCCGCTCCTGCATGCGGAACCGCCACCGCCGGAAACTCGGCCGCCGGCATTCGCCGGGCAGTTCTATCCGGCCGACCCCGCGGCGCTGCGTGCGGCGCTCGACGGCTTTCTCCGCGACGCGGTGCCGCCGCGCGTCGACGGGGTCGCGGCGCTGGTCGTGCCGCACGCCGGCTACGTCTACTCCGGCCAGATCGCGGCGGACGCTTTCCGGCAGGCCGCGGCGACGCCCGTCGATACCGTCGTGATCCTGGGAGCCAATCACACAAACGGCACCTTCCGCCGCGTCTCGGTCTACGACGGCGAGGGCTACCGCACCCCGATCGGCGTGGCCCGCGTGGATCGCGACCTCGCGGCGGCGCTCGTGAAGGAGGGCGGCGCGGTGTTCGACAACACCCTGCACGGCCGCGAGCACTCGGTCGAGGTGCAGGTGCCGTTTGTCCAGCACGTGTTTCCCGGCGCCGCGATCGTCCCCGTCGTTGTGGGCTCGGCCGACCCGGAGTCGTGCCGGCGCTTCGGGCGTGCGCTCGGCGCGCTCGCCGCTGGCCGCCGCGTGCTCATCGTGGCGAGTTCCGATCTCTCCCACTACCCGGAGCGGCGCGTCGCCGCCGAGGTGGACCGCCGCACACTGGAAGCCATCGCCGGCATGAGGGCCGATGCCCTCGCCGGCATGGAAGCCAGGGCGGCGAGCCTCGGCGAACGCGGCGTCGCCACCTGCGCCTGCGGCGAAGGCCCGATCCGGGTCGCCATCGAGGCGGCCCGGGCTCTCGGCGCCTTGAGGGGGACCGTGGTCAGCTATGCGAACTCCGGGGACACCGCCATCGGCGAGCCCGAACGCGTCGTCGGCTACGGCTCCGTGGTGTTCAGCCGGGGAGAGGCCGGCGCCGATCTCCGCGCGCTCCAGCCCGTGGCCGCAGATCCAGCCGGCGCGCTCGACGCGGCCGACAAGCGGGTGCTGCTGCGCCTCGTGCGCGAGACCATCACGCGCTACCTGCGGACCGAAACCGTGCCCCTGCCGCGCGGCGGTTCGGCGCGCCTGCTGCGCGAGTCCGGGGCGTTTGTCACGCTGAAATCCCACGGACAGCTGCGGGGCTGCATCGGGCGCATCCAGCCCGCCGGCCCGCTGATCCAACTCATCGGCACGCTCGCGCTCGATTCGGCGTTCCGGGACAGCCGCTTCAAGCCCGTCGGCGCAGGCGAACTCAAGGACATCGAGGTCGAGGTGTCGGTGCTGACGCCGCTTGCGAGCGTCTCCGGGCCGGACGCCGTGCAGCCGGGCCGCGACGGGGTTGTGCTCCGCATCGGCGAGCGCTCCGCCGTGTTCCTCCCGCAGGTGGCAACCGAGCAGGGGTGGAACCGGACAGAGCTGCTCGACAATCTCGCGCAGAAGGCCGGGCTCGCGCCAGGCGCCTGGCGTGACAGGCGCGCCGCGCTGCTGACGTTCCGGGCCGACGTCTTTGACGAGTCCTTATTGAAGTGACGCTGCTCGTCGCGGCAGGCGCGTTGTCCATGGTGGCGCAGATCGTGGTGCTGCGCGAACTCGTGGCTGCGCTCTACGGCGTCGA
>Ga0102851_10001090_pt1 | contig 14969 bp, 9 predicted proteins | sample Mud3Dept3metaG_FD_79558 | JGI IMG/M metagenome (GOLD analysis project Ga0102851, IMG submission 79558) | Freshwater wetland microbial communities from Ohio, USA, analyzing the effect of biotic and abiotic controls - Mud 3 Core 4 Depth 3... | ecosystem: Environmental > Aquatic > Freshwater >... | reverse complement strand
ACCCGCATCGCATCGCAAAACCCTTCTTCACCTTCGGCACCCTGACACTCTTGATCCTCATGGGTGTTGGGTTCTCCTTTGGCCTCACCCGTATGTTCTTCGGGCTGGGTTCGGTGACCAATCTGGACAACCATAATCCCTGGGGCATCTGGATCGCCTTCGACGTGGCCTGCGGTGTCGCGCTGGCAGCCGGCGGGTTTACCACGGCCGCACTTGTCGAAATCTTCGGTCGGAAGAGATACCTGGCCCTGCTTCGTCCCGCCCTCCTCACGGCGTTTCTGGGCTACCTCTGGGTTGCCATCGCACTGAGTTTTGACCTGGGCCGGTACTGGAACATTTGGCGCCCGATCTTCAATTGGCAGGGCAACTCGGTGCTCTTCGAAGTGGGCATGTGCGTGACCGCCTACCTCATCGTGCTGAGCGTGGAAATGACTCCATCCGTGCTGGAAGGTCTCAAGGCGCGGATCGATGGGGGCGAGTGGGGGGCTGCCCTGCTGCGCCGGATCGAGAAACCGATCCTGGCGCTGTACGCCGGGATCCGGATCATCCTGCCGCTGTTCATCTTGGCGGGCGTGGTCCTCTCCTTCATGCACCAGTCCTCGCTGGGGGCGCTGATGCTCATCACCCCCAGCAAACTGAGCGCCCTGTGGAACACGCCCATCCTCCCGCTGCTCTTCCTCCTATCGGCGCTGATGGTCGGGTTCCCCATGGTGATCCTGGAATCCATCTACGCCAATATCAGTTTCGGGCGCGATCCGGAGATGGACCTCCTCACGCCGTTGACCCGCTGGATCCCGTGGTTCATCGCTGCGTACGGCGTCGTGAAGATAGGGGACCTCATCGTTCGGCACGGTCAACTGAACCTTTTCGAGCACGCGGCGGCGACGACCTCCCTGTTCATCGAGATCCTCCTGGGCATCGTTGCTCCCTTCCTGCTGCTCCTCAACAGGGCGGTCCGGCGGTCGATGGGATGGCTCTTCTTTACGGTATCCCTGATCATCTTCGGGGTCGTGCTCAACCGGATCAACGTCTTTTTGGTTGGCTACAACCCCCCGTACTCTCCCAAGGCCTACTTCCCGTCGATCGGCGAGATCGCGATGACGGTGGCCATCGTTTCCAGCATCCTGTTCTGCTACCGCTTCTTCGTGACTTTCTTTCCGATCCTTCCGGGCTATATGCCCGCAACCGAGGCTCAGCTCGCGCGGATGCGCGAGGAGCGCGAGAAGACCGTCGATCCGTTCTGGACGTGGGTGATCCGGGGGGCGGCGATCGCGTTCCTTTTGGGGTTCATCGGCGTGTATAGCCTCGTGCGGATCGAGGCCTTTCAGACGACGGTACAGACGGTCGACGAGGTCAGGCGCGTCAAGGCGGACCTCCCCGTGCCCGGCGAAGCTGCGCCGGGGATGGCGTATCCCGAGCGTCCCTTGGCCTATAGGAACTTCTATCTGCTGAATAACGCCGCCCTCAACACCAACTCGGACGACTACGAGCCGGTGGGGTTCGCCCACCGGATTCACGACGAACTGACCGGGGGAGACTGTGGCGTTTGCCACCACCGCTACGCCGCGACCGGTGGAGATCGTATCGGGGTGGATATCAAGGATCTGCACGCGCCGATGGACATCAAGATGGGCGGTCCCTGTTCCACATGCCACGACGACATGGCGAAGAACCCTCCGCAAAGCTGCACCCGCTGCCACGGGCTGCCCAACGAGCCGGATGCCCCCTCCCGCATCGGCCTCAAAGGGGCCTACCACCGCCAGTGCATCGGATGCCACGAGCGCCAGTTCCAGTCCGCGCCCGCACCCACGGAATGCGCCTCCTGTCACCATCCCTGGACGCCGGACCACTCCACCCTGGTCGCGTTCGAGGGCAAGCCCACCCCGCAGGATGTGACCCGAAACTGCTTGACCTGTCACCCGAAGGTGGGACAGGACGTGCTGAAGACGGCCCACTGGAACTGGAAGGGGTACTCCCCCACGCTGAAGGGGTACGAACACCGGATCGATATCAGCTTGACGCTGATGGTCAACAACTCCTGCATCGCCATCGGTCCAAATCTCCGGGAGTGCGCCTCCTGTCACATCGGGTACGGCTGGGTGGACGAAAAGTTCGACTTCACCAACTCCACCAACATCGATTGCCTGGTGTGCCACGATACCACCGGCACGTACCGGAAAGATCCGAGCAAAGGCGGCCTTCCCGACCCGTCGCTGGACCTGGCCGCCATCGCGCAAAGAGTGGGACGACCCTCCCGGCAAGCCTGCGGCTCCTGCCACTTCATGAGCGACGGCCCCCGCTACACCAAGCAGGGAAATCTGGAGCCTGCACTGGCCGCGCCGTCCGCGGACTTTGACGTGCACATGGGCATGCTGAAGATGCGCTGTCAGGAGTGCCACACGACCACAGAGCACCGCATTGCGGGGATGTCGATGAGCGCCCCCGCCGTGGAAGGCCGCGTCCGCTGCGAACGATGCCATAACCAAAGCCCCCATGGGGTGACGGGCATGCTCAGTCGGCACTTGGACGACCACGTCAGAGCCGTTGCCTGCGAGACATGCCACATTCCCTTCATCGCCAATGCGTCGCCGGCGCTCGTGCGCCGGGATTACTCGCAAGCGGGCCAGAACCTTCCCAAGCGGGTCGACCGGCACGGCATGCCGCAGTACGACAAGAAGTTCGGCTCCATGACGTGGGGAAAGCGCCTCGTGCCCACGTACCTCTGGTACGACGGAACCCGCAACGCCTCCCTGGCGGGGGACAAGATCAACCCGGCCTCCCCCGTGATTCTCAACGCCCCCGGCGGTGAGAAACGCATCGCCGCGGCGCGCATCTTTCCCTTCCAGGTGCATACGGCCGTCCAGCCGTACGACACCGAGAACAGAATTCTCGCCCTGCCCCAGCTCATCCAAGGCTATTGGAACCACTTCGACTGGTCCAAGGCGATCGCCGAGGGGATGAGGCGGGCGGGCCTGAGCTTTTCGGGGAAGCATGGCTTCGTGGAGACCAAGATGTATTCAGGCGTCCATCACCAGGTGGCACCCGCCAAGAAGGCTCTGGGCTGCTCCGATTGCCACAGCGTGGAGGCCATCAGCTGCACGCGTTGCCACAGAAACGCCAAGGAGATGGACCTCCCCGAGCACCGGCGTGCGGTCTACCCGGAGGTGACGAATCGGCTCAACTTCAAAGAGCTGGGCTACCCCGGCGACCCGGCCCTGGTGGGCGGGCGGTTCTACATCACCATCGGCCGAGGTGCGCCCCCGAAGTAGCCTCACGGTCCAGACGTTCGAGCCGACCAGAAACCACGGGCCTCCCGCAGGGGAGGCCTGTGTCGCTTCGCGGGATACCGCGGGCCACGCAGCGCGCTCGCGCGATGTGTTCGATCGTGGAGGCGTGGACCCGGCCGGCCGGGTCACGGCATCAAGCTGCTGGCATTGGTGCGTGCTTTAGGCTAACATGCGCAGCAGCCGGGGAGACGGGATGCTGTCATGTTGACCAAGATCAGTTACAAACTCATCGTTGCGGTGGGCAGCGTCGCGCTGCTGATCATCGGGGTTTTCGCCTACGGGATTCTGAGCGCCCATCGACAGCAGCTCATCGGTGAGGTGCGGCGCAGCGCGCTGCAACTCAGCGAGACGGTGAAAAACAGCACCCACTACGACATGCTCCTGAATCAACGCGAGTCGGTCCATCGGATCATCACCACCATCGGGAAGCAGGACGGCATCAAGAAGGTCCGCATCTTCAACAAGGAGGGCGCGATCATCTTTTCCACGGACCACCTCGATGTCGGCCAAATGGTCGACAAGAGGGCGGAAGCGTGTTACGCCTGCCACGCGGCGGACCGACCCTTGGAGCGGCTGCCGACCTCCGAGCGCACGCGGATTTTCCAGCTCCCAGCCTCCGGGCGCGTCTTGGGCATCATCAATCCGATCTACAACGAGCCGAGCTGTTGGCAAGGCGACTGCCATGCGCACCAGCCGACGCAAAAAGTCTTGGGGGTGCTGGATATCTCCATGTCCTTGGATGACGTGGATCGCGACATGCAATCCAGTCAGAAGCGCCTGTTGCTATTCGGTGTCGTCGCCATCACCGCCGTGAGTGCCATGATCTATTTCCTGGTCAATCGGATCGTGCTCAAGCCGGTGAATGAGATCGTGGCGGCGACGCGCAAGGTCGCAAGCGGCGATCTCCATTACACGATCGCCATGCCCCAACGCGACGAGATCGGCATGCTGGCTCAGTCGTTCAACGCCATGACGCACAAACTTTCCGAGGCTCAGCGGCAGGTGTACCAGTCGCAAAAGCTCGCCGCGGTCGGACAACTGGCCGCGGGCGTGGCGCATGAAATCAACAATCCGCTCACCGGCGTGTTGACGTACAGCAGCTTTCTCCTGAAGCGGGCGGCGGACAAGCCGGAGTTCAAAGAAGATCTTGACGTGATTGTGCGCGAGACGCAGCGCTGCCGCGGGATCGTGAAGGGCCTGCTGGATTTCGCCCGGCCGTCGCCACCGGAGAAACACCCGAGCGACGTCAACGAAATCGTCGAGCGCGCGATTCGCATCGTGCAGACGCAACTCGCCGCGCATCGCGTGGAGGTCCGCAAGAATCTGCACGCCGATCTGCCCATGGTCAACGCCGACGCCAATCAAATCCAGCAGATCATCGTGAATCTGCTCCTCAACGCCAACGACGCCATTGGCGAAGGCGGCGGTGCCGTGGCGCTGGCGACCGTCCTCAAAGCGGATGGCGCTGCCCCTCAGACCCGGCCCCGAGAGATCGAAATCAACGTGAGCGACACCGGCTGCGGCATCCCCGCGGCCAATCTGGAGCGAATCTTTGAGCCCTTCTTCTCCACCAAGGGGCGAAAAGGCACCGGGCTTGGGCTGGCGGTGGCGTGGGGGATCGTCGAGAAACACAACGGCCGCATCGAGGTCGAGAGCGAGGTGGGCAAAGGGACGACATTCCGTGTGCTGTTGCCGATCGGCGAGACCTAGGCGAGAGCCTATACCGAGTGCGGCGGCCTTTTGCGCATCGTCGCACGCCGCGTAACGTCGTTCCCTTGAAAACGGTCTTGCCGCCCAGCCGACAGCAGCGACGGGTGAGTCTCCGGCGTCGCGTGTGCTAAGGGGAGGCCATCATGGTTCCGGTCCTCGTAGTCGCGATGATCGTGGTGTTCATCATCATCAACGTGGTCGTGCGGGTGGTGATGGATCGGATGCGTGAGGCCAAAGCGCGCAAGGAACGTCTGGCCGCGCTGGATATCGGCCTGCGCCTGGACTTTGAGGAGGAGGCGAAATCGCTCAAGCGAGTCGACATCCCCAACCCGCTCGCGCACCTCCTTGCGGTCGACGACGAAGCCGTCGTGCTCGACAGTTTTCGAAAGATCCTGGTCGCCGCCGGGTATGCGATTGACACGGTCGAAAGCGGGCGGGAAGCGCTGGGTCTCGTGCAGAAGCGCAAGTACGATTTTGTCTTTACCGATTTGAAGATGCCCGAGATGGATGGCCTGGACGTGGTGAAAGGCGTAAAGCATTACAGCCCGGAGACGGACGTCGTCATGATCACCGGCTACGCTACGGTCGAATCCGCCGTGAATGCGATGAAGTGGGGCGCCATGGATTATGTGCAAAAACCCTTCACCGAGGACGAACTGGTAGAATTTACCAAGAAGTGCCTGTTCCGACGGCAGGATCGCCAGCAGAAACGGCTCGCCTCCACAGTGCGCGTCGTCGCGACGGACCGTCCGCCGGCTCACGAATTCGGTCTCCCGGGCGGTGTGTTCATCTCGCCCGGCCACGTGTGGGCGAACGTGACCGTGCCGGGGATGGTCCGGTTGGGATTGGACGATTTTGCGCGCAAGATGATCGGGCGTATCGATGCCATCGAACTGCCCGTCAAGGGCGCGACGATCAAAAAGGGGGAGCGTCTCTTCAGCATCCGGCAAGGCGAGCGCACTGTCACACTCCAGGCGCCGATCTCGGGGAAAGTGCACGAGGTGAACGCCGAATTGCCGCATCACTCGGATTGGATGACGCGCCGCCCCTACGAGCACGGGTGGGTGTGCTCGATGCAACCCGAGCACCTGGCCGACGAGCTGGGGCACTTGTACATCGGCGAGAAAGCGGCGGCGTGGTATCAGTCGGAGATCGCGCGGCTGCAAAGCATGCTGGGGACGGCATCCGGCACCGACGAGGCCCCGACGGCACCGAGTGCGGCTGGCGGCCTGGTCGAAGGCCAGCTGGAACAGGCAGACGACAGCGCTTGGGCCAAGTTCACGCAGGCGTTCTTGCAGACATAGCAGACTGCCGAAAAAGGCCCGTCCGCCGGGTATCCAGCCGGGACGGACGGGCACATGCCGCCGTATCATCCTCACCCGGGCTCGTTCCGGCGCATCCTCTGCCGCGGCTCAGGCCATGTGTTCGATCAGAGTCTTCAAGGCGATTCCGATGAGGACGAGGCCGCTAGCGATCTCGATGCGATGCTGGCCGATCCGCTGGAGGCGCGGGCTGTCTGCGCGGCGGGTGAGGAACGGCCCGCCGAGGAGCAGGGCGAGCGCCGCGAGCAGGACGAGAACCGGAACGATCGCCAGGGCGAGGTGAAACTCCACGAGGAATGCCTGGGCGCTCGTGAGGGCGGCGAGGATCAAGACCGCACAAACCAGCCGAGCATCAAGGCGCACCGCCGGTCGGTCGGGTCGCACGACCCCGTGAATGAGCTTCCAACCGAGCCCTCCGAGCAGCACGAAGGTGATCCAGTGGTCGAACGCGGCCAAGGGTTTGGCGAGTCCCAGGCTGGCGACCCACGCGACCGCGAGGAGGAGGGCAAACAGGGACTGCGGCAGCCGCTCTGCAAAGCCCCGCGGCGCCCGCCCGCGCTGCGGCTGCGCTTCCAACCGCCGGCGCTGGACGATGAGGTAATGGGCGGCGCCCAGCGTGGCCACCGCGAGCGCGAAGAGCACCGCGGAACTGACGGCCAGCGGCAACCACGTCGTCAGGACACTGGATGCCCCGGCCAGGCCGAAGAAGACGAAGACCCCGGCCGAGACGATGCGGATCAAGGCATCGGGCAATCGCCTGCCCATGACGATCCCGATCCCGATTCCGATGCTGTCGGCGATCACCATGGCCGCGGTGGTCCCGAGCAGAACGGCAACAGCGTCGCTGTATCGGACCGCCAGGCTGATGGTGGCGAGTTGCGTCTTGTCGCCAAGCTCGGCCAAGAAAAACGCGACGGCGACCGTGAGGAACGGCCCGTAGGACGAACGCTGCTGGTCCTCGCCCTCCAGTGTGTCTCCCCGAAGGGTCCACAAGCCGAACAGGATAAAGGAGAGTGCGGCCGCGAGCGAGATCGCGTCCAGAGGGATGACGTTGGTCAGGATGCGTCCCGCCGCCACGGCCAGGGCGTGATTCACGAGCGTTGCGGCGAAGACGGCCGACAGCACGGTCCGCGCCGGGAAACGCGTGGCGAAGGCCATGGCCAGAAGCTGCGTCTTGTCGCCCATCTCGGCCAGCGTGACGAACAGGAGCGATGGTAGAAATGCAACCATGTGCGTGGTTTCCTGTGTATGCGGCGCCTGACAGGAACGACGCGGCGCCCGATCGCCTCGGACGGATCCCAGAGTCCGGGGCGGCCTTGCCAGAGCGTCTTCTTTTGGTGTTGGGCGCGCGCCATCGGCGCCGCCGTCCAACGTCCGGAGCGGCGGGCACGATAGCATGCCAGTCGGCCGCGGGAAAGACATGTGCGACATACGTGCGTTTGGCCTCACCTTTCCCCGGCGATGAGCCCGAGTTGTTGACAGGCCTTGCGTTATGTAATACAAGGACCGGGTTTGCGGCGGCATCCTTAGGACCCGCCGGGAACACTCGCAACATCTTGAAATGCGGCTTTGACGGCCACTGGACGAGGCATAACGAACTTCACCGGGGGTGAGAGGTCCGCCAGTGTCGGCACGTGCCGGGGCTTCCCGCCCATGAGGTCCCGCCACAACACTCTTCCAAAGTGTTCGGCAGATCTGCTCCGGTTTTTTTGCGGTGAGAATGGCAGCGGTTGAGAGGCTGGAGACTGCCCTCCGGTCTTTCTCGAATTCATGTTGAAGGGGGGTAGGATGTCGACTCAGCAGTGGATCGCTCTTGGGATCTTCATTCTTTCCTATGGGTTGATCATCTCGGAAAAGGTGAACCGGACGATCGCCTCGATCCTCGGGGCGGTTCTCGCTTTCATCTTTGTCTTGGGCCCCAAGGAGCTTCTCCATTACGAGAACTGGGAGACCATCCTTTTCGTCTTTGGAATGATGACCGTCATCGAGACGATGAACAGCTCCGGTTTTTTCCGGTGGCTAGGTCTCCACAGTGCGCGGTGGGTGAAGCTGGATCCTCTCAAGCTTTTCTTCCTTTTCCCCTTTATCGCCGCCTTCCTTTCGGCCTTCGTGGACAGCATCACGGTCATGCTTTTCATGTCCACCCTGACGCTCGAGGTGGCGGGCATCATCGGGATGAATCCGCTGCCCCTCATTCTCGCGGAGATCTGCGCCGCCAACATCGGCGGGGCCTCGACCATGGTGGGGGATCCTCCAAACGTCATCCTGGGGACCTATTTTCAGCTCCCCTTCATGGCTTTCGCCAAAAATACCGGCGTCATTGCCTGGGTCGGTTTTTTGGTCAACACCGTTTTCTTTATCTGGTTTTACAAACGGGAGATCTTTTCCGTCCGAGCGAGGCTCCTCGAGAGCCCGAAATGGGTCGAGGAGCAGATTGCCAAACTGCACCCTCGGGAGGCCATCCAGGACAGGCGGTTGTTTGCCGTAGGTTTGATTGCGTTCTTCTATGTCGTCATCATGTTGGTGACTCATCACATCACGCACGTTTCCGTGGCGACGGTTGCACTGACCGGCGCGCTGATCGCTCTCCTGCTTGGAGGGCACAAGATGGGAGGGGTGCTGGAAAGAATCGATTACTCCACCATCGTGTTCTTTGCGGGTCTCTTCCTCATTGTCGGAGCCATGGAGCACGTTGGCCTGCTCCAGATGGCAGCTTCCGTCGTAACAGAAGCCTCAGGCGGCAGCGTCTTCATCGCCTTATCACTCATCCTCTGGATCAGCGCCTTCGGTTCGTCGATCGTGGACAACGTACCCTTTGCTGCGACCATGGCGCCGATTCTCAAGCACATGAGCGAAAATTTCGGCTTCCCCTTGCTTCCATTGGTTTGGTCAACCGCTCTCGGAACTGATATTGGAGGCAACGGGACTCCGATCGGGGCATCGGCCAATGTGGTCGCCGTCGCGACTTACGAACGGGTGACAGGGAAGACGATAGGGTGGGGATACTACTGTAAGGCGTGTTATCCCGCGATGATGGTGGTGGTCATTGTCTGCAATGTGCTCATCTATTTCTTCTACGTCTGATCTCTGAAGAGGGCCACGGAGGAGGGCGTGGGGGCTGGAGACCCTCGGTCCTTACACTGTGGTGTCCACGGGGAGCCCGATCCGGCACCCGCGCGGCATGGGCGTGCGGACACCATGGGCCCACCAACCCGGCCGGGGAGGCCCGACAGGAAACGCTGCCCTGCGAGACGTCAAGGCCACGACTGATGTTCGACGCCGCTGCGCGCGGCAGCCGTCCGAGGCCCGCCTCGCGAGTTCGCGCCACAGGGTGGGGTCGCGCGTGATTCGTCTTCGCCGCGCCACCATCGCGACAACTCGTGCGGACGCGTTCGGGGTGCGCTCCCGCCGCCCGGCGTCATCTTGGGCCGGCCTGCGCACGCCCGTCGCACGCAGCGAGAGTCCGGCCTCCGGATCTGCGGAACCCGTCGACCACAGCCACACCTCTCGAATCCTTGACACCCGTCCCGTCCCCACAGTACCTTTAGCCGTCTCGTCGGCCTGTCACTCCTCAAGATCGCTGCGTCCCGTGCGCTGTCGGATCAGGCTATGACGATTCGCGAACCTTCTCACAGGATCAAACGAGTTGGCGCCAGAGACCGCACAGGATCCCGGGACGGATTTTCGGTGAGAGCGGCTCGGCGTCGAGGCGTAATCCGAGGCCGATTCTGCGTGTGAAAGGAGCGACCCATGCAACGACGTGCGACGTTGGCCATGCGCATTGCGATGGTCCTGATTCTCGGGATCAGCCTCCTCCCGTCCGCTCCGGCCTTTGGGGGCGACGCACAGCCGACGTTCCGGCTGGATCTGCAGATCGCGCAGGTCGGGGCGGCGCAGCCGCCGCCTGCAGCGCGCGGCGGGGCGATGGCCCTCTCAATGAAGGACAGCATTGCGATCGCCCTGAAGAACAACCTGGACATCTCGATCGAGGGCTTCAACCCACGTCTGCGCGATCAGGACCTCATATTCGAAAAGTCGGCTTACGATCCAAGCGCATTCCTGGAGCTCACGAGGTCTGACAACCGACTTCCTGCGACGTTGACCCTCTTGACGGGCCAGAGAGTTCTCAGCGACCTCTTCGATTTCAACACCGGCTTGCGCCAGAAGCTGCCCACGGGCGGCACGTACGAGCTTCGCTTCAACAACGAGTACCTCCACATTCCCAGGTCGAGCCCAAACGATGGCTTCATCAGCGAGCTTGCCCTCACGCTCACACATCCCTTGCTGAAGAATTTCGGTTTTGAGGCCAACGAGACCAACATCCGTATCGCTGGCAACAACCGATCCATCTCGCACGAGCAGTTGCGGTTGAGGGTCAGCGACATCACCACCCAGGTATACAACGCCTACGTCGAATTGGTGTTCGCCATCGAGAATCTTGAAGTGCAACGCCGGTCGTTGCGCCTGGCGCAGGAGCTGGTGACCCTCAACAAGGCGCGCGTGCGCGCCGGCGTGGCGGCGCCGGTCGAGGTCACGCAGGCCGAAGCGCAAGAGGCGGCCAGAGTGCAGGACGTGATTCTGGGCGAAAAAGGGGTGCGGGATGCCGAAGACACCCTGAAAGTGATCCTGAACATACCGGGGAGCGGGAGCTGGGGGCAAGAGATTCAACCGTCCGACAGCCTGACCTTCGAGCCGAAACCGATCAATCTGGAGGAGACGATCCGACAGGCGTTGGAAAACCGGTACGAGTACAAGAGCGCAAAGCTGGACATCGACAGCAAGGAGCTCAATGTTCGCTTGACCCGAAATCAGCTTCTGCCGGACCTCTCGTTGGCCGGCAGCGTCTCGACAAACGGATTCGGGACGAGCTACGGGAAGGACATGAGCGCGCTGGGAGGCGGTGATTTCATCTCGTACTCGGTGGGGGTGGTGCTGACCGTTCCCCTGGGCAACCGGGCGGCCGAATCCACCTACACCAAGGCACGGCTCACCGTGGATCAGGCCAAGACGTCGCTCAAGCAGCTCGAGCTGCAGATCGTCCAGCAGGCGCGCGAGGCGGTCCGGCGCGTGGAGGCGAACGCCAAGCGGGTCGATGCCAACCGGGCGGCACGGGCGCTGGCCGAAGAACAACTGCGGGTCGAGCAACGCCGCCTCGAGGCGGGCGTCACGACCACCTTCAACGTCCTGTCGTTCCAGCGCGACCTCTCGGCGGCGCAGGCCAACGAGCTGCGGGCGATTGCCGACTATGTCGAGTCGCTGGCCAACCTGGAGAGGGTCCGGGGCACGGTGCTGGAGGCGAACAAGATCGAGATGTAGCGGCGAGATCTCGGGCGGCGCCGCGGCGCCTGCGCACACCTGCCGGGGCGAACGTTGCGGACCCGAAGCGCAAAGGGGGAAGCAGAGGAGGGGTTCACCACCTCCCCAGCCTCCCCCCTGTTTCCTGGAGAAGCGGACGGTCCGCGGCCGCACCGGCGCGCAGGGCGGCCGCAGCGAAGACGGCGGTCCTACTCGGGTACGTTCCGCACGAACGAGTTGGCCAGGATCTTCCGAAGTTCGGCCGCCAGAGCGGCATCCGGGATTTCTCGCAAGATCACGCGCAAGGCAAACCCGCACTTCTTGCATCGCCTATACTGGAACACCCAGCGACCGTCCTCCTGGGGCTTCCCGACTTCTTCCATATCCGTGAAACAGCACGGGCCCGAGCGAACGGGAGAGATGATTCTCTCGGGATACAAGTTTTTCGGCGGCTTTTGGTCCGTATACTCTACGATCGTCGGCATTGTGTGCTCGGCCATTCCAGCTGCATGGCTCTTGAGGTTTCCGGCGCGCTCGGACGCGCGCCGGCTTCCGCCGGCCGACCCCGCGCCCGAATCCTTGGTCCTCCTGACATCCATTCGATGTGCCATGGTGTGGTGTCCCCCTGTGTGAAGCGTAGTCGTGTGAATCAGACTACGCGGTAGTGCACCAGGTGCGTCTTGAGTTCGTCGACCACGCTTGCCATCAACTCTGCGTCCCGATGAAGCTTCCCCATCATGAACGCACCCTCGAACCCAGCGAGAAGGAAATTCGCGAGGCGCGGGATATCAGTTCCGATGCGCAGCGTACCCTCACGCTTGGCCCGCTCCAGCGTCTCTTCGATCTTGGACCGCACTTGCGAGAAGGCGTCACTCAGACGTGTTCGGAAGCCCTCGTGAATGTCGCTCATTTCCAACGCGAGATTTCCGAGCGGGCAGCCGCCAACGCAACCCTCCCGCCGGGCCCGCTCGACCGCATATCCGAGGAAACTTTCCAATTGCGTCCAAGGATCCAGGCCGGCCGCGGACAGCCTCTCGAGGATTTCCTCTTGAATACGCTCGAGCGTCCGATCCAAAGCCGCATAACCCAGCTCGTCCTTGCTCTTGAAATAGTAATAGAGATTTCCCTTGCCGACGCCGCTCTCGCGTAAGATGTCGTCCACGGACGTGTTGTGAAAGCCGCGAACGTGGATCAGTCGACCTGCCGCGTCCAAAATCTGTTCTCGCGTGCTTGACATTGAGGATCCATGTACCAACGGGTCAGTTTCCTATGAAATGGATATACCGGATACAATTGGTCCTGTCAATAAAAAATTGCCAAGCGCCTATCATAAAATTCACCAACCAATTCTCTGTAAATATACACATCGTAAAATCATATACTTATATGACATTCAGTGGTGTTGAATCTCAGGTCATCTAAACGGATTTTCGAAGAAACAAAGAAGAGCTTCTTGATCTTGGAATCAGAATCACGCGGGGTTTCCGCTTGTACCATACCCAGCCAGCGCCACGGAATTTTCCCCCGCACCGCCAACGGACGCTGGGGAGATCCCGAGGAAAGAAAACTGAACCCAAGCCAAGAAGAGTTTCGCGCATTGGAGAAGCGTCAAAGCTTCCGACTTTGAGCGGAGCGGTCGCGCGCTTAGGCGCGAATGCGCGGAGGGTGCGCTCGATGGGGGTGGATCCCTCGCCTGCTCAACCGTTCGACCGTTGAGTTGTGCATCTCCGCTGCAGCACCGCGAAGCCGTCCCGAGCGGCCGTCCAGCCTCCGATCGGCCGACGAGGGGGGTGTCCTTTCTTGATGGGGTGAGTCAAATGTGTTACGCTCCCACGTCAATGACCACCTTGCTGATCGGCCTTTATGTTGTGTGCGAACTCATTGCCAACGTGGCCGCGAGCAAGCCAATGATGGTCACCTGAGCGGCGGCATCGCCGTCGGCATCGGGCCTCTCGAGTTGGCGTAGGGAAACGAATGGCAGCGTCCCTTCGGATCGGTGTCGATGTAGACGACGTCTTGGCGGAGTCGTTGCCCGGCTACCTGGAAGCATTTCGGTCCTATTTCGGTCGGGACGTGAAAATCGAGAACGCGGCCTGGGAGATCTTTCCTCGCTACCCCGACATCTCGACTGGGGAGATGTGGCAGTTTTTCGCGAAACTCGACGAGACGGACTTTCTGGGAACGCGTCCCGTGTACGCCGACGCCGCCAACGCCATGCGAGCCCTGGTCGGCGCGGGGCACCGGCTCGTCGTCGTGACCGGCCGGTTGCTTGCGCATCGCGATCACACGCGACGCCTGCTACAGAACGCGGGCATCGCAGGTCTGTTCGAGGACCTGGTTCATCGAGACGGCGAGGCTGCGGCGGAGTACAAACCGCGCGTGGTCCGCGAGCGACGACTGGACCTCTTGATCGAGGACGAACTCCACGTCGCCGTTGCCGCCGCACTGGTGCCTGTGCCGGTTCTGCTGTTTGACCGCCCCTGGAATCAGGGAGACTTGCCGGGGGGCATCACCCGCGTCGCGACCTGGAATCACGTCTTGCGATGGGTAGAGGCCGCGGCCGCGGCGCGGGCGGTGCGCTGACCTGTCCCGTCCGGGAGAGCGGGGACATGGGGAAGATCCAGCTGGAACGAAACGCCTTTCTGGCCCCTGTGCCGGTGGTGCTTTTGACATGTGTGGGCCAGGATGGCGCCCCGAACATCTTGACCGTGTCCTGGGCGAGTGTCGTCTGCGGCACGCCGCCCATGGTCGGCGTGGCCGTCCGCGCAGAGCGCTTCTCATACACCCTGATTCGAGAAACGGGCGAGTTCGTCCTGAATATTCCGCCTGCCGCTCTTCTGCGCGCCGTGGACTTCTGCGGCACGGTTTCCGGCGAGACCGTGGACAAGTTTGCGCAAGCCAATCTGACGCCGGTGCCGGGCGTGAAGGTGCGTCCGCCCATGATCGAGGAGTGTCCCATCAACCTGGAATGCGTCGTCCGGCAAGCACTGCCGCTCGGCTCCCATGTCTTGTTCCTTGCCGAGGTGGCGGCGGTGCACGGGGATGCCGACGTGGTCGAAGATGGCACCGTCGTCTTGGGCCGGGTGGCGCCCCTGACGTTCGATCCGTTTGGCGGGGACTACTGGAACCTGAAAGAAGTCGTGGCGCACCACGGTTTCAGCGACGGCACCATGCCGGAGCGGGCCGAAAAGAAGCAGATTCAACAACGGAAGTGAATGCGAGGGGATCGTATGGCGAGCGCATTGCCTCCCGACACGCTGAACGACATCGGGGTGCTCAAGCGAAGGGAAATCGAGGCCCGCATTCTCGCCCCGCTGATCGCGGCCTTTGCGGAGGAGTTCGGGCGCGAAGGGGT
>Ga0102851_10001089_pt1 | contig 14972 bp, 18 predicted proteins | sample Mud3Dept3metaG_FD_79558 | JGI IMG/M metagenome (GOLD analysis project Ga0102851, IMG submission 79558) | Freshwater wetland microbial communities from Ohio, USA, analyzing the effect of biotic and abiotic controls - Mud 3 Core 4 Depth 3... | ecosystem: Environmental > Aquatic > Freshwater >... | reverse complement strand
TAGAAGTGGCGCTCGATGATGGCGAGCAGGCTGCGCATGGCGTCGCCGATGCTGGCGAGGTCGTTGCGGGATGCGGACTGAAGCAGCTCGTGGGTGCTGGAGAGGAAGGCCTGGAAGGCCTTCGCCTCCACGCGCTTGCCCGCCGGCGTCAGGCGGACCAGCTTGCCGCGTCTGTCCGCGGGATCGCTCACGCGCTTGATGAAAGCCAGCTTCTCGAGGCGCTTCAGCATCTTCGTCATGCCGCCCGACGAGCGCTCGAGCGCGGTATAGAGCTGATTGGGCGCGAGTTGGTACGGAGCCCCGGCTCGACGCAAAGCGGCGAGGACGGCGTAGTCGCTGGGCGTCAGCTCGAAGGGATCGAGCGTTTCTTGCTCGAAGCTCTCGATCAGCACGCTGAGACGAGCCAGCAGGGTGATCAAAAGCAGGCCGGAAGTGTCCGTCGCGTCGGGATACTCCCGCGCCCACGCCTCCGAAAAGTCATCGGTCCAGCCCACCTCTTTCGCCATCTGCCCTACCTGTTGGCTCTCGAACTCGGTGGTTCGCGAGATTGCGGAACGCTGCCCGTCGAGCCACCCATGCTAGTCCAGACACCAGGGTCGGTCGCGTGTAGGCGAAGATCCGCCGCGTCGCGCTGCTGCTCCACATGACCTACCGCTTCCAGCGCAGCGTCACGCCGCCGGGCAGCGAGAGTTCGAACTCCCCCGGTGCGAGCGACGCACTGCTCCCCGCCACCGACAGGGGCAGTTCGACGAAGGCCGCCGTCTGCGCCTGCGAGGGCACGACCTTCACGCGCTGCTGCCATCGCGTGAAGGTCGTGCGCGGAATCCCTGCCCGCTGGCAGAACGCCAGCGCCGAGAGACCACTCTCCGCGCACGCTTCGAACACCCTTCCGCCACTCCGGCGCGCTCCGCTTCACGCGACCATCGGCCAGAACCCGCATCGACGCCTCCTTGCTGGATGGCGTCAGGTCTACACCGCGGGCTGCGGAGGGGGAAGGACGTCGATCACTGACCGTACGGGTGAGGAGGAGTCCATCCCATTGCTTACGCGGGTAGTCACGCACACGTGGAGCCGAGATCGAAGAAGCGAAATGGACACGCTCAGATGCGGCCCGGACGCTCGCCGTCACCCTCAGGTACATTGAGCGCTTGGCCGCGAGGTGCAGGTCATGGCGAAGACCATCAGCGTGAGCGAGGCCCGCGACGAGCTGGGCGACACGGTGGACCGCGTGGCCCGCAACGGCCTCGGCGGACACTTCAAAACCGGCTCCGACTCTATAGCAGCTCGAAAAGGATCTTGTTTTCCCTGGTATCGAGGAGCTTCAGTCTTGCCTTCAAGATTCTCTCCTCTCCGAAGATATTCCTGATTTCGACATCGTCCCCGTCACACTTCACGCGATCCACACTCACCAGAAGCTCTTCCTCAACTCCATTTCGCACGATAAATGCGGTCGTATCACACACGGCCGACTCCTTGGAAGCTAATCGGGAAGCTCGCTCGAACTGATTCCGCGGAGATCAGGCTGGCCTGGAAAAGACGCTCACGGTCTTTCGTTGTCCAGCGCGAGGAGGGCTTTGCGCAGGCAATCTCCGGCTTTCCGGGTGAGTTCGATCATCTCCCGAATATGTTTTGCACTGGCGCCGATGCCGGAATCTTCGAGATGCTTGGCAAAGGCATCGTACTCTTCTATGTGGCTACCGTTATGCTCCATCCAGTGCTTGATACGAACTGCCGCCTTATCGACAGGTTCCATGGCAACGCTCCGCGGATTGAAAGGATCTATTCAGTCAGCACTCGGCCAAAATGCAATCTGCGACGATTCTTCGATACGACTCGAGGCTGGGTGAATCGCTCGGCAAATCGGTAATTGGTTTACCCACTAGATCGAATTGCACAATGTTCTCGTCAAAGGGCACCAATCCAGCCAGCTCAATCCCCAGCTTCGCGGCTGATTTCCGCAGAAACTCCTCATCGCCGCGAACCCGGTTGAAGACCATGCGAACCCTGTCGCAGCGAATCACCCTGTCTTCGATGATCATTTTCCTGATCATCGCTGCTGTTTCCATGCCGCGCGAGCTGGGATCACTGATGACGAGAAGCGTATGCAGTTCCTTGACGACTTGCCGGTTGATTTGCTCGAGTCCCGCCTCACAGTCAATTAGAACGGTGTCAAAATTGTCGGCCAGCGCCTCAATGGCATTGCGCAACAGGGTATTGACCGGGCAGAAGCAGCCGAGGGTTTCAGTGCGGCCCATGGCAAGCACGGAAAATCGATCGAGTTCGGTCAAGGCCTCGAAGATCATATAGTCGAGCATATTGCCGATATTGGCTTTGTCCTCGCTCTTGCCACGCTTGGAAGTCAGGATGATGCTCTCGCGAACCTCCCCCATGGTTTTCCTGACCTGCACACCCAGCGCGCTCAACAAGCCCATCGCCGGATCCGCATCGATCAAGAGCAGGTTGCCCGTCGCGGGATGTTCAGCCAAAGCGCGAGTCATCAGTGCGATCGAGGCGGTCTTGCCCGTGCCGCCCTTTCCGCAGACCGCGATCAACCTCTTCTTGCCGAGGCGTGAGTCTCTCATCAGATCAATTCACAATAGTCTTGAGTAATGGCGTCAACCGATGCGAAACACGTTCGACCGGAAACGTTCATTTCATGCATTGAGCTTGAATGGGATTGGGTGCTCAACGGCCTTCCCATCCTCTGCCTTCCTCTTTTCGCGGGCTGCCTTCTTGACTCCAACGATCACCTCACGGATATCGTCACAGACTGGTTCGTCATGGCAGGATGCACAGTCGAAATCACATTCGACATCGAATCCCCGTTCTTTCCACGCCTCTTTCAAGAGATTGCTGCCTAGACCCTTCACCTCAGAAGCAATGCTCGCGAGCTCCTTGACGTCCTCCTTGCTGGAGGTCACGAACAGGATTTCGATTGCGGAAATTCCTGGCGTGCGGGACTTGATCAAACTGATCAACGACTTTCCGAGAATTTCAAAATTGAAGCCCCGAGCAGCGACGTCCTTGCTGACGCGAGCCCACAAGTAGTCCGAGGTGCTCTTGAGCATGTACCCTTCGATGCGGTCGCCAATGATCGGAGCCTGCTGCAGACGCTCGTGGTCATTCGCGCCGAGAGTCTCTCCGGCCAGCATCAAAATCTGCCCAAAGGGCAGGCTCTCGCCTTCGGACGCGGGAATATCGGGACCAATCAGGGTAATCCGGCCATCCCTGACCAGGGATGTGTTGTTCGTCCATAGCAGGTGGGAGCACGAACCCGCTATGGGATTGCCGAGCTCGGTATAGGTATTGCTGCGCAAGTGAATGCCAGAGCTCGCACCTCTGCCCAGATTGATCGGCAGGGAACTCCGAATCTCTTCAGGCGTTCCGCTGCAGTCAATCTCTTGATAGAGATCATCAGTCACAGGCACGGAGCGCATGAAGTCGCGAACAGCCTTGATATGTCCATCGAATACAGCCATGATCGATGCCATCCGACGAGTCGAGCCTGCAGGCTAGACTGGGAATTGCGTCAAGCCAGTCCCATCCCCTTGAAAAAGTCGGTGACCTTTTCCTTCACTTCATCGATGCTGGTATAACGCTTGTCAAAAAGATCCAGCCCGATGTGCAGGAACGGAACGCCGATCTCGCGGCAGGTGTCGCGCATGATGCCGATGGTCGCCGCGCCATCCTTGTGACCCATGTGTCCCGGCCAGATGACGACATCGATCTTGTAATCCTCGACGATTCTGCGGATGTCATTCGAGAAGTTCTCCGCGGTCCCGCGTGCCTGACGAATCATCGGCGAGTCGATCAAATTCCGCTTGGCCAGATCGTGAAAGATCGTTTCTTCGCTGGTCGTGTCGATCAGCGTGTACGGAAAGTTGCCAAACATGTCCATCACGATGACGGCGCCAAAAGTGGACTCCAGCCAGGGCATGAATTCGAATATCCAGCCGTAGGGCATGATGTCGAACCAGAAGAGGCGAATTTTTTCCCTCCAGCCTTCAGCCTCAGAGGCGCCGGCGCCTCTTTCGATGCGCATCTGTCCGACTCTGTAGAGCTGTTCGAACCATGCGGTGCATTTTGGGTCGCCCGCAACGAAACATTGGCTGATTGCAAACGCTTGTGCTCCACCAATTTCCCAACCGTGCGGAGAGGGGACGTGTCGACGCAATTCGTTGTAATCCTGCCAGATCGTGTAGGTACGATTAGATTCCTCGCAAACCGTCTTCAAACGTTCCAGATCGAGTGTGCGCCCGGTATGCTGCTCGAGAAACTCGGTCATCCGCTTGAGCTCTTCGGCGAAATACTCGATGGCTCGCTCATCTGAAGTATACGGGGGGTCGGCGCAGTAGATGGGCACATCTTTCCAGGCCTTGTTGTGCTCGATGACCTGGTGCAGCATCGGTGCGCCGTCGCAAGGGTAGAGCAGGCCTAACACACAGGTAGGAATCGGCATCAGACCTTTTTCGATGTAATAGATCGGCAGACGGATCGCGGTACAGAGATCGGTGCCGAGGCCCATCTCCTCGGAACCCTCGATATCAGCGAGCAGATAGGGTGCAGTGGCGGCAAGAAACGGGGTCTCCATCAGCATGAACCAGGGCAGGTTCATGGCATGGAAGAGCTCCGGGGCGTTGCAAAAATAGCCACCGATGAACGGCTGGTCATTCTCGACGCAATCAACGACGACCTGTTTGGAGTCGAGGAGGATTTCGAGGAGCTGCGCTTGTAGCTTGAACTCTTCGCCCGGCATGAAGCGGCAAGCGTTCAGGCCCATCTGAAACCAGTCGCGCTCTTGTTTGTAGCGCTCGACTCCCTTGAGTTTCATGGCTTTCATATCGATTGTCATGATTGTTCACTCCTGAGGCCCTCGATTGTTTCCAGAAAGGCTTGAACACGGGTCCGAAGCTGCCCCTTGCCGCTCAACAAGTATTCGCGATCGATCGCCAGAAAGGGGATGCCGTCCTCCTTCAAGTCGTCATTGGTCATATAATGTTCAACGAGCCACTGATCGCAGAACATCAGTCGCTCGCCGATCACGCCGTCGACCCTGAACTCCTTGGCCAGCTCGCGGGTATAGGCAATGCGCCGCGGTTGATCGCCGTACATGCGTGGGCAGGAGGGGCGATCGTAGATGTAATAGTTGGCCATTGCCTTGACTGGATCATCGTAGGATTCGTCGACAGGACGCCACATCAGACGCGAGCCGTAACAGGTGGAGTCCGTAACCACCAAGGCACCCTGCTCCTCGATCACTCGAATGAACTCGGTATCGTCCAGTTCGCCACCGATGATCATCACGCGCGCGCGATGGCCTTTGTGAGTTTCCTTATGGCTTTGCATGTCTTTGAGAAACTCTTCCAGCAGAACCTTGTACCGCGGTTTTGGAATTGCGGTTCCGGCGACCATCACCGCTAGCGTTTCCTCCCCGGTCATCAAAGGGGCGTCTGGCAAGCGGAATTGATAGACCTGTTTTTGCAGCGCGCGAATCTCGTTGTGCAATCGAATGGCTTGTCTAAGGCTCTCATCCGTGATCTCGACGGAGAAATGAGCTTCAATGTCCTTGCGTAGTTTGTTGATCTCGTCGAAATACCAGTCGATCTGGGGCTGGCCGACTTTTCTCGGCAGGCTCATGACCTTGACGAACGGCGTACCCAGCTTGCGAATCCAGTTGTCATAGACGCGGCGCACGTGATCGCAGCTGTTGATGCAGACCAGGCCGTCAAGAAAATCGTAATGACCTTCCAATGCCTGATTCATCGTGTGACGCGGATAGCTGCAGTTGATCGCGCTGAAACAGGCATCGGAGAGTTCGGTGCTGGTGCTCCCCGTGCCGCGCATGCGAAATCCGGCAAGACCCGCCGCGGTAAACAGCTCTTCTGGTACCGTGGTGCAGAAGAAGCCCATCACCTTGCCGCCGCCATCTTTCCATGCCTGAAGTTCCGAGTTCATGATGCCGCTGGTCGCTTCAATGAAAGTCTGAAAAGCGGCGGATCGAATCCCGGTTTCCATTTGATGGTCTCCTGGTGTGCATTGTCGAAATCAATGCTTGGCGTGCTGCCTCATCGCTCCTTGATTGTGGCGAACGGCTAAGGGCATTTGTTTCCGGTCTCGGCCTCGAGCCTTTCAGCAGCAAAAATGGCGGCACCCAAGGCCCCGGCTATTTGCGGATCATGGGGGAGTGCAATGAGTTTGGTCTTGATCTTTGTCTCCAAGGCCATGATCAGTCCTTGATTCTTTGAGCAGCCACCGGTCAGTACAACGTCATTGATGATTCCGACGCGGCGCGACATGGAGGTGAGTCTGGAGGCCACCGAGACGTTGATGCCGGAGATGATGTTCTCGAGCTCGATGCCCTCATTGACCAGCGTCACAACCTCAGACTCTGCAAACACGCTGCATTGATTTGAAATCGCGCAGGGATTGTCTCCCTGGTTTGCGGGATCGGACAAGCCCTCCAATCCGCAACAGAGCGCCCTCGCCATGGCCTCGAAGAAGCGCCCGGTACCTGCGGCACAGCGGTCATTCATCTTGAATTCGAGCACGGTGCCCTTGGGCGAAAGGGAAATCACTTTGCAGTCTTGCCCTCCCACGTCAATGACCGTACGAACGCTGGGTACCATCCAGTGAGCACCTTTCGCATGGCAGGAAATTTCCGAGAGGTTTTCTTTGGCATATGGAATATTCAGGCGCCCATAACCCGTACAGACCACATGTTTCAATTGATCGACCGATGAGAGCCCCGCTTGCTCGAGCGCCTGGCCCATCACGATCTCAGCTGTCTTCGCGGGATGTGCCGTAGAAACCAACACGGATGTACCGACAATCCTGCCATCGATCATGATGACTGCTTTTCCGGTTGCGGAACCGATATCTACTCCTGCGACGACCACTCAATTCTCCTCTCTCAAAGAGAACTGTTGTTCTGCGACGATGCGACGAAACGCTGAACGCGGAGCAGAAAGGATGACGATCTCGGCGCCGTCGCGAACGGCGGAGTGTTCGCGGAAGTCCATTGTCGGCTCCTTGCGTCCGCGACCCGAGACTTGGGCTTCACCGCCGAACCTCTGCTCACTGTTGCCATGCGCCGTGCGTATGTTACAAGATGTAGTCTAATAGGAGACATTGTGTCAAGCACGCCGGGTGGGCGCAGGCGCCTTTCGGCGGAGGAGCGGCGGCGCGGCTTGTTGAAGGCTGCCGGCGAGCTCATTACGGCGCGTGGCATCGACGCGCTGCAGTTCGCGGAGGTAGCGGCGGCCGCGGGCGTCACGCGCCAGCTCGTCTACCGCTTCTTCCCGAGCCGTCAGGCGCTCATCATGGGGGTGCTGGAGGACTTCTCCGAGGATCTCACCCGGCGTTTCGGCGAGGGCGCCGCTCGCAGCATTCCCGGCAGCCTCGACGCGGTCGCCCGCGTATTCGTGGACGCGGTCTGCGACACGATCGAGGCGAAGGGCGCCGGCCCCTGGCATCTGCTCGGCTCCCAGGGCCCGGACCCGGAGGTGGCGCGGCTCGGACGGCAGATTCTCGACCGCCTTGTTGCTCCGTGGCAGATACACATCGCTGAGACAATCGGCGTGAGCGGCCTCGAGGCCGCCATCGTCGCGCGCATGATCGTTGCCGCCGGTCGGGCTGCCCTCGAGCACTGGCAGGACGGCTCGCTCACGCGCGACGAGGCTGTTCGCATCACGACGCGGGGCGTCAGCGCGTTGCTGCAAGCCTTCGCCCGAACCTAGAGAGACACCCGCAGGCCCTCGGGCCTCCGTCTGACTCCGTAAGCTTCGCCTCGACGATGAAACCGCCGACCCGCATGTCGATCTCAGTCTTGTCCGACGTGCCATCCGTGAGCTGCGGCCCCGCCAAGAAGCCAAGTGTTTGCGACGCCGAACTCGGCGCGTCAGATCCCAGAACGGATGGGCTTACACCGGGAAAGCAGAAGCAGTTCATCACCAGCCCTCTCCCGGGAGGAGAGGGCGCCCTGGCTCATTACACATATCCATTCACTCTTGCCGCCGTGATGTACTCAGGCTCCTTCCACCACTTCTCGATCTCGAAGTCCTCGGCAACAGCGTTGGCGCAGTTGTATCCGGGGCCGAAGAGAACCATTCCTCCCGGGGCAACACTGGCGCCGCCGAGATACAGGTTCTTCACCGGCGTCCTGTACTGAGAGCAGTCTTGGTTCGGCCTCAGGTAGCCCATCTGCAGCGGGTGATAGGCGCCCTGCTTGTAACTGCCGTTGACCATGTTGGCGAACTTGTTCTGGATGTCTGCCGGCGTGGTCAGGTAGGTCCACAGCACCTTGTCCCTGGTGATGTTGGGCGCATATCGCTGCAGCAGCGCAATCTGCCTCTCCGACACCTCTTCTCGATACTTGCGGTTCAGCCAGCGGTTGGAACCGCCGCCTTTCAGGTCGAACGGCGCCATCTGTGAAATCAGCCCGGAGGCTCTGCCCGGCGGCGCCTGGTGGGGGTCGTGAACGCTCGGGAAGCAGCAGTTGAATCCCGCGCTCGCCGGCATTTCGCCTTCACCCATCGCGTCCCAGTGCGCCTTCAGCTCGGCGAGGTTTTCGTAGCCGAGGACATGGATGAACGCGCCGGCGAGGTCGGGCTGCGAGTCAGCGGCCTTGAACTTCGGCGGTTCGCTCAGCGCCAGATGCTGAACGCACAGGCTCCATTTTTCCCACTGCCAGATCTTGATCATCTCGACGAATTCCTGCTCCAGCTGGTCTTCGCCGACGTACTCGAGAAACGTCTGATGAGTGTCGATGGTGCTGACCACCGCCTTGTTCGCGAGAAAACGGGTGCCGTCCTCGAGCTCCACGCCCTTGGCTGTGCCGTTCTCGACGATGATGCGCTTGATCCGCGCACTGGTCCTGATTTGTCCGCCCTGCTCGAAGGTCGACTTGAGCAACACGTTCGAAACGCGGTGTGAGCCCCCAGCCGTAAGCCGATAGTTCGCCATCCGGTTGAGATAGATGGGCACCATGTAGCTGACGCCGGACTGCGCGTAGTCCAGGCCCCAATGACAGGCCATGTACAGCATGAGCGTGCGAACGCGCTCGTTTTCGAAGCGCTCGCAGACGATTTCTTCTGGTGACTTCTCGGTATATTCGGCCAAAGCGCGGCCCAGCTCGGTCAGCTCCGCCTTGGCGGCCATCAGCGGCGCGGCATCCATGGGCACGTAGGTCTGCGGCGCGAGGATGTTCTTCATCAGGTCGTCGAAATGTCGCTGCATGTCGCGGTAGCTGTCCGCATCCTTCTTCGAGAATCTGGCGATGGATGCGCACGTCCGCTCGACGTCGCGGTAGATGCTGAGCGCCTTGCCGTCGGCGAGCGGCATGGCCACCTGCAGCTCCGGGTAGATGTGTTTGACGCCGCGCTCCTCGAACCCGAAGTCTTTGTAGACTGGCGCGTAGTCGACCATCATCATGTAGACGGCGTGGGTGTTGTGGTAGAAATCGGGAATCGTCACCTGTTCGGTCGCGAGGCCACCGCCGGCCTCGAAGCGCTTTTCCAGCAGCAAGACCTTCTGTCCGGCCTTGCTGAGATAGGCGGCGACTGCCAGCCCATTCGGACCGCTGCCGATAATGATCACATCGTAGGTTTGCGCCATGTCTGTGCCCTCGCAGTACGAGCGTGTCGGCTACGTCACCGTGGTCATCAGCGTGCCGTAGTCTGGACCCGCTTCTTGACGATCTTGAGTTGCTCGACGAGCGAATCCGGCTCTTCTTTCCCGGGCTCCTCCCACGGCTTGGCGAGCCCCAGATCCTTGGCGATGATGCGGTAGCAGTTGTAGGCCTCCGTCGAACCGGCGTTGGATCCGACGTGCCACGACCCACCGGTGGCGTACAGGTTCTTGACCGGAGTGCGGTGGTTGGCCAACTCGGGGGTCGGACGGTTCTCTTCGATCTGGAACGGGGATCGGTCGACGCCCGACATGGTTCCGTTGATGCCGAGGTTGCGCATCCGGGTGGCATCGTAAGCGCAGTTCGTGTCGACGCCGATGACGTTGTCCCAGCTCATGTTCGGCGCGTAGTCTTCCCAAATGCCGATGAGTTCGTCGGCGTAGCGCTTCTTGATCTCCAGCCACTCCTTCTCGGTATGCGCGCTGGCCGGCGGGCCGAGCTGCTCGTTGTACACGACGTGTTTGCCCGGCGGAGCAAAGGCGGGATCGACCAGGCTATGGCAGCCGACGGTAGGCGCGTAGTCCTCCAGCGGTGGGAACTTCTCGAGCTTCTGATACAAGCACTCACGGGCGATATGGATCGGGTCGGGATCCGGCTGCATCCCCAACCACTGACACTCGTGAATGTCGGGGTTGAACGCCTCGGCCTTGTACTTCGGCGCCTCGTGAACGGCGAAGCTGTACCACATCAGGCAGCCAAACGTGTCGTCCAGCAGCTTGACGCGCTTCTTCAACACCTCGTCGCAGTGTTGCTCGCCGATCAGATCGAAGATCAGTTGCCCCGGCGAAAGCGTGCTCACCACGAGCTTGCGCGCGGCGATCTCGCAGCCGTCGGCCAGACGGATCCCCTTCGCCACGCCATTCTCGATGACCGCGTTCTTGACCTCCACGTTGGTGAAGAACTGGCACCCGCTCTGGACGAGGATTTGGTGGGCGGCGTGTGCAATCTGGTGCGTGCCGCCGCGGTTGAAGCCGATCGTCGGCAGCGTAAGCGCCATGCCCATCGTGTACATGCCGTAGCCGGGCTCGTTGATGTCGATCACCGAAGAGACCGCAAAGCGCAGGATGCAGGACTGCAATTCCGGGCTATCGAACGACTCCTGGGCCGCGCGCAGGCCGCTGGCCTTCATGGACAGCGAACTGGGGACCAGGTCGGCCGCCAGCAGCCCGGGGAACATCATCATCTTGCGTTGCTCGACGGGGCCGGTGAGCCGGTCCTCCGCCGGCAGGAACAGCGAATCGATGAGCACGCGCATGTACTCGTCGGATTCGGAGATCTTGTGGAGCTTGCGCCAGGTCTCGGCGTCTCGCTGCGAGAACCGGGCGATCTCCTGTGCCGTGCGCTCCCACGTCGGATCGTGCTTCTCGCTGTAGATCGCCAGGCAGTTCTCCTTGTCCTTGAACACGAACCCGTCGCTGCAGGTGTGCTGCTCCCATTGCGCGCCGTAGTCCCAGAACTCGGGGAAGTCCCGCCAGATTGGCGCGTAGTACCAGGGCAGGATGATGTTGGCATGGGTGTTCCCGCGAAAACCTGGGGCCGAAAGCTCCTCGGTGGCCAGGCAGCCACCGACCTCGTGCCGCCGCTCGAAGATGCCGACGCTCATGCCGCCGTATTTGATGAGATACAGAGCCAATAGGAGCGCTTTGTTCCCGCCGCCGACGATCACGGCGTCGAACGTCTTGTCAGCCATCATGAACTCCTTCGACAAAAAGGCGCCGCCGGAAGACGAAGCACGCCCGCACGGCTCGAGAGTCAGAGCATAAGTATCATAGGGGCCGTGCGTAGTGGCAGGCCGCGGCTCTCCATCACTCCCTTCGCCAGACGCCGACGGCAGCCAACCGCGTGCTCGCTCTCTTGTCGAAGATGTTCAATCTGGCCGAGCGGTGGGGGCTTCGGGCGGATGGAACGAATCCCTGCCGGCACGTCGAGCGCTTTCCCGAACGCCCGCGCGAGCGATTCCTGAGCGATGACGAGCTGGCTCGCTTGGGAACGGTGCTGAAGGGAGCAGAAGAGGGTGGGCTCGCGAGTGCGGAGGCAGTCGCCGCGATCCGACTGCTTCTCCTGACCGGCTGTCGCGTCTCCGAGGTCCTGCGGCTCCAGTGGGAGGACATCGCAGAGACACGCGCGTACCGTGCAGTGACGGCAATCGCCTCCGTTCACTCAAGTCGACTGAAGATACATCAAAACGTGTCGTGCGGACTCGGAGAAGTCGTCGAGGTGGCGGTTCAGGATCTCGTGCACCCGGCCGACATCGACGTCGAGGTAGCCGTGCACGAGGACGTTGCGGAAGCCGGCCACCGGACGGAAGCGGATCGCGAATTCCATCGGCAGTACGCCGAGTTCCGCGAGGCGGTCGATCGCGGTCGCATAGTCGGGTGCGTCTCGGCCTGCCGCCGCCGCCAGGTGCGTCGCGACGTCGAGCGCGTTCTGGGCGCAGAGCTGGAGCCCGCGCTCGACCAGCCAGCACTCGTCCGCGTCCGCCGCGAACTCCGCAAGGGGGCGCCCGACGTGGTGGCGGAGCCTTCCGAGTGAAGCGTCGAGCGCGAGCAGGTGCCGGCGGACCACGATCGAGTCGACACCACCTCGCGTCACTTTCCGAAGTCCCCGCTCTCAATGCGTCGCCGGAGCACGGCGTCGATCTTTGCGAGCTGTGGGACGTAGTCGCAATAGCGCGACAGCGCTCGTCCCTCGCGCGTGGTCGTCCTGCACAGATCGCGCGACAGGACTCGCTGCCCGTCGCGGAGCACGCGGTGATACAGCACGGGCGCTGCGTCGTTCAGTACCACGACGTCGACGCGGCTCATCCGCGTTGCCGCCATGAGCTCGGCGGCGAGCGCGGCCGCATACCCGAAACCGCCGTCCGGCGGGCGCGGCTCCTCCACGAAGACCGCCACGTCCAGGTCGCTGTGCGCCTGCGCCTGCCCGCGCGCGTGTGAGCCGAAGACGTACGCCTCGGCGATCTCCGGGCGCGGCTCGAGACATGCTCTGACTGCGGCGTAGAGGTCGATCGAATCCGAGCGGGTCACCCCGTGCAGGATGCGGGGCGGCGGGCGCGGAGACAAGGCTCGCTGCATTCAGGGCAGGCCGGCCGCTTGGAGGTTGGGGAGGAGGGCGTCCGCCTTCGGGAAGAAGGGCCGCGGCCTGACAAGCTCGGCGCTGCGCCGTCCTTCGCTCCCGGACGGATTGCCGATCAGCGAGGTACGGATCCAGGACCTGCCGGCCGAGTGGCGCCGGCAACCGGGGCCGTTGGAGCTTCAAGACATCGGCACTCGCTGCGCAGAGGCCGGCAAGACGGTCTGCCTCAGCGTGCCGTCGGCGGTCGTGCCGGGAGAGCACGACTTCCTGCTGAACCCGCGCCACCGAGATTTCGGCAGGCTCGCGATCGGCAAGCCCGAGCCCCTCGAGTTCGACCAGCGGCTCGTCGAGACCCGCTAGCCCCCTCCTTCCTGACATCCAGGCGACGCAATGTTGGCGGGATCCGGCGATTGGGCCTCCTGCGGTAAGCGCGGTGCGCGAAGACCTGCAGCGCTTCGGGTGGACATCTGCGGCAACGCGATCACCGAGGCGAAGGAAGTCCGCACCTACACACTTTCGCGAAGGCCGCGATGCACTAGCAGGTCTAGGGCGTCGTGACCGTCGTCTCCTCCTCGATCGTCGAGCCGCTGGGATCCGTCGTCACGGACCGGTTGACCGTCGCACCGGGCTGTCCCTGTGAGCCCGTCATACCCGTATCGCCCTGGGCGCCCGTCCTGCCCGTCCTGCCCGGGGGACCCGCCGGCCCGGCACAGGCCGCCGTGACCGTGAAGAACGCGATGGCCGCAAACACGAGTGAACGTTTCATCGACCTTGCCTCCTGTTGGGGATCGAAGACTCGCTCCGCATGTGGGCAAGGCGACTTCCGATCCTACTCAGTGTCCCATTGCTACTGCATGAGCCAGGCCAAGCAGCGGACCGCGGGGCGGCGTGCATCGCGACGAGGCGAGCGGGCGTCGCGCGCCGGCTGGAGCCTTTGTAGAAAGGATCGACGGGATTGCGCCGTTCGCGGGCCGCCCACCGTGATCGGTGACGTCGTCGCTCGCCGCCGTAGAAATCGGGGCCGGCGTTGCCGGTCGGGCTCGAGCGGGACCCGCCGACCTCAATGACTCCAATCGATATGGACCTGCTTCCTTCCGAAGCGGAGCGCAGCTTCTTCGTCCTGACCGAAGTAGAGGTCGACGCTGCGACGCCGATCGGACGGCATTCGATCGAGCACGACCCATTCGCCATCCATGCCCTCGACGCGAACGCGCGTGCCAAATTTCAGGCCCGCATCGAATAGATCCGGTGAGACCGCGAGCACACGCATACCGGGCCTCAGTCGTTCGCCCGATGCCGTTCGAAACGGGTCGCCGTCAGTCTGATCAGGATCGGAGTTGAACGCGGAGGCGGTAACCACAGCGGTGGACGGCTGGCTGCGCGGCTTGCCGGACGATTCGTCGGACGTGTGCCGGGGACCCGTTGCGCAGGCGAGTGCGAACGCGAGAACGGCGATCCCGGCACCCGTGGCGAGTCGCCGGCGATCGAGCGGTCGGGATGTATTCCGCTTCACGCGTGAACTCCGCGCCTTGTTCTCGGTCGGGTTGGCGACCGGCCGATCGGGAACGAAGTCTCTTCCGCGCACGACTTCGGCGATGCTCTTCGTAGCCCCGAGCACGGGCACGGCGTTCAGTCCGGCATCGATGAGGCCGCCGACGAAGCCTTTGCGCCGCATCGCGGCGCCCAGCGTCGCGACCGCTACGAGCGCTCCGATCAGGGGTATCGATCGCGAGATGCGTCGCGAGAGGTGTATCCCGCCCCAGCTGAGGATGGGCTCCAGAGTCGCCATGGCCCAAGCGGCTGCAAGTCGCGTTCCCTCGCGCAACACGCGGCTGGCGTCGCCGCAGGCGTCTCCGCCTCCAACAGGCGGACGGATATGGCAACACCGTCATGCCCCGCGTTCGCAGCGTTTGTACAAAGCTTCCGGCGCAGCCCTCCTCAGCCGACCCCGGACGACACTGAAGCTGGCACGGCGATTGCTGCAGAAGCAGTCACGAGTTCCACAGGGCGCTCGAATCGAAGGAGCATTCCATGAGAAGCAAGATCTTGATGGCAGCCACGATCGTCGTGGCGTGTGCAATTGCCGGGTGCAATCGGGCCGAGACTTCGGCCGAGACACGCAAGGACGTGTCGGCCGCGCGCCAAGAAGCCGGGAAAGACGTCGCCGACGCACGGCTCGAAGCCTCCAAGGAGATCGCGGATGCCCGCACCG
>Ga0102851_10001088_pt1 | contig 14972 bp, 10 predicted proteins | sample Mud3Dept3metaG_FD_79558 | JGI IMG/M metagenome (GOLD analysis project Ga0102851, IMG submission 79558) | Freshwater wetland microbial communities from Ohio, USA, analyzing the effect of biotic and abiotic controls - Mud 3 Core 4 Depth 3... | ecosystem: Environmental > Aquatic > Freshwater >... | reverse complement strand
TCGCGCTGCGCGGCCGAGGGTCGTACGGGTTGCGAGCAGGGCCAGCCAAGACGCAACCTCGGCGGCGGATCCGGGGCGCCGTACTCCGATCCGCGAGGTTCGAGTCTTGGCCGAAGTCGTATTCTGCGCGCGCGGCGTCTCGAAGGTGTATCGCGTCGGCGAGATCGAAGTGCACGCGCTGCGCGACGTGGATCTCGATCTCTACCGCAGCGAGTTCGTGGTGCTGCTCGGGCCCTCGGGGAGCGGCAAGTCCACGCTGCTCAACATCCTCGGCGGACTCGACGTCCCGACCTCCGGACGGGTTTCCTTCCTCGGCCACGACCTGGGTGTGGACGACGAACGCGCGCTCACCGCCTTCCGCCGCGAGCACGTCGGCTTCGTGTTCCAGTTCTACAACCTGATCCCGAGCCTCACCGCGCGCGAGAACGTGGCGCTGGTGACGGAGATCGCGCCGCACCCGCTCGATCCCGCCGAGGCGCTCGCGCGCGTGGGACTCAGCGACCGCGTCGACCACTTTCCGGCGCAGCTCTCGGGCGGCGAGCAGCAGCGCGTCGCGATCGCGCGCGCGATTGCCAAGCGCCCGGACGTGCTGCTCTGCGACGAACCGACCGGCGCGCTCGACTTCGAGACCGGCGTACGCGTGCTCGAGGTGCTCGAGCGAACCAATCGCGAACTCGGCACGACGACCGCCGTGATCACCCACAACGCCGCGATCGCGGGCATGGCCGATCGCGTGATCCGCATGCGCAGCGGGCGCGTGGCCGAGGTGCAGCGCAACGAACGCCGGCGGCCGCCGGCGGAACTGATCTGGTGAGGGCGCTCGACCTCAAGCTGATCCGCGATATCTGGCACCTGCGCGGCCAGGCGGTGGCGATCGCACTGGTCGTGGCCTGCGGCGTCGCGACCGTCGTGACCTCGCGCGTCGGCTACGAATCGCTGCGCGAGTCGCAGGCCGGCTACTACGCCGCGTACCGCTTCGCCGATGTCTTCGTCGCGCTCGAGCGGGCGCCGGAGTCGCTGCGCACGGCGCTGGCCGCGCTTCCCGGCGTTGCCGCGGTCGAGACGCGCATCGTCGCGCAGGTGACGCTCGACGTCCCGGGCCTCGCCGAACCCGCGACCGGGCGGCTGGTGTCGATCCCCGCGATCCGGGCGCCGATCCTGAACGACATCCATCTGCGTCGCGGTCGCTGGATCGAGCCCGGCCGTCCCGACGAGGTGATCGCGAGCGAGGCCTTCGCCGACGCCAACCGACTCGAAGTGGGCGATCGCCTCGGCGCCGTGCTGCGCGGCCGTTGGCAGTCGCTGCGCATCGTCGGGATTGGCATCTCGCCCGAGTACGTCTACGAGATCCAGGGTACGAACCTGTTTCCCGACAACAAGCGCTTCGGCGTGCTGTGGATGAATCGCGACGCGCTGGGGCCCGCCTTCGATCTCGACGGCGCCTTCAACGACGTCTCGCTGCAGCTCGCCCCGGGCGCCCGCGAGCTCGACGTGATCGACCGCGCCGACCGCCTGCTCGACCGCTACGGCGGCCTCGGCGCCTATGGCCGCAAGGACCAGATCTCACACAGTTTCCTGTCGGACGAGATCCGCCAGAATCGGGTCTTCGGCACGATCATGCCGGCAATTTTCTTGGGCGTGGCTGCCTTCCTGCTGCACATCGTGCTGGCCCGCCTGGTGGCGACGCAGCGCGAGCAGATCGCGGTGCTGAAGGCGTTCGGGTACTCGTCGTTCGATGTCGGCATGCACTACCTCGAGCTGGCGCTCGTGTGCGTGCTCGCCGGCTCCGTGCTCGGCGCGCTGCTGGGCCTGTGGTGGGCCTCCGAGATCAATCGCATGTACGGCGAGTTCTATCGCTTCCCGCTGCTGCGCTACGCGCCGGGCGCGACGGTCGTCGCGATCGGCGTCGGCGTCTCCGCCGCCGCCGCGTTTGCGGGTGCGCTGTCCGCGGTGCGGCGCGTCATCGCGCTGCCGCCCGCCGAGGCGATGCGACCCGAGTCGCCCGCGAACTTTCGCGCCGGCGGCCTCGAGCGCACCGGACTCGCGCGCGTGCTGCCCGCGTCGCTGCGGATGATCTGGCGCAATCTCACGCGCCGGCCGGCGCGCGCGGCGCTCTCGGTGTTCGGCATGGCGCTCGCCGTCGCGATCCTGATCGTCGGCTACTACTTCGTCGACGCGATCGACTACCTCGGCACCTTCCAATTCCGCGGCGTGCAGCGCGAGGACGTGACGGTGCTGTTCCACGATCCGCGCCCCGCGCGCACCCGCTACGAGTTGTGGGCGTTGCCGGGGGTGTCGCGCGCCGAACCGTTTCGCGTGGTTCCGGCGCGCCTGCGCTACGAGCACAGCCAGCGCCGCGTGGTGCTCTTCGGACTCGAAGCGGGCAGCGAGCTGCGCCGCATCCTCGACGCCGACGGCGGCGTCGTGCCGGTACCGCGCGAGGGTGCGGTGTTGACCGCGAAGCTCGCCGAGATCCTCGGCGTCAAGGCGGGCGACGAGTTGCAGATCGAGGTGCTCGAGCAGGGGCGACCGGTGCGCAAGGTGCGCGTAGCCGGCGTCGCCAACGAGCTGATCGGCCTCAACGCCTACATGGACGCCGGCGCCCTGCACCGGCTGATGCGCGAAGGCGACTCGATCTCGGGGGCGTTCCTGCGCGTCGACGCCGCCGCGAACGCAACGCTGAATGCAGAACTCAAGCGGATGCCGGCCGTCGCCGGGGCGACGACGCGGCTCGCCGCGCTGCGCGGCTTCGAGGACACGCTGGCCAGGAGCCTCGACGTCTTCACCACGGTGCTGGTCACGTTTGCGGCGGTGATCGCCGCCGCGATGGTGTACAACGCGGCGCGAATCGCGCTCAGCGAGCGCGGCCGCGAACTGGCGAGCTTGCGGGTGCTCGGTTTCACGCGCGGCGAGGTGTCGGTGCTGCTGCTCGGCGAACAGGCGATCCTCACGGCGCTGGCGATCCCGCTCGGCTTCGCGATCGGGTATCGGCTCTGCGCCGTGCTGGCGAACGCCTACCAATGGGAGTTCTTCCGCATGCCGCTGGTGGTGAGCACGCGCACCTATGGCTTTGCCGTGGCCGTGGTGCTCGCGTCGGCGCTCGGCTCCGCGCTCGCCGTGCGGCGGCGCATCGACCGCCTCGATCTCGTGGCGGTGCTGAAGACGCGGGAGTGAAGCGGTGACGGACACGCGGCGCAAAGCCTCGCTGGTCGCGCTCGCAGTGCTCGCGCTCGGGGTCGCGTTCTGGCTGTTCCGGCCGGCGCCGCTCACGGTGGACGTCGCGAGCGCGCGGCGCGGCGCCCTGCGCGTGACGATCGACGAGGAGGGCGAGACGCGCGTGCGCCAGCGCTACACGGTCGCCGCGCCCACGACCGGACGCCTGCTGCGCATCGAAGTCGACGAGGGCCAGTCCGTCGCGGCGGGCACGGCCCTGGCGCGGGTCGAGCCCGCGCCGCTCGATCCGCGCGACCTCGCGACGGCACGTGCGCGGCTCGAAGCGGCCGTGGCGACCCAGCGCGCCGCCGACGCGGGACTGCGTCGGGCGCAGGCGGCGCTCACCCAGGCGAAGCGCGATGCGTCGCGCGCCGAACAGCTGTACCGCGCCGGCACGCTCTCGACCGACGCGCGCGAGAAGGCGAAGCTCGCCGAGACCAGCGCCGCGCAGGAATCCGAGGCGGCGCGCTTCGCCGCCGACGCCGCGGCCCACGACGTCGAGGCCGCGCGCGCCGCGCTGTTGGCGACGAGTGGCCCGAACCCGCCCGTTCCGGTTGCGCCGGGGGGAGATTGCGGAAGTGGGCGGCCCTGCGTCGTGGCTCGCGCACCCGTCGCTGGCCAGGTGCTGCGCGTCTTCGAAGAAAGCGAGCGCATCGTCGCGGCCGGCACGCCGCTCGTCGAGATCGGCGATCCCGCGTCGCTCGAGCTCGTGGTGGACATCCTCTCCACCGACGCCGTCCGCGTGTCTCCCGGCGCGCGCTTCCTCGTCGAAGACTGGGGCGGCGAGGGAATCCTCGAAGGCCGCGTGCGCCAGATCGAGCCTTCGGCCTTCACGAAGATCTCGGCGCTCGGGGTCGAAGAGCAGCGCGTCAACGTGATCGCCGACCTCGGGGCGCCCGAGCCTCGTCTCGGCGATCGCTTCCGCGTCGAAGCCCGGATCGTGGTCTGGGAGAGCGGCGATGTGCTCCAGATCCCCGCGAGCGCGCTGTTCCGGCACGGCCCGGTCTGGGCAGTCTTCGTCGTCGAGCGCGGCGCAGCGCGGCTTCGCGAGGTGAAGGTCGGTCACCAAGCGGCCTTCGACGCCGAGATCGAGCATGGCCTCGATCCCGGCGAAGTGGTGATCCTGCACCCGAGCGACCGCGTCCACGACGGCGCCCGCGTCGCGCCGGCCGCGAACTAGGCTGACCCGAGACTCCCCGCGCGCGGCGCCGAGATCGCTTCGAGCAGCCGCGTCACCTCCTTCTCGGCGATCTGCGGCTGGCGCTTGCCATGCTGGCTTGCGGCGGCGCGGGCGAGGTCGGCGATCGAGAGGATCCCGGCGAGATTCCCGGCGTCGTCCACCACCGGGAGCCGGCGCACCTGGTTCTGCCGCATGACGGCCTCGGCGTCTTCGACGGTGTCACCGGGCTTGCAGGTGTGAAGCTCCCGCGACATCGCGTCGTAGGCGTGCAGACCGGTGAGCGGACGGCCGGTCGTGTACGCCGCCATGCAGACGTCGCGGTCGGTGATCATGGCCACGACGCGCCCTTCCGACGACCGCGCGACCACCGGCACCGCGCCGCAATCGCGCTCCCACATGAGCGCCGCGGCCTCGTTCAGCGGATCTTCCGCATCGCAAAACGACACATCCTTCGTCATGAGTTGCTCGACGTGCATACTCGACCCTCCTCGTGCGCCCGCCGAGGCGTGGCGCGGGTTGCTGTCCGCGATCGATCCATGTCCTCGAGGTCCCGCGCGGCAACACACGGACGGTCCACTCGAGAGCACGATGCGTGCCAGCGCGGCGGCGCCAGCGTGGGCCGGCCGGTCGGCGCGATCGCCAAAGCGCCCCAGTTGGCCACGCGGGCGGGACATCGTGTCCGACCCTGGCTCCGGCCAGGCGCACGGCGCCCCAGCTATGCGCATGGTCATACGCCAGTCCGGCCGCGGCTGACTACGCTGGATTTCCGAGGCGTTCCGGGGTCGGGAGACAGGCCTCCGGCAGCGCGATCCCGATTGTCCGAACGCGGACCGACTGAACACGGAGAGGGGCATGCGCAAGCGCGACGAGACGATCCTCGCCGATCTGATCGCGGTCCGAGCCGAGCAGAAGCCGGATCTCGACGTCCTCACCTTCGAGCGCGGCGACGCGCCGCCGGACGTGAGGACCTACGCCGCTCTGCTCCAGAACGCCAACCGGATCGCGGCGGCGCTGGTCGCGCGCGGGCTCGAGCGCGGCGCCCGCTTCGGGTTGATGATGCGCAACCACCCGGAGCTCGTGGAGACGATGATCGCGGCGTCGCTCTCGGGCTGCGTCTACGTGCCGATCGACCCGCGCACGCGCGGCGAGAAGCTCGTCCATTTCCTGCGCCACTCGAGCTGCCGGGGTCTGATCACCACCGACTACTGCCTTCCCGCGGTCGAGGAGATTCGCGGGTCGCTGCCCGAGCTCGGCTTCGTGCTCGGTCTCGAAACGGGCGAGGAACGCGGGGCGCCGGCGCTTTCCAGCGTGAAGAACGTCGATTCGCTGCGGGACGTTCTCGCTGCGCCCGCCGCGCTGGTCGAGGGCCGCACCGCCGGCGCGGCCGACCCGCTCCAGATCATCTACACCTCGGGCACGACGGGCGACCCGAAGGGCGTCGTGTTCCCGAACGGGCGCTTCGGCGGCTTCGGCCTGCTCGGCCACATCCTCGGCTACGGGCCGGAAGACCGGCCCTACACCGGACTCTCGCTGACGCACGGCAATGCCCAGGCCGTGACGCTCGGACCCTCGCTGTACATGGGGCTTCGGGGCGTGTTCAGCCGGCGTTTCACGAAGTCGCGATTGTGGGACGTGTGCCGGAACTACGGCTGCACCACGTTCTCGCTACTCGGCGGCATGGCGACCGCAATCTACGCCGAGCCGCGACGGCCAAACGACGCCGACAATCCGGTGCGAATGGTGATCAGCGCCGGTATGCCGCGCGCGATCTGGCAGGACTTCGAGAAGCGCTTCCACGTGCAGGTCTTCGAGTGGTACGGCGCGATCGAGGGCGGGCTCGCGATGAAGCCGGTCGGCCAGGGCCCCATCGGTAGCTTCGGCAAGCCCGCGCCGGGCCTCGAAATGACGATCGTGGACGAGCAGGGCAACGAGTGTCCGCCCTTCGCGGTCGGCGAGATCGTCTCGCGTCCCGCCGGCGGCAGCGCCAACGTCGAGTATTTCAAGAACGAGGAAGCCTCGCGCGCGAAGGTGGCGGGCGGCTGGCTGCGCAGCGGCGACATGGGGCACCGCGACGCCGAGGGCTGGTTCTTCTTCGACTACCGCAAGGGCGGCGGCATCCGCCACGACGGCGAGTTCGTGCAGCCCGACAAGGTGGAGAAGGTGATCGCCGAGCAGCCCGGCGTGTCGGACGTCTTCGTCTACGGCGTGCCGGCGGCCTCGGGCTCGCCGGGCGAGAAGGACGTGGTCGCGGCGATCGTGCCCGCAAACGCCGCGAGCTTCGAACCCAATGCTGTGTTCGAGGCATGCCGCCGCGCGCTCGACCCGGCGTCGGTGCCGCAGTACCTGCAGGTCGTGGACGAGATCCCGAAGACGGCCTCGGAGAAACCGCAGGAGCGTTTCCTGCTCGATCGCTTCAAGCCCGGCTCGCCGGGGATCCACGCCCGCACGGCGGCAGCGCGCTGAGCGCGACCGCCGTGACAGCGAGAGCATGACGCGCTCCGCCACCCCGCCCGCTCCCGCAGCGATCAGTCGCCGTGGTTTCCTGAAGCTCGGCGGCGGACTCGGGCTCTCGCTCTGTCTGCTGCAACTCGGCGGCTTCGCGGCGCGCGCCCGCGCGGCCGACGGCCTGCGCGAAGACGAGGCTCCCGGCTACGACTCGTGGGAGGACGTCTACCGCAACGAGTGGCGCTGGGATCGCGTCACCTGGGGATCCCACACCAATCAATGTTTCCCGGGTGGCTGCTCCTTCCGCGTTCATTCCCGCGACGGCGTCGTCTGGCGCGAGGAGCAGAGCGCGACCACCGAAGCCTGCAGCCCGGAATACCCCGACTTCAACCCGCAGGGCTGCCAGAAGGGCTGCGGCTTCCATCACGCGCTCGCGAGCCCCGACCGGGTGCTGCATCCGCTGCGCCGCGTCGGTGCCCGGGGCGAGGGGCGCTGGCAGCGGATCTCGTGGGACGAGGCGCTGACGCGCGTCGCCGACGCGATCCTCGACGCCCACCAGAACGCCGGACCGCAGAGCTTCGTGGTCGACGCGCCGCACATCCACGCCGGCTCGGTCGCGCTCTCGGGCATCCATCGCCTCGCGTACATGCTCGGAGGGCTCGTCACCGATCTCAACGTCGCCATCGGCGACGATCTGAAGGGCATCCTCCACACCTTCGGCACGATGCAGCTCGGCTACTCGGCGGACAACTTCTTCGACGCCGAGCTGATCGTGCTCACCAACTCGAACCTCTCCGCGACCGGGACGCCGATCTACCACTTCCTCACCGAGGCCCGCTACAACGGCAGCGAGATCGTGCTGCTCGCGCCCGACTACAACCCGACCGCGCTCACCGCCGACATCCACGTGCCGCTGCGAACCGGCACCGACGCGGCGCTGTGGCTGGGCATCTGCCAGGTGATTCTCGCCGAGGGCCTTCACGACGCGGGCTTCGTCCGCGAGCAGACCGATCTCGCGCTGCTCGTGCGCAGCGACAGCGGTCGCTACCTGCGCGCGCAGGACGTCGACGGCGGGCGCGAGGATCAGCTCTTCTTCTTCGACGAAGCAACCCAGCGCATTGCACCCGCGCCCCGCTCCACGCTCCGCTTCGACGGGTCGCCGGCGCTCGCGGGCAGCTACCCCGTGACGCTCGCGGACGGGCGCAACGTCGAGGTGAAGCCCGTGCTCGCGCTCTTGCGGGAAAAACTCGACCGCGAGTCCACGCCGGAGCAGGCGGCCGCGATCTGCGGCGCCGGCGCCGAGTTGATTCGCGGGCTGGCGCGGAAGATCGCGCGCAAGCGCACCTGTTGTTACATCGGCTTCACTTCCGCCAAACAGTTTCACGGCGATCTGCACGAGCGGAGCCTGCTGCTGGCGATGGCGCTCACCGGCAACTGGGGAAAGTCCGGCACCGGCTTCAATTGCTTCCTGGTACCCATCGAGCACGTCGGACTGCTGATGACGCTCGAGCGGCCGGCGGCGCGCGGCGGCCTGCTCGGCATGTTGATCGAGCACGAGAAGGTGAAGCTCGAGATGTGGCTGCGGGATCGCGAGATCACCGATGAGCTGGTGACCGCCGAACTGATGTCCCGGCAGACGAAGCGCCTCGGGATCGTGCCGCCCGTCTTCTGGTTCTATCACCACGCCGGCTACGCGAAGCTCTGGGATCGGCCGGAATGGCGCGACCCGAGCGAGCAGCGGAGCTTCGGCCAGTGCCTGCGCGAGTCGGTCGAGCGCGGCTGGTGGGACGCACAGCAGGCGCGTCCCGGCCCGGAGCAGAAGCCGAAGGTGCTGATGCTGATGGCGCACAACCCGCTGCGGCGCGAACGCAGCGGGCGCAGCCTCTACGTCGAGGAACTCTTCCCGAAGCTCGACCTGATCTTCGCCGTCGAGACGCGGATGTCGTCTTCGGCGGCCTTCGCCGACGTCGTGCTGCCGGCGGCCTGGTACTACGAGAAGGACGACACGACCATCACCTTCGGCATGAATCGCTACATGGCCCTGATCGAGCGGGCCGTGGCGCCACGGGGCGAGGCGAAACCGGAGTGGGAGATCTTCGCGGCGCTGGCGCGAAAGGTTCGCGAGCGCGCGCAGGCCCGCGGCCTCGCGTCCTTCCCCGACGCCTCGGGCGCCCTGCGCGCCTACGACGAACTCGGCGATCGCTTCACGATGAGCGGTCACCTCGAGAGCCACGAGGACGTGGTGCGCGAGTTCATGACGATCGCCGCCTCCACGGGGATCTTCGCGAAGGGCTCGAGCTACGAGACGCTCGTGGAGAAGGGCCAGCTCGCATTCGCCGGCTTCGGCAAGGGGCAGACCCAGCACTCCGCCGCGACCGACCTCGATCCGCACAAGCCCTACACCAGCCTGCGATGGCACGTCGAGGGCGGTCTCCCGTACGCCACGTATGCGCGGCGCGCGCAGTTCTACATCGACCACGAGTGGTATCTCGAGGCCGGCGAAGCGCTGCCGACCTTCAAGGAGACGCCGCCGATCGGCGGCATGCACCCGTTCCGGCTGGTGAGCGGACACATTCGAGGCAGCATCCACTCGATGCACATCGCGGTGCCGGAGTTCCTGCGGCTGCACCGCGGCCAGCCCGTGCTGTTCGTGAACGACCGGGTGGCGTCGGCGCGGGGCATCGCGGACGGCGACACCGTGCGGCTCTTCAACGACGTCGACTCGGCCGAGCTGATGGTCTCGACCTCCGCCGCGGTCGGCCCCGATCAGGTGGTGGTCTACATGTGGGAGCCCTTCCAGTTCGCCGGCTGGAAGTCCCACGACGCGATGCTGGTCGGGATGCCCAAGGGGCTCCACATGGCCGGCGGCTACGGACAGCTCCGACACGTCTTCGCCAGCGGATCGCCGACACCCGCGAGCGATCGCGGGCTGCGCGTAGATTTCGTGAAGGTCGAAGCCACGGCGAGCACGACGGGAGCCGGAGCATGAGAGGGGGCGCCAGCAAAGCCGCTCTCGCGGCGTCGCGGCGCCAGCTCGCCGCCGTGATCGATCTCGGCAAGTGCATGGGTTGCCAGACCTGCGTGATGGCCTGCAAGAGTCTGTGGACGCAGCGGCCCGGCACCGAGCACATGCGCTGGATGAGCGTGGCCACCTGCCCGGGCCGCGGCTATCCGCGCGACTTCGAGACCAAGGGCGGGGGCTTCGACGCCGAGGGCCGCCCGCGCCCGGGCACACTCACGACGCTGGTCGAGTGCGGCGACGCGTTCCGCTTCAACCACGACGAGGTGCTCTTCGAAGGGAGCGGACAGAAGAAGAAGCTCGAGCCGCGCAGCGCCCACGGCGGCCCGCCCACGTGGGGCTACAACTGGGACGAGGACCAGGGCAGGGGCGAGTGGCCGAACCCGTACTTCTTCTACCTGCCGCGGCTGTGCAACCACTGCACGAAGCCGGCCTGCCTCGACGCCTGCACGCGCAACGCGATCCACAAACGCGAGGACGGCCTCGTGGTGATCGATCAGCAGCGCTGCAATGGACACCGGCACTGCGTCGAGGCGTGCCCGTACAAGATGATCGCGTTCAACCCCGTGACATCGACCAGCGAGAAGTGCATCGGTTGCTTCCCGCGCGTCGAAGCGGGGATCGCGCCCGCCTGCCATCGCCAATGTCCCGGGAGGACGCGCGCGTACGGCTTCCTCGACGACGAGCAGGGACAGGTGTTCCAGCTCGTCAAGAAGTGGCAGGTCGCGCTGCCGCTGCACCCGGAGTACGGCACACAGCCGAACGTGTACTACGTGCCGCCGCTCTCGCCGTTCGCCTACGACGAGGCGGGCAAGCTGACCGAGACGATGCGCATCCCCGGCGAGGTGCTGGAGCGCTACTTCGGACCCGAGGTCCATCGCGCGCTCGCGACACTGCGCGCGGAGCGGGCGAAGCGGGCGCGCAAAGAGCCCTCGGAGCTGATGGAGCTGCTGATCAGCCGCGTCTGGCGCGATCGCTTCGGCGGTTTCACGCGGGATCCCGTCTGAGCGGCGACCCCAGTGCCGACCGCGGAAGGAAGGGAAGACACATGGCCGGCGATCCGCTTCGCGCCCATCGGCTCGCCGTCGCGAGCGAGCGCCTGCTCGATCCGGACGCGCTCGAGTGGGCGCGCTGCCGGCCGCGAGAGGTGCCGCTCACGCCGGCGCCCGTGGTGCTGGTTCACGAAGTGTCGCCCTACGTCGCCGCCAGTACGGGTCACGGCCGGGTGGCACGGCTCGAGGCGCGCGCCGCCCACGACGGCGCGCTGCTCTCACTCCGCCTGGTGTGGCCGGACCCGACACGCGACGACCAGATCGCCGACCTCGACCGCTTTTCCGACGCCGCCGCCGTGATGTTCCCGTTGGCTCCCGGCGCGACTCCCTTCAGCATGGGCGCTCCCGACAAGCCGGTGAACGCCTGGCTGTGGCGCGCGGAAGCGGCGGAACCCTTCGACGTGTTCGCCGAAGGCTTCGCCACGAGTCGTCGCCGGCCAGCCAGCGCGAGCGAGCTGCGAACGGCCGCCCGTCACCGAAACGGCGCGTGGACACTCGTCTTCCAGCGGCCGCTCGCCACGAAGCAAGCCGGCTGTGTGCACTTCCAGCCGGGCGCTCCGTCCGAGATCGCTTTCGCGATCTGGGACGGAAGCGGTCGCGACCGCTCGGCGCAGAAGGCCATCTCGGCGGGCCTGCTCGCGCTCGACGTCGAGGCTTGAGAGCCGAAGCGAGCGCGTGAACGCGAGCGACATCGCTCCCCGAACCCGTCTGCGCGTTTCGACGGGGTCCTCGGTGTCATGACGCCGCTGGCGTATCATGCGCGCCGATGCACGTCGGAATCGCCCTCATCGAGAGCTATCGCTTTTCGAGCGACCCGAAAGAACTCGGGATCGGCGGCCTCGCCGCGCGGGCGCGCTGCATCGAGGAACTCGGGTTCGACGGAATCCTGTCCTCGGAAACCGCAGGACACGATCCGTTCTTCCCGCTGCTGATCGCTGCGGAGCACACCGCACGCGTTCGGCTCGCGACCGGCGTGGCGATCGCGTTCCCGCGCGCCCCGATGGTCGTCGCCCAGATGGCGTGGGACCTCCAGCGCCTGTCGGCGGGCCGCTTCACGCTCGGGCTGGGAACGCAGGTGAAGGGACACAACGAGCGACGCTACGGAGTGCCCTGGCCGAGCGCGCCCGGCCCGCGCATGCGCGAGTACGTCGCGTGCCTGCGCGCGATCTTCGAGAGCTTCCAGCACCCGGGCGCGCCTCGCTGGTTCGAGGGCGAGCACTACCGCTTCGCGATGCTGCCGCCGGTGTTCGCGCCCGAGCCAATCGAGCACCCGCAGATTCCGATCCACATCGCTGCGGTGAATCCGTACATGTCGCGTCTGGCCGGGGAGAGTTGCGACGGGATCTTCGCGCACCCCGTCTGTACGCCGCGCTACGTCCGAGAAGTGATGCTGCCGGCCGTCGCGGCGGGGGCGCAGGCAGCCGGGCGCGCGCCGGCCGACGTCGCGATCGTCCACGCGCCGATCGTCGTCACGGGCCGCGACACCGCGGAGTTCGAGACGCAGAAGCATCTCCACAAGCGCCGCGTCGCCTTCTACGGCTCCACGCGCACCTATCACCCCGTCTTCGCGCTGCACGGCTGGAGCGAACTCTGCACGCGGCTCCATGCGCTTTCGCGCGAGGGCCGCTGGGACGAGATGACGAAGCTGATCCCGGAGCAGATGGCGGCCGAGTTCGCGACGATCGCGCCGCTCGACGAACTCGGCGACGCGCTCCGGGAGAAGTGGGGCGGAGTGCTCACGACGCTGAACCTTCCCACCGACCTCCCACTTGGAACCGACGACGACCGCCGTCGCGTGCGCCGGCTGGTCGAGACGTTGCAGCAGGCGTAGGCGGCTGTCCCGCAAGTGCGCGCGTCACTCGCTGCGCGCGTGATCCCTACGGAATCCCCAGCTCGCGCAGGACGGCGTGCGTGTCGGCGCCCAGCGCCCGCGCGCGGCCGCGCGCGATCCGGGCGCGCGGCGCGAGCACGGGTGCGCGCTCGCCCTCGGCCACGACCTCGAAGCCGCTCCCCACCCGCCGCACCTGCGCGGCGCGGGGCTTCTCTCCGAAGCCGAGGACGTGGGCCGTCACGTCGCGCAGCGCGAGGTCGAGCAGCTGCCCCCCGCCGCGCCGCCACGCGGCCCAGGCGGCGACCGCGGCGTGCAGACCCGTGAGCGGATCGGCGATCGCGTCGCCACAGAAAAGCGGCGCGCCCTCCCCGGCTCCCGTCGCCGCTGCGAGGCCCGCCGCCGCCGCCGCGTCGTCGCCGAACGCGACCCAGCCCGCTTCCGGTTCGCGGCGCCCGTAGCCCGTGATGCTCACCCAACTGAGACCGGGAATGGCCCCGACCAACGCCTCGGCGTCGAGTCCGAGCTGGGCCAGCGCTCGGGGTCTCGCGCTCTCGACGACGAGGTCGGCGCGTTCCACGAGGGCGCGTAGCTGGCGGCGTCCCTCCAGCGAGGCGAAGTCGAGCGCGACGCTCCGCTTGCCCGCGTTCAGCAGGTCGAAGAACGCCGGCCGTCCCCAGCGCGCGCCGTCCGGGCGGGCGCGGCTCTCGACCTTCACCACGCGCGCGCCGGCCAGGCCCAACAAGTGGGTGCAGAGTGGCCCCGCCCACAGGGAAGAGAAATCGACGACCAGCGGCGCTTCGCCGGCAGCGCGCCGCGCGCGCTCTCCGCGCGCGGCGACGCGGCACCACGGCGGGGGCGACGCGTCCGGCTCGCCCGCCTCTGCCACCGGAAGGCCGAGCAGGCGCGCGCGCTCCACCAGCTCCGCGGAGGATCGCTGCGCGACGCGCTCCGCGACGAATGCCCACGGGTCGTCGCCGGGGCCGGCCTCGCCGAACCACGCGGGCAGCAGAGCCACGTCGTCGGGTCGAGCGAGGTTCACCGCGATCCAGCCATCGAGGCTCGGCAGCAGCCGGCAACGGCCGCCCGGCGAAATCACACCTCGGCGCGTCAGACCGAAGAGCGCCGCCCGCTCGCCGAGCACTTCGGGTCCTTCCAGCTGCGATCGCCACGCCGTCCCGGCGAGTGCGCGCAGCGCGCTGAGTGCGCCGCGGGCGCACGCGGCCAGCGGGCCGGGCGCCAGCAGCGGCGGACCTGCGGCGCGTCCCGCGAGCGCCATCGCGCCCGAGCGAGCCCAATCGAGAGCCGGGTGCGGAGCGACTCCCCCGGGCGATCGCGCGACATCGAAGCCGCACGCGCCAAGCAACGCCGCTGCGTAATCCGCTGCGACGCCCACGCCCTCGAGGCAAACGACTTCGCGAGGCTCAGCGCGCGCTGCAAACGGGCGTCCGGTGATTCCCTCATTTGTCTGCGACGAAACGGGCATCGGCGAGGAACTCTAGTCGGCCGCGGGCAGAACGGTACGAGGAGGCCCGCGCATCCGGCACACTCGGCCGCCGGCGGCGAGTCGGTCGCCGCACCGGAGGAGAACGCGTAGGATGCGACGGCCTCCCCGATCGCGGAGTTCCGGGAGAGCCGAGACGCGAGGCTCATCGTGATGGCCGGTGGGCAAGGTGGGCAAGGCGCGCTGAGCGGACGAAGGGTCCTCGAGCTGGCCGACGCCTCGGGCGCCTACTGCGGCAAGCTGATGGCCGACCTGGGCGCCGACGTGATCAAGGTCGAGCGGCCCGGCGGGGATCCGTCGCGGCAGATCCCGCCGTTCTGGCGCGACGCGCGCGGCGACGACACGAGCTTTTCCTTCCTATACGCAAATACGAGTAAGCGGGGCGTCACGCTCGATCCGGCGCGGCCCGAGGGACGTGAGATCCTGGAGCGACTGGCCCGAAGCGCCGACGTCGTCGTGGAGACCTTCCCGCCGGGCCAACTGGACGCGCTCGGGCTCGGCTACGAAGCGCTGCGACTCGTGAACCCGCGGCTCGTGCTCACGTCGATCACGGGCTTCGGGCAGAGCGGTCCGCACCGCGACTACCGCTGCTCCGACCTGGTCGCGAGCGCGCTGGGCGGTGCCCTCTACGTGACGGGCGAGGAAGACGACCCGCCGGTCACGCTGGCCGGCTCGCAGGCGCACATCTCGGCGTGCACGTTCGCGGCGGTGAGTTCGCTCGTCGCCCTGCT
>Ga0102851_10001087_pt1 | contig 14973 bp, 11 predicted proteins | sample Mud3Dept3metaG_FD_79558 | JGI IMG/M metagenome (GOLD analysis project Ga0102851, IMG submission 79558) | Freshwater wetland microbial communities from Ohio, USA, analyzing the effect of biotic and abiotic controls - Mud 3 Core 4 Depth 3... | ecosystem: Environmental > Aquatic > Freshwater >... | reverse complement strand
CGCTCTTCGGGGAAGAAGTTGATGATGCGGTCCAGCGCCTGGTTCGAGCTGTTGGCGTGCAAGGTGGCCAGGCACAGGTGGCCCGTTTCGGCGAAGGCCACCGCGTGCTCCATCGTTTCGCGGTCGCGGATCTCGCCCATCAGGATCACGTCGGGTGCCTGACGCAGGGAGTTCTTCAGCGCCGGCGCCCAGTCGTCGGTATCGATGCCGACCTCGCGTTGGGTGACGATGCAGTTCTTGTGGGCATGGACGAACTCCACCGGGTCTTCGACGGTGATGATGTGGCCGTAGGAATTCTCGTTGCGGAAGTCGACCATGGCCGCCAATGACGTGCTCTTGCCCGAGCCGGTGGCACCGACGAAGATGGTCAATCCGCGCTTGGTCATCGCGACATCCTTCAGCACATGCGGCAGGCCCAGGCTGTCGATCGTCGGGATGACCTGCGGGATGGTGCGCATCACCAGGCCGACATGGCCCTGTTGCACGAAGGCGTTGACACGAAAGCGCCCGATGCCGGTCGGCGATATCGCGAAGTTGCACTCCTTGCTGCGCTCGAACTCGGCGGCCTGCTTGTCGTTCATCACTGCGCGTGCCAGCGCCATCGTGTGCTGCCCCGTCAACGGCTGCGGCGAGACCTTGGTGATCTTGCCGTCGACCTTGATCGCCGGCGGAAAGTCGGCAGTCAGGAACAGGTCGGAGCCGTTGCGGCTGACCATCAGGCGCAGCAGGTCGTTGACGAACTTAGAAGCTTGGTCGCGTTCCATGCTGGATCCTTGAAGAGCGTTGGCGCAGGCTGGGGCCGACGCCGGGCCGCTTGCAGGCGGCCCTCGCCGCCCCCGTCGGGGGGCAACGAACGAAGTGAGTGGAGGCCGTCATCTAGCCGGGGAAGTTTTCTGGCGTGCGGGCGCGGCTGCGGGCCTCGGCCGGCGTGATCACGTTGCGCTTGACCAGTTCGGTCAGCGTCTGGTCGAGTGTCTGCATGCCCAGGCTCTGGCCGGTCTGGATCGCCGAGTACATCTGCGCGATCTTGTTCTCGCGGATCAGGTTCTTGATCGCCGAGGTGCCGAGCATGATCTCGTGCGCGGCGACGCGGCCCGAGCCGTCCTTCAACTTGCACAGCGTCTGCGAAATCACTGCGACCAGCGACTCCGAGAGCATCGATCGCACCATCTCCTTCTCGGCCGCGGGGAACACGTCGACGACGCGGTCGATGGTCTTGGCGGCCGAACTGGTGTGCAGCGTGCCGAACACCAGATGGCCGGTCTCGGCGGCGGTCAATGCCAGCCGGATGGTTTCCAGGTCGCGCATTTCGCCGACCAGGATCGCGTCGGGATCCTCGCGCAGTGCAGCGCGCAGTGCGTTGCTGAACGACAGCGTGTGCGGGCCGACTTCGCGCTGGTTGATCAGGCACTTCTTGCTTTCGTGGACGAATTCGATCGGGTCCTCGACCGTCAGCACGTGCCCATATTCGTTCTCGTTCAAATGATTGACCATGGCTGCCAGCGTCGTGCTCTTGCCCGAACCGGTCGGCCCGGTCACGAGCACCAGCCCGCGTGGCTTCAAGGACAACTCGGCGAAAACCTTGGGCGTGTTCAACTGCTCGAGCGTCAGGATCTTGCTCGGGATCGTCCGGAACACCGCACCGGCGCCGCGGTTCTGGTTGAACGCGTTGACGCGAAAGCGCGCCAGGCCCTGGATCTCGAACGAGAAGTCGCACTCCAGCGTGTCTTCGTAGTGCTTGCGCTGCGAGTCGTTCATGATGTCGTAGACCATGTCGTGCACATGTTTGTGCTCGAGCGGGTCGACATTGATGCGGCGCACATCGCCGTGCACCCGGATCATCGGCGGCAGGCCCGCAGAAAGGTGCAGGTCGGAGGCCTTGTTCTTGACCGAGAAGGCCAACAGCTGAGTGATGTCCATGGGTGTGCGCGCGGCTCTTGAGATAGTCTCAGCTCATTATGGCGACCATCGCGACGAAGTTACAACAAGTGCGGCTGCGGATTGCTGCCGCCTGCGTTGCCGCGCGACGTCCCGTGCAAAGCGTCACGTTGCTGGCGGTGAGCAAGACCTTCGGTCCCGCGGCGGTGCGCGAGGCCCATGCTGCCGGCCAGCTTGCCTTTGGCGAGAACTATGTCCAGGAGGCGCTGGCCAAGATCGGCGCATTGGCCGATTTGCGACCGTCGATCGAATGGCACCTGATCGGCCCGCTGCAGAGCAACAAGACACGCGAGGCCGCGGCAGCATTCGACTGGGTCCACAGCGTCGATCGCCTGAAGACCGCAGAACGCCTCTCGGCGCAGCGCCCGCGCGACCTGCCGCCGCTGCAACTGTGTCTGCAAGTCAACATCAGCGGCGAGACCAGCAAGAGCGGGGTCGCACCTGCCGATGTGATCGCGCTGGCGCGCGAGGTCGCTGCGTTGCCGAACGTGACGCTGCGCGGATTGATGGCCATCCCCGAGCCGACGGCCGACTTTGCGGCACAGCGCGCACCGCACCGGGCGCTGCGCGAACTGCTCGTGTCCTTGCAATCGGAGGGCTTGGCGCTCGACACGCTGTCGATCGGCATGAGCGACGACCTCGAGGCTGCGATCGCCGAAGGCGCGACGATCGTGCGCGTCGGCACGGCCATCTTCGGTGCGAGATAGCCCCTCGGTCGCTGCGCCCCTGCCCCAACGGGCGCAGGCCGCCTAGATCGCCAGCGTCGTCGTGTTCTTGACCTCTTCCATCACCGCGTAGGTGCGCGTCTCGCGCACGCCGGGCAGGGTCCAGATCACGGTGCCGACGAACTCGCGGTAGGCGGCCATGTCGGCCACGCGCGTCTTCAGCAGGTAGTCGAAGCCGCCAGCCACCAGATGGCACTCGAGGATCTCGCGGCGCACCTGCACCGCGGCCTTGAACGAGTCCATCACGTCGTGCACGGTGCGGTCGAGCAAGACTTCGATGAACACCATCAGACCGGCGCCGAGCTTGGCCGGGTTCAGTCGCGCTTCATAGCCGAGGATGAAGCCATCGCGCGTCAGCCGTTTCACGCGTTCGAGCACCGCCGTCGGCGACAGGTGCACCGTTTCCGCGAGCTTCAGGTTGCTGATGCGCCCGTCGGCCTGCAGCGCACGCAGGATGCGGGCGTCGATCTTGTCCAGGCCGGGGGGCGCGGATCCAGCGTTCATGGTGGATAAAACTCCGGGTCGCGGCGGAAACTTGGAATCATTCGCGGCGCATTGCCGCGTAATCTGCGGATTATCCAACTGCGAGGGATCGCCGTGAATCCGCAAGCGCCGCTCTTTGATGCCCCCCCTGCACGACCCCGCCTGCCGTTCCCCTACCGCCCTGAAGCGGCCGTGGTCCAGGCCTCGTTGCAGCGCCTGGGCGACCTCGATTGGACGGCGGTGGCCGGCAGCGCCCGGCCGTGGGTCGAAGGCGTGCGCACCCGCCCAGCGCCGTTCTGGGCGATGGAGTCGCTGCTGCACGAGTACCCGATCTCGACCGCCGAGGGCCTGGCGCTGATGCGGCTGGCCGAAGCGCTGCTGCGCGTGCCCGACGCCGAGACGGCGATCGCTCTGACCGCCGACCAGCTGGGCCGTGCGGATTTCGATGCCGACGCGGCCGAGGGTCCGCACCGCATGCTGGCTAGCCTGTCGGCCAGCGCGATTGCGCTGTCCAAGCGCTTCCTGCCCGAGGGCGAGCACCCACCAGGCTTGTTGCAGCGGCTCGGGGCGAAGACGGTCGTCGCCGCCACCGTGCGGGCCTTGCAACTGCTGGGGCGCCAGTTCGTGCTCGGGCGCACGATCGACGAAGCGATGAACGAGGCGGCCGGCCAGCGCAAGTCGATGCCGAACCTGCGCTTCAGCTACGACATGCTGGGCGAAGGGGCTCGCACCGATGCCGATGCGCAGCGCTATCTCGCGGCCTATCGCGAAGCGATCGCGGCGATCGCGGCCGGCCGCACGGCCGCCTCGCCGTACAGCGCCGACGGCATCTCGATGAAGCTCAGCGCGCTGTTCCCGCGCTATGAGGAGACGCAGCGCGAGCGCGTGTTCGCCGAACTGCTGCCGCGCGTGTGGAGCCTGATCGAGCCGGCGGCGCGCGCGAACATCAACCTGACCATCGACGCCGAAGAGTGCGAGCGGCTCGAACTCTCGCTCGACGTGATGGACGCGCTGGCCGCGCGCATCGCCCGCGTCTACCCGCAATGGGGCGGTTTCGGCCTCGCGGTGCAGTCGTACCTGACGACTGCGCTCGCGGTCGTCGACGAGGTCGCCGCGATGGCGCGCCGCCACAACCTGAAGTTCATGGTGCGCCTGGTGAAGGGGGCCTACTGGGATGGTGAGGTCAAGCGCGCGCAGGAGGCGGGCCTGCCCGGCTACCCGGTGTTCACGCACAAGCACCACACGGACATCTCGTACCTGGCTTGCGCCCGGGCGTTGATCGACAACCACGAGGTGATCTACCCGCAGTTCGCCAGCCACAATGCCGGCACGATCGCCGCGATCCTGCAGATGGCACGCGCGCAGGGCGCCGCGTTCGAGTTCCAGCGCCTGCATGGCATGAGCGAAGGGATCTACCGCGAGGTCTTGCGGCAGAACCCTGCGGACCAGCCGCCGTCCACCGCCCACGCTCCTGTCGCTCAAGCGGAGGGCCCGCACGCGGTTCCGCTGCGCGTGTATGCGCCGGTGGGCGAGCACCGCGACCTGCTGGCCTATCTGGTGCGGCGGCTGCTGGAGAACGGGGCCAACTCCTCGTTTGTGCACCAGTTGGCCGACGAAGCGGTCAGCACCGAGGAGTTGCTCGCTTCGCCGCTGCAGGCTCGCGACGTCGGCGGGCTGCCGCTGCCGATTGCGCTGTATGGCGCGGCGCGCGCCAACTCGACCGGCGCCGACCTGGCCTGCCTGGCGATGCGCGAACCCCTCGAGCAGGCCCTCGCCGCAGTGCACCTCGAGCCGGTGGCGGCAGCGACCGCAGCCGACATCGACGCCGCGATGCGTCGCCTGCAGGCGGGATTCGTGGCTTGGAACGCGCGCCCGCCGGCCGCCCGCGCCGAGTTGCTGCGACGTGCCGGGGACCTGCTCGATGCACGCCTGCCCGAGTTCTGCGCGCTGCTGGTCAAGGAAGCGCACAAGACCCTCGGTGACTGCGTCGCCGAGGTGCGCGAGGCGGTCGATTTCTGCCGCTACTACGCCGAACAGGCCGAACAAGGCGAGGCCGGCGCGGACGGGCAGACCTTGCCACTGCACGGGCGCGGCGTGTTCGTGTGCATCAGCCCGTGGAACTTCCCGCTGGCGATCTTCGCCGGCCAGGTGGTGGCTGCGCTGGTCGCCGGCAACACCGTGGCCGCCAAGCCGGCCGAACAGACGCCCGTGGTCGCGCGTCGCTTTGTCGCGCTGCTCTGCGAGGCCGGCGTGCCTGCCGACGCGGTGCAGTGGCTGCATGGTCCCGGCGAGACCGTCGGCGCCGCGCTGGTGGCCGACGCTCGCACGGCCGGTGTGTGCTTCACCGGCAGCACGCAGGTGGCCCGCTCCATCAACCGCTCGCTGGCCGCCAAGGACGGACCGATCGTGCCGCTGATTGCGGAAACCGGGGGCCTGAACGCGATGATCGTCGACAGCACCGCGCTGCCCGAGCAGGTGGTCGATGCGGTGGTGCAGAGCGCGTTTCGCAGTGCCGGCCAGCGCTGCTCGGCGCTGCGCCTGCTGTGCGTGCACGAGGCCATCGCCGACGGTGTGATCGAGATGCTGCGGGGTGCGCTGGCCGAGTTGCGGGTCGACGACCCGTCATTGCTGGCCACCGATGTCGGCCCGGTCATCGATGACGAGGCCTTCGCCAACATCACGCGCCATGTCGAGCGCCTGCGTCGCGATGCGCGCCTGCTCGGCGAGACGACGGTGACCTCGCGCGTGCCGCGTCTGGTCGCGCCCGTCGCGTTCGAGATCGCGGCAGTCGCCGACCTCCAGCAGGAAATCTTCGGTCCGGTGCTGCATGTCGTGCGCTGGGGCGGCGAGGTCGCTGCGCTGGTGGCCCAGATCAACGCCCTCGGCTACGGCCTGACGCTCGGCGTGCAGACGCGCATCGACAGCCGCGCCGCGCGCATTGCCGACAGCGCGCGCGTTGGCAATGTCTATGTCAACCGCAACATGATCGGCGCGGTGGTCGGCGTGCAGCCCTTCGGCGGCGAGGGCATGAGCGGCACCGGCCCGAAGGCCGGTGGGCCGCATTACCTGCGGCGCTTTACGGCGCTGCCGTCGGGCGTGCCGGACGGGGCTCCTGGTTTCGCATGGGCCACCGAGTCCGACGCGGCCTCGTTGACCGTCCTGCAAGGCGGATTCCGAACATGGTCGGCGCAGGGGTTGCCCGAGCGGGTCGAGGTCGTGCGGCGGGCGGCGCAGCGGCTGACGGCGGACGCGGCCACTCTGCTCCGTGGCCACGCCGACCAGGCGCTGGCCCGCCTGGGCGATCGCGAGCTGCCCGGCCCGACCGGCGAGAGCAACCACCTGCGGCTGCATCCCCGCGGCGTGATCGCGGTGCTGGCGCAAGGGGCTGCTGACAGCGACACGGCCGCCGCTGCTGCTGCGGCACTGCTGACCGGCAACAGTGTCGCCGTGGTCGGTGCGGCGGCGGGCGAGGCGCTGCGCGCGGCGTTCGTTGCGGCGGGCGTGCCGGCCGACGCGATCGGGCTGTTTGCTGCGACGGCCACCGCCAGTGTGCTCCGCCAGCCGGCACTGGCGGGGGTGTGCGTGGTCGAGGCCGCGGCAGGTCTCGCACGACAGGTGGCGCGTGCGCTGGCCGACCGCGACGGCGCGATCCTGCCGCTCGTCACCGGCGCCGAGGCGCAGCGGGCCGACATGCTGTGGCGTTTCTGCGCCGAACAGACGCTGACCATCAACACCGCCGCGGCCGGCGGCAACGCCGAGTTGCTCGCCGGTGCGGCCACGGCCGCAGCGGAGGTCAATCCAGCTTGACGCCGATCCGGGTGATGATCGGCCCCCAGCGCTTGGCTTCGGCGTCGAGCACGCGCTTGAAGTCGGCGGCGCTGCCGCCCACCGCGGTGAGCCCCTGCGCGTCGAGCGTGGCCTTCACTGCGGGATCGTTGAGCAGTTCATTGACATCGGTGTTGACTCGCGCGACGACCGCATCGGGCGTGCCGGCGGGTGCGAAAAGGCCGTTCCAGGCCAGCGATTCGACGTTCTTGTAGCCGGCGTCGGCGAGCGTCGGCAGATCCTTTTGCGAATCGGGGCGCTGCGCACTGCTCACCGCGAGCATGCGAACCTTGTTGCTGCGCACATGGGGCAGCAACGCGGGCGCCACCATGAAAGTCGCATCGGCTTCGCCCTGCGCCACGGCCATCGCCGCCGGCGGCGAGCCGTTGAACGGGATGTGCGTGGCCGTGATGCCGGCTTCGGACAGGAACAGCTCCATCGTCAGGTGCGCCGAGCTGCCGTTGCCGAGCGATGAGTAATTCACCTTGCCGCCCTGGCCCTTGGCCCAGGCGACGAACTCGGCCACCGTCCTGGCCGGCACCTTGTCGGCATTGACCGCCAGCACGTTGGCCTGGCTGGTGGTCATCACGACCGGCACCAGGTCCTTGGCCGGGTCGTAGGGCATCTTGCGGTAGAGGAACGGCGCGAATGCCACCGGGCCGTTGAAGCCGATGGCCAGCGTGTGGCCGTCGGTGGCCTTGGCAGCGACGTCCATGCCCAGCATGCCGCCCGCCCCGGGCCTGTTCTCGACCACGACCGGCTGGCCCCAGCGGGTACCGAGCTTGTCGCTCATTGCGCGCACGATCAGATCGAGCGAACTGCCGGCCGGTGCCGGCACGACGATCTTGACCGGCCGGGTCGGCCAAGCCGCTTGGGCCTGCGCGGGCAACGCCCCGGACAACGCCGCCGTGGCGGCAGCAGCGAGCAGCAAGCGTCGTTTCATCGGGCAGTCTCCGCGGGGATCGGCACAGGGGCGCATCGTAGCCGCAGCCCGGGTGTGCGACGATGCGCACCCCTGCGACCGGACCGCTCCTTCGCCCATGTGGATCAAACGCCTGCTGATTGCCCTCGTCGTCCTTGCCGGCGTGGTGTCGTTCTACTTCTGGCTGGCCATCAAGTGGAGCTACTCGAGCGGCGAGCGCGCCGGCTGGGTGCAGAAGTTCTCGCACAAGGGCTGGGTGTGCAAGACCTGGGAGGGCGAACTGGCGCTGGTGTCGCTGCCCGGCAGTGCCGTGGAGAAGTTCTATTTCACCGTGCACGACGAGGCTGCCGCCGTGCAGATCCAGCAGGCGATGGGCAAGCGCGTGACATTGCACTACGAAGAAAAGGTCGGCCTGCCGACCAGTTGCTTCGGCGAGACGCGCCACTTCGTCAGCAAGGTCAGCGTCAACGCAGACATACCGATCGGGCCGGGCGTCAGCATTCAAGCCGCACCCGCGCCCGCACCCGCACCCGCACCCGCACCCGCACCCGCATCGGCGTCGCCGCCGGCTTCGGCAGCCTCGAACTGACCAGTTCGATCAGGGATACAGGCCGCGTTCCTGCCGCGCCGTCAGGATGCGCTCGCAGGCCACGGCGAAAGTGGCGGTACGCAGCGTGATCTTGTGGCGGTCGGCGGTGTCCCAGATGTTCTTCAGCGCGCCGGCCATGATCTTGTCCAGGCGCAGGTTGATCTCGTCCTCGGTCCAGAAGAACGACGAGAAGTCCTGCACCCACTCGAAGTAGCTGACGGTCACGCCGCCGGCGTTGCAGATCACGTCGGGCACGACCAGGATGCCGCGGTCGGCCAGCGTATCGTCGCCGCCTTGCGTGGTCGGGCCGTTGGCGCCTTCGAGCACCAGGCGGGCCTTGATGCGGCTGGCGCGCGTGGCGTTGATCTGGCCCTCGAGCGCGGCCGGAATCAGGATGTCGCAGGGCACGCCCCAGAACGACTCGCTATCGATCGCCTCGCCGCCCTTGAAGCCGGCCACGCCGCCGGTCTTGCCGACATGCGGGACCAGATCGGCGAGGTCGAAGCCGTTCGCATTGACGATGGTGCCGGTGTGGTCCTGCGCGGCAACGATCTTGCCGCCAGCCTGCGCGAACAACTCGGCCGCCGACGAGCCGACGTTGCCGAAGCCCTGCACCGCGATGCGGGCGCCGTCGAGGTTCAGCCCGAGGCGGCGCGCCGCCTCGCGGCCGGTGACGAAGACGCCGCGTCCCGTGGCCTTCACGCGGCCGAGCGAGCCGCCCAGGTGCAGCGGCTTGCCGGTGACGACGCCGGTGGCGGTGGCGCCGACGTTCATCGAGTAGGTGTCCATCATCCACGCCATGATCTGGGCGTTGGTGTTGACGTCAGGCGCAGGGATGTCCTGGTTGGGTCCGATGATGATGCCGATCTCGCTGGTGTAGCGGCGCGTGATGCGCTCCAACTCCTTCATCGACAGCTTCTTCGGGTCGACGCGGATGCCGCCCTTGGCGCCGCCGTAAGGCAGGTTCACCGCGGCGTTCTTGATCGTCATCCAGGCCGCCAGCGCCATCACTTCCTCGAGCGTGACATCGGGGTGGTAGCGCACGCCACCCTTGCCGGGGCCGCGCGTCAGCGAGTGCTGGACGCGAAAGCCCTCGTAGTGGGCGATCGTGCCGTCGTCCATCTCGATCGGCACGTCGACGATCAGCGAGCGCTTGGGCCGCCGCAAGGTCTCGACCCATCTGGCGAGCGGCCCGAGGTACGGCAGCACGCGGTCGATCTGCATCAGGTAGGTGCCCCAGGGGCTCTCCGGACCGGGGTTGACGTAGCTCAAGCTCATGGCAGTGGGTCTCCTGGGGTGGACGTGGGGCGCGTTGGCGTCGTCGCCGCCTCGTGGGCTGTCGATGACCTGCCGCGCCAGGCTTCTTGCGATGACCCGGACTGTAGGTCGTGCGGCACCGAACGGGTCACGCTCGATCATGCCTGCTTTGCATCGACGCCACCATCGCCGGTCATGGCGCCGGCCTACACTGGACGCATGAGCGTTTCGAAACTTGCCTTCATCGGCGGCGGCAACATGGCGGGCGCCATCTTCGGCGGCCTGCTGCGCAGCGGCTGGCCCGCAACGGCGATCAGCGTCGTCGAGCCCTCGGCCGAGCAGCGCGCGCGCCTTGCCGCCGCGCACCCGGACATGCACCTGCTGGCCGGGGCCGATGCAACGCTGGCGGCGGCCGACATCGTCGTCTGGGCTGTCAAGCCGCAGATCTTCGCCGAGGCCGCCGCGCCGTGTGCGGCCCACGTCGGCGGCGCGTTGCAGCTGTCGGTGATGGCCGGCATCCGCAGCGAGGTGATCGCGCAGGCCACCGGCAGCCAGCGTGTGGTGCGGGCGATGCCCAACACGCCGGCCCTGATCGGCCGCGGCATCGCCGGGCTGTTCGCCCGTCCGGCGGTCACCGCCGGAGAGCGCAGCGGCGTCGAGCAGGTGCTGGCGCCGACCGGGCAGTTGTTGTGGCTCGACCGCGAAGGCGATCTCGACGCCGTGACCGCGCTGTCGGGCTCGGGCCCGGCGTACGTGTTCTATTTCATCGAGGCGATGATGCAGGCCGCCGCCGAGATGGGTCTCAGCGAAGCCCACGGCCGCGCGCTGGCGCTGGCCACCTTTGCCGGCGCCACGGCGCTGGCGGCGCAAAGCGACGATGCCCCCGCCGTGCTGCGCGAGCGCGTCACCTCCAGGGGGGGCACCACGCTGGCCGCGCTGACGGCGCTCGAGGACAGCGGCGTGAAGGCCGCATTCGTGCGGGCGCTGCATGCCGCACGCCGCCGTGCCGAGGAACTCGGCCGCTGACCGGCCCTATCGCGCCGCGAGATCCAGCGCGGTGCCGGCGAAGACCGCGAAGCCGAGCCAGTGATTCTGGCGGAAGGCCGTGAAGCAGCTCTCGCGCGAGCGGCCACGGATCAGCGTGAAGTGCCAAAGCGCCTGCGCGGCCGCCGCGCCGATGCCGGCGAGGAACCAGCCCCCGAGGCCGAGCGTGCGGCCGAGCATGGCCCACGACGCCAGGTACAGCGCGTAGAACGCCATCACCGCGGCGACGTCCATGCGACCGAGCGTGATTGCCGAGGTCTTGATGCCGATCTTCAGGTCGTCGTCGCGGTCGACCATCGCGTACTCGGTGTCGTAGGCCAGCACCCAGAACAGGTTCGAGACCAGCAGCGCCCAGGCCGGCCAGGGCAGCGCCGCGCGCAGCGCGTCGAGCGACCACTCGTTGCCGCCCAGCACGGCCGAGAATGCCATCGGGATGCCGAAGCTGAAGGCCAGGCCGAGGACGGCTTGTGGCAGTGACACGAAGCGCTTGGCGTAGGGGTAGGCCAGCGTGATCGCCAGCGCCACGAACGACAACGCGATCGTCGGCGCGTTGGTCGTCATCACCAGCGCGAAGGCGGCCAGCGCCAGCACTGCGCCGGCGCCCAACGCGTGCTGCACGGGCAGCGCGCCGCGGGTCACCGGCCTTTGCGCGGTGCGCTGGACATGGCGGTCGAAGTTGCGGTCGGCGACGTCGTTGATGCAGCAGCCGGCGCTGCGCATCAGCACCGTGCCGAACACGCACACCGCCAGCAGGTGCCAGCCCGGGAAGCCGTCGGCCGCGATCCACAGCGCCGACAGCGTCGGCCAAAGCAGCAGCAGCCAGCCGGCCGGGCGGTTCCAGCGGATCAGGTCGAGGTACAGGGCGAGGCGCGATCGCATGGCGGTGGGTGCGCGACCGATCAGCTTTCGAGCCGCTTCTGGAACACCAGGCCAGCGTGCTCGCGCAGCGCGTGGAACTTGATCTTCGGCCAGTTGGCTTCGATCGCACGCAGCTCGGGGGCGTATTCGACGAGCAGGGTCGGCGCATCGACGGCGTCGTAGGCGACGCGGTGGGCGTTGCCGTCGATGAAGCGCTGCAACTCCTTCGGGTCGTCGCAGGTCACCCAGCGCGCGATCTGGAACCGGCTCGGCATGATGCGTGCCTTGCAGCCGTATTCATGTTCGAGCCGGTGCGCGACGACCTCGAACTGCAGCTGCCCGACTGCGCCGAGCAGCAGCACCGAGCCTGCCACCGGCCGAAAGACCTGGATCGCGCCTTCCTCGCCGAGCTGGGTCAGGCCGGCCTTCAGTTGCTTGGTGCGCAGCGGGTCGGCGACTTCGACGCTGCGGAACATCTCGGGCGCGAAGAACGGCAGCCCGGTGTACTGCAGCGCCTCGCCCTCGGTCAGCGTGTCGCCGAGCTGCAGCACACCGTGGTTCGGGATGCCGATGATGTCGCCGGCGAAGGCCTCGTCGAGCAGCTCCCGGCGCTGCGAAAGGAACGAGACCACGCTGTTGGGCCGCAGCTCCTTGCCCGAGCGCACCACCTTCAGGCGCATGCCGCGCTCGAAGTGGCCGCTGGCCACGCGCACGAAGGCGATGCGGTCGCGGTGCGCCGGGTCCATGTTGGCCTGAATCTTGAACACCACGCCGCTGAATTTCGGCTCGTCGGGCTCGACCACGCGCTGCAGCGCCGTGCGCGCCGACGGTGGCGGCGCCAGGTCGACCAGCGCGTCGAGCACCTCCTGCACGCCGAAATTGTTGATCGCCGAGCCAAAGAACATCGGCGTCTGGTGGCCGGCCAGGAACTCGGCTTCATCGAACGGTGGCGCGGCGTGCTGCACCAGCTCGATGTCGTGCCGGGCATGCGCCCACTCGGCGCCGAAGCGTTCGGCGTACAGCGGATTGGCCAGGCCGTGCAGCATCTCGTCGTCGTCGCGCTGACGGTCTTCGCCCGGTGCGAACACGCGCATGCGCTCTTCGCGCAGGTCCATCACGCCGTGGAACCGCTTGCCCATGCCGACCGGCCAGGTGAACGGCACCACGCTCATGCCGAGTTCGCGTTCGATCTCGTCCATCAGCGCCAGCGGTTCCTGAACCTCGCGGTCCATCTTGTTGACGAAGGTCAGGATCGGCGTGTTGCGTGCACGGCAGACCTGCAGCAGCCGCCGCGTCTGCGGCTCGACGCCGTTGGCGGCGTCGATCACCATCAGCGCGGCGTCGACCGCGGTCAGCACGCGGTAGGTGTCTTCCGAGAAGTCCTGGTGGCCGGGCGTGTCGAGCAGGTTGATGACGCAGCCGCGGTATTCCATCTGCATCACCGACGATGCGACCGAGATGCCGCGCTGCTTCTCGATCTCCATCCAGTCGGACGTCGCATGGCGCGAGGCCTTGCGCGCCTTCACCGAACCGGCGATCTGGATCGCGCCCGAGAACAGCAGCAGCTTCTCGGTCAGCGTGGTCTTGCCCGCGTCGGGGTGCGAGATGATGGCGAAAGTGCGCCGGCGGCGCACCTCGCTGGCGAGGTCGGTGGACATGGCGGGCGGTGGGCTAAACCGCTCATTATCCCGGCCTGCCCGAGGGGACCGGCATCCGCGTCGATGTCGATCGCCGGGCCGCGGCTTGTCAGTGCTCGCGACGCCGCGGGGGTGTCACTCCTCCAGCAGCGACCGCAGCATCCAGGCCGTCTGCTCGTGCACGGTCAGGCGCTGCGTGAGCAGGTCGGCGGTCGGTTCGTCGCCGGCCTTGTCGGCCAGAGGGAACAGCTTGCGCGCAGTGCGGGCCACCGCCTCGTGGCCGTCGACCAGGACGCGCACCATCGCCAGTGCCTTGGGCGGCACAGTCGGGGCGTCGGCCAGCGAACCGAGCTTGCTGAATTGCGCATACGAGCCCGGCGCCGCGTGGCCGAGCGAACGGATGCGTTCGGCAATCGGGTCGACCGCATTCCACAACTCGGTGTACTGGGCCATGAACATCGCATGCAGCGTGTTGAACATCGGCCCGGTGACGTTCCAGTGGAAGTTGTGCGTCGTCAGGTACAGCGTGTAGGTGTCGGCCAGCAGCCTGGACAGGCCGGCGGCGATGGCGGCGCGATCCTTGTCGCTGATGCCGATGTTGGGGGCGAGTGGCGGGGTCTTCTTCGACATGGCGGGTTCCTCGATGGCCGGGCCCACCAGTTTGCCGCTCTTTGGGGGCTCGGCACCAATCGATTGGCCGCATCGCGGCCATAGCCGCTGCAGCAGGCCTCAGGACAAGCGCTTCACGCCCTCGAGCGCACAGGCGTAGACGGCATTGCGCAGCGCTGCGATCGCCTCGTAGCGCGTGAAGCTGCGCCGCCAGGCCAGCACCACGCGGCGCGTCGGCACCGGGGCGGCGAAGCGCACATAGGCCACATGCGGCTGCGGCCCGCTGGGCACGCTCAGTTGCGGCACCACGGTGACGCCCATTCCCGAGGCCACCATGTACTTGATGGTCTCCAGCGAGGAGCCCTCGAAACTCTTGCGGATACCCTCGGCATCGCTGGAGAAGCGCGCGAACTCGGGGCAGACCTCGAGCACGTGGTCGCGAAAGCAGTGCCCGGTGCCCAGCAGCAGCATCGTCTCCTTCTTCAACTCCTCGGCGCTGACGGTCTTGCGCTTGGCCAGCGCGTGCGTCTTGGGCACCGCGATCATGAACGGCTCGTCGTACAGCGGTGCGATCGCCAGGCCGCTGTCAGGGAAGGGCTCGGCCATGATGGCGCAATCGAGCTCGCCGGTGCGCAGCATTTCGAGCAGCTTGACGGTGAACTGCTCCTGCAGGATCAGCGGCATCTGCGGGCTCATGTCGATCGCGTGCCGCACCAGATCGGGCAACAGGTACGGCCCGATGGTGTAGATGATGCCCAGCCTGAGCGGTCCGGCCAGCGGATCCTTGCCGCGCCGGGCGATCTCCTTGATCGCGGCCGCCTGCTCGACCACGGTCTGTGCCTGGCGCACGATCGCATCGCCCAATGGGGTCACGCTGACTTCGTTGGCGCCGCGCTCGAAGATCTTCACGTCGAGTTCTTCTTCCAGCTTCTTGATCGCCACCGACAGGGTGGGTTGCGACACGAAACAGGCTTCGGCGGCACGGCCGAAGTGCTTCTCGCGGGCGACGGCGACGACGTAGCGCAGTTCGGTGAGGGTCATGGCCGCATTTTGCCGCCCCGCGCGGGCGGCGTCAGTGCGGGGCGG
>Ga0102851_10001085_pt1 | contig 14994 bp, 13 predicted proteins | sample Mud3Dept3metaG_FD_79558 | JGI IMG/M metagenome (GOLD analysis project Ga0102851, IMG submission 79558) | Freshwater wetland microbial communities from Ohio, USA, analyzing the effect of biotic and abiotic controls - Mud 3 Core 4 Depth 3... | ecosystem: Environmental > Aquatic > Freshwater >... | reverse complement strand
GAGTCCTTCGGTATTCTGACGGAAAATCACAACATCGATAAGTGGCTCTTCAATTGAATTCCCCTTCCCTCTTCTAATAAAATTCAGGGGGTTCCCCTTATATGATTTGCATGGACGGACACAGATATCCAGGTTGAAATGCTGCCTTAACCCGACAATGGGACTTGAGTAGGTGAAACCTTTACCCTGGAGAGCCGGATCAAGTTCAGCTTTGGCTTCATCGTTGGGTTTTGACGTAATTGCTGCAAAAAGCGCTATCTTATGTTTTACGATAAGGTCAATGGTTCTCTGCGGTAACGGATTGCCTTCTTTCCTCCAGAATTCCCATCCGATATCCCCATGGATATATTCGGCTTCAAAACCTGCCGCATCCAGTACCCTTACTGCTTCTTTGAGGACGATGGTACCGATCCCGTCGCCCGGAAGCGTTACTATTGCGCGTTTTGCCATAACCTGTAATTATTTTCCAGTCTGTTATTTACCCCCTTTCTAATTTCTCCAAAGGGGGAAAAGTTAGACTTATCAGGGGGTGATCAGTTTCAACATTAAGGTAAAAGTAATCAAAATTCACCATGCATTAAGCGCTCTGTTATTTTATTACCCGGTCCGACGGACATAAAAAATTATTGTAAATTTGCTGCCTAATTCAGGATCAGCAATAATTCAGAATGAATGTTCTTAATAGATTGAATCCATCGCCTGTCTGGCATTATTTCGAAGAGATCTGCAGTATCCCGCGGTTGTCCAAAAATGAGGAGAAGATCAGAGCATACCTTCTTGATTTTGCAGAAAGGAACGATCTTGAATCAAAAGAGGACCAAATCGGTAATGTACTGATCATCAGGCCATCACACCCCGAAATGGAGAACAGGAAAACGCTTGTTCTTCAGAGTCATATGGATATGGTTGGTGAAAAAAATGCAGATCATCCTCATGACTGGTCAATCGATCCGATCACACCTGTAGTGAGCGGTGAATGGGTAATTGCAAGCGGAACGACCCTTGGTGCTGATGATGGGATAGGCATTGCCATTCAGATGGCAGTTCTTACTGATAAAAGTCTGAAGACCGGGAATATAGAATGCCTGTTCACTGTTGACGAAGAGTCGGGAATGACAGGAGCAGTGAACCTGAAACCCGATTTTTTCACCGGACGGATCCTGATAAACCTTGATTCAGAGGATGAGGGTGTGCTTTATATCGGTTGTGCCGGAGGAATGGACACTATCGGTACAATGAAATACAAAAGCGTACCGGTGCCTGAGGGAACCATTGCTTTTAATATATCTGTTACGGGTCTGCATGGCGGACATTCCGGGGATGAGATCCACAAAGGCTATGGAAATTCCGTGAAGATCATGAACAGGGTTCTCTGGAACCTGTCAAATCAGTTCAGGATATCCCTCAGCAATTTCGACGGCGGGAATCTTCGCAACGCAATCCCCCGCGAGGCATTCGCAACAATTGTTGCCGACAAGACATCCGGAGATCAGATAACAAGCTGGGTTGAGGCATTTCATACAACACTGCTTGAGGAATTTGGGGTTCTCGAAAAAGATCTGAAAGTTGCAGTGAATCAAACCGGACTTCCTCAATATATTGTGGACAGGGAAAGTCAGGACCGGCTTCTTAGCTCCCTTACCTGCTGTCCTCATGGAGCAATTGCCTGGTCGAAGGAAATGGAGGATCTTGTCGAGACATCCACTAATCTTGCATCTGTTAAATTCAGTAAGGAGAATATGATTAGTATAGTTACCACCCAGAGAAGCTCCATTGAATCGTCCAAAAGGGATGTAGCGGCTATGGTTGGGACATGCCTGAAGCTGGCCGGGGCAAATGTTGAGCATTCGCAGGGTTATCCGGGCTGGAAACCGAACATGAACTCTGAGATCCTGAAGATCACGCGAAATTCATATAAGAAGGTTTTCGCCAGAGAACCGGCTGTCAGGGCAATACATGCAGGGCTTGAATGCGGCCTGATCTATGAGAAATTCAAAGGGATCGATATGATCTCCTTCGGACCCACAATAAGGGGTGCTCATACTCCGGAGGAAAAAATTGAAATAAGAACAGCCGGAATGTTCTGGGACCTGCTTATGGATGTAATAAGCAATATTCCTTTAAAAAAGTAATTGAGTTATCAGACTAACCGGTTTTATTCATCATTCGTCAGTCACAGACGAAGAATTCATCCTTACCCACAGAACATAACGGACAAATCCAATCGTCAGGAAGAGCGCTGAATGGAGTTCCCGGCTCAATTCCGGCTTCAGGATCACCTTCGGCTGGGTCATAAATGTAACCGCATACACTGCATTGGTACTTTTCCATAACAGATAGTTTTATGTTTTTATTTTCCTTACAACATCAATCACGGTCCCGTCAACCCATTTGACCGCAGCCACTACCCTCTCCTCAAACTGCGGTTTTTGAGGTTTGCCACATATTCTTTCCGCTTCATCCTTAAGCTCTTTAATGGTCCTTAATGGCATACCGCTTCCTTTTAGACTCTTTATCAGATCTTTACGAAGCGGATTAATCGCCATACCCCTTTCAGTGATTATTACATCTATGAGTTCCCCCGGGCCGCAAAGAGTAGTAACTTCATCAACTATTACCGGGATCCTGTCGCGGAAAAGCGGAAGCGGCAGGATCACATTGCGTGCATGAAGGCAATTTTGCCAGCCGCCGATGCCATGAAGAAGACAGCCGTCGGAATGCGTAACAACATTACCGTTAAAATTCAGGTCAACTTCTGTGGCTCCCAGTATCATAATATCCATCATACTGGTCAGGTTTCCCTTGGAGTGATAATTATATGCATTGAAAACCGGGTAAGGGATATGATTGGGATTTGTTCCGACAGACCTGACTGCGTCCAAATCAAAAGCTTGTGCATCAAGTATATAATCCATCTGGCCCTCTTCGAGCATTTTAACCATGTAACCGGTGCTGCCCCCGAAACCAAATTTTGATTTCCAGCCTTTCCGCTTCATTATCTGATGGATGAACACCGCAATTGCAAGTGACGTACCCCCGGCGCCTGCCTGAATGGTCACACCATCCTTAAGTATCCCTGATTTTTCAAGAAATGAGGCTGTCAGCTTTGCAATGAGAAGCCTGTCGGGGCTTCTGGTTATTTGTGTTGTGCCTGAAACGATCTTCTCGGGAATCCCTATCTTATCTACAACAACGACATAATCAACATAATTTCCCTCAATTTCCATAGGGTAACAGGGCAGATCCACCAGATTATCTGTAACGACAATAACTTTGGATGCATACATGCTGTCGGCTTTCGCGTAACCAATAACCCCGCATGCCGAAGGTCCTCCCGTTCCTCTTGCGTTCCCGAACGGATCAGCGGAGGGCGCCACAATAACTGCTATATCTATCTTAACTTCACCGTCCTGTATTGCCTGGACACGCCCCCCGTGTGAGCGGAGGACCGCGGTACCCTTCATTCTGCCTTCTGATACAAACCTGCCAAGCGGACCGTTCATGCTTCCTTCAATCCTGTTTATCGTACCGTCTTCAAGATATTTTATTACAGGATCATTACAAGGGAATGATGCAGAAGGGAACCATACAAGGTCCTTCACTCTCATCGATGAAGCCAGTTCAAATACCCTGTTGCTTATCAGGTCGCCATCTCTTAAATGATGATGGGTTGAGATAGTCATTCCGTCACTGAGGCCGCATTTGCGCAGCGCCTCCTCAAGCGATTTCACGACCTTGTTCCCGTCAGCCGGATAATCATGACAGGCAGGTATGGGTGGAGAATATTTTCTCCCTGTGGGATGGTGCTTACCTGCTCCTTTGAACGGAATAACAGGTTCTCCGTTGATCGTCAGGGGAATGGATCTGCCTGCAGCATTTATTACAGATTTAACCGCCATATCACTGTATATTAACTAATTAATCCAGTCAGGATTCAGCTTACCCAGCTTTATGGCAAGTTCGATTATTTTCCGGGCTCTTGCCACTACCGGTGGATCGATCATCTTTGATCCGAGAGCAACCACTCCCAGCCCCTTTTTCCGGGCTTCTTCATAAGCAAGCACTATCTTCTTCGATTTCTCTGTCTCATTTTCATCCGGTGCAAATCCCTCATTAACAACAGGCACCTGGGAAGGATGGATGCAACCCATTCCTTCAAAACCCATTGCTTTGGATATCAGCACATTCCGTCTCAGTGCTTCCATATCGCTGACATCGGAGAAAACCGAATCAACCGGTTGGATACCGGCAGCCTTTGCAGCCATAATGAGCCTTCCCCTTGCATACAATGATTCTGTTCCTTCATCTGTCCTTGGTACACCGAGATCGGTGGTGAGGTCTTCAAGCCCAATAGCCAGGGCTACAACGCTTTCAGCAGCCCGGGCAATCTCAAATGAGTTTTCTATTCCAAGGGCGTTCTCAACAATAGGCATCAGGAAAACAGGATTTTTAAGCTTCAGCTGTTTTCTTACAACAGATATCTCACTTTCAACTTTCAGGATCTGACCTGCATTGTCACATTTCGGCAACAGGATCAGATTCACATTATTCGGCAGCACTGCCCGGAGGTCCTTCAGACCGGATTCACCCTGGTTAATCCGCACCATTCTCTCTGCACCGTAAAAATCAATCTGCCGGAGTGCATTTCTTACCAGTATCCTTGCTTCATCTTTCTTCTCCGGCGCCACAGAATCTTCAAGGTCAAGAATGATCCCGTCAGCAGAATGGAGGCCTGCATTGATCATCATTGAAGGTGTATTACCCGGAACATAAAGACGTGAGAATCTGAACCTATCAGGGGTTGTGGCATACCGGTTCCCGCTGGCCATTTCCGGAAGAAACTCAAGATCAGTATCCGTCAGATTTTTTATTGCTGCCTCAATACGTGCAGAAATAACGAACGGAAGGGCTCCCGAATCATTTATTTTCACCAGTGCATTCCTTATATCAAAAAATTGCAGTACCTCATTGCAAAGGGTCCTGATTGATTCACCGTAAAGGGTTTTTACTTTCGATTCAAGATCAATGATAATACCGTTTTTCCCCTTAAGCTCAATGGTTATTTCGCAGTCGGATCTCACCCCGGTTCCCGAGTTGCCTGCGGTAGCGATATTTCTATTCATACTGGCGTAAAATGGTTTGAAGATCAACTGTTTTTATCCTCGCAAATCTCGATCAGAACTCCCGATGCGGATTTCGGATGAATGAAAGCAATATCGAGACCCTCAGCGCCCTTTCTTGGTACATTATCAATAAGCCTGACACCGTTCTCTACGGCATGATTCATCAGTTTGACAATATCCTTTACGGCAAAAGCAATATGATGGATCCCCTCGCCTCTTTTCTCAATGAATTTTCCGATCGGGCCCTCAGGGTCTGTCGATTCAAGCAGTTCGATCTTGGTTTGTCCTACTGTGAAAAATGCAGTTTTTACTTTCTGATCAGGCACCTCTTCAATCTTATAACATTTCAGCCCAAAAATTCTTTCATAAAAATCGATGGAAGCATGCAGGTTGCTGACTGCAATTCCAATATGCTCAATATGTGATGGTTTCATAAGGAATTAAAATGGGAATTCGACTGGTATTTCTATTTCAGATTGCTCAATTTCAGGTTTTTGTGCAGCCTGATGAACAGCATTTCCGTCAACAAAAATGGCTTTATATGGTGTTGTCGGGCAGGCATATTCACAATGTCCGCATCCGATGCAGATATCTGAATTGGTTTCGGGTATAAGCAGGTTGCCCTCATAGGGTATCATAAAGACAGCCTTTGTGGGACATGCTTCAGAACAGGCTCCGCAGGCAGTTTTTTCTGTTTTGACAATGCAGTTGTCCTTTATGAAGTTTGCCTTTCCGATCTGGGTCAGTTTTTTTGCTTCCATAAGTAGGGGTTTGAGAGCATAGGTCGGGCAAACTTCCGTACATTTTGTGCAATTATATGTACAGAAGCTCCTGTGGTAATTCATAACCGGCTGCATCATTCCTGTAACTCCATATTGCAGGATGGCCGGTTCCAGAACATTGTTCGGACATGCATTAACACAAAGGGAGCACGCGATGCAGTGCTTGTTGAAATCTTCAATTGATCCTGCACCCGGCGGGCAAACAGGTGTTGTTCTGTTTTCCTTTACTGTTGAGGCTTTCTGCGGTACCGGCACTGGCTTATCCTGTCCTCTGACAATCTGAGGCAGACCCAGAAGAAACAACACCATGCCGGCAACAAATCTTCGTTTTTCGGGATCCGTTTGATGTTCCTTCTTTTTCAACTTCACAATCCCAAACAACATAGCCTTGTCCGGACAGATTTTTATGCAGTTGAAGCAACTGACGCAACGGGATAAATCAACCTTATACTGAAGGAAATCGATGCATGACGATTTGCAGCCTAGTGAACATCTGCCGCAGCGTGTGCACCTTTCTTCATCAAATCTGATCCTTAACAGTGATACCTTTGAGACAAGACCGAGAAGGGTTCCAACGGGGCAGATCATATTGCAATAGAGCCGGCCTTTTGCCAGGGAGAGACCACCTACAAGAAGCAGGAAAACGACAGGAATTGAATATGAGAGCAGCTGATATTTTGTAACAACGCTGTGGCTCAGGGAGTAGATATCAAATTTACCGAGGATACCGGCAACGAAGTTGTTTAGGACAATCACAGCCGGTTTGCCGAAATAAGTCATGAACCTGCCGAATATGCTGTAAGGATCAAGCAGGGTCAGCAGGTAGACACCCCATAAAAGAACTACTATCAGTGTTGCGGCCAGTAAAGTGTATCTCAGCATCGTGAAGGGCTTCTTAAAGCCATATCTCCTGAATTTCTTCCTGATTCGTCCTCCGATCCTGCTGAAAATATCCTGTCCGATACCCAGCGGACACAAAAATGAGCAATATGTCCTGCCTGTCAGAATTGTAAGTACAAGTACGGCAATGAAACCCGCAGAAGCCAGGGTCAGTAGATCATAAAACTTAACAGCTGAGGGAATGAATTGCAGGTAAAGCAGAATACTGATATACTTTGAGGGGATAAGATATTTAAAATCAGCAAAGAGCAGGAAGAAGCATATAAAGATAAGTGAAGAAAAAATTATACGAAAGGTTCTCAGGAAAGGTGACCTCATCAGGAATTACATTTTAATTCTTTTAATATTCAGCGAATCGATGTTCATGTTTCCAAGGCCCAGCTTATGCGCCAGAGAAATGTATTCAATTTTCCCGGTTTCAACTCCAAGCATTTTTGATGCAGCAGTATCACCGGCAACCCAGTCGGTTGTGATTATCTGCGATTTCATCTGGACAACATCCTGCTTCGATACTCCCTGTGGACCATTTTTAACCATAACATTATAGCAATCAATAATATTAAGAGCAGGTTTCTTCTGAAACAATGCATAATCAGCAATACACTGGTTAAGGTTATTGGCATGCCAGAATCCCCTGTCCCATACAACACCCATCATGTTTTTCAGACTGCAGGTCATTCTTGTGGAATTATGATTTTTCAGGATAGGGACATTGATGAAAACATCTGCTTCAAGCAACAATTCATGGACTTTGGCCTTTTTCAGTCTGTCACCACCCGGGATATCAACCTCCTGGTAATAGTTTTCCGTATGGGCAGGGACAACTTTAGCTCCGGCGCTTTTTGCTGCTTTTTCTATGCCGGAATTTTTATAGCAGTTCACCCAGTTATCAATTGAATGGTCAAACACATAGACCTCTTTGGCTCCGGCCTTAAAACAGTGTTCAATGATCCTTTTAACAAGCAAGGGATTAGTGTTTGCTGCAAGCTCGGGAATTACGTCCCATCCAATGTTTGGCTTTACCAGGACTTTCTGACCCTTCTGAATAAATGCACCCATTCCTCCCAGCTCCTGAATACCCAGGTCGAACATTGCATCAGGATTGCCTCCCATGATTGCAACCATATCATATTTTGCGCTAACAGGTGGTGACACCCATGGATACCCGTATCTTCCAACACTCACAGCAGCTCCCGCAGCCAGACCGGCGCCTGCTGATTTCTTAAGAAAATCCCTTCTTTTCATGTTTAAATTATTCTATCCGGTAATTAAGGTTTCTAAAAGTGCCGAAAAATACAATTTTTTTTTGTTTTTGCGTAACGAACATTAATATAGAGTCAGGGAATGTCCCTTTGGGTTTTTCTGCAAAACTGTAAAGAGGGTAAATTAACCGTTAATTACTATTTTAGCAGCCTGTAACTATATTGATTGATCCGTTTATTATTTATATGAAATAATTGATCTGAATAAACATTACTATCTGAATGAAAATACTTTATTACGATTGCTTTTCGGGGATCAGCGGCGATATGAATCTTGGTGCAATGATAGATCTTGGTGTTGACAGAGAATTCCTCACCAGTGAACTTAATAAACTCAAAGTGGAAGGCTGGACACTGGAGGTTGAAAAGGATCAACGGCATGGGATCTTCGGGACGAAAGTGACTGTAAAGCAAACTCGCCCTGAACATCAATCAAGACATCTCTCTGATATTGTGAATATCATTGACAGTTCAAAACTGGATAATAAAACAAAGGAGCTGAGCAAAAAGATATTTATGAAAGTTGCAGTTGCCGAAGCAGCCGTGCATAATGTTTCGCTCGAGGAAGTACATTTTCATGAGGTGGGAGCTATTGATTCCATCATTGATACCGTCGGTGCTGCAATCTGCTTCAACTCACTCAATGTTGACGCTGTTCTTGTCGGACCGGTGGAGCTTGGAGGGGGATTCGTAAGAAGCAGCCACGGAAGACTTCCTGTTCCGGCTCCTGCAACAGCAGAAATAATCAGGGGGCTGGAGGTAAAAAAAGAAGGAGTCGATTTTGAAGCAACTACTCCAACCGGAGCAGCGATCCTGGTTGCACTCGGAACACACTTCAGCGATCTGCCGGAATTCAAGATCGAAAAAACAGCATATGGCATCGGACAGAAAGATCATCCTGAAGTGCCGAATCTGCTCAGGGTTTTTCTAGGAGAAACAGGTGACAGCCAATCAGGACATGATGCACTTCTGATCGAATGCAACATAGATGATATGAATCCGGAATTTTACGATCACATTTCAGAAAAACTTTTCGGCGCCGGAGCATCGGATGTATTCCTTACCGGTGTAATTATGAAGAAAGGAAGGCCGGGGACCATCCTGAATGTGGTATGTGAAAAAGGATTATCCGATCCTGTCAAGGAAATAATATTCACAGAGTCGACTTCAGTTGGCATAAGGACATTCCCTTTCAGGAAAGACACTCTTACCAGAAAATTTGATATTATTCAGACCATCTACGGAAAAGTTACCATCAAACGCTCATTTTACAGGGGAAAAGAAGTCTCGTGCAAACCTGAATACGAAGAATGCAGAAAGATTGCTGAAGATAAGGGAGTACCGGTAAAAGAGGTATACAACAATATAATGAGTTCAATTGTTAGTAAATGACAGAATCCAAAGTGAACAGGCTCAATTCAATACTCAAAGATCTCAAATCATTTGTTGTTGCATTTTCAGGGGGAGTTGACAGCTCATTCCTTCTTTACAGTGCTCATTCGATCGGGAATCTTAAAGTACTGGCAGTTACACTGAGAACTCCCTATATACCCTCCCGGGAAATTTCGGAAGCTCTTGAATTTACTGACACTTATGCTATTAATCACAGAATAATCGATCTTGAAGTTCCGGAGATCATAAAACATAATCCGGTTGAGAGATGCTACCTGTGTAAGAAGATTCTCTTTACCAGGATTGTTGAAACGGCCAGGGAAAACGGTTACCAATATGTTATCGATGGCACAAATGCAGATGATACCAAAGATTACAGGCCAGGATTGCAGGCGTTGAAGGAGATGGGTATCCGGAGTCCGCTGTCCGAAGCGGGGCTTACCAAAAAAGATATCAGGGAACATATGAAGGATGCCGGCCTCAGTCTCTGGGATAAACCTGCTATGGCGTGCCTTCTTACCAGGATCCCGTATGATACGGAGATCAGCCCTGAGATGCTTCGCATGATCGAAGAAGGTGAATTTTTCCTGTTCAATAAAGGATATCCCGGAACCAGGATAAGAATTCATGGTGATATTGCAAGAATAGAATGCCTGCCGGATTATCTCGGGAAGATCGTAAATAATCCTGAAAGAGAATTAATTGTGTCAGGCTTAAAAAAAATCGGTTTCAGATACATATCTTTGGATCTTGAAGGTTACAGATCCGGTAGCATGGATCGGGAAATAAAAGAAAAATGACAGCTAAAGAACTGGAAAAACTTCTGCATGAGGTTAAGGATGGGAGAAAAAGCGTCGAAGAAGCTTTTGAAGTACTGAAATCATTTCCTTACACCGACCTTGGTTTTGCCAGGATCGACCATCACCGGGAGATCAGGACAGGCTACCCTGAAATAGTATATTGCTCTGGTAAGACAGTCGACCAGGTAAGAGAGATCTTCAGGGTAATGGCAGAAAAAGAGAATAATATCATTGGCACAAGGGCAACACAGGAAATGTATGATTCAATCAGGCTCATTTCCTCTGAAGCCCGTCATTTTCCGGAGGCAAGAATAATTTCAATCCAGAAAAAGAAACCTGATTCACCTGCAACCAGCATTGGTGTGATCACAGCCGGCACCTCTGATATCCCGGTAGCGGAGGAAGCAGCAGTTACTGCGGAACTACTGGGAAATAAGGTATTAAGGATATTTGATGCAGGCGTAGCCGGGATACACAGGCTCGTTGATAAACTGCCTGAGATCAGGAGCTGCAGAGTGATAATTGTAATTGCCGGAATGGAAGGCGCTCTGGCCAGTGTAGTGGGGGGACTTGTGGATAAGCCAGTAATAGCTGTACCGACAAGTGTAGGTTACGGTGCTAATTTCGGCGGGATTTCTGCCCTTCTGGCAATGCTTACAAGCTGTTCATCTGGCGTAACCGTGGTCAATATTGATAACGGATTCGGTGCAGGCTTTTCTGCAAGCATGATTAACAGGATGAAGTGATTGCCTTCATATGTCCGGAAAGATATTTCTCTCCACTGCCTATTTGCCCCCCATCGAGTATTTTGCACGGATCAGCGAAGCAGATGAAGTAATAATAGAAAGGGAGGAAAACTATCTTAAACAGTCATACAGAAACCGTTGTTACATTCTATCTGCCAGGGGACTACAGCTTCTGACAGTTCCCGTTTACCTCGGAAGCTTTCACAAAACCCATATCAGGGATATTAGAATCGATTATTCAAAAAGATGGCAGCAGGTTCACCTCAGAGCTTTGACATCTTCATATAATTCATCACCATATTTCCTTTACTATTTTGAGATCATTGAAAGGATCATTAACGTCAACCATAATTTCCTGTTCGACCTTAATACAGATCTTTTAACAGCGTTCCTGAAAATTCTGAAGAGAGACATTAATAAGGTAACCTGTACTTCCCGTTATAGGCCCGCTGAAGGCAAAGAGGGTGATTTCCGCTATACGATTCACCCTAAAAAGCGTTCATACTGGTCAGGAAAGGAATATTTTCAGGTCTTCAGCTACATTCATGGATTTGTCCCGGGACTCAGCATTGCAGATCTGGTATTTAATATGGGTCCGGATTCGGCTGGATATTTTTAAAAAAGGCCTCCGGAATAATCCGGAAGCCTTTTACCAAGGAAGTCAAACAAAGAATTAGATACCAAATTTATAACCAAAAGTAAGGGTGAAGATATTTCTGGAGACACTGATCTCGGACATTGGATCCTCGATTTCTGTATCGTTGAGATCGTAAAGCATGTATTTATCCGGATTTGTCATTCGTGTAAATCCAAAATCTACAATGATGTTCTTTTCCCTAAAGCCTGTGCCAAGGGAAAAAGAATGATAATTAACGTTGCTCTTGAGTTCGTCATCTTTCCATACTTTACCATAGTAACCATAACCGCCGCGAAAGTAAATATTATTCAGTCTTGCTTCTGCGCCTAACCGCAGGTTATTTGCTGGCCGGAGACTATTCTTGATCGCCTGGTTCTTTGCGCTGTAATTGTATCCATCCCCTGTTTCGGAAAATTTCGCAGAACCATAATCAATAAACTCATAATCTAAGCTGATCAATCCAACTTTTTTTATCTGAAGTGCTGCTCCGGCCAGAATCTTGAAAGGAGTGGTAAGCGCATAGTTGTACCTTACGGCTTCATTGGATGACTCATAGGGTATTGCAACGTCGCTGAAATGTGAGGTTATATTATCATTAACATATTCATCGATCCTGTAGAGTCCTGGTGAATGAAACCCAAATCCAATGCGAAGGGATTCTACCGGCTTGTATATAGCCCCCAGTTTAAAGGTATACCCTGTACCAATGTTATCATAGTAGAAGGTATAATTAAAATCCGTAAACAAAGAGGGAAGGTCTGCTTCTGTAGATTCGCTATGTTCATACTTGCTGGTGTACCGCAACCTTGTTATGCCTACAGTTGCACCAAAAAACAATTTGTCTGAATAGCTCCCCCCGAATGAAAAAGCATGTTCGTTGGTATATCCTTCGGTACTTATCAGCCGCTGTACGGTCTGACCATATGTTGATGGAAAATTATCGCCGTAGTTTGAATAGACGGTTCCGTAATTTACGTTTGAACCTGAAAGAGTGTCGATCAGCCATACATCATATGCCAGAAATGCATCGGGAGCTTCGGTTTCGAGTTGATCATGATAGAATCCGTCGCTTATTTCAGCCCAGTAATCAGTAAGGGAACTGCTATTACTTACACCATTGATGGTTACATGCTGATTCAGATTGTTGGTCTGATTGTAAGAGTATCCGAAATTAAGAGTGGTGAATCCCGATTCCTTGTTGCGCCTTGGAAGGCTAAACACTATTCCACCCTGACCCAGACCGAATTCATAGATATAATCCTCCGTGCTGTTTGCCTTGAAATTTGCAATTGTATTAATATGAAACAATTGCGGGGATATAGAAATTTCCGATGACCGGAATACGCCAAGTCCGGCCGGATTCTGGCTGAGAGTTGAAAGATCGCCACCGAGGGCCGTGAAAGCGCCCCCCATTGACATGAATCTTGCGCTACCGGTATAAAATACCTGGGAGTATCTCAAAGCATCGTCGACATTCTGGCCATTTATACCTGCCGTCAGAGATGCTGTAATCAGTATGACTAAGCTTAATTTACGCATTGTTGCTGTTTTTTAGTTATAATCCGCCCTGCACTCCACTAAGAGAATGAACCTTTAGGCAACTTTGTATTTCTGTTAGGTCTATCTCCTCCCGCCTGAAGACGAGCCTCCGGATGAAGAATGGGTTGAACCGGAAGAAGATGAACCGCCTGATGAACCTCCCGAGTAGCCTCCAGAAGAAGATCCGCCACTGTATGATGACGATCTGCTGTTCGAATAGCCACCACTATTATATGATGAGCCTGATGAATACCCGGAACCGCTTTCAATGCTTCTCCGTGAAGGAGCCGAATAGCTGCTGCTGCTTCTCGGAGCGCTGTATGACGGGGAGGACGATCTGGTTTGTCCTGTAGAATAGGATGAGCTGCTTCTCTGGCTGCTGCTTCGTGATGTTTCAGGATATGAAGAACGTTCAGAACCTGTACTGCTGTTTACCCGGCTGTTATTATATGAAGGCCTGGTACTCATTCTCGGATTGCTGTAGCTCGGAGTATAGGTCCTGTTAACATTATTATATTCCGGTCTGGCAACTGTGGATGAGCTCCTTGTTGCAGCTCTGCTGGATACAGAAGGGGTTGACTCTCTGACAACACTCTGTTCTGTTTTTACATCAGTTGCATTTAAAGCTTCCTTATTCACTGTAGTGCTTACTCTCCTTCCATCCTGTACAGATGTCCCGGTTGCTGTTCTTCTGGTTGCATCTGTTCTGCTTCCGCCCTGGGAAACATAGCCGTCTCTCCTGGATGATACAGATGTAGGTGAGATGCTGCTGTTCCACTTGGTTGATGAGACACTCTGCCGTTCCCTCCTGCCATAAGATACTGAATTGTTATAATCACCTCTGATATTGGAATAATTGCCCCAGTAACCAGAGTAGAACGGAGAGTAGTAGTATGAGGAAAATGGACTGTAGCCTAAATATCTGTTGTAGTAACTCCCGTAATAACCTCCGTAGTAACCTCCGTAATAACCTCCATATCCTGAGTAGAAAGGATCGTAGTAGTATGAATCATAATAGAAGGGATCATAGTAGTAAGGGTAACCACCGAATCCGCGACCGTAGCCGAATGAAGGGAATCCCCAGCTATAGTAAAAGGGATCTCTCCAGTAAGGGTAGAAATAATTGCCGTAGAACCTGTTTAATCTGCCAGCATACGAGTAATTATCGTAATAATTATTAATGACGTTTCCTCCTTGATTTGCCAGAACATCGTCATAATCAACTGCATCAGAATACTCATCAGACACAAGAGTATCAGCCGCATAAATGTTGTCATAATACTCCTCCGACTTCAAAGTTCCTTCAGAAATCTGCTTGTTAACAGGTGTCCGGTCCACTGTAGCCGGCCTGTCGGAAGGCAGATAGTAAAGGTCATCATTTTCCACTCCTGTGTAAAGGCTTGAGGAACAGGACCCCAGGACAAGGAGTGCAAGGACTGATATGTAATTCGATACTTTCATTTTTAATTCCCTTTTTAATTTCTTAAGTAAGAACAAATATTATACCAAATTGGAGAAAGGAATAAATTAACTTCTAACAATCAATCAAAAATAATAAAAAAAGGAATATGCCATAGCATATCCCTGTATTTTTTTACCTGTTTCTTTTATCCCTTGAAGAGGAGCTTGAAGATGAAGACCTTGTGCCTGATGAGCCGGATCCGGATCTTGAAGATGAGCTTCTGCTTCCGGATGATACAGCTGACCTGGATCCTGATGAGGAACTCCTGCTTTGTGACATTGAGGAACCGCTTCTCGATGGGCCAGAGCTTCTGCTTTGTGACATTGAGGATCCGCTTCTTGAAGGAGCACT
>Ga0102851_10001084_pt1 | contig 14996 bp, 16 predicted proteins | sample Mud3Dept3metaG_FD_79558 | JGI IMG/M metagenome (GOLD analysis project Ga0102851, IMG submission 79558) | Freshwater wetland microbial communities from Ohio, USA, analyzing the effect of biotic and abiotic controls - Mud 3 Core 4 Depth 3... | ecosystem: Environmental > Aquatic > Freshwater >... | reverse complement strand
CCGGAGGGCCGGGCCCTGCCCGCGATCCCGGCGAAGTCCAGCAAGAGGGCGTCGACCGCGTGCAGCGCCGACGGGTGGCGCCGCGTGCGGTTATGCTTATCAGGGCGGTGCAGGAGGATTGCGATGCGTTGGCGCGAGGGACGTCGCAGCGAGAACGTCGAGGACGTGCGCGGAGCCGGCGGTGGCTTCGGCCGCGGCGGGGGCGGGCTGCGCCTTGGCGGCGGCGGCTTGATCCTGTTGCTGGTCGGGGCGTGGCTGTTCGGCGCCGATCCGATGGCGCTGCTCTCGATCCTCGTGGATGGCGGCGCTGGCTCTTCGATCCAGGTCCCGGACGCATCGACCGAGGGCGGCGCGCCGGCGCCGGCCGGAAGCGATGAGGGCGCCCAGTTCGTCTCGGTGGTGCTCGCCGACACCGAAGACACCTGGACGGAGATCTTCCAGTCGGGCGGCGAGCGCTATCAGCCGCCCAAGCTCGTGTTGTTCACCGACACGGTGCGCTCCGCGTGCGGCATGGCGCAATCGGCGATGGGACCCTTCTACTGTCCCAGCGACCAGAAGGTCTACATCGACCTCGGCTTCTACCGCGAACTGCGCGAACGCTTCCGGGCGCCCGGTGATTTCGCGCAGGCCTACGTGATCGCGCACGAGATCGGGCACCACGTGCAGACGCTGCTCGGAACCTCGCAGCAGGTGCACGCGGCGCAGCAGCGCGCGTCGCAGCAGCAGTCCAACGCGCTCTCGGTGCAACTCGAACTGCAAGCGGATTGTTACGCCGGTGTCTGGGCGAACCACGCCAACCGCGCGCGCCAGATTCTCGAAGAGGGCGACGTCGAGGAAGGACTGAACGCCGCCTCCGCGATCGGCGACGACAACATCCAGCGCCAGACGCAGGGCAGCGTGGCGCCCGAGTCGTTCACCCACGGCTCCTCGCAGCAGCGCATCAGCTGGTTCCGCCGCGGCCTCGACTCCGGCTCGATGAAGAACTGCGACACCTTCGCCTCCGAACCCCAGTAGCCCCGCCACCAGCCCCGCTCGGCCACCTCCCACCCCTCCGCCCCTCCCACCCCCCCTGACCCGTGTTCGGCGACCTGGCGTCCGCCAGGTCGCGGGATCATGAGTTGGGTCCGCCAGGTCGCGGGATCATGAGTCGCGGGATCATGAGTTGGCGCTATTGACTTCGCTCCGACATCCGAATAGAACTAGCGGTCGTTAGTTTTCAGACCGGAGCCTTCTTGCCCAGCGGACCCTCCACGGATGCAGAGCGCGACGCCCCGGCCCTGCGCCGCAAGGGCGAGCTCACGGCCGGGCGCATCCTCGACGCCGCGGAGGCGCTCTTCGCCGAGTACGGCTACGCCGGAACCACGTTGCGCGACGTCGCGACGCGCGTCGACCTGCGCATCCCCTCGCTCTACAACCACTTTGCCAGCAAGGAAGCGCTCTACGCGGCCGTGCTCGAGCGCGGCATCGGTCCGGTGCTCGAGATCCTCGGCGAGTTCAACGCCCAGGGGGCGTCGCGCGGCAATCCCGCCGCCGTGATCGAGCGCGTGATGCAGTTGTTGCAGCGCTACCCGAATCTGCCGCGCCTGGTGTTCCAGGAGGCGCTCGCGGGCGGACACCGCCTGACTCCGATGCTGCGCGAGCGGATCGCGCCGGTCTTCGGTCGCGCGAGCGAGATGGTCGTGGCCTCGCCCGGCGCGGGTCGCTGGACGGCCGAACAGGTTCCTCTGCTGGTGCTCGCCATGTACCACGTGCTGGTCGGCTACTTCGTGAGCGCCTCGCTGTTCGCCGACCTCAACGGCGGCGATCTGCTTTCCCCGCCGATGTTCGCGCAGCAGACCGCCCTGCTGCGCGAGATCGTCACGACGCTGTTTCCTGCCGATCCCATTGCGACACCGTGAGGAGTTTCCATGGATGTGAATGACGTGAACGTCGCCTTTCTCGATCCCGCCACTTGGGATGCGTCGGTGCACGAGAGGATGCGCTGGCTGCGCCGCAATGATCCCGTGCACTGGTCCGAGAAGGACGGCTGCTGGATCGTCTCCAAGTACGAGGACGTCGCGCACGTCTCCAAGGACCAGGGACTCTTCAGCTCCGCGCACGGCGTTCGGCTCGGCAACGCGCCGAGGATCGGGCTGATCGACGAAGGCGAGCCGCGCCACACCAAACTGCGAAGCCTGATAAACAAGGGCTTCTCGCCGCGCATGGTCAAGAAGCTCGAGGTCGCGTTTCGCGGCATCGTGAAGGAATCGCTCGACGCGATCGCCGCCAAGGGCCACTGCGATTTCGTCGAGGACGTCGCGGTCCCGCTTCCGCTCGCGGTGATCGCCGAGATGATCGGCATCCGCCGCGCCGACCGGCAGCGCTTTCACGAATGGTCGGACGCGATGATCCGCGGCGACGGCGCCAAAGATCCCGCGATCATCGCGAAGGCGGGGCAGGCATTCCTGGCGTACTCGGCCTACGTGACCGAGATCATCGAAGATCGCCGCCGCGAGCCGAAAGACGATCTCGTCAGCATCCTGGTCGGCGCCAACGACAGCGGGATCCTGGGAAGCTTCGATCCGGCGCTCGAAGGGCACGACGACGCCCAACTCGCGCTGGCCAACAACGAACTGATCATGTTGCTCGTGATCCTGCTCGTGGCCGGCAACGAGACCACGCGAAACGGACTCTCGGGTGGCATGCAGCTGCTGGTCGAGAACCCGGGCGAGCGCCAGAAGCTGCTCGAACGGCCGGAGCTGCTGCCGTCCGCGGTCGAGGAGATGGTGCGTCTCGTCTCTCCGGTGCACTCGTTCGCGCGCACCGTCACGCGCGACACGACGCTCCGCGACAAGCAGCTCGCGGCCGGCCAGCGCGTGCTGATGCTCTATCCCTCGGCGAATCGCGACGAGGACGTCTACGAAGATCCGGACGCGTTCCGGATCGAACGCAATGCGCTGCATCTCGGCTTCGGCCTCGGCCCGCACTTCTGCCTCGGCGCAAACCTCGCGCGCATGGAGATGCGCGTGGCGTTCGAGGAAGTGCTGCGGCGTTTCCCGGACATGGAATACGCCGACGCGTCGGGCGCCGTCATCGTGCCCTCGGCGCTGGTACGCTCCTGCGTCCAGATGAACCTGCGCTTCACGCCGGAGCGCTGAGTGGCGCTGCGACTGCGAGTCAAAGGGATCCGTGGGTGGTCGCTTGCGATCCCTTCTCGTTCGAGGTGATGGAAGACCCCGATCCGGTCCATGCGCGGCTGCGCGCCGAGGCGCCCGTCCATCACCTAGACAAATACGATGCCTGGACGCTCTCGCGTTTCGAAGACGTGTGGACGCAGTCCTCGTCCCCCGCGCTCCAGGCGGCGCAGGGCACGACGCCCGCGCAGGTGCTGCCCAACGGTACCGGCGACGTGATGGGCGCGTTCGCGCTGCGCGTCTCGGTGCACGGCGCGTGCACGGCCTTGCTGCGCGCCGATCCGAACGCGATCCCGAGGCGTTCCGCGAGGTGCTCCGCTACGACATGCCGACGCAGTTCCTGCGCCGCACCGTCGTTTCGGGGATCGAAGTCGGCGGCAAGAAATTCGCGCCGGGGCAGGACGTGCTCTTCCTCTCCGCGTCGGGGAACCGCGACGATCGCGAGTTCGCGAATCCCAACACTTTCGACGTGCGCCTCATGCCGGACTGAAAAGTCGACTGGCCGCAGAGCGAACGCCTGCGCACCGAGTTCGTGCATGGCTTCGCGAAGCTGGTGGTGGAGTTCAAGCCGAGCTGAGCCCGGATTTTCTCGCCGCACGTGCGACTTCGCCTGTAGAATCGCCGAGCGCGGAGGGATCGATGCCGCGGTTCGAAGACTCGAAGCTCCGGCCGCGCCGCGGCGTCGTCGCGGCGCTCGCGTTCGCTCTTTCGATGCAGGCCTCCGCTGCCTCCGCGCAGGGCGCCGCCGTGCCCGTCGCGTTCTCGTTCAGCGCGCCGACTTACGCGGCCGCTCCTGCCGGGGATGCGCGACTCTTCATCGTCGAGCGCGCGGGGGTGATCCGCGTGCTCCAGGATGGCGCCGCCCTGGGCACGCCGTTCCTCGACATCAGCGACCGCGTGGCGATCCCGCCGTTCTCGGAAGCCGGCCTGCTCGGACTCGTCTTCGCCCCCGACTACACGCAGAGCGGTGTCTTCTTCCTCTACTACACCGGCGACGGCGATCCCTCGGCAGGTTTCACGCTCGAGAGTCGCGTTTCGCGCTTCACGGCGAGCGGGGACCCCGCCACGTCGAACGTCGCCGATCCGCAGGAGACGATCCTGTTCCGCGTCGAGCAGCCCGCCTTCAATCACAACGGGGGCACGCTCGCGATCCGCGACGGCTGGCTCTACCTCGGCCTCGGCGATGGTGGCGGCGCCGGCGACCCCGAGGAACGCGCGCAGAACGACGCGTCGCCTCTTGGCAAGATGCTGCGCTTCGATCTCTCGCAGCAGGCGCTGCCCTGGACGCCCGAGACCTGGGCGAAGGGCTTGCGCAACCCATTCCGCTTCAGCTTCGACCGCTCGACCGGGGACCTCTACATCGGCGACGTCGGCCAGTCGGCGATCGAGGAGATCGACGCCGAGCGCGCCGACACTCCGGGCGGTCGCAACTACGGCTGGGACGTGATGGAGGGCAGTCGCTGCTTCCCCGACGGCGGCCCCGATCCAGGCGAGCCCGAATGCAACGACGCCTCGCTGGTGCTGCCAATCCACGAGTACGCCCACGACGGCGGAACCTGCTCCGTCACAGGCGGTGCGGTCTACCGGGGCAGCGCCTCGCCGTCGTTGCGCGGTCTCTACTTCTTCTCGGACTTCTGCTCGGCGCGCATCTGGACGTTGCGCTGGAACCGCGCGACGGGGATCGCCGAAGATGTGAGCGACCGCACCGGCGAGTTCCCGACCGGCGCCGCAGCGATCTCGCAACCGGTGGCGATCACGGAAGACGGGGCAGGCGAGCTGGTCCTGGTGAGCCTGAGCGGCAGCGTGTACCGGCTGATACCCGAGCCCGGCACGACGTTGTTGGGCGGCGTGGCCCTCAGCGTGCTCGCCGGCTTCGCGCGCCGCGCACGCTGAGGCCGATCAGCAGCGCGAGCGCCGTTCTCTGCAGCAACGCGGCGCTCACCTCGGGCGCCAGCTCGACGGCGCCCGCGGTGCAGGCGCCCAGCGGGCGGACGGCGCCGCGCTGATCCTTCTCGGGACAGCTCGCGCCGACTGCGATCGCCGGAGAGTCGGCGGCGGGCCGCATCGTGAGCGTCGGGCCGCCGTTGTGCTGGAGCGCGCCGAGCTCCGCATCCGTCACGGTGATCGACGCGCTGCACAGTGCGTCCGGCACATCCGAGCCGCCGCCCGCCCGCGCGACGGGCCACTGCAAGTTGCCGCCGCCTTCGAGAAAGGTCGTGAGGCACGAGATCGGGTTCCAGGCGTTCCCGGCGACGCTGTCCGCGACGATCGTGTTGCGCAGCACCACCTGCGCACCGCCCGTGGTGGCGCCGGCGAAGGCGACGGCGCCCGGCGCCGCGTTGCGCGCGATCGTCGCATTGCGGATCTCGCCGGTGACGCCGCTCGAGATCGCGATCCCGCCCGCGAGACTCGCGAGCGCCGTGTTCTCCGCGAGCGTCACGTTCGTCATCTGGAGCGTCGTGCCGCCCGGACCGACGAAGACGCCTCCCGCCGAGCGCGCCTCGTTCCAGGCGATCGTCGTGTCGTTCATGTCGATCTGCACGCCCTGCAGGTACAACCCGCCCGCCATGCTGGGCGACTGATCCGGAATCGTGTTGCCGAGCACGCTGCTGCGGTCGATCGCCATCGCGCCGACGCCGTCGTTCGAGACGCGGAAGAGGCCACCGCCGTAGGCGTTGGCGCCGTTGTCCGTGAGCCGCACGCCGCACAGCGAGACGGTCTGGCCGACGCCGTCGATGTAGACGCCGCCGCCGTTGCCGCCGTTGCCCGGGTTGCCGCCGCTTCCCGTCGCCGCGTTCCCGGTGATCTCCGACTCGACGATCGTCAGGTCCGCGTGCAGGATGCCGATCGCGCCGCCGTTCGAGCCGCTGTTGCCGCTGAAGATGCTGCCGGCGATCGTGACGTGGCCGCTGCCGACGTCGTAGATCGCGCCGCCCGCGACGTCCTGGCCGGTCGCGGGCGCGTGGTTGTCGGTGAAGCGGCTCGCGACGACGTGCAGGCTTCCGCCGCGCAGCCAGATCGCGCCGCCGCTGCGGTCGGTGTCGTCGCCGGCCACGCCGGCGCTGTTGCCGCGCGTGAAGGTGAGGCGCTGCAGGGTGAGCGTGGGCGTGCCGAGTTCGAAGCTCGAAGGCACCGAGAGGATCCGCGTCGTCCCGCCGCCGTCGAGCGTGACGAGTCCGTTGCCGTCGAGCACGGTGTCGTGCATGACCGGCTTCGACGACGTGATCGGGATCGAGACCGGCGCCGCGCCACAGTCGAAGGTGATCACGCCGCCGGCGGCGAGTGCATCGGCGAGCGCCGCCTCGGTACAACTCGCGGATGTGCCGCTGCCGACGACGACGTCGGGATTGCGGGTGTCGACGAGCGCGATCGGCGCCGTGCATGCTAGCGCGCGGGCCGGAGTGACGTCGCAGGCTTCCACCGCTGCGATCGCGAGCAACAGGAATTGCGCGTTGCGCAGGTTGCGCCGCATCGCGCCGGTTCCTAGAGCTCGAGCGTGGATCCCGACAGCGCCGTCTCTCCGGAGGTACCGTACGACGAAACCTTGTAGGCGCCGGGGGCTTCCGAGCGCAGGTACCAGAGGCCGAGCGTGGCCGTTTCGGGGCTCGCCGGCGAGCGTTTGAGGGCAGTCCGCAACTTCAAGGTGGTTCTGCCGTCCCCGCAGTCCTGGGCGTACTCGAGCCACTCGATGCCGCCCACGGACTGGGGCTGACCGAAGGCGATGCGGCAGACGCGCTCGTAAGCGCCTGACTGTTCCGAGAGGCGCCAGAGCCAGATGCCCTCGGCGCTGCCGTCGTCGAGCCCGGTGACCTGGAGCCACACGAGCTTGGATTCACAGCCCACCAGCGAAAACACGCAGAGCGCCAACGTGATCAAGCTCGAACGGAAGCTTCGGTTCATGGAACAGGCCCCCTTTCTCATTGGCAACCGGCAGGCGAATCCACTCAGGGATCGACGAATTCGGGCGCGCTGAGCATGGGGAGCGCCTGGTCTCTGATCACGATCCCCGCGAGCATGGGCTTCCCGACGACAGGTTCGAAGCGCAGTGTCAGCACGCCGTCGTCGACGTTGATGAAGAAGGAACGGTTGTAGGCGTGCGCGAAGCCAACGCTCTTGAAGACGTCCAGGTTCGAAAGCTCGAAGACGTCCTCCACCACCACATTGAAGACGCGCATGCCCGGTCGCGTGATGGCGGCGTCCAGCTCCGCGAAGAGAAGCCAGACGTTATATGGACCGGTGCCGGTGACGGGGAACTCGAACACCAGCGGCGGGCCGGCAGCCGTGGCGTAGCGCCAGGTCTGGTAGACCGGATCGATGGTAGTCAGGTCGATGGGAACATAATTGGCGGCGATCTGCTGGCCGCCACTCACGAAACTCGTGTCGGGCAACCAGACCTGCCCGCTGGAGGTCGTGAAGCCGGGGCCTCCGACATTGATCCGGTACTCGGCCGGCGCGTCCGGGTTGGCCTCCACGACACAACTCGCGGAGCAGCCGTCGCCGTCCAGGACGTTGCCGTCGTCGCAACCTTCGCCGAATTCGCGGATGCCGTTGCCGCAGACCGGGACTTCGATTTGGCAGCTGGCGCTGCAGCCGTCACCGGCCGTCCTGTTGCCGTCGTCGCAGGCTTCGCCGGTCTGGAGGATGCCGTTGCCGCAGGACGAGATCTCGATGGTGCAGGTGGCGCTACAGCCGTCACCGGCCGTCCTGTTGCCGTCGTCGCAGGCTTCGCCCGTCTGACGGATGCCGTTGCCGCAGACGGGGACCTCGATGGTGCAGATGGCGCTGCAGCCATCGCCGGACGTCCTGTTGCCGTCGTCGCAGGCCTCGCCGGTCTGGCGGATGCCGTTGCCGCAGACGACCGGCACTGGGTAGTACTTCGCGTTCGAGCGCGCACTTTCCGCGATGCCGTTATAGGCGGTCGCGGTCACAGCGGTCGCGACCACGTCGCTGATGGTGAGCGGGATCGAGTAGACGCCGGCAACGGCCGCCGGCATTCCGACGTATGCCGGCGCGCCGAAGGGCTGGTCCGGTGTGCGCGTGTAGAGACGGAAGCCGGTCACAGTGGACGGGTTGGGTTGGCTCCAACGGATCGTGACGACCCGCGCCTCCGCGACCTCTGCCAGACCGATCAGGAGAATGCACAGGGCGATGCAACGCGCCCCCACGCCATGGCTCACCATCATCGTCAACCCTCGGTCGTTTCGAGTTCGGCCAGTGGCGCCGTGCCACGTGCAATCACACACACGGGCAGAGGGTTCGGCGCCGGAACGGAACCGGCATTGGACACGTGCTTCGGGAGGGCAGTCTGTTGTCCGAGCGGGGCGCAATGTACCTGCACGAAAAAACTTTGCAGGCCAGAGATGAACGCGCTTCATCTGAGGCGCCCCAGCGGGGAGTCGCGAGGGGAACGGGGCACCGGCGCGCGTCGGGCCTCCCGCTCAGCGCGCCCAGGCGCTGAGGATCTGTTCACTCGTGACGAGCGTCGCGACCGCGCCGAGCGTGTTTGCGAACACCGCCTCGACGTGGCTGGGCGGGAACCCTGCGACTGCGTCGCGCGGGATCACCACCTGGTAGCCGGCGTTCACCGCGTCGAAGGCGAGGTTCTGGATCGCCACGTTCACCGAGACGCCGACGCACACCAATGAGCGTATGAAGAGATTGCGCAGCACGAAGTCGAGCTCGGTGGCCTGGAACGGCGAGAGCCTGTGCAGGCGCGACAGCACGAGATCGGATTCCTGCACCGCGAGTTCGGGAACGATCTGCGTGGCGCGTGCAGGGTTCACCAGCGCGGCCATCTACGGCAGCGCCCGTTGCGTCTCCGCCGCCAACTCGGGGAGCTGCGACAGATCGCCCATCACGCCACGCTGGCACTCCTGGGTGACGAGGGCGGTGTGCGAGAGATCGACCAGCGCACGCAGATCGAGGGCCATCAAACGGTCGCTCGCGCGGCGCGCGGTGTGCTACTGCGGAATCGGCAGCGCGCCGGGCAGCGTGCCCTGCAGGAAACCGGCTTGCTCGCCGCGCTTTGCGAGGCGCCAGCCGTCCGGCGTGCGCCGCAGCTCATCGACGTAGTACGCGCCGACCGTGAACCAGTGCAGCGTGCCGTCGGGATTGCCGAATGCCATCGGGTTGTAGACGGCGGTGCGCGCGCTGGCGCGGTCGCCGGCGAGCGACACTTCCGAGTTGGTGATGTAGTGCACCGTGATCGGGAACGGAGCGAGTGCCTTCGCGAGCCAGGCGCGCACCTCGGGGTACTTGCCCGCGACGCCACCGGTCGCCGTGTAGTCGAGGTCCGCGTCGGGAACGAAGCAGGTGTCGAGCAGGTTCCAGTCCTTTTGATCGATCGCGCGCGTGTAGCGGACCAGCAGGTCGTTGATCTGGATGCGGTCGGAGATCTCGCGGAGCGACAACTCGGGGGCGGGCACGAAGCGACCTCCTCTCAGACCTTGGCGAGCACGGCGGAGCCGTGGCCGAAGAGTCCCTGGTTCACGGCGACGCCGACCTTGGCGTTCTTTACCTGCCGTTCGCCGGCCTGACCGCGGAGTTGCCAGGTCAATTCGCAGAGCTGCGAGATGGCCTGCGCCGGGATCGCTTCGCCGAAGCAGCCGAGTCCGCCGCTGGTGTTCACCGGCTGCCTGCCGCCGAGCGTGGTGACGCCGTCGCGCAGCAGCTTCTCGGCGTCGCCCGGCTTGCAGAGGCCGATGTTCTCGTACCAGTCGAGTTCGAGCGCGGTCGAGAGGTCGTAGACCTCCGCGAGCGAGACGTCCTCGGGGCCGATGCCCGCCTGTTCGTAGGCGCCGCGCGCGATCGAGTCGCGGAACGGCACGTCGGGCGCCGCGACGCCGACGGCCGAGTCAGTCGCGAAGTTTGGCATCTCGATCACCGTGTTCGGGTAGCGCGGCGTGACGGTGGAAACCGCAGCGATGCGCACCGGCTTCGTCGCGCGCTTGCGGGCGAAGTCCATGCTGGTGAGCACGACGGCCGCGCCGCCGTCGCTGGTGGCGCAGATGTCGAGCAGCCGCAGCGGGTCGGACACGATCGGCGATCCCATCACCTCCTCGATCGTGTAGAGCTTCTTGTAGCGCGCGTTCGGATTGCTGAAGCCGTGGCGGCTGTTCTTCACCTTCACCTGCGCGAAGTCGCGCGGCGTTGCGCCGTAGACCTCCATCCGGCGGCGCGCGTAGAGGCCGAAATAGATCGGGTTGGTGGCGCCGAGCAGGTGGAAGCGCTGCCAGTCCGGATCGGCCTTGCGCTCGCCACCGGTCGGCGCGAAGAAGCCCTTGGGCGTCGTGTCGGCGCCCACCACCAGCGCCACGTCGCAGAGTCCGGCGAGGATGCGCGCGCGGGCGAGGTCGATCGCCTGCGCCCCGGTCGCGCAGGCGCCGTAGGTGCTCGCCACCTGCGCGCCGCTCCAGCCGAGCGCCTGTGCGAAGGTGGCGGCCGCGACGTAACCCGGATAGCCGTTGCGCATGGTATCGCCGCCGGCGACGAATTGGACGTCGGTCCACGCGAGACCCGCGTCCGCCAGCGCCGCGCGCGCGGCGTGCACGCCATACTCCACGAAGTTTCGGCCCCACTTGCCCCACGGATGCATGCCGGCGCCGAGAACCGCGACTTCCTTCGACGACATCTAGGCGGGCCTCCACTTCCAGACCAGGTACTCGTTCGCGTCGTCCTCGTAGAGCGTGTCGAGCACCAGCTCCATTTCCTGGCCGGCGTGGAGCTGGTCGCAGCCGACACCGCCGGCGACCTGCCCGAGCACCACCATCTTCTCCCGCTCGAGTTCCACCGCCGCGACGGCATACGGCACGAACGGATCGCCAGCCATGTACGGCTTCGGTGGTGCGTAGCGGTTGTCGGTGAACGACCAGAGTTTCCCGCGTGTGGAGAGCGGCACTTCCTCGAACTCGCTTCCCGCGCAACTGGGATTGCGGCAGAAGCTCGTCTCTTTCGGGAAGAAGTAGCTGCCGCACGCCTTGCAGCGCGTGCCGAGCAGTTGCGGCGCTTTGGCGTCGAGCGTGAACCAGCCGTCCACGGCGGGTATGCGGGCCTTGGGGGGCGGCATGCGTCAGGACCTCCGGAAAATGAAACGTGTTCTATCACATCGCGGTGCGGCCGTCCCCGGCGGCTGCGCCGGCGGGCGTTCCGCGGGCCGAGCGAGGTCGGCTGGCGAACTCGTCGCACAGAGCGGGCGTGATCGCGTCGTCGGCGCTCGTCTCCTCTGGAACTTCGGTTCCGCTCGAATGAGAAAATTCTTCCCAGTGCATGTGGTGTTGCGCCCCAGCGGCCGCGAGCGGAGTCAGGGCTTGGGCACACGAGTTGCATAATGAAGCCGCAGAGTGTTTCGCAGGAGGGTGTCATGACGAAGCTTCTGGGTCGGATTCTCGGCACGTCGTTCGCCGCGCTCGCGCTCGCGGCTTCGCCCGCGGCGGCCACGACGATCATCTACTCGCTCTCCATGACTGGGGCGCAGGAGGTGCCGACGGCCGGCGACCCTGACGGCACGGGCCTCGGCACCCTCACCATCAACGATACGAGCGGGCTGATCTCCTGGAGTCTCACCTACGCGAACATCGTCGCCCCTAGTGCGATGCACATCCATGGCCCGGCGGCGCCGGTCGGTGTGGCCGCCGGCGTCTTCGTCGGCCTCGGCGTAGCCACGAGCGGTGGCCCCGGCACTCTGATCAGCAGCATCACGACCTCGGCGGCCAACGCGTTGGCGATCAACACGACCCCGGCCAACTTCTATGTGAACATCCACAACGCGACATACCCTGGCGGAGCGATTCGGGGACAGCTCGGGACGGTCGTGCCCGAGCCCGGCACGCTCGCGCTGCTCGCGCTCGGGCTCTTCGGGCTCGTGGGCGCCGGTCGCCAGCGAAGCTGAGCCGAATCCCGGCTGAACGTTAGATCCGCCTCGCGCGGCCGCTCCAGTAGCGGTCGCGCAGCTGGCGTACGAGCAGCTTGCCGGTCGGATGGCGCGGCAGCTCGCGCTCGAAGTCGATCGAGCGCGGCACCTTGTAGCCGGCGAGCTGCGCGTGGCAGAACGCGAGGATCTCCGCTTCGAGGGCGGGTGTCGCCGCGCAGCCGGGCGCGAGCTGCACGGCGGCCTTCACCGTCTCGCCCCATTCGTCGTCGGGGATGCCGAAGACGCCGACGTCGGCGACGGCGGGATGCTCTGCGAGCACCTGTTCGATCTCGGCCGGATAGATGTTCACGCCGCCCGAGATGATCATGTTCGACGCGCGATCGCAGAGGTAGACGAAGCCGTCGGCGTCGACCCAACCGACGTCGCCGAGCGTCAGCACGCCGGGTTCGAGATAGGCGCGCGCGGTCTTCTCGGCGTCGCCGTGGTAGACGAACGGCTCCGGCACATCGCGGTGACGCGAGTAGAGCGCGCCGGTTTCGCCAGGCGGCAGCCGGCGACCGTCGTCGCCCACTGCGAACGCTTCCCAGTGTGGCAACACGCGACCCACCGTGCCGGGATGCGTCAGCCACTCGTGTGAATCGACCAGCGTGACGACGCCGCTCTCGGTGCCGCCCCAGTACTCGACCAGCACGGGGCCCCACCACTCGATCATGCGCTGCTTCACGGCCGGCGCGATCGGCGCCGCGCCGTGCAGCACGAGGTGTAGCGACGGAGCGCGGAACGCGTCGCGCTCCGCGTCGAGCAGCCGCAGGAGCCGAACGAACATCGTGGGTACGAGATGCGTGTGGTGCACTTCGCGCTCGCGCAGCACTTCGAGCGCTTGCTTCTCGTCCCAGCGCGGCATCACGATCATCGGCGCGCCGTTCAGCATGTCGTAGATCGCGAAGAGCAGCGGCGCGGCGTGATAGAGCGGACCGGTTACGAGATGCGGCCCGCTGCCGTCGAGGCCGATCATCGCGCCGGCGCGGCGCTGCGCCTCGATCGCCGCGCCGAGCGTCGCGGGGCGCGCGCGGCGCACGCCCTTGGGCTTTCCGCTGGTACCGCCCGTGTACATCATCGTGCCGCCGGCCGGCCCGGCGGGATCGAGCGGCGCATCGGACGCCGCTGCGAGCGCGCGCTCGAGTTCGTCGCCCGCGACGACCACCTGCGTGGCACCCGCCGCGCGTGCCGCCCCCGCGTGCTCCGCATCGGCGATCACCACGCGCGCACCCGAGTCCGCGAGCACGTGCGCGATCTCCTCCGGACGCAGATGGCGGTTCACCGGTGTGATCCAGAGCCCCGCCGCGAAGGCGCCGATCACCACCTCGACCGCTTCGACGCGATTGCCCATCAACACCGCGACGTGCGACGCGGGCGCCAGATCGAGGTCGTCGCGCAGCCAGTGCGCGATCCGGCGCACGCGATCGTCGAGCTCGGCCCAGCTGCGGCGGCGCGTGCCGTCGTCGAGCGCGAACTCGTGGGGCGCCTTCGCGGCGCGCGGCAGGATCACGGCGCTAGACCCGCCGCCCGAAACGCCCGCACGCCCGATCGCAATAACCTGACACGCAAATAACCTGACGCCCGGCACCGCATCCCGCAACGCGGTAAACAATCGCGACCATGAGCGACCTCGCCGCCGCCTCTCGCGACGCGTTCCACGAACTGCTCGATCTGCTGCGCGAAGTCGGCGATACCCACTTCACGCCGCAGCGCGGCGTCATCGAGGAAGTGACCGGCGCCGAGGCGTATCGCTTCGTGCTGCACCTGCTCGCGGCCGGCACCGAGCATCACCTCGAAGGCGATCCCGAGCGGCCGTGCTTCACGCGCATCGTGTCGCCGCAGCGCAAAATACTGGGCGACAACCCCGACTCCATCTACTACTGGACGCGCATCAGCGGCGCGCGCTCGTACCGGATCCGCGGCGCCCTCGCGGGCGCGGCGTACACCTCCTTCACCGTGCACGGCCGCGATCCCGCCGGCGGCAGCATGGAACGCGTGATCGCCGACGTGAACGACCGCGATCTCGCGATCGACGCCGACGGCCGCTACGAGATCCTGCTCTCGCCCGAGCGCCAGGCCGGGAACTGGTTGCGCCTCGAACCCGACGCGACCTCGGTGATCACGCGCCACTACTTCGAGCGCAAGCGCAGCGTGCAGGCCGATCCCGACGTCGTCGTCCCGCTGCGCATCGATCCGCTCGAAGATCCCGGCCCGCCCGCGCCGTTCCGCGACGCGACGATGGCCGCGCGGCTGCGCGCCGTCGCCGCGCACCTGCGCGCCAACACGCTCGGGATGCCGGCGCCCGGCGAGGCGCCGGCGTACGCGTTCGTGTCGCGCGTGCCGAACGTGCTGCCGAAGCCGGCGAGCTTCGGCGTCTCGGGCGTCGCGACGCTCGGCGCCGTCGATCTCTTCTACGCGATGTGTCCGTACCTGCTCGGTCCCGACGACGCGCTCGTGATGGAAGGCCGGCTGCCCGCGTGTCGCTTCGCGAACGTGATGCTCTGGAACATGCACATGCAGACGCTGGAGTACCGCCATCGCCAGACGTCGTTGAATCGCGCGCAGATGCAGACGGCCGCCGACGGCAAGTTCCGGGTGGTGGTCGCGCACCGCGATCCCGGCCTTCCGAACTGGCTCGACACGGAAGGCCACAAGCTCGGCACCGTGTTCTGGCGCTTCGTGCTTCCGGAGTCCGAGCCGGACGAGATCCGCTGCACGGTCGTGAAGCTCGCCGAGCTCGCGCGCGGATGAGCGAGCTGCGCGCCGCGCGACCGCTGGGGCTTCGGCTGATGAATCGCGCCGGCGCCGCGCTGCGAAGGATCGGCGTCCCGCTCGCGAGCCTCGACGCAGACGCGCTGCTCCAGGCCGTGCGCAGGAACACGGGCCTCAGCGACTTCGGCCACGACGCCTTCCGT
>Ga0102851_10001083_pt1 | contig 15008 bp, 9 predicted proteins | sample Mud3Dept3metaG_FD_79558 | JGI IMG/M metagenome (GOLD analysis project Ga0102851, IMG submission 79558) | Freshwater wetland microbial communities from Ohio, USA, analyzing the effect of biotic and abiotic controls - Mud 3 Core 4 Depth 3... | ecosystem: Environmental > Aquatic > Freshwater >... | reverse complement strand
TGTCCTGCCCCGGCAGCTCCACCAGTCCGGCGATTCCGCCGTCTGCGTCTTCACCGCGCCGGTAAATGCGTACGATGTAGCTCTCCGTCACCGACGTGCTTTGTGCCATCCCCTCTGCCTCTGCGTTGTTCTGGAGCAACCATACCGTTCGCGCCTTTCAGATGGTGTACAGATGGTGATGCGTTTCAGCTTTAACCGCTCAGGGCACGAACACGCAGGGCTTCGGTTTCCGGCGATGGCACCAGGCCGAGCTGGGCGGCCAGCAACCTGCGGCAGCGTTCGTAAACGCTGATCGCCTCGGCGCGGCGCTGCCCGGCAATCAGCAACTTCATCAGGCCCTGGTAGAACACTTCCGCACAGGCATCGATTTCGATGGCCTTCTCATAGCAGACCATGGCCTGTTCGGGTTGCCGGTTGCGGGCGAAACAGTGCGCGGCCCCTTGCAGGTGGCGCAGGAAACCGTTGCGCAGGCGTTCGCGGGCATTGATCATCCAGGCGGCATCGGTGTCGTCGCTCAGAAACGCACCGCGATAGCAGGACAGCACGGCTGTCACCAGCGCGGGTGTGTGTTCGTGCCGGGCCTCGCGACAGGCGGTTTCGAGTTCGGCGAGCCCGCGCTCGAAAGCCCAGGCATCCACCCAGACGATCTGCGGGTTGAGGCTGATGCAACCGTGCTCACGCCGCACCGCTTGCGTGCCGATCAGCTTGCGCAGGCGATGCAGGTTGATATCCAGCGATTGGATCGCCGTATCACCATCGGCATCCGGCCAGAGCGCCTCGGCGAGGCGTGCCGTGCCGATTTTGCGCCCGCCGAATGCGATGAGCGCCTTGAGCAGTTCGAGCGGCATGCGCGGCACCTTGCGCGAGAACTGAACCGGCTTGCCGTTGAGGAGCAGGCCAAAGCGGCCCAGCGTATAGACGCGCACTGGCAGATTCGTCTCAGTAAAAGGCGACAGCGGCGCGTGCACCGAATTCTCGTACTCGCTTGGTGCACTGTTGCTCCGGGGCCGGCCGGCCACGTCTTGCAGCCTCGCCAGAACGGCAGACGGTATCGACACCAACGCTGCCTCAGACGTCTTGCTGCGGGGTCTGACAGTACCCGGCTTGCACCCCGGTCTTGTTCCGCTCTGCGTGGCGGACAGCGGAAGCGTCGCCGCGCTCAGTGTGCAGAGATGAGCAAACCAGGCACAGGATGAATCCGCCGCGATCGCCTGGGCCACAGCGAATTCTTTGTCGGCTTCGACATACTGCCCGTGCGCACGCAGCAGGTGCGCGAGCACCAACCGGCAGACGCCCTCGGGAAGCGGTTGCGTCAGGTCGATTGCGGGGATTTGAAGCGCCGACGAGCGCGCATTGCCATGCGGCGATGCGCGATGAAAATCCGGGAGGCGTTCCTCGTGCCGTTCATGGTTCCCAGACATCATTCAAACCCTCGGATGAACAGGCGCATCCGGCGCCATTTCATGGCTAATACATCGCCACCGATTCGGGTCGCCCCTGCGGCGATCCGGCCATGCCGCACGCGTGCGTGGCGCGTCATGTGCACCGATGGGACACCGCAGTGCGGAAAATGGTTTAGTGGGCCGGTGGGCGGATGCGAGTCGGCTTTACCTCAGTTTGCCCTCACCCAACCCTCTCCCGAAGGGAGAGGGAGTGAAACAGTACGCACTGTTTGACGGAGGGATCAGTAAATACGCAGAGATACCAACAAACATGCCGCAAACGAATATACAGTTTTATCTATTCAACCAAATTGCCAGACACTACTGGCACAGCTCGCTATCGCTGAAGACCTGCTCGGTGACGAGGCTCAGCTGCGTGTCGGCAGCCTTGGTGCAGGCCGGATGATTGGCGTTGGCCTCGTAGAAGCAGTCCACAGTCTCGTCATCGCTGAAGGCCGGGGCAGCGACGAGGCTCAGCAGCATGGCAGCGGCGAGGATGATTTTGTTCAACATGGTAAGTTCTCCTTGAGTCTGGTTGGGTTAATTGGATAGCCGACGACGGTGCATTGCCATGCGGCGATCCGGCCATGGCGCACGTGCTTGCGCTGTGCATCCTGTGCGCTGATGGGACACCGCTACGCGGGAAAGGGTTTAGTGGCCTGTGGGCCGGGCCCGATGGGCTTGCAGCGCGCAGCGGGCTAGTGGAACCGGATCGGCCCCCTATACAATGAAATACCCGGCAGGTCAGGGCTAAACCAAACAGGGAATTGCGGTGTCTCCAGCATGAGCATCCAGACAGAGCCGGACGACGCCACCCTGGTGGCAGCGTTTATTGGCGGCGATGAGCAGGCATTCAAGGAACTGGTGCGCCGCCATCAGAAACCGCTGTATCACTTTGTCTGGCGGCAGGTGCGCAATCATGCGGAGACGGCCGATCTATGCCAGAAGGTGTTTCTCAAGGTGTTTCTGAAGATCCGAGGATTCCGCGGCGAGTCGTCGTTCCGCACCTGGCTCTACCAGATTGCGCTCAACCAGTGCAAAAACCATTTCCGCTCCAAAGAGCGTGAGCGACTAGATGATGTCGAGATCGAAACCTTGCCACTCGTGGATTGCGCGGCGGACGCACACGTCGAGTCTGCGCAGGAGAGCCGGATGCTGCGGGCCGCGGTCGAGGCCTTGCCGGCCAAACAGCGGCATACGCTGGAGCTGCGGTTTTATCAGGGGTGCACGTTCGCAGAGATTGCCGCGGGAATGAATTGCCCGGTAGGTACCGCGAAGGCGAACTACCATCACGCCATTACTGCTCTGCGCAAGCGGATGCGAGGGTCGGAACCATGAAGAACACAGCGTGTCGGGACGCACAAGACCAGCTGGTCGAGTACATCGAGGGCGAGCTCGATAAAACCCAGCACGCGCTGCTGGCGCGCCACCTGGAAACCTGCGCGGACTGCCAAAAGGAGCTGAAGGAAATTGAACGCCTGCGCGCAACGCTGGTGAGCGAACAGGCACCAGAACCCGGCGCCGCGTTCTGGGAAAGCTTCCCGGACCGGGTGTGGCGGGCGTATCAGTCGGAACAAACCGCGGCGCCACGCCAGCGCGGCGCCGGACTACAGGGCTTGCTCGAACGCTTGCGGCTCGCTCTGGTACCGCCGGTGCTGATACCGGCACTGGCGTTGAGCCTGATTGTTGGTCTCGCCCTGTTCTTCGCGCTGGAATCGCCGGGCACGACGAGCATCGCGGCGTTTCAGGCAAAAATACACAACGGCGAAAACCTGGCGCAGCTCGCACGCCGCAGCGTGGCGCCACTGCCGGCGGAAACCCAGTTTGGCTTTTCGGCAGCGGCGCCTTCGGTCAGCTTCTTTCGAGTCGGGCACTGGTATGCCGAGTCGCTGGCCTATGCCGCTGGCGGCGAAACCGACACGGCGCGCCAGCGACTCGTGGCGATTGCCACACAGCTCGGCAGCGTGCCGGCCGGATTGAACACGCTCACCCAGGGTAAACCGTCGCACGCACACATCGCCGCGCTGGAGCCGGAGCTTGCCCGGCTCGCCCCAAAGCCGCGCGATGCCGTGCTGTTCCGGACCGGCGGCCAGCTGGTGAATCTGTTGCTGGCCGTGGCGGCGCACGACCGTGCAATGCTGCGGGGTGCAGCGCCGGAGATCCTGCGCCTGCGGCAGGAACTCGAACCACTCGGCGTGGCGCCGGGGGCAGTGCGCAATCTGGGCGCACTCGCCGATTTGCTGGCCGGCAGCGACCTGGCCGAGCGCGACTACGACAAGGCCGCCCGGCTGATTCGGGATACTCAACTGATACTGATGTAACACAACATATATAAATGATGGGTTTCGCTGCGCTCCACCCATCCTACGCACGCTGATGTAACAATACCTATATATAGGAATGACGATGACTGCCCCTTCAGAACGGTTCCTGCGTGCATCCCGGTGGCTGCTAGTCGGCGGCCTGCTGGCGGCTTGGGCCGGGAGCAGCGAGGCGCGCGACCCGAATCCGCGCGAGCGCATCGATTTCTGGCAGCAGAATTACACGGCGGTGTCTGCCGAAACCGATCCGCGGGTGGCGCGGGCACAGGGTATTTTCAGCCGGCTGGTCCGGGCCGCCGGTCGCCGCCCGGGTGTGGAACCACGCCTGCATGTGATTCTGGAAGAACCGGCCATGGCATCCCTGCCGATCGCGATCCCGGACGGCTGGGTGGTGGTCTCGCAGCGCGTGCTCGACTTCTGCTACCGGGCGCCGAAACGCGGCGACGACCGGCTGGCGTTCGTGCTGGCGCACGAGATCGCCCACCACATGGAAAATGATTTCTGGCACATGAAATTCTTTCAGGCGCTCGAGGTCTCGCAGAAGCGCGCCGGCGACCAGAAACTGCTCGGCGAGGTACGCGAAATCGCCGCGCTCACCGACAAGGTCCTGGCCAAGGAATTGCGCGCCGATGAACTTGGCATCACCTACCTCACCATGGCCGGCTTCGACCCGAACGCGGTGCTGGGTGACGCCGACAGCGGCGACTTCTTCCGCGAATGGATCGCCACGCTCGATCCCGACCGGGTTGGTTTGAAAAAATCACGCACCCATCCCGATCCGTCGCAGCGCGTGGCGACGGTGCAGGCGCGCCTGCGCCAGGTCGCGGAGCAGACCGATCTTTTCAATCTCGGCCTGCTGCTCTATCAGGCCGGCGATTACCCGCGCGCGGTATCGGCGTTCAGCGAATTCAGCCGCTATTTTCCGGGACGCGAGGTGTACCACAATCTGGGCACCGCCCACCACCAACTCGCGCTTCAGTATTGGCGGCCACTGGCGGTAAAACGCGGCACGCCGCTGTTCAAGCTGTCCGTGGCCATTGATCCGCTCACCCGCGCACGCGGCAACACCCGCGGTTCTGCGGAAAGCGGAGCGCAGTTGTTCGAGCGGCATATCACCGCCGCCATCGATCAGTACCAGATCGCACTCAACCTGGATCCCGCCTACCTGCCGGCCTATCGCAATCTCGGCAGCGCCTACATCGTGAAGGGTGAACCGTACAAGGCGATTGCCGTTCTGCAGGATACTCTGAAACTCGCGCCCGCTAACGCCGCCATTCTCAACAACCTGGGCGTGGCATTCTTCCACGCCAAGAATCTGGCCGAGGCGCACAGCCATCTCGCCAGCGCCCGCAGGGCCGAGCCCACGAATGACGCGCCGCTGTTCAACCTGGCGGCACTGGCGCAGCAGCAGGGCGACAAGGCCGAAGCCGCGCGCCTGTGGCAGAAGTATCTGGAGCACGATGCGAGCAGCGATTGGGCTGTCGTCGCACGCACCAACCTTGGCAGCGCAGCGCCCGCTGCCGCACTCGCGGCCAGCGCGCCGCCGGGGCCGGAAACACTGGCGGGAGTCGAGATCGGTGCGTATGACAGCGAAGTGCCAGCCAGCTGGGGCAAGGCCAAGACCCGCACATTCCGGTTGGAGACTGCACCCACGCGACTGGCGCGCTATCCGAACGGACTCATGACCGTGTCACAGGGCGATGAAATCCGCCAGATCGTGACCACCCCGGCCTATGCGGGCACAAGCCGGCACGGGGTTCGTGTCGGCCAGGCGCGCCGGGAAGTGGAGACACGCTACGGCGCGCCTGGCATGATCCTGGCAACGACCAGCGGCGAAAGCCTGATGTACCCGAATCATGGCATCACGTTCACGCTGCGGGATGGGCGTGTGGCATCATGGTTGCTGTATTGGGATTGATGCACGAAAGAACTCCCGATTTCAGTACCCTAGAACCGTAGGGTGGGGCCCTGCCCCACCCTACAAATGGCTGCTACTGAAGCTGTGCAATCTGTCGCCGGGATGTCAAAAATGGGGGCGCACTTGCTTAACCCCCAAATGCCACCGCCAACTCACCAACACTGAAGATCCATGCAATTTCATCTGTGCAGTGACTTTCCCCGTCACCTGATCCGTAGCGCCCTGTTGTTGCTGGCCGCGCTGGTTGCCGCTCCCGGTATCGCCAGTACTACAGAGACGGCGAGCACCGATTTCGATGCCGGCCAGGGTCACATGACGCAAGGGCGTTTTGTCGACGCCGCGCGCAGTTTCGAACAAGCCACGCGCCACGCTGCCGAGACCCGTGACGAGGAAGGCCAGCTGCGCGCCTGGCAGGCACTGGCGGAGGCACACCAGGCGCTCGGCGCGCCGGATCAAGCCGCCGTCGCACTCAAGCAAGCCATCAGCCTGGCCGAATCCAGAAATGACTCGCTCTGGAAAGCATTGCTCCAGGCGCAGCTCGGCAACACCTATCTCCAGTCAGGGCGCGTGGACGAGGCACGCCCCTTGCTGATAACCGCACTGGAAGCGGCACGCACCCAACAGAATCCGGCATTCGTCGCCGCGGTTCAGAACGATCTTGGTTCGCTGCACCGCCTCGCGAATGATAGCGTGGCCGCGCGCGATGCCTTTGACGAGGCACGTCGCCTGGCGCAGGCGAGCAACAACCATGCCCTCAGCTTGCGGGTATTGCTCAACGCCGCCGCCCTGGAACTGGCGCTGCGCGAACCAGGCCGCGCGCGCGAACTGGCGCACGCCGCGCAACAAGTTGCCCGGCAACTGGAGGCACAGCCGTATCTCCAGGTGCAGGGTCTGATTCGTTCCGGCCTGACTCTTTCCCAGGTTGCACAGCTCGAACCGCGCGAACGCCAGGCGACCACCCAGGCCGCGCATGCCGTGCTGCGTGATGCGCTGCAACAGGCCAAAGCGCTGCAGGAGCCGCGCCTGGCTTCGGCCGCTAGCGGTGCGCTGGGCAATGTCTATCTGCTCGCCAATCGCCGCACGGAAGCGTTAACGCTCACCCATCAGGCCATTCTTGCCGCGCAACGCGCCGGCGCCACAGAACTGCTGTTCCGCTGGCACTGGCAGGCGGCGCGCCTGCACCGCGCGCAGCGCGATCTCGATCAGGCCATTGCCTCGTACCGCCTGGCACTGGCCGCCTACGAGGCGAGTAACCTCTCCCCGGTTCCCGCGGACTTCAACCTGTTTCCCAACGAGCCGAGCCAAGGCGTATTCCTCGAACAGGCCGACGTGCTGTTGCAGAAGAGCGCTGTACTGGGCAACAGCGCCGCGGCCCAGGGCTATCTTGTCGAGGCGCGTGACGCCATGGAAAAGCTCAAGGCGCGCGAGTTGCAGGATTACTTCCGCGATTCGTGCGTGGCCGAAGCGCGCACCCGCGTCAAGGCGCTGGTACAGAACATCGGGCCGGCGACGGCGGTGCTCTACCCGATCGTGCTGCCGGATCGTCTGGAACTGCTGGTGAACATCGGTCCCGAGATCAAACGCTTCACGGTAGCGGTGAAGGAAGTCACAGTCGTGGAAACCGCGCGCCAATTCCGCGAGGCCGTGCAGAGCCAGCGCACGCGCGCCTACCTGGCGCCGGCGCAGACCCTTTACCAGTGGCTGATACGTCCTATTGAAGCGAGCCTGGCCGCCGCCCAGGTAAAAACGCTGGTCACGATTCCGGATCACAGCCTGCGTGCCATTCCGATGGCCGCCTTGTATGACGGCGAGCAGTTTCTCGTGAACCGTCTGGCGATGGTCATGGTGCCCGGTCTGGAGTTGACCGACCCGCGGCCGTTGCCGGCGACCGCCGCCAAGACGCTGCTGGCGGGCCTGTCGGAGTCGGTACAGGGCTATCCGGCGCTGACGCATGTGGGCAGCGAGCTGGACAACATCCGTGCTCAGCGCAGCAGCCGCACGCTCAAGAACGAGACGTTCGTGCGTGCGCAGCTCGAACAGGAGCTGACCGGCGAGCACTACAGCATCGCCCATATCGCCTCACACGGCGAATTCACCGGCGATGTGCGCGGTTCGTTCGTGCTCGCCTACGACGGCAAGATCAGCATGGACGATCTGGCGCGCTTCATCGGTTTCAATCGCCTGCGCGACGATCCGCTGGACCTCCTGACCCTGAGCGCCTGTCAGACCGCGGCCGGTGATGAGCGCGCCATGCTCGGACTGGCCGGCATCACCGTCAAGGCCGGCGCGCGCAGCGCGCTCGCGTCGCTCTGGCCGATTCACGATGAGGCGACCTCGTTGCTCATGACCGAGTTCTATCGCCAGCTGCAGACGCCCGGGGTGGGCAAGGCCCTGGCATTGCAGCACGCGCAGCAGAAGCTCGCGGCGATCACGCGTTACCGTCACCCGGGTTACTGGTCGGGTTTCGTGCTGATTGGGAATTGGTTATAGGGGATCTCTGGCAATTCAGGGTGGGGCCCTGCCCCAGCATTCACGATCCAGGTACATTTGGTGGGGCTGGGCCCCACCCTACGAACAGAGGATTCGTGGTGCTACGCACAATTCAGGGATATCCACCGCTCACCACACCCGCGCGCGCAACTGGAAGTGAATCCCGCGGTCCTGCAGATCATTATCCAGCTCGACGACTTTCTTGAGGCGGCTGCCGTAGTACAGCTCGAAATCCAGCCACGGGTAATAGTTGGCGCGCAGCCCGGCACCGACGCTGGCGAGCACGTCCGGTTCCGGCGTTGGCCGATCGCGATTCATGGACCGGCCCCAATCGAAAAATCCGGCCAACTGCACGCGATGTCCACGGCTCGGATCGGCCCACAGCGACACGCGGTACTCAATCGAGGCGAACAGGCCGTTGTCGCCCACCAGCTGGTTTTCGCGATAGCCGCGCACGCTGTGCGCACCGCCCACGGAAAACTGTTCGAGTGAAAGCAACGGGTCGTCGGTGATCTGGGTATCGACACGGGTCACCAACTCATCACGGCGCGCGAACAGCCGTTCCACCCACTGCAACTGGCCGAGCCAGGCGAGGTAGCGCGCATCCGGTTCGCCCGCAGGATTGAGCGTCGGGTCGAAGGCGTCGACGCCGAGGCTGAAGGTCGAGCGCGCCGCGAACACGCGCTGCGGATTGTGCGTCAGCCACGACTGGGCGAAGCGCAACGCCGAGAGTCGTACCCGGCCGTCCGGCGGCGTGCCCGGCGAGAATGCGAACGGCTCGCCCAGAAGGTAGCTCCGGCTCTGGCGTTGCTCGAACATGACGCCGAGACCGACTTCCTCCTGCGGGGTCTTGCGCAGGTAATGCCACAGACCGAGGCCGATGGTCTGGGAACGGTTTTCCACATCGAGCACATCGAACGGTGGTTCGACCACCACCGAGCTGGTCTTGGTATAGCGAAACTGAAGCGCGGTATCCCGGGCATTCAGCGGAATGGCGTAATTCAGATCCAGCTCATCGCTGCCTTCCGTCAGGCTACCCCGAAAACCAAAGGTATCGCCGAATCCCAGCAGGTTGTAGTCGAGCAGTTCGATCTCGGCGGTTTCCGCGCCGACGCTCGGCGGTCGATAGTTGTTGACGCTGAGCCAGGCGCGCTGGCTCTGTGCCTCATCGAGGTCGATGCGCAGAATCGCTTCACCCGGTCGTGTGCCGGGCAGCAACGCCGCATCCAGCCGGCGAATGCGCGGATCCTGCTGCAACAGGTATAGCCGATCGCGAATGGCGTAGACGTTGACCGGCGGTCCGGCGTCAAGCGCCACGCGCTCGCGGATGTAGGACTCCGGCAGGCGCCGGCTGCCATTCACTTCAATACGGCTGAGCCGGCCTTCGATGATCTGAAACGTGATGACGCCAGCCTTGATTTCCTGGTCGGGCAAGACGGCGCCGGAGTTGATGAATCCGCGCTCGATGTAATAGCGCGTCAACGCAACGCGGATCGCCTCGATGTCATCGTTGCTGAGGTCGCGCCCGCGATACGCGGCAACCACAGCATCCAGCTCGCCGCTGGCGATGGCCGTGTTGCCGGCAAACCTGAAATCGTTGATGCGTACCCGCATCGCCGGCAGCGCGGGCTGCGCCCCGGGGCCAAGATCGAGCGGCGGGAGATCGAGCACCGGCGCCGGTTGTTCAGGCTCCACCTCCGGCAACTGCAACGGCCGCTCCGACGGACGATCCTGTGGCACTTCGACGGCTTTGGAAAGGTTCGGCCCGCACAGCAAAAGCATGCAGACAGCGAACACCGCAGTTGCGTGGCGGTGGATACTCACGTTTTTCTCCCGAGTTCTTATTATTTGTTTACTTATGATCCGACCGCCAAATAGTGTGCACTTATATTCTCCCTCTCCCTGGTGCACATTCTCTTTTTCTCCCCTACCTGGTGCGCACTCATTTACTCCCAAAGTAAACGAGTGCGCATCCCAACGCGCACCGGCTCGCCTCCCTCTCCCCACGGGAGAGGGAATGAGGGTGAGGGCGAGAGGGTCGGGGTGAGGGCAACCCGCGGAAAAACCGGCCCTCATCCTCGGTAACCGCTGCCGGCGCTGCCCTACCTCCTGCATCCATGCAGTCGGGCCCTTCTCCCGCAGGGAGAATGGCCCGTGTAGCCAACAGTGTGCACTATTTACTATTTAGTGTTCTCTTCGGTATTTGTTGGCCGTGCCGTGTTCAGGTTACAGGCTGCAACCCATGAGCTGGGACGCCAGCGGCGCCGTTGCGGCCAGAAGCGCGGCTGGACTTGAGCTGCCTGCGGCCATGGGCACGGATGCATCAGCGGCGCCTAACCCAGCATAGGAACTGAGCATCGTGTCGTTACCGGCCGCGGCCACGGATGGCCCGGCCACGGTAAAGCTGCTGAAGCGGCTGCCGACCGCTGTGCACCGACTCTTGAACAGGGTCGAGGCGTCGACGACGGTGTCCGGCAACTTCACAAGATCGCCGCTCAGGTCGTAGGTCGGGGCGAGAATGGCCACGTTGCCCGGCAAGCCCAGTGTCGAGGAGGCGGTCACACTGCTGTCCGTTGAGGCCAGAAAGTAGTTGGCGACGATGGAAACATTGCCGCCGTTGCCGCCGAAGGCATCGGCCGCAATCTGACTGTGGTTGAGGATCACGAACTCCGGGTCAATGGAAATATTGCCGCCGTTGCCGCTGCCGCCCTGGACCGAAGCCGTGATCGCGCTGCTATCCAGATGGATCAGCGAACGCGCGGCAATGGTGATATTCCCGCCATCCGACTGTGTCGCCTGGGTGCTGATCGCGCTGTCTCGCATACGCAAAGCATCCGTGGCCACGATGTCGATGTTGCCGGCAGTGCCCGTCCCGCTGCTGGTGGCCGATAGCAGGCCGTCGTTCGTTAGCAAAATGGTGTCTGCGGCGATGCGCAGGTTGCCGCTGCTCCCGGCTGTGCTCGATTGCACCGAAACTAGACCATAGTCGCTCACCACCACATCTCGAGCCTCGATGTTGATATCACCACCGCGCCCAGTGGCCAGGTTACCGAAGCTGGCATACGGCCTGGTTGAAGACAGGATGGAAGAACGCTGGCCACTGGCCGCATCTCGGCCGGCAACCAGCACGCGATCGGAAATGATGTGAATCGCACCGCCGGCGCCACCGCCGGTGGTGCCGGCGTCGATCTGCGCGCCGTCCAGAACCTGCAAATCCGACGACGTAATTTGAATATCGCCGGCTGCCCCGCCGTTGATCCCGGCGAAAGTGCTAATACCGGTAAGATTACTGCCCTGATTCTGTCCCGATAACCGGATCTGCGCGGCATTGATGGTGATGTCTCCCCCATCGCGGGTTCCCTTCGTACTGGCAGTGATCAGGCCACCACTGCTGACTGAAAGATCCCCGACCGCGATCTGGATATTCCCGGCGGCACCATAGGTCTGGCCGGCGGCGCTGCTGACCATGCCGCCGTCGCGTAGCGCGAGGCTGTCGGCATTGATGGCGATATTTCCGCCCATACCGGTGGAGTAGAGCCCGTCCACATTGGAAAATATGCCGGCCGCATAGCCACCCGCATTCCGCCCGGCTATGACAATGTCGCCGGCTGAAACCTGGATGTTGCCGCCCGTACCGTTGCCTCTGAAGAGGCCCGCGCTGATCTGTGCGCCGTCCAGGACTTGAAGACTGCCAGTCGTAATGTTGATGGCGCCGGCGTTGGCGCTGGTCGGTGAACTGGAATTCACCTGAGTAGTCAGTCCGACAAAACTGTTGCTCCCGCCTTGCAACATGACATCGCGCGCAGTTACGTCCAGGTTGCCGGCGTTTCCCGTGGAGAACGACGCCACCGACACGAGCGCGTAGCCGTTCTGCCCCAATACTCGCAGCTGGTCCGCATTGATACTGACATTACCCCCCATGCCACTACCAAGCACCTCGGTCGTAATGGCAGCCTGCTCCTGTAGTGTTATCTCGCGGGCGGTGAGCTGAATATCGCCGCCGCCACCCGTTCCAAACACACGCGAGGCGATAACGCTGGAATGGCCATAAGGTGCGCCCGCGGATGGTGCCGCCCCGTGCAATTCGATGCGATCGGCTGCGATTCGAATGTCTCCGCCGCGGCCTGCACCATTGCTCGACGCGCTGATCGTGCCGCCGTGCATGTAGAAATCACCCGTCAGCGCGATGTCGATGGCGGTGCCCGGATGATCGACGCTACCGGTGGTGGTGGCACGGATCGCTGTTAAGCCCGAGCTGGCCGAAAAGTCTGCGCCACTATTGTCGATCACCAGGCGCGCGCCACGGATGAAAACACGCCCACCGGGATTACCGAGGGTGTCGATATAACTTTGCTGCATCGTCACGGCACCGAGTTGGGCAAACGAACCCACTGCCACATCGTTCGCCTCCAGCGTCACTTCTCCGGCGGAAGCAACGCTCGCCACATTGACGCGCCCGCTCGCGGCGATGAGCGCCGCCCAGCCCTGCAATGTGATATCCCCACCGATCAACGAAAGCTCTTTTCCCACCGGCACCGCCAGGTACGCACCGTTGACCTGAATCGGCGCTGGTGTCCCGCCGAGAAAACCAAACGCGGCTGGCGCGGCCACGCTGAGCAGGGTGTTCGATGGCGTGCTGGCATCAAACCGGCCACCATCGGCAAACGTCATGTAGCCGGCCGTTGATGCATAAAATGAACCGGGCACATCCAGCGATGCATTCGGACCGAAGACGATGCCGCTTGGATTGATGAGATAGAGGTTGGCGCCGGAGATGGACGAGCGCACCAGGCCGTCGATATTCGATACCTCACCGCCGGTCACGCGCCCGATAATGTTCTGGATGCTGGCCGAGCCGGTGAAGGTGGCGCTTTCGCTGCTGGTAAGACCGAACTGCCCGAAACTGTGGAACAGGTTAGTACCGCGTGTCTGCCCGACGTTCTCCGGGATCACATAGGCGGGGCCAGCCAGTGCGCCGGCCGTCCCGAGCGTGCCGTCGAGGGTGACGGCCGAATCGGCAGCCGCTGAAAACAGCAGGATGGCGATGGAAATCGACAGCAGATGCCGATTTCGTGCTGTGGCGTGGCCGGTTGTCATGACACACCTCCCGCGGCAACACCGGCTGGTCATCGGTCTCTGCATAAGTTTACGATTATTGAAGTGATTTATTTGTGCAGTCTGAAATCGAGCACACAACGTAAACCCTTGCTTTAGGTTCGAAATCTTATCCTGAAGCAGGAGTACCCACCTAGAACAATCAGGAAAGAGCCTTAGTCGTGCTCCTCCAATATTGTTAAGCCCGTCGCAACACACACAGAGGATGTTTCGGTATCAATAACTTATAGCGTTCTCTTCCTTCAGTTGCACACAAAGCAGGTCTCGGCAAATTCAAGGCCAGTGTCAACTGATCGTGTAAGCACTCCTGCCATGGATGGAAAGGACTCAACCCCCATTCAACGCGTGCCGTGCACAACAACACTCTTGCCTTCGACCTGGATCAGCCCCTGCTGTTCGAGATCGTGCAGCACCCGCCGGCCATCTCGCGCGAGCAGTTCACGATCCGGCTTAGCTCCTCGCGCGTGATCCGGATCAGCATGCCGTCCGGGTGGGTGATGACCTGTGAATCGCAGGCGAGATCGAGCAAGGTGCGGGCGATGCGGCCCGTTACGTCGAGAAACGCCAAATGGCCCATGCGCCGGCTGGTGGTGCGTAGCCTAGATGCGATCTGGCCGGTGAGGCACAGCAACAAACTGGCATTCTCGCGGCACAACGCGCGAAATTTGTCGTAGGCAACGGTCACGACCTCGCATTCCATGCGGGTGCGCACCCAGGCGCTGCGTTTGGCATCGCCCTCGAAGAGCCCGAGTTCGCCAAAGAATTCGCCCGACCCAAGATAGGCGAGAATCAGCTCATGGCCTTCGTCATCATCCATCAGGACAGTCACGGAGCCCTTGGGGATGAAATAGATCGCGTTCGGCGTCTCTCCGGCGCGCACGATCATGCTCTTGGCGCGATAAGTAGCACGCCGGCCAAACGGCAATACTGCTTCGATCACGCGCGCGGGCGACATGCTGGTGGACATGGCACTTTCACCAGCGGGCACGGCTCTTCCCCAGTCCTCTGCTGCCGGCGTTTTTTCTGTAGCGTTCTTGTCCAGCATCATGCCCTCCCCCGTTGCCCAAAGTGGATTACACCTGGCCGGCCGGAGACCGCATTTGACCGCTCCAGCCAGGCCGACGTGCAGACCCAATTTCCATGGCTTACAGGGTATGGGCAGGGCACATACAGATTGCATACAGTAAGGGCTTCTGCGTGCTGGCGGCCTTCCCTCCCGCCATCCCGCGCCGCAATGTCCTCGCAGGCTGTGAAGGACACTGTTCCCGCAATCTGCAAGACAAATATTAGCCAACCGTTTCGCAGCCGCCGTGAGCTATACGCTGAGTTCCTCCACTCAAGTATGATAGCCTTGTAACGGCAACACGCCTGCACCCACCGCCTGAGACATGCCCCAACCACCTCTCACCGCCGCCGAACTCGAGACGAGACTCGACGCATCCCTCGACCCGGCCCTGTCCGCGCGCCGCACCACGCACCTGGCCGAAGCGCTGGCGGTCTTTCCGCGCGGCGAGCAGGATTTCGTGCTGCGCTGGACGGACATCATCGCCCGCACCAACACCGAGATGGCCTACCTGTTCGCCAGCCAGGCGCCGGAAGGCCTGCGCCGCATGGCGCTCGCGGACATCGAAGCGTGGATCGTGCAGGCGATGGACGTGTACGACCGCATGGGCCTGTTCCCGGCGTGCAAGGTGTTCCGCGAGGTGGCGGTGTTCGCCGCCG